>JADEYI010000786.1_pt1 | contig 34566 bp, 26 predicted proteins | sample 8542331 | NCBI WGS metagenome assembly JADEYI01 (sample SAMN16510988, study PRJNA670497) | mine drainage metagenome | isolation source: biofilm near Copperflume 1 | place: Germany: Marsberg coppermine Kilianstollen | collected 2018-02 | reverse complement strand
GGGATTCTTCGCTGCGCTCAGAATGACAACCTAACTTGTGCAGAGGTTCCCTAATTGCCAACGATGGTAGCGCGCTCCGCGACGTACCGCGAACCGACCGGGATTAATTATTCGTCTTCAATGAACGGCAAATTGTGTATACTGGCGGTGGGTGAGGGGCAAAATGGATAGCAGCAACGACAGGTTTATCCCGGAGTTCGGCGTGCGGGTTTTTCTGGTTGAAGATAATCCCGAACACGCCTTTATTGCCGTGACCGTGATTCGCCAATTGCTCGGCGAAGCGAGCGAAGTGATCGTCGCCGAAAATGCCGAGGAGGCGGTTGGTCTGATCAGCCAGTTCACCGAGAATGATCGTCCCGACCTGATGCTGGTCGACTTGCGCCTGCCCGACAATGGCGGCTTTTCGGTGCTGACGGCCGCGCGTTCGAGCGAGGCGTGCGCGCCGGTGCCGGCCTTTGTCATCACCAGTTCGCTCTACGATCAGGATATCGCCCAGAGCTACGAACTCGGCGCCTCGGCCGTGCTGTGCAAGCCGCTGTCGCGCGCGAGCCTGCGCGAAGAGCTGATTCGCATCGGCAAGCTGCCGCCCTCGGGCTCGGCCAACATCACCAGCACGCACTGATCGCGCGCAAATTCTTCGCCCACGCGCTCGGCCACTATTACGTCTTCAGCCAGTATCAGCCGGGCGTGACCGATACGGTCGAGCTACCGCAAAAATCCGATCGACCTCGGATGCTGCCGTAAGGCGCACGACGCCATCAAGAGGCTTGCGCTCCCAGCGGCAATCGGCTGAAGTTTGCGTTGTGCGTATTAGATCAACCATGCGAATCGAGTTTGGCCGCGCATGCGCGCGCGGCGCGGCCGCGATCGCCGCGGCGCTTATCGTGGCCACTATCGCGATTCGTGCGGCCTGCGCCGCGGGCCTTCCGGTCGAGGTCACGGCCGAGGACGTCTTCGCCCAGGTAACGCTATCGGCGAGCCATGCGCGCAGCGGCGAACAACTCGGCGTCGCCGCCGCCATCACCGTTGCGCCCGGATGGCATATCTATGGACTGCCGCTGCCCGACGGCGACGGGCTCACGCCGACCTCGATCGTCTTCGACCCGGACGTACTCGCCAGCCAGTCGGTCCGGATGCCCGCGCCAACCCCGCTCAAGTTCCCGGCTCTGAACGTGACCTACCCGGTCTACACCGGCGTCATCAAGGCGGCCGGCCATCTGACGCTCAAGCAGGACCTCAAGCCCGGCAATTACCAGATTGCCGGAACGCTCAATTTCCAGGAATGCAACGATTCGATGTGCAAGATGCCGCAGGCGCTGCGCTTCGATCTGCCCATCCAGATCAACTAGTGTGATGTCCCGTGAATAAGTTTATGAGGTGACCATAACGGGATTCTTCTTGTCGGCAGCCGACGCTCAGAATGACAATAATAACGGCCAATCTTGTCATTCTGAGCGCAGCGAAGAATCCCGGATCCGGGGCCCATTCGCTGCGCTCAGGGTGACAGCAGAGCCTTGTGCAGAGGTTCCTTAGAAGAGTTTCGATGAAGGATGAATTTGCACCGGTCACCCCCGGCGAGATGCTGAAGGAAGAATTTCTGGCCGAATACGGACTGTCACAAAACCAACTCGCGAAGGCCCTTGGAATTTCTCCGAACCGGATCGCCGAGATCGTCAACAACCGTCGCCGGATTACCGCTGATACGGCGCTGCGTTTGGGCTTGTATTTCGGCAACAGTCCGGAATTCTGGTTGAACCTTCAAACGCACTACGAGCTCAAAATCGCCCGCAAGAATCTCCTGCCCGAAGCCGTCGCGCGGATCAAAGCGGAGCGGGCGGCCTGACGGGCCGCGCCGCCTTCGTGAGCGCGGCGGTGCGTCGCGCCATCTGACGCGCCGCCGGCGCCGTGACGCGCGAAATTATGCCGCGACCGAATTGGCGCGCGGCGCGCTCAGATCAGGCCGTACGCGCGCGCGACGTTCTCGCCCAGGATTCCGCGGCGTCCGCTCTCGGTCATCGGCTTGACCATTCCAGCCAGCTCTTCGAGGTAGTTCCCCGGATGGTCGGGATGCGGGTAGTCGCTGGCCCAGAAGAATTTTTCCTCGCCCACGTGCGTCATCATGCCGGCGATGGTCCGTTCGTCGGGATCGGCCGAGATGAAGCATCGCTCCTTGAAGTAGAACGAGGGCTTTTCCTTCAGGCGCACGGTCTGCGCGATCGTCGTGCCGCTGAAGATCGCGTCGGCGCGATCGAGGAAATAGCCGATCCAGCCGGCGCCCGATTCGAGCACCACCACCTTCAGGCGCGGAAAGCGATCGAACACGCCGAGCTGGAAAAAGGTCGCGAAGGCGTGCTGCACGCCCTGCGCCGCGAACAGATCGAAGTACCACGCGGCCCAGCCGAAATTGTCGTAGCGGCGATGCACGCCGAACTCGGGCGGCTCGAGCGTCGGATGGATCGCCACCGGCACGCCGGTCTCCTGCGCGACGGCGAACAGCCGATCGTGCGCCGGGTCGCCGTGCGGGCGGCGCGAAATCGTAAACGGCGCGATGAACGCGCCCTTGCAGCCCTCTTTCACTGCGCGCTCGAGCTCGCGCGCGGCCTCGTCGGGGTCGCCGAGCGAGACGTGCGCGATCGGCACCAGGCGGCCACCCGAGTCGCGGCAAAAATCGGCGATCCAGCGGTTGTACGCGCGGCAGTAGGCGCCCGACAGCTCCACGTCCATCGTCTCGCATTCCCACAAAAGACCGATCGTCGGATAGAGCACCGACTTGGCCATGCCCTCGCGGTCGAGCAGTTGCAATCGCTCGCGCATGTCCATCGTGCCGAAAGCCGCGCCCTTCAAGTAGGTCTCTTCGGGCTTGGGCTTTTCGTAGCGCAATTCGGAGGCGCGGCCGGAGTTGACGAATTCCTCGCGCCGCCGGCGTGACTCCTCGACCTGCTTGCCCATGCCGCCGAGCGTGCCGAGCTGGCCCTGGCGAGTCAGTTTGGCGCGCTTGCCGTCGACTTCAAGAAATTCGTAACCGTCCTCGCCCACGCGGATACGCACCGCCCGATCGCGGTATTTCGCTTCGAGATATTTCTCCCACAGGTCGGGCGGCTCGAGAATATGGCCGTCGGCGTCGATTACCAGTGCTTCATTTTTCATCGGAATCTTCCCCATGATTGATCATCCGGTGCGGCCGTTCGGGCGCTTCACCCGCCGCGGTATGCATCGCCCGATCGGCTAGAACAGCGCCAGCGGGTTCACCGGCGACGCGGTCGCATGCTCGAGGATGAGCGGCGCCATCGTGAACAGAAAGTTGTAGCGCTCATGACGCGCGCAGGCCGCCGCCAGCGCGTCGAAGTCGGCGTTGTCGATCAGATGGATGCCCATCATGACCAGCGTGCCGACGTGAATCGGCAGGCCCATCGCCGCGCCGTAAGGACTCGGCGCGATGTCGCTCACCGCGTCGCATCCGATCACCGCGACCCGCCGATCGTGAATCCATTGCAGGCACGAGGCGTCGAGCCCGGGCAGTCCCTCGCGCCGCGGATCCCACGCGCCCTTGGCCTTGCGCCGCTGATGCCGGCCGGTGCGGAGCAGCAGCACGTCGCCCTCGCCGACCGTCATGCGGCCGAGCTTTTCGGCGGCGTCGAGATCCTCGGGATAGATCGCGTCGCCCGGGTCGAGCCAGTCAACCTTTTTCGCCGCCGGTATATCGAGCAGCACGCCGCGGCTCATCACGCCGTCGCGGGTTACGTCGATTGCGCATTTGCGCGCGCCAAAGCGGCCGACCTCGCGATCGGAAAACCCGTTGTACATTTTGCCCTGCCAGAAGACGTGGCAGAGCGCGTCGAGATGGGTGAACGCCATGCCGTGCGGCGCCATGCCGAAATAATCGAGTGCGGCGATTCCCGGCGGTCCCGAATGCAACATCATGTGCTGCACCGGCTGCGGATTATCCGGCGTGGTCTGGGTCGAGAGCGGCAGCGCCAGCGGAATGATCTCGCCGCTCTGCACGGTCTTGGCCGCGCGCGCGCGAATCTCGGGCGTGATGAAGTTGAGCGCGCCGCGCTCGTCCTCTTTGCCCCAGCGACCCCAATAATTGATCTTTTCGTACAGGGCTTGAACTTCTTCGACAGTCAATCGCGAGGCCATGAATGCACCCTCCCCAAGTGGCGCTTCGAGCATAGTGGTGTGGACCGTGGCGCGGGCGGCGAGTCCCGCCCGATACGCGCCGCTATGAGGTTTCGCGTATAGCATGGGCCGGGCCATCGCGGCCAACCCACCGCATCGCGCAGAATGCTATGGTGAGATGCGCGGGGAATTTCCGGACCTCGTGATCGCAACGAGGTGCGGGAGCGTGAGCGGCAGTGTCTGACGATCGTGAGCGGAAAACGTCTAATGATGATCGCGAGATCGCGCGCGATTATCATGAAATCACCAAGCATTCGTACACCAGCGTGCGCAGCTCGCCGCATTACCTGGATTGGGATATTCGGCCGCGGCCGTACAAGATCTATCCGGCGGCCGGGATGCTCGCGCTGCCGCGCGAACTGATTCTGCCGGGCGTGCCGACGACCGCGGCGATTGCCGGGCGGGGGGCGGTGCGCGACGCGATGGCCGCCGCCGGGGGCGCGGCTTCGGAGGCCGACGCGGCGCTCGCCGCGGACGCGGCACCGCTCGACCTCGAGACCGTCACGCGCCTCCTGTTCTGTGCCGACGGACTTACACGCAGCAAAATCGTCGACGGCGACGCCTATCATTTTCGCGCCGCGGCGTCGGCCGGCGCGTTGTATCCAATCGAAATCTACCTGGCGGCGGCCGAGGTCGACGGGCTCGAAGCCGGGCTTTACCATTTCTCACCCGGCGACTTGCGACTGCGCGGACTGCGGCGCGGCGATTGGCGTGGCTATCTGGCTGCGGCAGCGGCGGCGCGGCCGTCGATCCTCGAAGCGCGCGCGGTCATCGTCATGTCGGCGATCTTCTGGCGCAGCGCGTGGAAGTACCGCGCACGAGCCTGGCGCTACTGCTATTGGGACGCCGGTACGGTCCTGGCCAACCTGGTCGCGGCGGCCAACGCCGAAGGGCTCACGACCGAGGTGCTCACCGCCTTTGCCGACGAACCGGTCGAGGCGCTGATTGGCGCCGACGGCGATCGCGAGGGCGCGGTGGGTCTCGTCGCGATCGGACGCGCGCCGCGCGCCGCAGTGATCGATGCGCACGCGGCGGCGCAGCCCGCACTCGAACTCGAGTCGCTGCCGCTCTCCGCGCGCGAGGTCGCCTACGAGGACATTGCGCGGATGCAGCGCGGGTCGCGCCTCGCGACCACGGCCGAAGTGCGCGCGATCGCCGCGGCCGAGTTCGCACGCGACGCCGCGCCGCCCGCCGCCGAATCGATCGCGCTAGACGCGCCCGGATACACCACCGCGCGCGGACTTGGCGAGACCATCCTGCGCCGCGGCTCATCCCGCAGCTTCGCCCGCGAGCCGATCGCCGGCGCCACCCTGGCGGCAATCATGGCGACCGCGCGGCATCACCTGCACGCCGACTTCGCCGCGATGGTCGAGCCGTACGTGATCGTCAACGCGGTCACCGGCGTCGCCCCCGGGCTGTATTACTACCAGCGCGAAACCGGGGCCCTGGAGTTGATCCGGTCGGGCGAATTTCGCGGCGAGGCTGGCTACCTCTGCCTCGAGCAGCCGTTGGGCGCCGATTGCAGCGTGCTCATCTGCTATACGGCATCGATCGAAAAGGTCCTCGCCGCGTATGGCAATCGCGGCTACCGCGACGCTCATCTGGAGGCCGGATTATTGGGCGGCCGGGCCTATCTCGCCGCCTATGCATTGGGCGCCGGGGCGACCGGCCTGACCTTTTACGACGACGACACGGCGAAGTTTCTCGCGCCGCATGGAGCGGCGAAAAACCCGCTGCTGATGGTTGCGGTGGGTATGCCGCGACGGCGCCCAACGCCCGACGAAGAATCCCCCGGGTAGTGCGATTTTCAAGCCGGCCAGCAGCGCGGAAATCGGCTGCATAGCGAATTTGATGATTTGACGCTGCCTGATAAGTCGTCTGCACCTGATTAAAGCAGTGCGACGATCTGTTCACCTTATCACTCCATCATACGATGGAGTGATTCTACTGCTTTCAGCTATCCATACTCCATTCTCTTGCTCAGTAAATAACCATCCTTCGATTGATTGCCTACATTGCGGGCAGTGAAGAATGCAACGTGCACGCGCTTTCCTGCGCTTTCTCGTGGCATTTATTTTGCTCAGTTGCGATGCGCGTTCGCGTCCCTTGGGCTTGGGGGCAAATTCGGCATCTGCCGCGCGGATTAACTAAGGAGGAAAGATGGCTGCAACACCCGAAAAACCCAAGATGCAGGCAACACTTGGGCTCACCGGCGTTACGGTCAACGCGATGGCGTTGATCGCACCCGGAGCATTCCTGTGGATCACGTTCGTCATTCAAGCGGGCTACGTGAAGCCGTCAGGGCTATCAATGTGGTTTGGAATTCTGGTCGCCCTGGCGCTGGCCTATGCGACGGCACTTTCGTACTCGGAGCTGGCCAAGCTGTACCCCGGCGCCGGCAGCTCTTATCTGTTCGCGGAACAGGCCTTTCTGAATACGACCAAGGCCTTCCGCTTCGCGCGCATCTCGAAGTTCATCATCGGGTGGGCATCCCATCTTTACTACTGGATATATCCGGCGGTGATGGTCGCGACGATGGGCGTGCTGGTCGGCTACATCGTCGGCATCCTGTTCCCGGGCGTGATGAACTCGACGGTGCCGGGCCCGATCTTCATGGCGCTGGTCGCGATCGTCTTCTCGTATCTGGTTTCGTACATCGCGTATCGTGGCGTGCAAGGCGCGACCAACGTAAATATCGCCATCAACGCGATTCAGATTACGGCGCTGGTCTTTTTCGGCGCGCTGGCGATCGCCTACCGCATCGGCCATCCCGAGGGCTCGACCGGGCTCGGCTTCGACGCCAACGGCAACGTGGTCTCGATGACCCTGCACTACGCGCTGGCGGGCGATAACCCGGCGCATCCGACCGCTCTGTCGGTGGTCTCGCCGCATACCTTCTCGTGGACCATGCTGCAGGCGACGATCGCAATCCTGCTGCTGGTCGGTTTCGAGTCGGTCACGGCGATGGGCGAGGAGGCGAAGAATCCCAAGCGGGATATTCCTCGCGCGGTGCTGCTCTCCCTGACGATCCAGGGTCTGATCTGCTACATGTTCGAGTACTTCGCGGCCAACTATTTCATGAGCAGCGCCTACAGCCTCAATGCGGCCAGCGGTTCCGCTGCGCCCATCGGCGATATGATGACGCTGATCGGCGACGCGCTGCTGGGCGGCCACGGCGTAGCCTTCATGCTGATCGAGGCCTTCACGGTGTTCCTCGCGCTGATCGGTACGACGCTGAGCTGCATCAACACCGGCGCACGCGTGACCTATGCGATGGGCCGCGACGAGGAGGTGCCGGAGCACTTCGGCCTGCTCCACGGCGACAACCTGACGCCCCATCGCGCAATCTGGACGCTGGCGACGATCTCGGCAGTCTTGGGCGGAATTGCGGCGCTGGCCTTTTTTACCGGTGGCTCGGCGCCGACCGACGACGCCATGAAGACGCTGCCGCATAACATCTGGTATGCGTTCGGCCTGGGTTCCAATGCGACGCTCGCGGCCCTGCCCAACGGTCTGCTAACGGTCACGCTGTTGTCGAACTTCGGCACCTTCGTGCTCTACGGCCTGACCAACATCGTGTGCATCGTGGCGTTCAAGGAACACAACGATTTCAGTGGCTTCAAGCACATGGTAGTGCCGGTCTTCGGCGCGCTCGCGAACTTCGCCTGTCTCGCGTTCTACGTCATCGGACCGCTGGAAGGGCTCGGCAGTTGGAAGGAGCCGATCATCGCGGTGGTGCTGTCGGCGGTGTGGGGCATCTACGGAGCGATCTACTTCATGCGCAATTCCAAGAAAAAGGGCAAAGATACGCTGCTGCTCGCCAAGCCGGCCTGAGCCCGCGTTCGGGTCCATGTGGCAGATGTGTAATCACCACCGATCGGGAGAGGGCCGCATTCGCGGCCCTCTCCGCAATTTGGCCGCACCGCATATCGCAATATCGCATTGCATATTGATGCGGCAACTGCCGCAGCATTGGGCTGGCAGTAACCCGCAAAGTTCCAATTTCAAAGCAAATTCATAGCTTCAGTGAAGGCACGAAACTTGAGTAAACCGGTGCGATTCCGCGCAGATGGTAGGAGGAGTCTTGCCAATCGTACGCATCAACGTTCATCAACCGGATCAGGAGGCGGCGTAAGCAATTCGCCGGGAGGAAACGAGGAAATGAGGATAAAAGGCGCTCATCGACTTAGTCTTAAGCTGGCGGCGCCAGCGGCCTTAGCCGTGGCCATGATGGCATCGGGCGCGGTGGCGTGGGCGGGAGGCGATTCCGGCGGCGACCTCAACAGCGAGGTTCAGCAGCTCCAACAGGAAGTCCAGGAGCTGAAGGGCGAGGTCGCGACACTCAAGACGGAACAGACCGTTGCGGTTCCAGCGGCGGGCACCAAGTCGCCCACCATTGGCGAGCAGGTCGGGTCCATCGGCAAGGATCTGGGGGATATCAAGACCAATCTGAGCACCAATCTGGGCGTGCATATTCATGGGTTGGTCGACGCGACCTATGAATTTAATTTCAACCAGCCGAAGACAGCGCCGCCCGGCGCGCCGAACGGCCGGGTCAATCAGTTGCATGTGTTCGACCTCGACGCGAACAGCTTTGACCTCCAACAGGGCAACATTCACATCGATCGCACGACCGATGGCGGCGTGGGCTTCGTCACCGACATCAACTTCGGCGAGGTGGCCAACGTACTGAGCACGGCCACGCATTACAGCAACGCGTTCACGATCGGTACGCAGAATATCGATCTCACGCAGGCGTTCATGACCTATACGCTGCCGGTCGGTCAAGGCGTGAACTTTTCGCTGGGCCGTTTCGTGACGCTGCTTGGCGAGGAGACTATCCCGACCTGGAACGCGGGTGACTTCAACGTTTCACGCGACTTCATTTTCGGCTACGCGATTCCGTTTACCCATACCGGGCTGCGCGCGCAGTACAGCTTCAACAGCTACGTCGGCGCGACGCTGGGAGTGAACAACGGCTGGGACGACGTGTCCGACAACAACGACGGCAAGTCGATCGAGGGACAGCTTTCGCTGAACTCGGGCAGCCTGATGTCCGAGAATCAATCGCTGGCCTTCACGCTGTCCGGCATCTGGGGCGCGGAGAATGCGGGCCACGGCAATACGCATCGCTGGGTCATCGATCCGATCCTGACCTATCACACGCCGATTGCGGGCTTGCAGCTCATCGACGAGTTCGTCTACGGGCAGGACAATGGCAACGATCTGGTGACGCCGCTGCCGGTGTCGCAGGCCGGCGCCGCGCCCTCGCCGTTCGCGGTGACGGACCCGAGCTGGACGGGTGATGCGGGCTACATCGTGTACGATTACACCGATAATCTGGAATTCGCGCTGCGCGGCGAATGGTTCCGCGACGCCAATGGCGCGCGGACGGGGCTGCGCCAGACGCTGGGCGAGGTCACCGGCACGGTCAACTATAAGATCCCGGCCGTCACCGGATTGCTGGCGCGGCTCGAGTACCGGCACGACGAATCGAGTGCCAAGCCGTTTTTCACCAACGCGGGAATCAATCCGCTCACCGGCACGCCGTACCAGACGATCGCCGGACAAAACACCGTGATGGGCGACGTGGTCTATTCGTTTTGATCGCGTGCCGATGACGACGGAGGTTGTCTAAACCGATGCGCGGCGGGCTCGAGCGATCGGGCCCGCCCGCGCTTTCGACCGGAATTTCGGCGCAGGGCAGCGGGCAGATTAAATTGCGGCCGGATTTGCATCGCAGCGAGCGGACAGCGCAAGCTGGTTTGCGGGTCTCACTTCATCGGGTCTCACTTTGAGAAGACCGGCAGGGATCGAGTGGAGGAGGAGGTTTTGCGATGGCAGCGCCCAGAAAACCCGGAACTGCGGGCGTGCGCAAGAAAAAGACCGCGACGCCGAACAATGGAACGGTCGCAGCGGTCGCCAGTCCGCCGCCGCCGGCCGAGGCGGCGACAGTGCACGCGGCCGCGCCGCCGGCCGCTCACGGCGCCAATGGTGTCGCCTTCGCCGCAATTCAGCTACGCGCCTACGAAATCTTTTTGCAGCGCGGTGTTGGCCACGGCGACGAATTGTCGGACTGGCTGGCGGCGGAATTCGAGCTCCGGGAAAAATCCGCGCAATCCGGCTGACGACTGAGGCGTCGCAGGTGCAATCCCGGATGGCGTGCGCCGTGGCGCCGCCGCCCGTCAGGACCACGCTTTGGAAACGGTAGCTGCATCCATGGAATCGACGAGCCCGCAGTCTGCGAGCGCGCCTGCCTTCGACCTGGCGATCGTTACCGACGTCGGAACGGAGCGCCCGGGTAACGAGGACTCGAAAGGGCACCTGATCGAGCACGACAACACGCCGGTTTTCGTGGTGGCGGACGGCGTCGGCGGCTACGAGGGCGGCGAGGTCGCCAGCGCGATGGCGGTCGAGACCACGCTCAACGCCTTCCGCGAGAGCCCACCGGCGTGGGGCACCTCCAAGCGGCTGCATCGCGCGCTGCAGCAGGCCAATATCGAAATCCACAATCGCGCCCTCACGGTGCCCGAACTGCGGCGCATGGCGACGACCTGCACAGCGGTGGCGATCAACGTCGACGAGGGGATGCTGTATGCGGCACACGTTGGCGATTGCCGCCTGTACCTGTTGCGCAACCGGCGCATCGAGCAGATCTCGCGCGACCATACGGTGGTCGGCGAGCGGGTGCGCATGGGGATGATCAGTGCGGCGCGCGGGCGCGAGCATCCGGACCGATCGGCGCTCAGCCGCAGCCTCGGCCGCGATCTGATCGCGTCGATCGACCGGATCACCACGCCGCTGCAGCATAACGATCGCCTGCTCCTGTGCAGCGACGGATTGTGGTCGGTGCTCGAGGACCGCGACCTCGAACGGCTAGCCCGCGAAGGCCCGGCCGAGGACGCCTGCCGGCGGTTGATCGAGGAGGCGAACCGGCGCGGCACGGCCGACAATCTGACCGCCGCGGTCTTTGTGATGCACGCGGCGGGGGCGAGCATGGCGCGGCGGCGCGGATGGCGCGAGCGCCTTCTGGAGCTGTTTAAGCGGGCGGACTGAAGGCGGTGGGCGCCCCCGCGCTTCGATGCCATCAGCGATCAGCCAATGGGCGGACGATCTTGCACGGCCTTTGCGGCGATGCTTAATTCCTGCCACGCGCGAGAGAGTTAACGGCGCGCAAGCGGACGGCACGTCTACCTCATGCGCGAAGTTAATGTCGGCGACCAGCTCGACCAGTATCGGCTCACCGAGCTGATTGCGCGCAGCGGGATGGCCTCGATCTTCAAGGCCGTCGACGATCTGAACGGCGCGACCGTCGCGATCAAAATTCCCTACTCGCAGTTCGAGAGCGACGTAGTGTTCTACAGCCGCTTCCAGCGCGAGGAAGAGGTGGTGCGCCGCCTCGACCATCCTAATGTCATCAAGGTCTACACGCCGCGGCGCAAGAGTCGCATGTACATCGCGATGGAGTATGTCGAGGGGGTCTCGCTGCGCGCCCTGATGCGCGACAAGCGGCCGCTGCCGATCGATGAGGCGCTCGGCTACGCGCGCCAGATCTGCGCGGCGCTGGTCTACCTGCACAGCAACCAGGTGGTGCATCGCGATCTGAAGCCCGAGAACGTACTGGTGACCGAGGGCGGGCGACTTAAAATAATGGACTTCGGCATCGCGCTCGACGAGACCGCGCGGCGGCTGACGTGGTCGGGCCTCTCGTCGACCATCGGGACGCCCGACTACATGGCGCCGGAACAGGTCAGCGGCAAGCGCGGCGACGCGCGCACCGATATTTATGCGCTGGGCACGATGCTCTACGAGATGCTGACGGCGGAACTACCCTACGCAGCCGAGAACGTCTACAACATGATGCGGGCCAAGACCAGCGAAGATCCGCAGCGTCCGACGCATTATCGGCCCGACCTCGATCCGCGCCTCGAAGAGATCGTGCTGCACGCGATCGAGCGCATCCCGCGCAACCGCTACGACGGCGCCGCCGAGATGCTTCACGACCTCGACCGTCCGGGCGAGGTCGTGATAACCGATCGCGCCGAACGGCTGCATCCGCGTAGCCTGGCCGGCCAGAAGATCCGCCGGGCGCTATGGACCGTGGCGTTTTTCGGATCGCTGGTAGGCATCCTCGCCTTTCTCATCTGGCTGGCCAATCGCTATCCGGCGTCGCCGCAAACCAGTCAGCGTTCGTATCGGGGGCAGATCAAATGAATCCGCAAATCGAGCCGATCGCCGGCGCGCGCGGACGGGCCGCGCAGGCCGCCCCGCATAGGTGCATCGTGCGCGGTGCCGCGCGTGCGCGCGCCGTGCGCGGTGCCGTGACGATGGGCGTGGCCGTCGCGGCGCTGATTGCGCTCGGGCGCACGCCGGCCTGGGCGCAGGGCGACGCCACCGTGGCGTATTCGTGGCTGCAGGTGACGCAGTCGCTCAACCTCGCCTGGGTGCTGATCGCCGGTTTCCTCGTGATGTTCATGCAGGTCGGTTTCGCGATGCTCGAGACCGGCTTCACGCGGGCCAAGAACGCGGTCAACACGATGGCGATGAATCTCGTCATCTATCCGATCGGGCTGATCGGATTCTGGTTTTGCGGCTACGCGCTGATGATGGGCGGGATCTCGCGGTGGCCGTCGCTGGGCTCGCTGCCGATGGTGCATCGGGAGCTGTCGATCACGCTCGGCGGCCACGCCTACGGCGTGATCGGCTGCGCGAAATTTGCGCTGGTCAGCGTCAGTCACGATCCAGCGAGCCTCGCGATGTTCCTGTTCGCGGTGGTCTTCATGGACACGGCGGCGACGATCCCGACCGGCGCGATGGCCGAGCGCTGGAAGTTCTCGGCATTTTTCGTTTACGGGCTGTTCATGTCGATGTTCCTCTACCCGCTCTATGGCAATTGGGTATGGGGCGGCGGATGGCTCGCGCAACTCGGCGTGAACCTGGGGCTGGGCCACGGCCACGTCGATTTCGCCGGATCGTCGGTGGTGCACATGACCGGCGGTATCGCGGCGCTGGCCGGCGTGATGCGGCTGGGTCCGCGCATCGGCAAGTTCCGCCGCGACGGCGCGATCGGCCTGCTGCCCGGGCATAACATCCCGATAGCGATCGTGGGCACGCTGATCCTCGCGTTCGGCTGGTTCGGCTTCAACGCGGGATCGACGCTGGCGGCGTCGGATTCGCGCATCGCGCTGATCGCGGTGAACACGATGCTCTCGTCGGCCGGCGGCGCGCTGGCCGCGATGCTCTACCTGTGGCATCGCTTTAACAAGCCCGACGTGTCGATGGCTTGCAACGGACTGCTCGGCGGGCTGGTCGCGATTACGGCGCCGTGCGCCTTCGTCACGCCGGAGGCGGCGGTGCTGATCGGCGTGGTCGCGGGCCTGCTGGTGGTGTCGAGCGTGCTGTATCTCGAGCGTCACCTGCACATCGACGACCCGGTAGGTGCGATCCCGGTGCACGGGGTGTGCGGCTTGTGGGGCGCGCTGGCGCTGGGGATTTTTGCCGACGGCAGCTATGGCGACGGCTGGAACGGAGTGGCCGGACCGGTGCGCGGGTTGCTTTACGGCGACGTCGGGCAGTTCGCCGCGCAGGTGATCGGCGTGACGGTCAACGCGATCGTGGTCTTCACGCTGGCGACGGCGTTCTTCTACATCGTCGAACGGACGATCGGCAATCGGGTCCCCGCGGAGGTCGAATGGAGCGGGCTCGACGCGCTGGAAATGGGCACCGACGCATATCCGAATTGAGGCGCGGATGGGACGCCGCGACGTTCGGAAAACGCGGCCAAGCCACGCATCGCACAGCGACTCGCGGGTCCGAATAAATGAAGGGTAGGGGGGCCTCGGACCTGCTTTGACCGGACGGTGGCGGGCTCAAACCGGATTAATTTAAGGAAATGAGTTATAATCTCCTAATCGCTTTAGGAGATTGAGCCCTCGACTTGGCCGAAACATCTTTCTAATTGTTGATTCGCCTTAGAAACCCTTGACTCGCTTCGGTGCGATGGTTACTTTTGCCGAGCTCACCACGGAGTTTGCCTCATGAAGTTAGGCGGCGAAGCGATCGAGCCCGACGCGATCGATCTGCAGATAATCTCTATTTTGCAGGAGCACGGCCGCATTCCGCTGGTCAAGCTGGGGGAGCAGGTCGGCTTGTCGGCGCCGTCGGTGATCGAGCGGGTCAAGAAGCTCGAGGACGGCGGCGTGATCACCGGCTATCACGCATCGGTGGACGCGCGGCGCCTGGGCCAGGACGTGACCGCCTTCATCGGCGTCTCGATCGGCCATCCGCGGGCGATTGGCGTGTTCGAGCAGACCGTCGATCTGATCGACGACGTGCTGGAATGTCATCACATTACGGGCGAGCACACGGTGTTGCTGAAGATCAAGACGCACAGCACCGCGTCGCTCGAAGAATTGATCAAGACGATCCGGACAATCGACGGGGTGGCGCGGACGGAGACGATGGTGGTGCTGTCGACGCATACGGAGCGCACGCAGATTTCGGTGAGTAACGGCAAAGAGCCGGCGGATGGCGGCAACGGCAAGCGCCATCGGCACGGTCTCGCCAAAGCTGCAGTTGCCGACGGCAAAAGGACGTGACCATGCATCACTATCGCAGCGCTCCCCAGCGTCAGGGCCTATACGATCCCGCGCACGAGCACGACGCCTGTGGGGTCGGCTTCGTGGTCAACATCAAGGGCGCCAAATCGCACGACATCGTGCTCAAGGGACTCGAGGTGCTGCTCAACCTGGAGCATCGCGGGGCCTGCGGATGCGATCCGCTGACCGGCGACGGCGCCGGCCTCCTGATGCAGATCCCGCACGAGTTTCTCCGGCAGGCGGCGGCGGCGCTGCACTTCACGCTGCCCGCGCCGGGCGAGTACGGCGTCGGGATGGTCTTCATGCCGCGGGAAGTCCAGCAGCGCAACGCCTGCGAGCAGCTGGTCGAACGCATTGTGCGCGAAGAGGGCCAGCATATTCTGGGCTGGCGCACGGTGCCGATCGACGACACCCAATGCGGCGAGATCGCGCGCCAGGGGCTGCCGTCGATCCGGCAGATCTTCATCGCGCGCGGCACCGGCGTCACCGACGAGGAGAGCCTCGAGCGCAAGCTCTACGTGATTCGCAAGCGCGCCACCAACGAGGCGGCCGCGCTCGCCCTGGGCGACGGCGAGATGTTCTACGTCTGCAGCCTGTCGAGCTCGACGATCGTCTACAAGGGCCAGCTCATCTCGTTCCAGATCCCGGGCTTTTTTCCCGATCTGCTCGATCCGCGGGTAGTCAGCGCGCTCGCCATGGTGCATCAGCGGTTCTCGACCAACACCTTTCCGAGCTGGGACCGCGCGCATCCCTATCGCTTTCTGTCGCACAACGGCGAGATCAACACGCTGCGCGGCAATATCAACTGGATGCGGGCGCGCGAACAGCAATTCGCCTCGGCCGTGTTCGGTAACGACCTCAAGAAGATCCTGCCGATCGTCGAGGAAAACGGCAGCGACTCGGCGGTCTTCGACAACTGCCTCGAACTGCTGGTGCGCACCGGCCGTCCGCTGGCGCACGCGATGATGATGATGATCCCCGAGGCGTGGCAGAACGACGTCATGATGAGCGACGCCAAGCGCTCATTCTACCAGTACCATTCGTGCATGATGGAGCCGTGGGACGGCCCGGCGTCGATCGCGTTTACCGACGGGCGGCGCATCGGCGCCGTGCTCGATCGCAACGGCCTGCGCCCGTCACGCTACTGGGTGACCAAGGACGGGCTGGTCGTGATGGCTTCGGAAGCGGGCGTGCTCGATCTGCCGCAGGATCAGATCGCGTCGAAGGGGCGGCTCCAGCCGGGGCGCATGTTCTTCGTCGATACGATCGAAGGGCGGATCGTGCAGGACGAGGAGATCAAGGAGGGCATCGCCGCGCGCAAGCCCTATCGCACCTGGCTCACCGCCAACCTGGTCGATCTCGCGGCGCTGCCGCGGCCGCTCGCGGCGCCGCCGATCAGCGGCTTTAAGCCTTTCGATCTGCTCAAGCAGCAGCAGGCCTTCGGCTACACGCTCGAAGAACTCAAGATGATCCTGGCGCCGATGGCGGCCAACGGGCAGGAGCCGGTCGGTTCGATGGGCACCGATACGCCGCTCGCCGTTTTGTCGGATAAGTCGCCACTTTTGTTTAACTACTTCAAGCAGTTGTTTGCCCAGGTGACCAATCCGCCGGTCGATCCGATCCGCGAAGAGATGGTGATGTCGGCCGAGACCACGATCGGCGCCGAGCAGAACCTGTTCGACGAGACCCCGGCCCATTGCCGGCAGTTGCGCCTGAAGGTGCCGATCATCACCAACGCGCAGCTCGAACAGATCAAGCTGATCAGCGAGCCCGGGCTGACGACGGCGACGCTGGCGACGCTCTATCGCGTGGCCGACGGCGAGGCGGGCCTGCGCCACGCACTCGAGGAACTGTGCCGGCAGGCGTCGGCCGCGATCGAGCGCGGCTATACGATAATCGTGCTCTCCGACCGCGGGGTGAACGAGGCATGGGCGCCGATCCCGAGCCTGCTCGCGACCGGCGCGGTGCATCATCATCTGATTCGCGAGGGCACGCGGACGCGCTGCGGACTCGTCGTCGAATCGGGCGAGCCGCGCGAGGTGATGCACGTCTGCCTGCTGATCGGCTACGGCGCCGGCGCGGTCAATCCGTACCTGGCGTATGCCACGCTGGCCGGCATGATCCAGGACGGGCAGCTCAAGGACGTGACCGAGGACGAGGCGGTCGACCACTTTATCAAGGCCTGCACCAAGAGCCTCATCAAGGTCGCCTCGAAGATGGGCATCTCGACCGTGCAGAGCTATCGGGGCGCGCAGATTTTCGAGGCCGTCGGGCTCTCGCGCGAGATTATCGACCGGTACTTCAGTTGGACGGCGTCGCGGGTGGGCGGGATCGGGCTCGACGCGATCGCGCGCGAATCGGCCAATCGTCATCGGCTGGCCTTCGCGGCCGATCCCAATCTCGACGGCGAACTCGACGCCGGGGGTCAGTACCAATGGCGCCGGCGCGGCGAGTTCCACATGTACAACCCGAACACCATCGCCAAGTTGCAGCATTCGGTGCGTTCGGGCAACTACAAGATTTTCAAGGACTACACGCGGCTGGTCGACGAGCAGAGCCGGAGCCTGGCCACGCTGCGCAGCCTGCTCAGCTTCAAACCCAACCGTCCGCCAGTGCCGATCGAGGAGGTCGAGCCGGCGGCCGGGATCGTCAAGCGCTTCAAGACCGGCGCAATGTCGTTCGGATCGATCAGCAAGGAGGCGCACGAAAATCTCGCCATCGCGATGAACCGGATCGGCGGCAAGAGCAACACCGGCGAGGGCGGCGAGGACACCGCGCGCTTCGAGCGCGACGCCAACGGCGATTGGCGGCGCAGCGCGATCAAGCAGGTCGCGTCGGCGCGCTTCGGCGTGACCAGCAACTACCTGGTCAACGCCGACGAGTTGCAGATCAAAATGGCGCAGGGCGCCAAGCCGGGCGAGGGCGGCCAGTTGCCGGGCCATAAGGTCGACGACTTCATCGCCAAGATTCGCTATTCGACGCCCGGCGTCGGGCTGATTTCGCCGCCGCCGCATCACGATATCTATTCGATCGAGGATCTCGCCCAGTTGATCCACGACCTCAAGAATTCCAACGATCGCGCGCGCATCAGCGTGAAGCTGGTTTCGGAGGTCGGCGTCGGCACGATCGCCGCGGGCGTCGCCAAGGCCAAGGCCGACGTGGTGCTAATCAGCGGCTACGACGGCGGCACCGGCGCGTCGCCGCTGCAATCGATCAAGCACGCGGGTCTGCCGTGGGAGTTGGGCCTCGCCGAAACCCAGCAGGTGCTGGTGATGAACAACCTGCGCGGGCGCATCTACGTCGAGACCGACGGCCAGCTCAAGACCGGGCGCGACGTGGCGATCGCGGCGCTGCTCGGCGCCGAGGAGTTCGGCTTCGCCAGCGCCGCCCTGGTCGCCTCGGGCTGTATCATGATGCGCGTATGCCATCTCAACACCTGCCCGGTGGGCGTGGCGACGCAGGATCCGGAGCTGCGCAAGAAGTTCGAGGGCAAGCCCGAGCACGTGGTGAATATGATGATGTTCATCGCGCAGGAATTGCGCGAGTACATGGCGCAGTTGGGCTTTCGCACGGTCAACGAGATGGTCGGGCGGGTCGATTGCCTCGACAGCAACGCCGCGATTTCACATTGGAAGGCGCGCAGTATCGATCTCAGCTCGATCCTGCATCGGCCCGACGTGCCGGACGACTGGGCGCTGCATCGGGTCGAGGACCAGGACCACGGACTCGATAAGGCGCTCGATCGCCAGCTCATCGAGCTCAGCGGGGAAGCGCTCGAGCATCGCAAGCCGGTCGAGATTCACCTGCCGATCAGAAACGTCAACCGCACCGTCGGCACGCTGCTCTCGGCCGAAGTCTCGCGCCGCCACGGCGAGCACGGATTGGCGCCGTACACGATACAGGCGCATTTCAAGGGCACGGCCGGGCAGAGCTTCGGCGCATGGCTCGCGCCGGGCGTCGCGCTCTATCTCGAAGGCGACGCCAACGACTACTGCGGCAAGGGCCTGTCGGGCGGCTTCATCGCCGTGCGGCCGCCGCGCGAGGCGACCTTTACGCCCGAGGAGAACATCATCATCGGCAACGTCGCGCTCTACGGCGCGACCGGCGGCGAGGCGTTTTTCCGCGGGATGGCCGGCGAGCGCTTTGCCGTGCGCAACAGTGGCGCGACCGCGGTGGTCGAGGGCGTGGGCGACCACGGATGCGAATACATGACGCGCGGACTGGTGGTCGTGCTGGGCAAGACCGGGCGCAACTTTGCCGCCGGGATGAGCGGTGGAGTCGCCTTCGTCTTCGATGAGGACGGGACCTTCCGGCCGCGCTGCAACATGGGCATGGTCGAACTCCACGCGCTCGACGACCCGGCCGAGGCGAGCCACATTCACGCCCTGCTGGTGCGCCATCATCAGTACACCGGCAGCGGCGTGGCGCGGCGGCTGCTCGATAACTGGGACGAGTACGTCACCCGGTTCGTCAAGGTGATGCCGACCGAGTATCGGCAGGTGCTCGAGCGCCAGCTCAACATGAAGTCCGATCTGGCGCGGCTGGCGGCGGTCTGACGGGTGCCGCGGCGGGCGGGCGTGAGGCTCGTCCGCGCGCGCGGATCGGCGGCGGCGAAGATCGATTTCCGCGTCGTGGTGGCAAGGGGGGATGGCAGGCGCGCGCGCCGGCGCGGACGCCGTGGATTCGTTTTTGCGATTGAGTCAGGATGCGGCGAAGTCAGCCAGGAGAGCGGGTTGCGATGGGTAAAATCACGGGCTTCATGGAGATCAACCGCGAGACGCCGTCGCGCCGGCCGGTCGGCGAGCGCCTCAAGGACTGGCACGAGTACGACCTGAAGCTGCCCGACGAAAAGCTTGCGCAGCAGGGCGCGCGCTGCATGGATTGCGGCATCCCCTTCTGCCACAAGGGCTGCCCGCTCGGCAACATCATTCCCGACTGGAATGACCTGGTCTACCGCGGACGCTGGCGCGAGGCGATCGACCGGCTGCACTGGACCAATAATTTCCCTGAGTTCACCGGCCGCGTCTGTCCGGCGCCGTGCGAGGAGGCCTGCGTCCTCAACATCAACAACGACCCGGTCACCATCAAGCAGATCGAAAAGCACATTATTGACCACGCCTTTGCCGAGGGCTGGGTCGCGCCGCAGCCCAATCCGCGCAAGACCGGCAAGCGGGTCGCAGTGGTCGGCTCGGGGCCGTCGGGACTGGCCTGCGCGCAACAGCTTGCGCGTGCCGGCCACGCGGTCACGCTCTACGAGCGATCCGATCGCGCGGGCGGCCTGCTGATGTACGGCATTCCGGATTTCAAGCTCGAGAAATGGCAGGTCAACCGGCGGCTCGAGCAGATGAAGGCCGAAGGCGTCGAGATCGTGACGAGTTGCGCCGTCGGCACCGCTATTCACGCCGACGAGCTGCGCGCTAAACACGACGCGATCGTGCTGACGATCGGCTCGACCAAGCCGCGCGATCTGCCGGTGCCGGGACGCGATCTGGCCGGCGTGCACTTTGCGATGGATTTTCTGCCGCAGCAGAACAAGCGCAATGCCGGCGACACGATCGCGCCAGCCGGCGCGATCACCGCGACCGGCAAAAAGGTCATCATCCTGGGCGGCGGCGACACCGGCTCGGATTGCCTGGGCACCTCGAATCGCCAGGGCGCGCTCGAGGTTGCACAGTTCGAGTTGCTGCCGATGCCGCCCGAGCGGCGCACCTTTGAGATGCCGTGGCCGGACTGGCCGATGATCCTGCGCACCTCGACTTCGCATGAAGAGGGCGTCAAGCGCGACTGGAGTATCAACACCAAGTATTTCTCGGGCGAAAACGGCCAGGTGAAAAAGCTCCACGGCATCCGGCTCAACTGGAAGCCCGACAACGGGCGCATGGCGATGGAAGAGGTCGCGGGCAGCGAGTTCGTGCTCGAATGCGATCTGGTGCTGCTGGCGCTGGGCTTTCTCGGTCCGGAGCCGGACGGGATCGTCGCCGAGCTAGGCCTCAAGCTCGATCAGCGCGGCAATATCGCCTGCGACAATTACCAGGCGAGCGCGCCGGGGGTGTTTGCGGCGGGCGATTCGCGCCGCGGCCAGTCGCTGGTCGTATGGGCTATCTGGGAAGGGCGCGAATGCGCGCGCGCGGTCGACGCCTGGCTGGTCGGCGAGACCTTTCTGCCGACCAGTCCGGAGATCTGAAGGCGCATGCGCGATGATCGCGTACCTGGACACCAACGCGTTCGATAATCTCTACAAGAAGAGCGGATGTACCAGCGCGGATATCGCGCAATTGCGCAAGGCGATCTACGGACGCGGCCTCGCGATCCCGATCGGTATCCATGTGCTTGAGGAGATTCTGCTCAACCGCAGGGCGTCGCCGCAGGAACTCGTCGCGCGCCTGAAGCTGACGTTGTCGCTCGCCAGCATCCGGCGGATGGTCAAGCCGTGCGATCAGCTAATCGCGGACGATATCCGGAGCTACGCGGCGACCGTACAGCCCGACCGGCCGCTGGTCAGCGCGCAAATCCAGAACGCGATCACTCAAGGGATCGCTGAACTGATCGAAAGCGACGGCGAAGAGTTCTCCGAAGAAATGGTCGAAGCCCTTGAGCTTGCCAGACAGGGCAAGGAACGTTTCCTTCAGGTAATGAGGGCTGCCCAGGAGCAGGCCGCAGGGCTGGCCGAGGCACGTTCCTCGTGGCTTAGTTTTGAAGATTTCTTCCAGCTCGCGGCGGTCCCGACGGCCGATATATTCGCTCAGCGGGCGGGCGTGCTGGAGCCCTGTCGCGCGCGCGGCCGCGACGGCTTGCTCAAGGTCAGAAGTGTCCGCGCGGCGATCGGAGTCGCGCTGTCATTGATCTACGGACAGACTTTTGAGGGCTGGGCGTCTCACCTCGGCGACTCCAGCGATCTCCTTCACGTTCCGTCAGCGGCGGCGAGTGCGGAGATCTTCGTCACCGATGACGCCCGCTTGCGCCAAGCGTTGCAGCGCGGGCCGCTGGACGAAATGCGTGTCCTGGGCCTGAAAGAATTTCTAGCGGAATCGAGTCCGGACAGCGACGCGACCTGACGGTCGGTCAGCGAACACCGCCTGGCGATTGCAAGAAAAAGGCGGAGCGGCCGAAGCCGCCCCGCCCGTCGGGTCAGTCGCGCGACGCGCCCGCTGGGCCGCGGTGCGCGCCGGTTCCTAGCGGAAGATTTCCATCAGGCCGCTGGGCGAGCTGTACTTGGTATAGTCGTGGTATTCCGGCGGAGCATCGCTGTTGAACTTGGGTCCGACGCCGTGCTCGTCAACCGTCGACAGAAACGTCATATGATCGTTCTGGATGTCCCACACCGACGCGCTGGTCGAGTTGGTGGTCACGTGGCCGACGCCGGTGACATCGGCCGCGCGCGGTCCGAGCCAGAACATCTTCCACAGCGCCAGGTTCGAGTCGTAGATATCGATCCAGGTCGCATAGTGGAAATGCGAATCGACGTACATGACGCGGCTGCCGTAGCAGTAGCCCGCGTTCTCCGACGGGATGCGGCGCACGTCGATGATATCGTCGGCACGCACCTGCCATTTGCCCCAAGACGGCTTCGGAAAGCCGAGCGGCATGTCCCAGTCGTCGGGGAACTTGCCGGTCTCCATGGTGTAATCGTCAACCAGCGCGAGGACTTTGCGCACGCCCAGGTCGCGCGCGCGAAAGAGCGCGAGACCGCCGTTGAAGCCGACCGTCTTGTAATCATCGAGCACGAAATCGCTGCCCGCCGCGGGCGCGCATCGCGCACTCACCGCCAGGCGCAGCGAACGGCGCAGCGCCGGCACGAAGACGTAGTCGTCTTCGGGCTTTTCCGGATCCTTGCTGAAGACCGTCAGGTTGGTGGTGTACTTGGACTGCTCGGGCTCCATCACCATGAACCATTCGGTGAACCACGCATTGCCGGCCTCGGGCAGGTTCTGGGGGACGTCAGGATCGGTGTTGTAGCCGACCTGCCGGTAGATCCAGGTGATCTTGGAGCAGGCGACGCTGCCGAAACGATCCTGCGTGCAGCTCACACCGGGATGGTCGAACTGCTGGGCGTACAGATTGGGGACGTAGGAAAACCATACGTCAGCCAGCACCTTGTAGCCCTTGTCAAGGTCTTGCGGGTTGGGAAACGGCTCGCCGGCGACGTAGCCGTTGACGAAATGATGGCCCGCCGGAGTCGAGCCAACCGAGGTCTGCGCGCCGTACTTCTCGCTCGCTTCGACGTAGGTCTTGGGCAGCGGCAGGACCACCGTCGGTCCGACGGTCATCGCGACGTCGGGCGGCATCTTCCAGAAGTACTTGCCCTCGAACAGGGTTTGCATCCCGTAGGGCATGAACTGCTTGTACTGCTGCCAGTTGGCGGTGGTGATGGTCGTCCCGGGAGCGAGAGTTCCCTGGTTCGCCGTTTCGGTCAGCCATTGTTGCATCGGAGCGGGTGGGTCGTAGCTTTCGTCGGCGCGGACGATGGGGGCGGTAAGTCCCCAAGCCAGCGCGACGGCCAAAACGAATGCCAGTCTACGCACGTTCATTAGTGGTTCTTCTCCTCGAACAGTGAAATGTAAGAACTTTAGCGGATACACGCTGCCGATGGAACCCCTCTGCGGACTCTGTGGTTCCACTATCGAGGGGTCCGATCGGACCTCCCGCTAGGGAACCTCTGCACCAGGTTCTGCGCTCACCCTGAGCGCAGCCCATGGGTCCCGGATCCGGGATTCTGCGCTGCGCTCAGAATGACTACCTAACTTGTGCAGAGGTTCGCTGGCCGGTATGAGTCGGAAAGGTTGCCGGGGAGCCCGACCCGCAGTGCGAATCGGGCTCCCGGCGGTTGATCGAGCGCGAGCGCCTACTGCATCACCTGCATCAGGCCGCTGGGCGAGGAATACTTCGTGTAATTGTAGTAGCCCGGAGGCGCGCCGCTGTTAAAGTTCGGTCCGACGCCGGTCGCGTCGTAGGTCGACAGATAGGTTGCGTGATCGTTCTGCACGTCCCACACGCCGAGCGTCACCGAGTTGGTGTTGACATGGCCCAGGCCGGCCACATCCTCGGCGCGGGAGCCCCAGTACTGGATCTTCCAGTGCTTGAGGTTGGTGTCGAAAATGTCGAGCCAACCGGCATAATGATAGATCGAGTCGACGTACATGATGCGGCTGCCGTAGCAGTAGCCGGCGTTTTCGGACGGGATGCGGCGCGCGTCGATGATATCCACGTCGCGCAACTGCCATTTGCCCCACGACGGCTTGGGAAACCCTAGCGGCATATCCCAGTCGTCGGGAATCTTGCCGGTCTCGTGAGTGAAGTCGCCTTCGAGGATCAGCACTTTGCGATGGCCCAGGTAGGTCGCGTCGAACAGCGCTAGGCCGCCGTTGAAGCCCGGCGTGAAGTAGTCGTCCAGCACCAGATCGCTGCCCGCCGCGGGCGCGCAGCGTGCACTGATCGCAAGGCGCAGCGAGCGGCGCAACGATGGCACGAAGACGTAGTCATCTTGCGCCCGTTCAGGATTCTTGTAAAAGACCGTCAGATTGGTCGTGTATTTCGACTGCTCGGGCGTGATCACCTCGAACCATTGCGTGAACCACGCGTCGCCGGCCTGCGGGTAGTTCTGCGGCACGCCGGGGTCGGTGTTCCAGCCGACCTGGGTGTAGATCCAGGCGATCGTGGTGCAGGCGATATTATTGAAGCGGTCCTGCGTGCAGCTCACGCCCGGATGATCGAACGGCTGCGCGTAGAGATCGGGCACCCATGAGAGATAGTCGTCAGCCAGAATCTTGTAGCCTTTGGCGGGATCGTTTTTCGAGGTGAAGGCGTCTGGAAATGGCATGCCACCGACATAGTTCTTGACGAAATGATGACCGGCGCCGGTCGTGCCGATCGAGGTCTGCGCGCCATACTTCTCGCTGGCCTCGAGATAGGGTTTGGGCTGCGGCAGCACCACCGTTGGGCCGACTTGAATCTGTGCATCGGCCGGAATTTTCCAGAAGTAGCGGCCGTCGAACAGCGTCGTCAGGCCGAAGGTCATCTCCTTCTTGTAGTTTTGCCAGTTCTGCGGCGTGATAACCGTGCCGGGCGCGATGGCGTCCTGATGGGCGGTCGCGTCGAGCCACTGCTGCATGTCGGTTGGTGGCGGATACGTGGGCGGCGTGTAGTTTTGCGCCCACACGCGCGCCGGCAGCGCCATCGACAGCGCGAGTAGCGCCACGATAGTCGCATCGATCCGGAGTTTCCTCATATCCATGGTCTTGACCTCCAGGGGGTTGAGCATAGGTGGAGTAGGTGGGTTTTTCCCAGAACGTGAGAAGCAACGTGCATGCCACTAGCTGACGTGTGCTACGGTAGGCTAATGGATGTGAATTCGGACGTGGTTGGCCAATTGCGAATCGGTGAATTTCCGGTTACGCGGTCGCCACGGGACGTCGTTACCGGCGCCGCACACAATGCAATGTAACGCCTTGCGGATTGCACTCTACGGCGCATCGCACCGACGTGCGCCATCGCATCCCCCTTTTTTTCGAGCGGTCAGTGCGCAGTGTCAGCTCGACTGACTAATACGCCTCAGATTGTAACTAAAAAATTCCGTCAAATTTGTCAACCGGAAATCCGCGGCGGGTTCGCGCTGCTAGCGGCGTAAGTTCATTGCGTCGAGTTTTCTGATTAGCCAGTCGATCCGGTCGTAGCCCCAGAACAGTTCACCGTCGATCACGAACGTCGGCACGCCGAATACGTGATCGCTCTCCGCTTCGGCGAAGCAGCGCTTCAGGCGGGGCTTGGCTGCTTCATCCTCATTGGCGATATAGTGTCTGAACTGTGCCGGATCCGCGCCCGCTTCAAGCATAATTGCGGCGAGCGCGTCGGCATTTTCAACCTCGAGGTTGCGCGACCAGAAGCGCTCGAAAACCATGCGCGCATAGGGGCGGAACAGGTTTTGGTCGTCCGCGCACATCCCGGCGTAAAAGGCATAGCGGGCGCTGTAGATTTTTTTCGGCGGGTAAATGACTATTCCGCGCTCGCGCGCGAACCGCCGCACGTCGAGGTAGAGATAGCGGACCTTGAGCTGATTGCGATTCGACCGGACCGGAACATCGCCGTAAACCCGCCGGATATTTACTCCGTATGGAATGAAGCGCACGCGCACGCGATGCGTATCTTCGAGCGCGCAGATCGGATCGTACGCGAGGTAGGTAAACGGACTGGTATAAGCAAAGTAGAATTTGATTTCGGCCGTATCATCCATCGCGGCTCAATCCATGTACTTCTTCGACAGCGCTTCCATTTCGGGTACGCCGAGCAGTTCGATCAGTTCGCTGAACAGATGGCCGGTGATCGGGAGGTCGAGCGTGCCGGTCTGCTTGAGCTCGCGCATCGCGTCGCGGAAGCGCACGAAGGCGGCCATCAGGGTGCCGGTGTGAATCGTTACTTTGAAGCCGTAGCGCGCCAATTCGGGGACCGGCAGGAGCGCGCCATTGTAGAGCAGCGGCAGGTCGCCGAGTTCCGAGACATAGCGATTGAGGTCGTCGAGCGTGCGGATGCCGTCGACGAAAATCAGATCGGCGCCGGCCGCGTGATAGGCCCGGGCGCGCCGCCCGACATCGTCCCACCCGTTGACCGCGAGTGCGTCGGTGCGCGCGATGATGACGAATTTGTTGTCGCGGCGGGCATCGCAGGCGGCGCGGACCTTCGGCACCATCTGGTCGATCGGGATGACCTGTTTGCCGGCCAGGAAGCCGCAGCGTTTGGGGAACACCTGGTCCTCGATATGCAGCGCGGCGGCGCCCGCCTCTTCGTATTCGCGCACGGTGCGCCAGACGTTGACCGCGTTGCCGTAGCCGGTGTCGGCGTCACAGATCACCGGGACGTTGACCGCGTGCGCGATCGTGCGGACGTTCTCCACCATCTCGCTCATCGTGAGCAGGCCCAGATCGGGCAGGCCGCGCGCAGCGGCGGTGCCGAAGCCGGTCATATAGACCGCGTCGAAGCCGGTGCTCGCCGCGATTTTGGCCTGCAGGCCGTCGAAGACGAAGGGCGCCACGAGCATTGTGGGACCGCTCAAAAGCTCGCGCAGGCGCGCGGTGGTTTGGGTCATCGCCGTTCAGCTCCCACCGGCCGCGTCATAGTATGCCGCGCCGGATGCGAATCGCAGGTAAGGCATTGGACTAACCGGAGAACCGTAAGTCGGCGGCGGCTGGGGTGTCAATCGATCGCATTAGGGAACCTCTGCACAAGCCAAGTTGTCATTCTGAGCTTGCGAAGAATCCCGAAAAAATCCAGCACCGGGACTCATTCGCTACAGCAGCTTTCGCTCAGGGTGACAAATCTGTCTTGTGCAGAGGTTTCCTGGGCGGCCGATCACGCGGGCAACAATCGCGCAGCGATCGGCGATCAGTGGGCATCCTCGAGCCACGCGAAAAATCGTGGGACGGGGCGGAGACGCCGCAGTGCATCGTCGCGGCCAAGTCAGGCCCGTCGAAGCCGTTCAGCGCGCAGCGCGAAACGTTATTTGAGTTTGGCTGCCGTCGACGGCTTGGGCGATGCCGGTGGGTTGCTGGCAGCGGGCCGGCTGACGGTCGCCTCACCCGCGGTCGCATCGCCGAGGTCGCTCTGATCGCCGCCGTTGCGCGCGGCGAGATATTGCAGCGCCTGTCCGAGATCGAGTTCGCTGTACTTGGGATTGGCGTAGAGCGAATCCAGATTCTTGACGGCGGCGTCGGTACTCAGGCCATTGGTCGACAGTTCGCGCGAGAGCTGCCGGATAATCTTGTTGGAGCCCTTCCAATGGAAGAGTTTACCCGCGATGTTGAGGCTGTCGAGCTTACCGACACTGACCTGCATCGCGTCACCGTAGCCGTTGATGTAGCCGGTCTTGGCGGAGGTATTGAGCTTGTTCCAGAAGATCCCGTTATGATCGAAACTCGTCGCCGCAAACCCTATCCCGCAACTCACCAGGAATCCCACCACCACACCCGCAATAAACTTTCTCATTCGATGTGCCCCTCCGAGGCGACATCCGTTCCCGCCTAATTTTTTATCAGATCGCTCAATCGAGTTAAATACGGCCATATTGTGTGTCGTAAACGCTGCGCTTCACAGACCTGCCGCCGGTGCCGTGGCATTGTACGATCCTGCGCCCTGATGCCATCATCCTTATCGAGCGCGGTAGCCGATCGCATCCTCCAGTTGGATCGCGCGCGCGACCCGTTCAAATGTCAATATACGACGCAGTCCTGTCGTTCATCCATGAGCCCCGCCCGGAACAATTCGAACCGTTGGCGCTCGAGGTCTTTCGCTATCAGTTCTCCGAGGTTTCCGTCTATCGCGAATATTGCCGCGGCCGTGGCGTGACGCCGGCTGCCGTGCGCACCGTGGCGGAAATCCCGGCGGTCAGCACGGTCGCCTTCAAGCATGCGCGAATCGAGAATCGGGCCGAGGCTGGCGCGGCGAATCGGCGGGCTTTTATGACGAGCGGCACGAGTATCGGTTTCAGCGAACGCGGACGGCATCTGGTGCCGCGGCCGGAGATTTATCGCGCCAGCGCGATCGCCCATCTGCGGCGAATGCTTTTTGCCGACGGACGGCGAATGGCGATGCTGGCGCTGCATCCGACCGCCGATCGGATGCCCGAATCGTCGCTCTCGACGATGATAAGCTGGTGTATCGAGGAGTTCGGCGCGGAACCGACGCTGTGCGCGGCGACGGCCGACGGGGTCGACGGCGCGGCGGCACTGGATTTTCTGGCGGCGGCGGAAGCGTCGGGCACGCCGGTATGTATTCTGGCGACCACCGCCGCGTTTGCGGCATTGGTGCGCGCAAGCGACGGACGCCGGCGCAATCTACGGCTGGCCGCGGGCTCGCGCCTGATGGATACGGGCGGAGCCAAGGGTCAGTCGATTCCGCTAAGCGCGGCCGAAGTGATCGCCGAGGCCGGCCGCATGCTGGGCCTCGCGCCGGCGCTGGTGATTAACGAATACGGAATGACCGAGATGTGCTCGCAACTGTACGACGCGACGCCGTTTAACTCGGCCGCGGCCGCCGCGCCGCCGGGTTTCAGGATGAAGATCGGGCCGCCGTGGCTGCGCGCGGTCGCGCTCGACCCGGTGACGCTCGCGCCCGCCGGCCCCGGGCGGGTCGGCTTGATCACGTTCTTCGACCTCGCCAACGTGGGCTCGATTTCGGCGGTTATGACCGAGGATTTTGGCGCGGTGCGCGGCGGCGCGGTGGCACTGATCGGGCGGGCCGCGGCGGGTGGCGCGCGCGGCTGCGCCTTGAGTATCGACGAGTTCGCGCGCATCGCGATGACGCAGGTTCCGGCGCGCCGCAAGGCGGAGCGACCGCGATGAAGCCGCCGACTAGCGCGCACATCGCCGGCCAAGGCGGCGAAACCGAAGCTCGGGCGATTGCGCCGCGCGCGCCGATCGCTCTTGTGCCGGGCTCACTCGCCGAACGAATCTGTGCGGCGGCGGAGCGTACCGCGGCGGCGCTCGATCGCCCGATTCCGGCGGCGCGGATCGCCTCGGCGATCGCGGATGCCGGCGAGCGCTGGCGCGACCGCCATTTTGCGCCGCGGGCCGAGACCGTCGCCGAAATTGCCGCCGCGTGGGGCTACACCGAGGCGCTGCTCGACGAATCGATCGACGCCGTGCTTGCGCCTTTCTCGCGTGAGGCGCTCGACGCGCTCGCGCGAGGCGCATCGTCGGCCGCGCGCGGCGAACTCGGCGCGCTGGTGATGGCGGGCAATGTGCCGGGCGCCGGGCTGCATGAGGTCGCGATTGCGCTGGTCGCCGGCTGCGGCCTGATCATCAAGACGGCGACCGCCGAACCGGTCTTCTTCGCCAAATTTGCGCATTCGATTGCGCTGGCCGACGCCGAGGTCGGCGCGCGCCTCGCGGTTTTCAACTGGAGCCGCGATGACGCCGCGGCGAATGCCGCGCTGCGCGGAGCGTGCGCCTGGCTGGTGGCCTATGGCGACGACGGGACCCTCGCCGAACTCAACGCTAACGCAGGCGCCGGGCCGAATGCGAAAACCATTGGCGGCGCGGCGCTGGGTTTTGGCCATCGTATGAGCGGCGCGATCGTCAGCGCGGAATTTGCCGCCGGACCGATCGCCGATAAAGTCGCCGGCGCAATCGCGCGCGACGTCAGCCTGGGTGAGCAACTGGGCTGTCTCTCGCCACACCATATCTTCGTCGAGACCGGGCGCGCCGCCGGCGGCCACGACGGGTCGCGCGATTTCGCAGGTATCCTGGCGGCCGCGCTCGAGCGCTTCGCGGTGAAGTTTCCGCCGCCGCGGCGCTACGCGCTCGAGGACGCGGCCGCGATCCGGCGGATGCGCGAAAGCGCCCGCTGGCGGGCGATCGGGGGCGAGGCGGTCGAGCTGGTCGAGGGTGGTCTCGCCGGGCAGAGCTTCGGCTGGACGGTGATCCACGACGCCGGCGGGAAGTTTACGCCGTCGCCGGGATTCCGCACGGTGACGGTTTCGCCGTTTACCGGCCTCGACGACCTAAAGCTTCGACTGGCACCCGCGGCCGGCCGGCTCGAAGCGATCGCGCTGGCCGCGCCACCGGAGCGCACGGCTGAGTTCGCCCGCTTGATCGACGCGTGCGGCGTGACCTGGTGCTGCGCGCCGGGTGCGATGCAATCGCCGCCGATCGGATGGCCGCACGGCGGTGGCGGGTTCCTGCGCCTGATGGGCGGTGGGCGATGAGCGGCGCGCGCGAGGATTTCACGCGCCATCTGGCGCAGACCTCGGCGGCGCCGATCGGACTTGAAATTGTGCGTGCCGAGGGCGCGTGGATTTACGCCGCGGACGGGCGGCGCTATCTCGATTTTATCGCCGGGATCGGCGTGAGCGCGCTCGGCCACGGTCATCCGGCGGTGCGCGCCGCGATCGCGGAGCAGGCCCGCCGCCATCTGCACGTGATGGTCTACGGCGAGTATGTGATCGCAGCGCAGGCACGCCTGGCCGCACGGATCGCGGAGCTGCTGCCGCCGGCGCTCGGCCGGGTTTATTTCACCAACAGCGGCGCCGAGGCGATCGAGGGCGCGCTGAAAACCGCGCGCAAGCATACCGGACGTGAGGGCTTCGTCGCCTTCGACGGCGCCTATCATGGCGACACGATGGGCGCGCTCGCGCTGATGGGCAACGCGGCATTTCGCGCGCCGTTTGGGACGCTGCCGGGCCCGGTGCGCCATCTGCCGTACGATGACGCCGCAGCGCTCACGGCGATCGATCACAGCGTCGCGGCGGTGGTGGTCGAGCCGGTGCAGGCCGAGGGCGGCGTGCGGATACCCTCGCGCGAGTTCATGATGGCGCTGCGCGAGCGCTGCGATCGGAGCGGCGCGATCCTGATCTTCGACGAAGTGCTGACCGGGCTGGGCCGCACGGGCCGGCTCTTTGCGATGGAGCATAGCGGGGTCGTGCCCGACCTGGTCGTACTGGCCAAGGCGCTTGGCGGCGGGCTGCCGCTGGGCGCATTTGCCGGGCGCGACGAATTGATGGCGAAACTGGCGCACGATCCGCCGCTCGGCCATATTACGACCTTCGGGGGGCATCCGCTGTCGTGCGCGGCCGGACTGGCGGCGCTCGAGGTGATCGTGGCGGAGCGGCTCTGGGAGCGGGCGGAACGCGTCGGCGTCGCGTTGCGGGCGCGGCTCGCCGGGCTGGTGGGGACGGAAATCGTGGCGCTGCGCGGTATCGGCCTGCTGGCCGGGCTTGAATTCGCCCAGGCCGCGACGGCCCATCGATTTGTCGCCGCGACGATCGCGCGCGGGGTGATCATCAACTGGACGCTCAACGCCGATCGGGTGGTGCGGATGGCGCCGCCGTTGACGATCGCGGAGACGGAGGTCGATTTCGCGCTGGCGGCGATGACGGATGCACTTGTAGGATTGCGGCGCGGCGCGTAGGGATTATAGGCGTGGGGGCAACAGCATCAGCAAGGACGGGCGTCGGTGGAGCCCGCAAGAACGCCGGTTCGCCGGCGGCGCCGCAGCCGCGTCCGCCGCGCGTTACGCCGCGGCAGATCGAAGAGCAGTTCGACGACAACCTCGAAGCGATCGATATTCTCAAGAAGTCGGGGCCGATCGGGGTTTTCTTTCTGCTCGCATATATCGCGGTCGATTCGCGCACGCATCTGTTGGCGGGATCGATCGAGGTCTCGCCCTATCACTGGATTGCGCTGGCGACCGTACTGGCTTTTTTCGGACTGACCTGGCTGCCCGGCTTCCGTGCCCATTGGCGCCTGTGGTCGCTGCTCACCTGCATCACGATGATTTCGCTGGTGATCCGGATCAGCGAGGTCACGCATGAGCCAAACACCCGTTACATCACAATAATTCTTTGTCCCTTCGCGACGGCGGCATTCGTGATCTGGGGCTGGCGCTGGCAGTTGGCGCTCAACCTGGCGTGTTTCATTCTGTTCGTGCTTGCCGAAGCCGCGATCCCGCTCGGCCGTCCGTTCGAGATTCACCGTATGCTCGGCTTGCTGGCCGCGCTGACGCTGTCACAATTCACGGCGGTGTTTCTCGATCGCTACCGGCGCCGGCTGCGCCGCCAGTTAATCCAGTTGGCCGAGGCGGCGGCCTTTCGCGAAACGCAGATCTCGACCATGACCCACGACATCCGCAATCCGCTGGCGACGCTGGTCGGGCTGGTCACCTTGCTGGTCGAGGATGAACTCGACGACAAGGAGCGCAGCAACCTGCTCTCGCGCGTGTGGTCGACGACCACCTCGATGGATCTGCTGGTCAAGAATGTGCTCGACCTCTACCTGCTCGAAGAGCAGCGGCTGCGGCCGAACTGGCGCGTGGTCGACGCCAACGCGGTGGTGGCCGAGACCGCGGACCATTGCAATATCGAGGCGCGGCTCAAGGGGCTGCGTATGCGGATCGAACTGGGCGGCCTGCCGCGCGCCAATCTCGACCCGCTGCATCTCGAACGGATTATCGCCAACCTGCTGACCAGCGCGATCCGGCGCACACCGGCCGGCGAGGTGCGCTTGCAGACTACGCAGCGCGGCGACTGGATCATCGTCGAGGTGAGCGACACCGGTCCGGAGGCGACGCCTAACGAAATCGCGCATATTTTCGCGCGGCCCAACCTGGCCGTCGATGGCGCGCGATCGTCGGCACTCGGCCGCTATATTGCGCATGCGCTGGTCGAGGCCGACGGCGGCAAGATCCAGGCGCGGGTCGACGAGGGCTGGGGGCTCAACCTGATCGTTCAACTGCCGATCGACCCGCCCTCGCGTTAGACCGGCGCCCGCGCATCGCCACACCTCAGGAGGATCGCGACATGGCAACCACTCATCCATCGAAGTCGGCCGCGATCCGCGCGCGCCTGAAGCATCCGATTATCGATTCCGACGGCCATCAGATGGAGCTGCCGGCGCTGTTCCAGGATTACATCGCGGCGGTCGCCGGAGCGCGGATTATCGATCGCTTCAAGGCGGTATTTTTCGACGGGTTTCTCGATCCGCGGTGGCGCGATTTCTCGCCCGCCGAACGGCATGATCGCCGCGTGATCCGGCCGACCTGGTGGGGCTGTCCCGCGCGCAACACGCGCGACCTCGCGACCGCGCTGATGCCGCAGTTGTTTCACGAGCGGATGGACGAGATGGGACTCGACGTCTCGGTGGTCTATCCGACCCTGGGGCTGCTCGCGATGAACATGGAGGATGAGGAGGTGCGCCGCGCCGCCGCCCGCGCGCTCAACCGGATGAAGGCCGACATGTTTGCCGGGCTGACCGACCGGCTGATCCCGGTCGCGACTATCCCGATGCATACGCCGCGCGAGGCGATCGAGGAACTCGAGTACGCGGTCGGCGAGCTGGGCCTGCGCGCCGTGATGATGGCGAGCTACGTGCGCCGTCCGGTCGGGATCGCGCAGCGCATCTCGCCGGAGGCCGCGCGCTACTCGTCGTGGATCGATACCTACGGACTCGACAGCGAGTACGACTACGATCCGGTGTGGAGGAAATGCCTCGAGCTCAAGGTCTCGCCGACTTTCCATTCGGTGGGCTACGGATGGGGCAGCCGCGCGACGCCGTCGAACTACGTCCACAATCATCTGGGCAACTTCGCCTCGAGCGCCGACGCGGTTTGCCGCGGCCTGCTGATGGGCGGCGTGCCGCAGCGCTTTCCGGAGCTGCGCTTTGCCTTCATGGAGGGCGGCGTGGCCTGGGCGCGCAATCTCTACTGCGACGCGATTTCGCATTGGCACAAGCGCAACCGCATCGCGATCGAAAATTACAACCCGGCCGGCATCGACGATTCCCTCTTTGCCGAACTGGCCGGCCGCTATGGCGCGCGCGAGTTCCCCGGCCGCGCGGCCGAGATGCTGGCGAGTTTCAAGGGGCTGATGAGCCGCGGCGAGGATCCCGCGCTGCTCGACGAATGGGGCCCGAGCGGCGTCACCCGGCCCGAAGATCTGCGCGACATTTTCACCCGGCGCTTTTACTTCGGATGCGAGGGCGACGACCCGCTTAACGCGCTCGCCTTCGACGGCAAGGGCTCGCCCTTCGGCGCGCGTCTGCACGTGCTGTACGGCTCCGACCTGGGCCATTGGGACGTGCCTGAAATGGCCGAAGCGGCTGAAGAAGCCTATGAAATGGTCGAGCACGGCGTGATGAGCGCGGACGATTTCCGCGCAATGGTGTTTACCGACGCGGCCGAATTCTGGACCGCGGCCAATCCGGATTTCTTCAAAGGTACCGTGGTCGAAGGCGCGGTGAGTAAGCTGGCCGCGCGCTAAGGAACCTCTGCGCAAGTTAGGTTGTCATTCTGAGCGCAGCGAAGAATCCCG
>JADEYI010000785.1_pt1 | contig 34625 bp, 26 predicted proteins | sample 8542331 | NCBI WGS metagenome assembly JADEYI01 (sample SAMN16510988, study PRJNA670497) | mine drainage metagenome | isolation source: biofilm near Copperflume 1 | place: Germany: Marsberg coppermine Kilianstollen | collected 2018-02 | reverse complement strand
TTCTTCAACAAGCTCAAACAGTTCCGCAGGGTATTCTTCCGCTTTGAGCAGACCGTAAAAAACTTCCTGGCCTTCGTTCACTTCGTCTCTACGATGATCTGCCTTCGCTAAATGTCAACACACCCTAGTTGAGGCTCTCACCCACGGCTTCCTCAAAGAGATTACGCGCTTCCTCAAGGTTTACATCCATCACCTGCGAGATTTCCTCGGCCAGCAGGTGCATAGCGCGGCGCAGGGCCTGGCGGTCTAGGTCGGGAAGACCCTTTTCTACTTCCCAGGCGCGAAGCTGACCCGCCAAGGTAGCGATGCGGAAGGGGTCGCCTTCGGCCAGGATTTCGGTAGTTTTGCGGTGGCGAGCAGCCCACTGGCGCGGCAAGGGCAGGCGGCCCTCACGCAGCAGGCCCAGAATCTCGGGAACCTGGGCATCGGACAGGGCCCGGCGCAGGCGGGTAGTCTGTGGGGCCTCTACGGGAACATAGGCTTTAGAACGGGTTCCAGGAAAGTCAACTTGATAATAGGCACGGTCATTACCGGCAACACTACGCTGGGCGATCCCCGCCACGACTCCAACTCCATAGGGGGGCAAAACAACCTTATCTCCTGGACGGTATTCGCTCACAACGCTACTCCTTTCAACAGCACCTCAGACAAGTGTTTGAGGTACGCTTCCCGTGGAAACTCGAGCTGTGGGTTGCAAGCCAGAGCGGCAATGGTCGCGGCGGTCAGACTCAGATCTGACTCGAGGCGAACCTCACCTCGCTGCTTCCCACTTTGCACGAGTTGCTCCAGCAAGCCCTGAAGGTGTTCGTGCATTCCTTTGAGCCACCCCTGGGTGTTTTGGGGTTGGGCTTCTCGGGCCACTGCTGCCCACAAACCACGCCACTCCTCGACCCAGGCAATGCGAAGCCGTAAAACCTGGGTGAGCCGCTCAGCAAAGGAAGTTTCCAAGCCCACCACTTCCTCAACTTTCTGATAAAAAGAAAAGGTGTGGTGCTCAACGAGAGCCTTCAAGAGGTCTTGTTTGTCTTGGAAATAAAGGTAAACCGTGCCTTTGCCAACTTCGGCTTCTTTAGCGACTTCCTCGACCTTCAGGCCAGAGAGCCCTCGCTCTCTTAAGACCCGGATGGTTGCCTCGAGGATTACTTCGCGTTTGGGAGCAGTCCGAGCCTCCACGGTCACGGCTATGAAGTGTAGCACAAACCCTGGAAGAGTAGATGAGTGAGGGACAGTCAAAGAATATGGGATTTTGTGAATATTTTGCTCCAGACGAGAAATGACGGCTTTTTGTTAAATATCTCCTCGAGAAAAAGCTTGGATTTTTAATTTATTTTTGGGTTTCCCTGACCCTATACGTTCTGTTCGTTACAAAACCGACGATTGTTCATCTGTACCAACATCAGCCTCTTTAGCCGCTTAGACTGAACCAGTGCCGTCGGGCCGTGTTCACGAAGCCATCAACCTGAGCGTGCTGGGGGTAGCCTCGGCTGGATATATCGCTTACAAAGCCAGTTTGGGCATTGCCGAGCCGGTAGCCCTGGCCTTCAGTGCCAGCTACTTGGTGGGCACATTTTTGGTCACGCCTGACCTCGACCTGGCCGAGAATCGGGTGCGGGCCAAGGGCCGCTGGGGTGTGCTGGGGCTGTTTTGGGTTCCTTATGGGCTGATGTTCTCGCACCGGGGCCTGTCGCATACCTGGCTGGCCGGGCCAATGACCAGGGTGGCCTATATGGGCCTGGTGGGGCTGCTGCTGTACTGGGTCTCGAGGGCCATCCTGGGCTATGTGGGGGTCAACTTCAATTGGGGTGGACACTGGCAAACCCCGCCAGAGAACATCCTGTGGGCACTGGTGCTGGGCTATTATGTCTCGCAGTGGCTACACCTTTTAGCCGATGGAGTCTGGCCCGACGCAGACTTGAGATTTGCTCGGCGCAGGCGGCGATAAGGCCGAGTAGCCCCAACAAGCGCCTATGAAGAATGCTGGCTTCTGGATTGAACAGCTTGGCCTCGAGCCCCATCCCGAGGGCGGATATTACCGCCAGACCTACCAGTCTGGCGAAATGACGGGCGGGTTGCCCGAGCGTTACGCTGGCCCCAGAGCCTTCTCCACCGCGATTTACTTTTTGCTCGAGCACCCCCACTTTTCGGCTTTCCATCGCATCGCTTCGGACGAACTCTGGCATTTTTACGCGGGCAGTGCCCTGAAAGTCTGGATGATTTCACCCCAGGGAACTCTTTCGACCCTCGAGCTTGGCCCAGACCCCAGCCAAGGGCAAAGTTTTCAGGGTGTGGTTCCGGCGGGCTACTGGTTTGCTTCGGCGCTGGAGACCCCGGGCGGGTACGCACTGGTGGGCTGCACCGTGGCTCCAGGCTTCGATTTTGCCGATTTCGAGCTGGCCCGGCGCGAGGAGCTTGCGGCAATCTACCCGCAGCACCGTAGCCTCATCGAGCGGCTGAGTCACCCCTAGAGGCTTTGAAACCGGGCCATAACCGGTTGCAACAGTTTTGCCAAGGGCGCTATTTGACCGCTTCGGCCTTGCGCTGGGCTTCCTCGAGCGCGGCTCGGGCCGCAACCCCACCCTTGAGGGCTTTCTCCAGAGCATCCTCGAGAAAGTTGCGCCAGATGGCGAACTGAGGCACCTTGGGGGGGGGCTGGACGTTGGCAATCTGCTCGAAGGCTACCTTGCGATAGGGATTTTCCTTGTAGAAACTGTCTAGCAGAGGCGTAGCCGACTTACGCAAGGGCACGTAGTAAGAGGCCAGCACCCAGGTTTTGATATTTTCGGGTTCCATCAGAAATTTCCAGAACTCAAAGGCTCCTTTTTGCTGTTCAGGACTGGCTCCCCGCAACACCACCAGTTGGCCTCCCCCCAGCGGAACCTTGCCCCCTGGCTCACGGGGAATCGGGGCTACTCCCAGCTTGAAGGCAAATGAAGCCTGTTCGGCGGCGGGCCAGTTGGCAATTGAGGCCATTACCATCAGGCCCTTGGTACGGATAAAGTCGATTTGGGCGAAAGAGGCTTCGGATAAATTGCGCACGCTGGTCACGCCTTCTTTACCCAGCGCCTGGAGAAACTCGAGGGCCTGCACCACCTCCGGTGAGGTGAAGTTGGGTTTTCCATCCTTGGTGACGAGGTTGCCGCCCCGGCTCGTCACCATTGCCTCAAATGTCCAGGATTCGGTAAGGGCGATAAATCCTTTGGCTGCACGGCTATTGAGCGCCCTGGCAACATCGCCAAACTCTTTCCAGTTGGTGGGTGGTTTGAGTCCTTTGGCCCGCAATTGATTCTCGTTGAAAAAGAGTACCGGGGTGCTGGTGTTGAAAGGTAGGCCGTAGCGTTTGCCCCCAATCAGGCCGTAATCCCAGGCAGCATCGAACAAATCGTCGGTGAAGCTCTTAGGCAAGGAGGCCGTCAGATCGTCTAAAGGAAGAGCGGCTCCTTCGGCCACCAACCGAGGGAATAACAGAATCTCAGCCTGAAACAGGGTCGGTGCCCCACCCGAGCGCACGGCCGCAATGACCTTGGTCTCGCCCTCGCGATAGTCACCTACGTAGCGTGGCACTACTTTGTAGGCTGTTTGTTTGGTATTAAAGGCCGCTGCGAAGCTGTTTATAGCCTTGCCTGCCGGGCCATCCATGCTGTGCCAAAAAGAGATTTCGGTCTGGGCCAGGGCCAAACTGCTCAAAACTAACGCAGCGATCAACAAGCGCCTCAAGGATTCCTCCTGAATATGGCTGATATTCTATCGCTTTGCCCATCATTTGCGAGTCAAATACGGTACTTACAGCGTTTCTGTGGGACTATCGCGGCCTTCATTGACATTGGCGCTCCTCCGAGCGCCAATGTCAATCTGGGAGACAATTCCTAAAGTTTCCGTTCGGTCAAACATTATGAAGACCGCTCTAAGCCCGTAGCCCCCGCAGCACCGGCTGACCTTTGGGCAGCTTGAAGCGCAGATATTCACCCTCGAGGCGCATCAGCACGGTCAGGCTGCCCTCGTTTTGCAGGCGCATGAAGAGGGGCAGGGCGTACCGAGCCTCGCCTCGCTCGACCCGTTCTTGGTCTAGGGTATAAGCCATATAAAAATCCTGGTCAGACTGCATCAGGTAGGGGGTATAAAACATATTCAAGTCGGCGTGTTCTTTAGCCATAGCCAGGGCTTCCCACACCAATTCCTTGGCTTCGCTCTCGCTCAGGTATTCGCCACTCACCGGCCCTAGCCTCGCGTAGAAAGCCGCTGGAAACTCCTTGAACTCGTAGAAGAGCCCACCGGGGCTGTGCCATAGCCGCACTACAGCGTTCTCGTAGGCCGTGCCTTGGGCCCTTTCCCGCACATATTCCCTAGCCAAAGACCAGGGCTCGAGGTCGGGGAAGGTTCCGCTTTCCATGCCTTCTAAAAGCAGGCGTTGGGGGTCAATTTCAATCACGAGGTTTCTCCAGTGCGCAAAGTGGAGGGGGGGATTTCCTGCCAGGGCTTGTCGCCCAGGTGAAGCGCCACAATCCCTCCGGTATATAGCCGGTAGTGGGTATGAAACCCTGCCGAGCCCATCATTGTACCCAAAATATCGGGATCGGGGAAGTGTTCCACCGAGAGGGGAAGGTAGCGGTAGGCCGCCGCGTTGCGCGATATCAGGCCCCCAATCAGCGGCAGGACTCGAGTGAAATAGAAGCGGTACACCGCTCCCAGCCCACTTTGGGGCGGAGGGGGAAACTCTAGAATCACCAGCCGTCCCCCCGGTGCAATCACCCGGTATAACTCCCGCAGCGCCCGGTTGTAATCGGCGAAGTTGCGAAAACCAAAGGCGATGGTAACGGCCTCGAAACTGCTATCGGCGAAGGGCAAGGCCAGGGCATCGGCTTCCACGAAGGGAATCTCCAGACCCGACCTCCGGGCCTTTTGCCCAGCCAGCTCGAGCATCGGTTGAGCAAAATCTCCCCCCACAATTTCAGCATCTGGGGCCAGCTTTTTGAGCAAGAGCGCGATGTCGCCAGTTCCGGTGGCTAGGTCGAGAATACGTTTGGGTCGCTTTTCCAAAGCTGCTCGCACTGCCCCTACCCGCCAGCTACGGTCTACCCCGGCAGAGAGTACCCGGTTTAGCAAGTCGTAGCTCGGGGCAATCTCAGAGAACATCTGCTGTACCCGTTTGGCTTTTTCCTGAGTGGAGTCCGGCACGAGGAAAGTGTATCAGGAAGAGCCCTCAGCGACTAGCGATTGCAACCACCGTATCGCGGTTTTGGGGATTGCTGGCAAGGCCTTGAGTCATGAACTTGTACCCCCTTCTTCGGCGAGCGGCACCTGGCTCCAGCCGGGGTGATTTCGGACGAAGCCACCCCAGCGACTCTTAAACCCTGTTCTACGGTGTAGAATCCCCCCATTACGGGGTGATGATGAGTCGTTATCTGTTTCTTGGAGTCAACGCACTAGTGCTAATTTTTATGCTCCTGAGCCCCTGGGCCGTGCCCACGCGCGAGTTCGATGGTTCGGGCTATATGCTCAACCCCTTGGGAGCCATCAATCCTGCCGCTCTCAAGCTGCCCGACCTCCATCTCGCTTGGTTGCCGATGATGTTGTGGCTGTGGGTGGCCCTGCTTCTTGCGGCCAGTGGGGCTCTTTTTTTGCCCGATGAGCGCAACCGGGCCAGGGTTTTATATATCCTGGGGGGCATCGCTATCGCTTTGTTCTTGCTCGAGGCCCTACTGTTTTACCAGGCCGTAACCGCCGCCAATACCGCCGCGGTGGCGGCTGGAGCCCGCCGTCCACCCTTACGGCGTTTTGCCATGTCGCTGGGGGCTTATGTGGGGCTATTTTACGGCTTCGGGCTGCTCTTGCTGGGCCGGATGCAGCTACCCGGTGGAAGGGCTTTTCTGGTGCGTTATCGAGGGATGGTCGTACCGCTAGTGGCGTTGCTGCTGTCGGTATTGGTGGGCGCGGTTATCGTGGCGATTTTGCGCCCCGGATTGGGTTTAGCCAACGCCCAAGCCATCGGCCTGCGCGAGTTTCTGGCGGCCAAGCTCGACCTTGTAACCTACACCTACCAAATCCTCTTCAGCCCGGTCTTGAACCTGACCGGTATTTTCTCGAGCCTGGCTTTTGCCACCCCCCTGATTTTTGCCGGTCTGGCGGTGGCATTTGGCTTCAAGTCGGGCCTGTTCAATATCGGCGGGCCGGGGCAAATCACCCTGGGGGGAGTGGGTGCGATGCTGGCGGGAGTATATATGCCTGGCCCTGGCTGGCTGGTATTTATCGTTGCCATCCTGGCAGCAGCAGCAGGTGGGGCCTTGTGGGCAGGCATCGCGGGCTGGCTCAAGGCCCGTTTTGGGGCCAACGAGGTGATCAACACCATCATGCTCAACTACATCGCGGCCTCGGTACTGCTATTCCTGGTCGCCAACAACGATTACAAGTTTTTCGGCCATGCCGTGCATCTACCCTTCAAAGCAGCCGGTTTCGAGGGGCGCAGCGAGGAAATACAGCCCGGAGCCCGCATCCCTTTGATCATTGATTTGCTTGCTCCAGGTGGGCACTTCTCCTGGGCTTTGCCGCTGGCGGTGGTTGCGGGTATTGCGGTTTATATCGGCTTAGGGCGGCTCGAGCTGGGCCGCAGGCTGCTGGCGGCAGGTACCGCCATAATTGCGGGGTATCTGCTGGGCCTGGTGCTCCCTGGATTTGCCGTCAAGGTCAGCACCGATCTCAGCTCGATTCTCTTCAACGGCTCGTTTTTGCTGGCAGTCCTAGCATTGTTGTTTTACCACTTTTTCCTCTTTCGCAGCTCGAGCGGCTACGAGTTGCGGGCGGTTGGTTTGGCTCCCAAAGCCGCCGAGTATGCGGGGGTCAACCTCAACCGTAAAATCGTGGTCGCCATGCTGGTTTCTGGCGCACTGGCCGGGCTGGTTGCCACCCACTACGTGCTGGGGGCCGGGGTGGACGGAACTTTCCGCCTCAAGCAGAGCCTGCCCACCGATGCTGGGTTTTTCGGTATCGCTATCGCCCTGATGGGCCAAAACACCCCTCTGGGCATCTTTATGGCCTCGGCGCTATTTGGGGTGCTCTTGTCGGGGGCTACTACCCTCAACGTGCAACTGGGGATCAGCCGCGACTTGGTGACGGTCTTGCAGGCCCTGATTATCATGTTTATCGCGGTGGGGGGCTTGCTGCCCCGCTACTTCACCGACCCCCTTAAAGCAGCCCAGGTCGAAACCGAGGATCGCACCCGCCAGGACGAACTCGAGGCCAAAGCTACCAAAGCCGTAGGAGACTAGCCAATGGAAATCATCATCGCTTTGTTCTTTTCGACCCTGCGGCAGGCCACACCCTTGCTCTTTACCGCCTTGGGCGGCCTGTTCTCCGAGCGCTCGGGGGTCGTGAACATCGGCCTCGAGGGCATGATTCTCTTCGGGGCCGCAGCTTCGGCTATAGGCGTGCAGCGCCTCGAGGTGGCTACAGGCGGAGTCCAGGCGGCCTGGATTCCCTGGGTGGGCCTGCTGTTTGGGGCCTTGATGGGTGGGCTAGTGGCAGCAGCACACGCGGTGGCCTCGATCAAATACCGGGCTGATCAGATCGTCTCGGGCACCGCCATCAATATTCTGGCAATTGGTGCTCCTTCCATCGTGCTACAGGTGCTCTACAACAACACCTCGACCTCGCAGGAAGTGGTCAACCGCATCCCCGATATCAACGTACTGGGTCAGGGACATCTCTCGATTCTGGTATTTGTGGCCTATTTGCTGGTTCCGCTGGTGTGGTGGATACTCTTCAAAACGCCCTGGGGTTTGCGCCTAAGGGCCGTGGGGGAACAACCCGAGGCCGCCGAAACGATGGGCGTGAACGTGATTGGTATGCGCTATACCGCCGTCATTATCTCGGGCGTGCTGGCCGGGGTCGCTGGAGCTTACCTCTCGATTGGTTTTCTCAACCAGTTCGTGCGAAACATGAGTGCGGGGCAGGGTTTTATCGCGCTGGCAGCCCTGATCTTCGGCAAGTGGCATCCCTTGGGAGTGCTGGGAGCTACGCTGTTGTTTGGCCTGTTTAGGGCCTTGGCGATTCAGCTCCAGGGTGGGGATATACTCCCCTCGGTCATCATCGAGGCACTGCCGTATATTCTTACTATGCTCGTGCTGGCCGGGTTTATCGGGCGCAGTCGGCCTCCGGCGGCGGTGGGCAAACCCTACGACAAATAGCCCCGCCTTCAAAATTCAGAGCGGTTTTCATAAGGGGGCTGTACTAGGCTGTGTTGACATTTAGCGGAGCAGGATCATGGTTGAGGCGAAGTGGGCGAAGGCCAGGAAGTTTCTGGCGGTCTGCTCGAAGCGCAAGAAGACCCTGCGGAACTGCCTGAGCTTGTTGAAGAAGCACTCCAGGCACGGCACAGCCGCGTGCGCTATGCGCATACCCTCGACAAGGTGACGTTCTTTGTAGAAGTCTCGGTCGTATTCTCGCTGCTCCAGGCGGTTGGCCTTGGGAGGTATCACAGCCTCAGCGGATAGGGCCTCAACTGTTTCCAGCACCCGGTCAGAATCGTAGCCCTTGTCCGCGATCACCCGCTCGGTCTCCCAGCCCTCCAGCAATACCTCGGCTTGGGTCAGGTCGTGCCGATTCCCGCCCGTCAGGGTCAGCCTCAGGGCATCCGTGGCGGCGTGGATTTTGGTAGTGAAGCCTCCCCTGCTCCGACCAAGAGCTTCTTCCGCCTGATCCTCCCTTTTACCGCCGCACCCGAGTGGGCGCGTACCACGGTGGCATCCATCAGCACACTTTCCATGTCCGCATCCTCGGCAAAGTGCTCCATCATGGCCCGCCAGACCCCCTTCTCGGCCCAACGGTCAAAGCGCTTGAACACGCTTCCCCGTAACTTCTCGGCAGCAGTCGCCACTGCGCCCCGCTCCTGGCTATCCACAACACGCCCTCCACAAACCGTTTACACTCTCTGGGCTTGCCGATGTAAACATCTGACCGTGTTTGTAGAAATCCCTTGATTCGTTTCCACTCTGATGTACTCAGTTTGACCTTTTTCACCGAGTAAACGTTACAGCCTTGTCCCTAAATGTCAACACGGCCTAGATAAGGGTAGTTTAGATACCGTCCTATGCCCATTTTGTCGCTGACGGGATTAACCGATAAAGAGTTCCAAGGGCTGTTGCCGTACTTCAGGAGTGCCTACGAGGCTACGGTGAGCGAGCAGCGAACCCCGTCTGGTCGCAGGCGTAAACGGAGTGTGGGCGGAGGCCGGAAAGCCAAATTGGAAAGCATCGAGGATAAACAGTTGTTGGTGCTGGTGTATCAGTTGGTGCTGGTGTATCAAAAGAGCTACCCGCTGCAAGAGTTGTTGGGGGTTAGCTTTGGGATGAGCCAGTCCGGGGTGAACTCCTGGATTCATCGCCTGCTATCCGTCCTGAAGGTGGCCCTAGAGCAGATGGGGGTGATGCCTGAGGGTAAGGGCAAAGGCTTGACTCAACATGAAGAAGCGCAAACTGCAGTCGCACAAAGCCCCGAGATGATCGAGTTGATGGTGGATGCCACCGAACGGCGTAGACAACGCCCCAAAGACCCTCACCTGCACCAAGACACCAGCTTTCAGGGCTATAAGCCCAAGGTAAAGCAAATCTCTCAGCCCCAAAAAACCTCGCAAAGCTGAACTCAAGCCCTCGGAGAAACGCCGCAACCGCAAGCTCTCCCGAACCCGAACCGTGGGATGCGGTGAGAACGCTGAAAGGTCGGATCACCGTCAAGGTCTTCCGACGAGGAAGTTTTACACCGTCAACGACCTAAACCTCGATTGGCAAGCGGTACAACAGCGCTCAGTACGTAACTATCACCGCCATCTGATGTTTGGGATACTGGCTTTTTGGTATTTACAAAGACTTAGAAACGCCCACCGCACAGGCATCGAAATCCTGCGCCGCAGACTTATCACCCGCAAGTTTGCTCCTCGACCAAGCTGACCTTGCTGCTTAGCTCTTGCGTAACTTGAATTCATTGTTCTGTTAACTCCATATGCACCGTCCCTTTTGCTTTATCCCTAGCTACCTGTCAATCCCTAAACGGCGTTGGATTGTTTGCAGTAAGTTCTGTATAGAGCTCTTAGCTAAAGCTATTCGCTTTCAAAGCTACTCGAGCTGAAGCGCAGGGTACGGGCGTTCTCACCGACTGTGCGCTCAACCGACTCGGACATCCCGCCTGGAACCCTAACCTGAATTTCCAAAACTACCTCAGCTTCTGCGCCATCCAACTCCAGCAGATGTTGCAACACTTCGCGGGCAATCTGGTCAGCGTCGCGGCTGAGACGGGTAGGCTCGAGCCTGACCGAGGCTTGGAAGCGGCGCGGCCTTTGAGGCTGAGTAACGGGTTGGGGAATAGATGAGTTGGGAACAGTGGGGGTACGAACTGAGGGTGGGTTAGTGGCTTGACCCGTATCGCTTGGCAGAGGTGTGGGGGTTGATTTTTCGCGCTCGAGTTGGTCGTTGGCCACTTCTGACTTAACCAATACACCTTGAGCGGCGCTGGGCAAGTTGACCCCTGGCCCAGCCCGCAATCCTAAATAGCGCCCTTTTTGTTCATCCCAAGCATCAGCGTAGGCAAAGCCCTCGAGCAACCAGTTGAGTGAGGTGATCCCGTCTCGAACGGCCTCAAGCAGCACACCAGGGTCGCGCAATCTGGCCAAATAGATGTAGGTGGCAAAGTCGTCGGTCAACTGCTTCAGACTCACATGGTCGCCACGCCATAGAGGTATGCGATCCATCTCCCGCCGCAGCACCGTGCCCGCCATGCGTACATCCAGTCGGCCATGGCCCTTGAGTTTCTTGCTGGCCCGTACCGCCAAGGCATCCTGCCCCTGCAAGCTGTAGGGCAACCAAGCAATCGCGGGGTCGCCCTTTTCTTGAGTGGGAATCAACAAACAGTTATAGGTTTCGGGAATCCGGGCTTTGATGGCCCGTTCAGCCTCGGAGCGTTTGGTCTGGGTTAGGTTGCGCTGGAAGTTGTCGAGGTTGAGAACGCCGGAGTTGCCGTCCGCTTCTACCGATTTCCAGGCCAGAAACATCCGCACAGCCTGCTCGAGGTCGCCCACCCGGCGTTTGTCGGCAGCCAGGAAGGCCAGGGTGTTTTTATAGATGCGGTCTTTGTTACCCCGGCTCTCGAGGATTCTCTGAGACTCGGCCTGGGCAGGGCTGATGCTCTCGCGGCTTTGGAGGTATGAAAAGGCAGGGCCGAGCACAACCAGGGCTGCCTCGTGTTCGTCGGGTACATCACCGCTGGATTCGGGGCAGACATGGATACGGGGGAAGTCGCCGCGCTCGCGGGCCTCGTCTTTGAGGCGGCGCTCGATCTCCTGGCTCACCAGGTAGTCCTCGAGCTCCTCGGCCTTCTCGTGGGCCAAGCGGTTCACGCTGGGCTGGGTGGAAAACCAGTAGCGTTGACCGTTGACGTAGAGGTGGGTGGCCTGGTCGGTTAGGCGACGCAGGGCATCGCCGAAAGTAGCGACCAACTCCCCCGGCTGGGCGCAACCGAGTTTGATGTTGCGGTCTTCCAGGCCCCGGTTGTCGGCGGCAAGGGTCGGGGCCGAGCCGAGGTAGAGGGTGCGAGCCACGCGGCGGGTAGCGGAATACTTGCCGAGGTTGGCGTTCTCTCCGTCGAGGCGCAGGGGTAGCGATTCGGGGCCGTCCACGTCGCGCTCGATCACCGGTACCCAGTTGTCCTCGAGGTATCGGGTTAGCTCGGACTGCACCGCGCCCGCGGCCACCGGAACGTTGGCGGGCATGATCAGCAGGTTCTTGTCGTTACGCTCCCACAACTCGTGGATCACGGCAGCCATCAGGCGCAGCACCCCACGGGTACGCTGGAACTTCTCGAGGCTCGACCAGTCGGAGTAGAGCCGCTCGAACAGTTCGGGGTGGATGGGGTAGGCGGCCTTGAGCTTGGCCTCGTAAGTGCTCTCGTGGGTGGCGCTGGGGAACTCGTCTTTGTTCTGGCGATACAGCTCCATGAAGGCTTTTATCACTGCGTCGCGCTGGGGCAGCAACTCGGTGGGAACGGACTCGAACAGCCTGCGCCGCACGATCTCGAAGCTCTCGTCGCCGGTGGCGGGCCGCCAGGGCGACTGAATGCGCCCGATGGCATTCTTCAGCCGTGCTAGAGCAGCCGTACCACGCTCGCCCCCGATTTCAATCTCGGCGGAGTTGCGCCCCTCGCGGCCCGGCTCGGAGGCCGGGATACTCACCACCAGCAGGGTTTGCGGCGAAGCTTTGACCGCTTCGGTGAGGGCCTGGGCGAAGGTAAAGTGGGTCTCGAAGCTGCCCCCCGGCAGGTCGGGGTCGTCGTGGAGTTGGCGGGCGTAGGCCACCCACTCGTCTATCAGGATCAGGCAGGGGCCGTAGCGATTGAACAGCTTTCGCAGCGCGTCGCCTGGGTTGGTGGCGGTCTCATCGGCCTCGCGCACCAGTTCAAAGGCTTCAGCCCCTTTGCCGCCCTCGGCCTCGCCCAGTTGGTAGGCGATCTCGCCCCAGAGGGTGCGGATTTTGGTTCCGTCAGGTTTGATCGTTGGCTGACCGGGGCTAATCTTGGTGCCCACGAAGACTGCGCGGTTGACCCTGGGGATTTCTTTGAGGCCCGTTTCGGCCAAGACCTCCTCGAGGCCCACCAACTGCTGGGCCTTGGCCCCCGAAAACAGGTGATACAGTGCCAGCATGGAGTGGGTCTTGCCGCCCCCGAAGTTGGTTTGCAGCTCCACCACGGGGTCGCCGCCCTTGCCACTTAGGCGTTGAAGGGCCATTAGCAGCAGTCCCCGCAAGCCCTGGGTGAGGTAAGTGCGCGGAAAGAACTCTCCGGGGTCGGTGTACTCGCTGCTGGCTCCCTCACCCACATGCACCTGCCACAGGTCGGCGGCAAACTCAGCCTGTTGATAGGTGCCCCGCGCCACGTCTTGGTGGGGTGTGATGACCTCGCGCCAAGGCAGCAGACCTGCACGGGGCTGGCCTTCGACCGGGGCCAGCGTGACCTTGCGCGTCACGTTGCGGGTCTGCTCCTCGTACTTGAGCCGCATGAGGTCTTGCTTCTGTCGGTCTACCTCGCTTGCCTCGGGGGCCGAAACCGCTGAGAGCAGGCGGCTCACGCTGTCGAGGATGCGGTAGCCGTCATCGGTGGAAAACGGTTCCTGGTGCGCCCAGCGGTTGCGGGCCTCACGTAGTTCGGAGACCAAGCTCCGCTCGGCGTGGCCGAGGGTGCGCCTGAAGACCTCTGTCCAGCGGTTCCACATCAGGGTCAACAAAGCCTGGCTGTCCCAGTTCTTGCCCCCCTGGACGACCAGCTTGTTTTCCCTGAGGGCCGCCACTGCCTCGGCGAGCCAGTTGTCGCCGTAAATAGCCTTCATCTCGCGTTCGACGAAAGGCTGCAACCCGTTGTTGAGCAACTCGAGCGCCTTGCCTACCCTATCCGCATTGGTAATCGCCATATTCACCCTCTAGTGTATCGGCTCGAGGTTGCATCGAGGGTTTGAAGGTATTGCCCCGAGGCTATAGTCCGAAGTGGGCAGGTCATACCAAGAAATTGCTGCTTGGTGTATAATCCTTGGTATGTCCAAGGGCACGCTCAGTTCCAAAAACCAGATCACCATCCCCATTGAGATGGTCAGGGCCTTGGGGCTAAGGCCAGGGGATCAGCTCGAGTTCACCCTCGAGGACGGCACCATCACCCTCAAGCCCCAGCGGATGAGTCTCGAGGCGGCCTTCGCCAAATACAGCACCGACCTGAGCGCTGAAACCGGAGGAAACGCGGCCAAGCACGTGCGTTCCATGCGGGGCTGGGATGAGTGGGGGAAGAAATGACCAGCCTGGACACCAACGTGCTGCTGACCGCACTGGACACCAGCGACCCCCAGCAAAAAGCCGCCCAACAATCCATCCTGAAGGTCGCCAAGCGCGGCCCACTGCTGATCTGCCCGCCCGTCTACGCCGAGTTGCGGGCCTCGGCCAACTGGGAACACCAGATCGATTTCTTCCTCAGCTCCACGGGCATCCAAGTGGCCTGGGCGATGCCCGACCGGCTGTGGGACAGAGCGGGTGAAGCGTTGGGGAGCTACGCCCGCCTACGCAAGGGCGGGCAACTGCCCCGCCGCATCCTGGCCGACTTCCTGATCGCGGCCCACGCTGAGCACCACGGCCTGACCGTGCTGACCTTCGACCCCACCGTATACAAGGCTGTGTTTCCAACAGTGGCAATGCTCGAGCCCTGAGCGCCCCCAACCTACAGCAGCGCTTCTTGGGTCGGGGCGGGCCTAATATTGGCATCTTGGGCCAGCCTCGAGACCTCGAGCCAGCTCGTCACCAGGGTGTTGTAGGCCAGCCCCTCTTGTGCCCATTTCTTGCGCTCACACACCGCGTAGAGCCGGTAGGCCAGTTCCCGCGCCGTGTCGCCATTGGGCAGAGCCGCCAGCAGTCGGGCGCTGGCCTCCTCGCCCCCGCTGTTCATGGCCCGGATCAGGTGATGGGTGGCCTCCCACACCGGGATGTCGGTGTCGGCGGCGGGGTTCCAGCCCTCGGGCAGTTCGTCGGGGCGCAGCAGCCGCACTTTGCCTGCCTTGGCCCGCAGGATGCCCGCCTCCTCGAGGCCCCTAATGCTGGTGTTCTTGGCTTTGGAAAGGGTCTCGGCCATCCCGAACTCGCCCTCGGCAAAGCCGCACTGCTCGAACCAAGCCAGCGCCCAGCGGGTATCGGCATCAAAGTCGCCCTCCTGCTCGGCCAGCACCTCGTCGAGCATCTGGTTAATCAGCGCCAAGGCCGTCCTCACCCGCATGGGTGTGCCGTCCGACTCCATCACCTTGGAATAGCGGCTATACACCGCCATCCCCGGCCCAATCGCGGCCTGGGCAAGGTCTACCGGCGCGATGTTCCCCCGCTGAAGCTCCCGCAGCGCACGCGGCAGCTCGGAACGCAGCGCTTGCAGCAACTCGCGGCGGGTGGCGATGGGGGCTGAAGATGGGCGAGGGCGGTTGACGAGGACGATGGACGAGGCGAGGGCATTGGTTCCGCTGGCAATCATTCGATTGGAAAGCTCCGAGCGCATGGGCCAAGTGCCTGTAATCTGAAACCCCGCATTTATAAGCCCCGAGAGCATGGTCTCCCAGCCCGTAGAAGCTGTGCTGTCACCTCCCGAGCCATTTTCATCATCATCCGACTCTTCGGATTCGGACTGCTTGAAGGCGTAGTAAACCGTTACTGGATAGTCTGGATGCCCAGCCTCGCGCATCCGCTCAAACGCCTTGCCCAAACCTGTCTCAAAAAACTCTTGTGCTTTTTGTTTGCTGCCCTCGAAGCGATAAGGCGTAGCGACTAACTCGGCAACTTTAGGAACTAGCAAAGTCCCAAATAACTCTGGCAAGACCTCCGATAACGAGCGCCTCAACCATACATAAAAGAAATCGGACAAATCTGCATAGCCAATGTTGTCGTAGTAGGGTGGGTCGGTAGAAATTAGGGGTTGCTGGGGACTTCCAATTGCTGTAGTCGCATCTCGCTGAATCACATACCCTTGCACACTTTGGGAGAGATTGTCGAGGGTCTCTAAAGCTCCTTCTAACGCGCCTAAGTAGTTTCCTGTTGAATTGCCTAAAAAATTTGCTTCCGCATAATCCCAAGTCATCGGAATCGCTTGTCGAGCAAAGGTATTTCTTGTTGAGTCTCGACTTGTGTCCCAGGTACATATTGTTGAGCCCCTATCGGATGTTCGAGAAATAGCGAAAGCTAGGTAAACCGCTACTTCATCTGAGTAGTTTTTAGCTTTTACCCCCTCGAGACCCGCCGCCTCAGTGTCCTTGAACACCCGCCCTCGAGCCTCCCCCACAAGGTCAGAAAAAGTAGTGAGCGCCTCGAGCTGGCGCGGTGTGAACAGGTCTGCGAATCGAGTCATGCCATAGGCGGGTGGTGAAAACCAGCGTGGGTTGTTGGGCATCTCGCCGTCTGGCTCCCATCTCGGCCTAGCTTGCTGTGCGGCTTCGACGTGCTCTTGATTTGGCTTCAGATAAATGCGGCCTCGGATTCCCTCGGCGACAATCGCCAATAGCTGAGCGCCCAGCCTTTGCGCTTTCCCCTCGGAGCGCAGGTAGTCCACCGGGACAGGCGTGCCGCAGACTATGCACTTCGCGCCCTTCCTACCGATGGCACCTTCACCCGCGCTCGTTTTGCCTTGCCGAACCTCGAACTCGACCGTTGGCGGCTGAACGTTGCGGTTAACCACAGGCTCTACATAGTGTTCTTTGCCGGGTTTGCTGCTCAAAACCCAGTTCCGCACCAGGGGCATCTGGCAGCCGCAGGCGGGGTTGGGGCATTGCACGGTGCGTGCCCATAGCCAGGCGATCACGGTGGCCTCGCCGCCACCGGGCAGCTTGGCCTTGGGGTAGAGGTGGCCGATGCGCTTTTGGGCCTCGTCGCGCATCCACTTGCCGTAATAACGCACGTCCTCGGCCAGCCCTTTCGCACCTGTCCATACGTCGGAGGAGCGGGCCTTTTTGCGATGCTCGGGGTTGATGGGGGGCTGCCCGGCGAACTTGGGGGGGATTTCGATCAGGGCTTTGTTGATCAGCACCGCCACCGGGTTGAGGTCGGAGGCGTGGGCCTCCAAGCCCAGGCGCTGGGCCTCGAGGGGAATGGTTCCGCCACCTGCGAAGGGGTCTAGCACTGGGGGCGGATTGCCGCCCGTGCAGAGGTGAATTAGGTGGCGGGCGGTTTGTAGAATTTCGGGGTTGTTGGAGTTCTCCCACTTCACCAACTTCTCGATAAACAAGAACAGCCGCTGGAGCGGGGTATCGGCTTCGGGCAAGCCCTGGTACTCGAGGGCCTGGCAGGCCGCCACGTACTCGGGCGAGGCGCTGGGGTCTTCGGGGTGGTCTACCAGGCTGGCGAACAGCACGGCTCGGGCGGCGGCCAGTGGGCGGCGTGCCCACCACAGGTGCAGGGTGGAGGGGTGGCCGTGGCGGATGGACTTCTCGCGGGCGGCCTCGCGGTTGATGGCCTCTAAGGGCAGGGCGACTTCGATCAGTTTGCGTTTGGGGGGAGTCATGGCGGGCCTCGGATTGCGTCTGGTTTAGACATTGGTTCGATTGAAATGACGTATTTCTTTGTGATGGAGATGGGCTTTCTTGGGGGTTTATTAGACAAACAATTGCGTTCTGTTCTCTTTGAATAGGCGCAATGAATTACGGGCTAGGATACCAACGGGCACCTCGAGTATGGCCTTTCTTATAAATCTCGCCCTCGTCTTTTAGGTCACGCACCAGCCTCTGTACAGCATCTTCGCTCAACTGGGGCAGCACTTGCTGTAGCTCGTTCAAGCGGTTCTCGAAGGCGCTGGTTCCCACAACCTGACGTGGCATTTTGTTGCCGACCCCGAGGATGATTTTGCCACCCCGCTCATTGGCTAGGGCGCAGCAATACTTGACCAGCTTCTCAAAATGGAAGTTGTTTTTGGCTTCCTTGAATTCCAAACGCTCGTTCTCTCTGGATTGCATCCAGGTCTCGAGCTGTTCCAGTGCAGCGCTCATCGGGCTACAGCATATCAATTCTGTGGCTCGGCCCTGGCCAGTAGGCGTTTTAACTCGAGGTTGGTGCTGAGTTCCTCATCCGTAAGCTCGCGCTGGAAGGGGTGGTGAAGGTAGTGGATGTGGTCTTTTTCGCCACCCACCTGCACTATCGCCAAGATGAACTGCTCGGCCTTGTTGAGGGAGACCAGCACCTCGTTGCGGGTCACGGTAATGCTGGTGGCTCCCTCCACCCGCCCCTTAACCTCGATGAAGCGCAGGCGGCCCTTATCCTCACCCTTCACGATCTCCGACTCGATGTCATAGCCCACCTTGCCCCGGCTCACGTCGCGGGGCACGTGGCCCAGGCGGCGCTCGTTCTCCATCACCGCCTGCATCGCCAGATGCTCCACCTCGGCGGTCTGGCGGGCGAAGAGGTCAGCCTGAGCGAGCGGCTGGCCTGTTAGATCGAGCAGCAGCCCCCGTGGCACGATCAGCACCTCGGCCATTACCACCGGCGGGCGCTGGGAGAGCTTGCCCTCCTCCTCGAGTTCGAGCATCCGGGTCTTGAGTCGCCTCTCGAGGTCGTCGGCGCGGTCGCGGGCCTTTCTGGAGTTGAGCTTGGGCCGCTTGCCCGCCTCTTCCTGCGCTCGAATCTCGTTGGCCCTGCCGTCCCAGTAGGTAATCTCGCGGGTCAGCCGCTCACGCACGGCTGTGCGGGTGCGCTGGATCAGCTCTTCCTTGCGCTCCCGAACCTCCTTGAAGTGGGCGGGCATCAGCTCCACCACAGCGAACTCGGTGGCCTGATCGAGGGTGGCGCTGGGGGCTTGGTTTGGGTGTGCGGAGAGCCAAGCCGCTACCACAGGCTGCTCGGCCTCGGTGAGCGGGCGGTAGTCGAGGTGGGGCGCGTAGCCCGCAGGCTGGGGTGAACCGCCCACGGGAATCTCGATAAAGTGCAGTTGCCTCGAGATCACCCGCCGCCCGCCCTGCGCGTCGCGCCGCCCGTCCTCGATCAGGTGCTCGAGGGCGTACAAAGCGCGGGGTGTAGTGCTTAGGTCGTGGTCGTCCACCAACACCGCACCGCGCCGCAGCAGCTCGCCGTCACGCTCCAAGATCATCTGCCCCACCACATCCAACAGCGGATGCCCCGGCGAGACAAAGGTGGCCTGGGGCTTGCCCTCCAAGCGCACCTGCTCCTTGTCGAAGGCGATGCGCTCGTAGCGCTCGAGGACGGGCAGGCGGGTGTTCATCTGGGTGGCCCGCTCGCGGATGCGTTGGGGGACATGGCGAATCTCGTAGCGACCGCTCTCGCGCTCATAGACCGTACCACCGAGCTGCTTGAAAGCGTCCAAAAAGAACTTTCCGATGTAGAAAGGCTGTAAGCGCCGGGCTTCGGCACGTTCCATATCGGCGCGGATACTCTGAACCTTTCCCATGTCCAGGCTATCCCGCGCCAGCGAGCGCTCCTCCAGCAAGGCCCGTAAGTGGTCGCGGTTCAGGCTGCTGTCCACGACCTGCTCGAGCCAGCTCCGCCGCTCAGGCTGGTTGCCGTAGCGAATGGCCTCCACCAGCAGGTCGCGCAAGGGCATGTTGTTGAAGGTCAGCCGCCCCAGCACATCAAAAACCTGCCCGCCCAGGGCCAGCCGCTCGCGCTCGAGCTTCTCAAAAAGCCGAGCGAACACCTCACCCTCGCGGGTCTCTCGGGCCACCAGGTTCCAGAGGTGGCAGACCTCGGTCTGGCCGATGCGATGGATGCGCCCGAAGCGCTGCTCGAGGCGGTTGGGGTTCCAGGGCAGGTCGTAGTTGACCATCAAGTGGGCGCGTTGCAGGTTGATACCCTCGCCCGCAGCGTCGGTGGCGATCAGCACCAGCACCTGGGGGTCGTCGGTGAACGCCGCCTGGGCCGCCCGTCGGTCGTCCCGCGAAACAGCTCCGTGGATAGCAACCACGGCCTCGGGACGGCCCAGCAACACCCCGATACGCCCTTGCAGGTAGTTGAGGGTGTCGCGGTGCTCGGTGAAGATCACCAGCTTGCGCCGCGAACCTGCCGCGTCCCGCATTTCGGGACGCTCTTGCAGCAGGCCCGAAAGCTCCTCCCACTTGCGGTCGCGGCCCGAGCGCCGCACCTGCAAAGCCAGCGCCTCGAGGCGGGTTAGGGTGAATATCTCGGCCTCGAGTTCGGCGATGGTCTGGGCTGCCGTGGCCTGATCCACCACCGTGTTCTCGGCCTGAACCAGTTCGGCCTCGAGAACGTCATCCTCGTCCTCGATCACCTCGAGGGGTGTCTCCAGTTCGCTGAGGTTTTGGACGGTGGGGTTTTTGAGCCGCTCGGCCTCCAAGCGCCGCTCGAGCCGTTCCCGCCTGCGCCGCAGCGACTGGTAGATGGCCTCTGGGCTAGAGGCCAGCCTGCGCTGCAACACCGTGAGGGCAAAGCCCACCGTGCCCCGCTGGCCCCCGTTGCCCAGTGCCTCGGCCCGGTTGAACTCCTGCCGCACGTACTCGGTCACGTCTTGGTACAGCCGTGCTTCGTCGGGCGAGAGGTCGTAAGGCACCGCGTGGGCAATCCGCTCGGGGAACAGCCTGCGCCCGTCGAACTTGAGCAACTGCTCCTTGGTAAGGCGGCGCATCAGGTCGGAGTTGTCGGGCTGGGCCTCTCCCGCCCTGGGCTTGCCCTCGAATCGGTCGGGGTCGAGCAGGGCCATGAAAAGCTGAAAGTCCTCAGCGTGGCCGTTGTGCGGGGTGGCGGTGAGCAGCAGCAGGTGGCGGGTCAGGTTGCCCAGCATCCGCCCCAACAAATAGCGCTTGGTGTACTTGACCTCGTTGCTGAAGAAGGTGGCCGACATCTTGTGGGCCTCGTCCACTACGATCACGTCCCATTCGGTCTGCTCGAGCCGCCGCTGAAGTTCTTCATCCCTCGAGAGCTTGTCCAGGCGGGCGATCACCAGTGGGGTCTCGCCGAGCCAGTTGCCTGTGGGCGAGGCGGTGAGCTTGTCGTTGGTCATGATCTCAAAGACCAGATTGAAGCGGTTGTACAGCTCGTCCTGCCACTGCTCCACCAGGCTGCCCGGACTGATGATCAGTGCCCGCCGTAGATCACCCCGCGCCACCAGCTCGCGCAGAAACAGCCCGGTCATGATGGTCTTGCCTGCGCCGGGGTCGTCGGCCAACAGGAAGCGCAGCGGCTGGCGCGAGAGCATTTCCTCGTAAACCGCCGTGATCTGGTGGGGTAGAGGCTCTACGCTCGAGATATGTACGGCCAGCCTCGGGTCGAACAAGTAGGCCAGGCGAATACGGTGCGCCTCAGCCGCCATTTGCAGCCGCGCCCCGTCCAGTGTCGCGTCCCAGCCCCTCTGCTCGGCCTCGAGGCTGAGTTGCTCCTGCTGATGGGGGTAGAGCACCTCACTGTCCGTCTGCCCTCGCTCGGTGCGGTAGGTCACCTCGAGGGCGCTGTTCCCCCCAAACCAACGGGTGTCCAAAACCAGAACCGCCTGCTCGGGTACAATGCCTCGTATCTTGCGGCCTCGAGCAATCTCCTTGAGTTCGAGCATATGGCCTAAAATTCCTTTCCAGCGTACTGTAGCTCAGTTTGATTATGTTTTCAACATACTCCAATCAAAGGCTGTTTAGCTTCACACACAAACTCACTGCCGCAAAACCAGTTCCGGTCTTAAGACCCTTTCCTCTCCATATAGAGCGGTTTTCATAATAACTCCGCCCTCGGGCGGAGTTATTATGAAAACCGCGATAGGTTGAACCCTTTGCCCTCACAGGTCTCTTTCAGGGCACAAAAAGCCAGCGGCCCTGAGGCCGCTGGTCATTATAGAAGGAATGTTACTTGCTCTGGGGGGGGGCGAACTGGATAACCCTTTGCACCACGCCAGGATAAGAAGCGGTCTTCATGTAGATGATGTAGTAGTCGGAGAGCTTACGGTCACCCTTGTTGTCGAACTCGATGTGCCCGGTGATGCCATCCAGCTTGACCTGACGCACGGCCTTGGCGACTTCCTCACGGGTAGGCTTCTTGCCGCCGTTGGCTTTGAGCAAGCCTTCGATAGCGGTGAGGATGACGTTAGCCGAGTCGTAGGCATAGGCTCCATAGGCTTCGGAGTCCTTGCCAAACTTGGCTTTGTAGTTCTTGGCGAAAGCCGCGGCCTTGGGAAGGGTGTCAATGGGGCCGGAGGTGGTGGTGAAGAGGGTACCAATCACGGCGTTACCGGCGATTTTCACCAGGTCAGAGCCGTCGAGCCCGTCGCCGCCCATGAAAGTAGCCGAGATACCGGCTTGGCGCATCTGCTTGAGCAGTACACCGGCCTTATCATAGATGCCACCGTAGTACACCAGATCGGGCTTTTGTGCCCGCATCTGGAGGATCAGGGGTTGGAAGTTGGAGGCTTCTTCGGTGCCCACAAAGGACACGACATTGGCTCCGAGTTCCTTGGCCTTGTCGGCGAAAGCCTGAGCCAAACCCTGACCGTAGGCAGTCTTGTCATTCATGACGAAGAGGTTCTTCTTCTTCAGTACCTTGACGGCATAGTCTGCACCTACTGGCCCCTGCACGTCGTCGCGCCCGCATACTCGGTCAACGCTCAAATACCCCCGGTCGGTTACGCGAGGGTTGGTATTGGCCGGAGAAACCATGACCAAGTTAGTGTCTTTGTACACCTCGGAGCTAGGAATCGCCACACCGGAGTTGAGGTGACCGACTACACCCAAGAGGTCGGGGTCGTTGACGATACGGCGGGCCACAGCCACGCCTACGTCTGGGGTGGCCTGGTCGTCCTGTGGGGCAAATTGCAGGTCAAAGCCCAGGGCCTTGAAGCGGGGAACAGCCTCTTCGATAGCGAGCTGGGCACCCAACTTGATGGACTCACCCAGACCGGACTGCGGCCCCGAAAGGGGGGATACCGAGGCGATCTTGATGACGTTGGACTGGGCCGAAGCCACTCCCAACGCCAAGACCCCCAGGGCTACGATTGCGCTTTTCTTCATGCCTTTCCTCCTCAAAGTTCTCAGTTAGCCTATTTTTGGCTGGCCTATTCTACCTAGCCCACGCCGATTTTTGTCAACGAGAGGGATGGTCTTTGTTTTCCAGCCATATAGAGCCTACCTTATTTGCCTCAAGATGCAACCACAGCTCAAGACCAGCTAGGGGGTATATAGCCCCTAAATGATATCGTTGTATACGAATTAAAGGCTTCTTGAACCAGGGTATCCACCAGCCGGTGGATTGGCTTAGACCAAAAGTGGTAGTTCTGAGAGAGCTGGTCGAACGTCGTAGGTCTAACCCTAAAAGCGCCGAGCCGAGGGCAGAGAGCCAAAAGTTAAAAGCTGAAAGCAACAGCAAAAGGCAAAATGTAAGGGGTCTTAAAAGTTACACCAGGACGGTGTAATTGTCATATCAAGAAACATCGTCTGAGACGCAGTTGGTGTTTTTGGTTTTTTGAGTTTTTAGCATTCAGCGTTTGACGTTCGACCTTCGACGTTTTTGCCCTTAGGGTTTAGCGTTATTCGTTTTGCGTTCGGCTCTCTGCTTTCACCAACAAAGCGTTCTCTAATACTCTGCCAGGTATTGGTCTAGCTCCCACTGGTGTACGGCAGTGCGGTAAGACCTCCACTCAATTTCTTTGGCCTGTAAGAAATTGTCGTATACATCTTTGCCCAGCGCTTCGCGGATGACCCGATTTTTGCGCAGGGCCTCGAGGGCTTCGCCTAGGGTCACGGGCAGTTCGCTCACCCGGTACTTGCGGCGATCCCGCACCGAGAGGTCGTAGACGCTGCGTTCGATGGGTGGGGGCGGGGTCAGGTTGCCCTCGATGCCGTCGAGTCCTGCGGCCAGAATCGCGGTCAGGGCCAGATAGGGGTTGCTCGAGGGGTCGGGGATGCGAAACTCGGCCCTGGTGCCCACCCCACGCCGCTTGGGGACGCGGATCATGGCCGAGCGGTGGGAAACCGACCAGGCCACACTGGTCGGAGCCTCGTAGCCAGGGGTCAGGCGTTTGTAGGAGTTGACCAGCGGGTTGGTCACGGCCATCATGCCGTTGGCGTGCTCGAGCAGACCGGCAATAAACTGAAGCGCCGTTTTGGAGAGCTGGTATTGCCCCTTGGCCTCGAGAAAAGCGTTCTGACCGCCCTTGAACAGCGACAAGTGCAGGTGCATCCCGGAGCCGTTAATGCCTGCAATCGGCTTGGGCATGAAGGCCGCGTGCAGGCCGTGGTTGATAGCAACCCGCTTGACCACAAACTTGAAGGTGGTGAGGTTGTCGGCTGTCTGTAAAGCCTCGGCGTATTTGAAGTCAATTTCGTGCTGTCCAGGTGCGCCCTCGTGGTGGGCAGCCTCGATCTGAAACCCCAGCGCTACCAAGATATTCACCATGTCCTGCCGGGCTTCTTCCCCTTTATCGGTGGGAGCTAGGTCAAAGTATCCGGCGCGGTCATAGGTTCGGGTGGTAGGACTTCCTTCGGGGGTGCGGGCGAAGAGAAAAAACTCCGGTTCTGCCCCTACGAAAAAGTTGTCGAAGCCCTTCTTTTTGAGTCGCTCGATCTGCCGTTTCAAGGTCTGGCGGGGGTCGCCCTCGAAAGGCTTGCCGCTGGTGTCGGCCACATCGCAGATCAACCGGGCCACCGTGCCCCTGGCGGTGGGCTCGAGCCCGGCTGGATAGACCAGAAAGGTGTCGTAGTCAGGCCGGAGCAACATATCCGACTCCTCTACTTCGTTGCGCCCGAAGCCTTCGATGGAAGAACCGTCAAAAACAATCTCACCATCCAAAGCCTTCTCAAACTGCGAGGCCGGAAGTTCTACCACCTTGTTGATCCCCAGAATATCGGTAAATTGCAGCCGGAGAAAGCGCACATCGCCTGTTTTGAGTTCTTGCAGCAGCTCGGTTTTGCTCTTTGCCATGCCCTAAGCATACTGGGCAGTCCGTCCTCGGCGCTGGGCAGCTTTTGGGGGATATCCTCGAGTCCCAAGACACAAAGTATGGCTAAGTGTGTATATATTGTGCAACAATTTTCTTGATAAACTGGCGTAGATAGCAAAATAAAAGGTAAGATAGGGCTGAGCGTACAAAAAAACCTTGACGCTTGCCCAAACAGACCTCTATACTTCAACTTATAGCTCGAGCCGGAGGTGAAATCCGTCATGTTCAAGGATGCCCAAGAGTTGGTCAAGTACATCAAGGACAGGGGAATCAAATACGTAGATTTGCGTCTCTCGGATGTTCCGGGGCGCTGGCAGCACTACACCCGCCCGGCCCACGAGGTAGACCTGGGCTTATTTACTGATGGGGCCGGTTTCGATGGCTCCTCGATTCAGGGTTTCCAGGCTATTCAGGAGTCGGATATGCTGCTCATGCCCGACCCCAGCAGTGCTTTCGTAGACCCCTTTTTCGCCGACCCCACGCTGGTAATTCTGTGCGATGTATTCACCCCGCCCATAAACTCCCCCAAACCCAGCGCCTATCTCAAAGACCCCCGCCAGGTCGCCCAGAGAGCCGAAGCCTATCTGAAAAGTACCGGCATCGCCGATACTATATATATGGGGCCAGAGGCCGAATTTTTCATCTTCGACGAGGTGGCTTTTTCCGATGACCCCTTCAACTTTGGCTACACCGTGCGCTCGGTAGAAGCGCACTCTGACGGGGCAGAATATGGCGATGGCTACTGGATTCGCAAAAAGGAAGGCTATTTCCCGGTTCCACCTTCCGACAAGCACCAAGACCTCCGCAGCGAAATGGTAACGGTGATGGAAGATATCGGCATCCAAGTCGAGTTGCACCACCACGAGGTCGCCACCGCCGGGCAGGCCGAGATTGACATGCGCTTCGATACCCTCACCCGCATGGGCGACAAGCTCTACAAATACAAGTACGTGGTCAAGAATGTAGCTGCCAAACACGGTAAGAGCGCTACCTTCATGCCCAAGCCGCTCTACGGCGACAACGGCTCGGGGATGCACACCCATCAGAGCCTGTGGAAAGGGGGAAAGCCGCTATTTGCCGACCCCAAGGGCTACGCAGGTCTTTCCAAGCTGGCCATGCATTATGTGGCAGGCTTGCTGGCCCATGGCCCAGCCCTAGCAGGCATCACCAACCCCACCGTTAACTCCTATCGCCGTCTAGTGCCCGGATACGAGGCCCCGGTAAACCTGATTATCTCGGCCAGGAACCGCTCCGCCGTGATTCGAGTACCGATGTACTCCAATAACCCCAAGGCCAAGCGCATCGAATACCGTGCCCCCGATCCCTCCGGCAACCCCTATCTGACCTTCTCGGCGATGTTGATGGCTGGTCTGGACGGTATCCGCCGTGAGCTAACCCCTCCCACCCCAACCGACCGCAACCTCTATAGTCTCTCGGCTCGAGAAGCCCGGCGTATCAAAACCCTCCCCAAGAGCCTCGACGAATCGCTGGATGCCCTCGAGCGCGACCACGACTTCCTGCTGCAAGGCGGGGTGTTCACCGAGGAGTTGCTCGAGACCTGGATTGAGATGAAACGCGACGAGGCGGGCAGTGCCCGGCTGCGCCCCAGCCCTATCGAATACACCATGTACTACGACCTGTAGCCCAGTTTCCAGACCTACTTCCTATTTGTCGTGCCCCTCGGGATGTGCTGTGGGAAAAGCCTAGCGCGACTGTGATAGCAAACGAAACAATAACCAGAAGCCCGCGCTCTGAAGGAGTGGGAAAGCCAGCAGGGTAAAAGCCCCCGGCCAGAGGGCAAACAACACCATTGGAATGGCACTGCTTGCGATAGGAATCCAGAACAAGTCCATTCGACCCCTGGGTTTGAGCAGCCGGTACACCGCATAGGTGTTAAACAGGGTGAACGCCAAAAGCAAAATCCAGGCCAGAGCAAAAGTATTCATGAGGCGGCTAAATTCTACCGCACGCGGCTGTCGGGGTCGCGCAGTATAGCGTTTCTCGAGTAGAATCAGCTAAACTTGCACCAAGTACAACTTGGAGGCATCAATGCTCACCTGGCCTGAAAAAATGCTTTTTGTCCTTTTGTTCCTGACGGCCCTATATTTGGGCGGTAGCGCTTTTTACCGGGTCTATCTCGCCATCCGCCGGGGCAAGCCGGAAAACCGCTTCGACCACCTTTCAGCCCGCCTGGGCCGCGCCCTGTGGCAAACCCTGACCCTGCAAACCGTGTTCAAAAAACGCCCTGGGGTTTCATTGCTCCACGCCCTGGTGTTCTACGGCTTTATCTACTACCTGCTGGTGAACCTGCTGGACGTGGTGGAAGGACTGTTCCCGGTGGTGCTGCGTGGGGGCTTCTGGAACGTCATTAATGTAATTGGCGATGTCCTGACCGCCTTGATTCTGCTAGGCATCGTGGGGTTGATGATTCGGCGGTACTCAGGAGCGGGCCAGAAAACCTTTAGCTGGAATCCCAAAACCCCCGTTCAAGAGAAGGTGCGCGGCGGTATTCCCAGAGATTCCGCCATCGTGGGGGCTTTTATCATCTTTCACGTCGGCTCCCGCCTGATTCATCGTTCGGCCCAATCTGCCGACCTCGGCCCAGACCCTTTCCAGCCTGTGGCAGGCGCGGTAGGAAACCTGTTGGCCAACCTCGACGTGAACACCACCACCACCCTCGAGCACCTCTTCTGGTGGGGGGCCATTGGCTCGATTCTGCTCTTTTTGCCCTATTTCGCCCGTTCTAAACACATCCACCTGTTCCTGGCCCCGCTCAACCTGGCTTTCAAGAAGGAAAAGCCCGGCGCACTGCTGCCGATGGATTTCGAGAAGGCCGAAGAGACCGGCCTAGGCGTAGGACGATTAGAAGACTTCTCCTGGCCCCGCCTCCTAGACGCATATTCCTGCATCATGTGCAACCGCTGCCAGGAAGTCTGCCCGGCCTACACCACCGGCAAGGCCCTCTCCCCTGCCGCCCTGCTAATTTCCGAGCGCTACGAGCTGAACGATATTTTGCCGATGTTTTCCAAGGGCCAGCCCAGCCCGCGCCCGCTGCTGGAGTTCGCCACCAACCAGGAGAGCATCTGGGCCTGCACCACCTGCAACGCCTGCATCGAGGTCTGCCCGGTGGGCAATGAGCAGATGCTGCACATCGTGGACGTGCGCCGCGAGCAGGTGATGATGCAGGGCGAGTTTCCTGCGCAGCTCGGCAACGCCTTCCGGGGCATCGAGCGCAACGGCAACCCTTGGAATTTAGGCCAGGACAAGCGCATGGGCTGGGCCGAAGGCTTGCCCTTCGAGGTACAGACCCTCGAGCAAAACCCCGAAGCTGAGGTGCTCTACTGGGTCGGCTGCGCTCCCAGCTACGACCCCAGAGCGCAGAAGACCGCCAGGGCCTTCGCAGAAATCCTGAGCGAGTCGGGCACGTCTTGGGCCGTGCTGGGGAAAAAAGAGAAATGCACCGGCGATGCCGCCCGCCGCGCCGGGAACGAATATCTCTTCGCCCAGATGGCCCAGGAGAACGTGACGACGCTGAATGCTTGGGCGGCGGATGCCGCTCAACCTGCGATGGAGGCCAAGCCCAAAACCATCGTCACCACCTGCCCGCACTGCTTCTACACCCTCGCCAACGAGTACAAGGACTTCGGCGGAACCTACACCGTCAAGCACCACAGCGAGTACATCGCTGAGCTGATTGATGCCAAGCGGCTGCAACCCCTGCCGATGGAGGGTGACGTGACTTACCACGACCCCTGCTATCTGGGACGGCACAGCGGGGTAATTGAGGAGCCTCGAGAAGTTATCCAGGCTACCGGCCTAAAGATAGTCGAGCCTGAGCGCCACGGCAAAAACAGCTTCTGTTGTGGGGCGGGTGGGGCGCAGTTTTGGAAGGAAGAGGAACCCGGCAGGGAGCGGGTTTCCACCAACCGCTACCGCGAACTCAAGGCCACTGGAGCCTCGACGATTGCGGTGGGCTGCCCTTTCTGCATGGCGATGATGAACGTGGAAACGGCGCAGGAACCGGAGGGGAAGGCTCCGCAGGTGCTGGATATCTCGGAGTTGGTGGTGCAGGGAATTCGCAAGGGGAAAGAGGGAACGGGTCAGGCAGCAGATTGAGCCCCTAACCCAGCTTTACCATCTGAGTCATCTAAACTTGCTGTAAGTGACGAAAATGATGCTTACACGGAATGCTCTTATAATCAGCGTGCTGGTTTTCGTGTCTAGTTGTGCTCTTGCTGCAAGCACAGCACCCGCCGTAGACCCAACCAATGCTCCAGTAATACAGCCTGCGCAAGCTCCGGTAGTTCAACCATCTCAACCAGGAAGCGTTGCAACCCCACCTTTTGGCTACCCATGTATCAGGTCTATGGATACACGAGAACGCCGTAATGTGTAGTGACAGATTCACTAAAGTCAAAGTGGGGGTGGGTCTATCTAAAGCACTTATTTCAGGCGAAGTGAGTGGTCTGATTACCATTATCGGTAAGTTCGATTTAGCTAGAAGAACAGGGTTTAAGGGCAAGTCGGGCTGTTGGAGGAACTCGAGCAACTCTTCAGGCGACCCATAGACTTGGTGGAAGCGGGGGCGGTTCGCAACCCCTACCTGCGGCGCACTATCGAGCAGAACCAACTGTCAATCTGTCGCGATTGCCACTGGCTAAATTAGTATGAAGAACATTCTAGCGCGTAGGAAACTGCCTCCTCGAGCCGCATTTTCAGACCTTCGGTGTACGCTTGCTGGGCCTTGCTGCCCAGAGCTTGGCGGGCAGCCTCGAGGTAGCCCTCGAGGAGGTTGGGGTCAACCCCCTGAAGTTGGAAGCCCGTGGCCTTGACCAGGGCCTCGGTAGCCCCAGCCAGCCGTAAACAAGCCTCGAAATGTCCTTTGGCGGCGTTCAACTCGGCAAACTTGGCGAGGGTAGCAGCGATGGCCCGGCGGCGGCCCAGTTGCCAGAATAGCTTCAGGCACTCCTCGAGCCGCAGTTGAGTGGTCTGGAGGTCTCCCCCCTTGAAAGCGATCTCGGCGAGGTTGAAAAGGGAGTTTGCCATGCCCTGCTGGTCGCCCAGTTCTCGCTTGATACTCAAGCTGCGCTCGGTAAGGGTCTGGTATTCAGCCGTAGTTTCCGCTACCAGACCCAGATTTGCCAAGGCATAGGCTACCCCCATGCGGTCTCCGATGGCCTCCTTGAGGCGCAGGCTTTCCCGGTAGTATTCCCCGGCTTTGGGAAAGTTGTTGTGCAATTCTTCGATAATGCCCAGGTCGTTGAGGGTGGTAGATAATCCCCAGTCTTCAGATAATTCCCGCTGGAGTGCTGCGGCCTGCTCGAGCTTTTGTTGAGCTTGGGGGAGGTCGCCGGTCTCGCGGCTGTTGATGCCCAGGCTGTACAAGGTAGCGGCTTCTTTGGAGCGGTTGCCCAGGGTTTGCCAGAGGGTCAGGGCTTCCTCGAGCCTGCTACGGGCGGCAGCATAGTTACCCAACTCACGGGCCAGCCAGCCCACTCCCCGCAAGGCTTCGGCGCGGGGCTCTAAGGGCTGGTCGGGCAAGGCCAGGGCGGACTCGAGAAAGGTTAACCCCTCGCGGTGGTGGCCGCGCACGTACCAGAACCAGTGCAGGGCCGAAGCCAGGCGCAGGGCCGGTTCGGTCTGGCGGGTTTGCAAAGCGTGGTGTAGGGCCGCGCGGAAATTGTCGTGCTCGCTGGCGAGCTGCTCGAGACTCTTGGCCTGCTCGGCTCCCCGCAACTGGGGGGCCAGGGTCTCGGCCAGGGCCAGAAAGTGCTCGAGGTGCTTTTGGCGCACCTCCCCTTCGACCAGGGGTATTTCCGCTAACCGCTCGGCAGCGTGCTGGCGAATCACCTCCAGCATGACAAAACGGCCCTCGAGGCTGCGCCGCAGCAAGGACTTATTGACCAAGCTCAGCAGGATGCGCAGCGAAGCCTTGATAATCTGGTTGGCGGCCCCCCGCTCGAAGCCTCCCCGAAAAACCGAAAGATACATCAGCGCATCGCGTTCTGAGCTAGACAGTAAGCGCCAGGAATGCTCGAAAGCCGCCCGCAGGGTCTGATGGCGCTCGGGGCGGTCTGAGACCGGACTGCTCAAATCCAGGTTGATCTCGAGTTCGCTGGCGATTTCCCCTACTTCCAGCGCTCCGGCCCAGGCCGCAGCCAGCTCGATGCCCAGGGGTAGCCCCTCGGTCAGGCGGCAAATGCGGGTTATGGCGGCAGCATTGGCGCTGGAGAGGGCCAATCCGGGCTTAGAACGGCTGGCCCGCTCGACAAAAAGCCGGGCACTGCTGGAGCGCCGGGCAGCCTCTAAAGTTCCGCTGGTGGGGGTTGGCAGCCCCTCGAGGGGAATCACCCACTCGGCTTGCAGCTCGAGCCGGTGGCGCGAGGTGATTAGTAGCTTTACCCGTGGGGCCGCACCCAGAACCTCCAACACTAGCTCCACAACCTCCCCTCGGACTTCGGCTGTGAGCAACTGCTCGAAGTTGTCCAGGGCAATCAGGCAGTGGCGCTCACGCAAAAACTCCAGCAGTTGTTGCCGGGGGTCGTCCAGGCCCGCCAAGCTAAAGCCCAGGGTTTGGGCCAGGCTCGAGAGGATATTCGAGCTGGAGGAAGCCGCCTCGAGGGGAACGAAATACACCTCGGCAAAAGTTGGACGCTCGGCCTCGAGGGCCTCCAGGGCCAGCCGGGTTTTGCCCATGCCACCGGGGCCAATCAGGGTAAGGAGGCGACAGCCGGGGTTGGCCAGCGCGGTGGTGATGGCCTCGAGTTCGGCTTCACGCCCGATAAAGCTGGTCAGCGGGGCACTGAAGCCCCGAGACACCCGGCTGGGCTTGGTCTTGACCTGCACCGCAACCGGGGCCTGGAGCAGCGCATCCAGTAGCTTCTGGGTGCTGGCTTCGGGCTCGAGGCCCAGATCGCGCTCCAGCCGCAAACAAAAGTCTCCGTAGACCTTGAGGGCTCCCTCGCGCTGTCCGCTTTTCATGGCACTGCGCAGATAGGCCTGAAGGGTTTCCTCGGCATAAGGGTCGAGGGTTAAGGAGCGCTCCAGGAGCGACATGGCCTGGGCATAGTCCCCGGATTGCTCGAGCTGGGTGGTGTGGTTGAGTACGGCATCACGCCATACGGCCTGGAGGTTTTCCCGCTCGGACTCGAGCCAGCTCTCGAAGCCGGGCAAATCGTAGCTCCGGGTTCCCTCCAGCAAGGGGCCACGGTATAGCCGGGTTACTTCGGCCCAGTCACCCTGAGTAAAAGCCCAGCGAAAGCGCCGCACGTCGCAGTCAGCCGTCCAGCGCAGCGAGTGGGAATCGCTCTCAAGCCCAGCCGCCCACTCCAGCCCCCTGGTGCGGTGCAACAGTTGGCGCAGACGGTTGCGGGCTGCCTCGGGCTCTACATCGGGATAGAGCAACTCGAGCAACTCCTCCCTGGCGACCCACTCCTCGAAGCAGGCCAGATAAGCCAGCAGCCACAGCGACCCATCACGCGGTAGGGCCAGCGTACCCCCGGCTCGCACCCACTGCGGTGTGCCCAGAAGTTGTATCAAAGCGGCCACGGTAAAAACCACCGAAAAAGACCGCGCTGGAGAGAGACACTTCTCCAAGCGATTGGCTTACCCTGCAATGAGGTTATTTGAACGTACCCGACAAGCATTACCAAGACCAGTATAGAACGGTTTGCAAATAAGAGCGGATCCCACCAATACTCCCTACGGTAAATACCGCCGTAGGGAGTAAATCACTCCACACGCGATGTGGAGTGATTGTGGGAAACGCTATAAGAACGATATTGGGCTCAACCGCTCTACGTTCTTTGTTCTGCGGCTTGCAGGTGGGCGTGGAAAAGGGGATTCACCAGGTCGGGGCGCTCGATTTGCGGGGAATGTCCTGTTTCAGGAATGACCTGCTCGGCGAAGTTTTGATATCCCTCGAGCACGGCTCGAGTCTGAGCAACCATCGGCTGGGGTGGGAAAACCTCGGCTCCGGGCCAACCGGGCACGATTCCGGCTGCGCCCAGCGTACCCAGGTCGAAGAGGCTGCCATCAGCGACGATCTGGTCGTCGGAACCGTGCACCCACAGGATGGGAGGCTTGGGCTCTACTGCCAGAAAGCGCTTCACCGTGTCCCTTACGTATTTGGGTGAGATGGCGTTGGCCGGGCCAAACCTACCGGGGGCCGCACCGGGCCAGTTCACCGAGGGAACCGAGTCGCCGGGATATTTGTCGGAACCGATTTTCTGTGACAAAATCCCCGAAAGCAGCGCTTCCTCTCGAGTCGGGACGAAGGGCGGCTTCCAGTAAAAGGCGTTCATCACAGTCCTGGGCGAAGCCTGAAACTCCCTTCCCCGGTAGCCCTCCCCGATCAGCCGGGCAAACTCGGGGTTGACGATACCCCCGCCCGAACCGGCGAAGTCGGGGTAGCAAGGGGTTCCATCCCAACCTTTGCTGCCGCCAAAGCCATAGGGCGAGGCCGGAGCGAAGAGGCTTGCACTTTGCACCCGGTCTGCTGCTGCCACAATCAGGCTATACACCACTCCACCACCCAAGGAGTGCCCAGCGACGTGGAATTGACCGATATTCAGACTATCCAGCAGACCCAGCAGGTCGTCCACCCAGTCAAAATAGCCCCTGCTGGCATCCACTATCTTGTCCTCGGTATCGCCGTAGCCGCGTAAATCAGGGGCGATGGCCCGGTAGTAAGGTGGGAGGGCGAGCATGGTCTCTTGCCAAAAAGTAGCCGAGGAAGCGTTGCCGTGGACGAACAGCACGGGGATTCCACTCTCTGGCCCACTGGTCAGGGTGTGCATATTGAGCCGAGGCGTAGATACCCAGGTGGACTCGAGGCCGGGAAGGGTGGGGATTGAAGCCATAAACTCTCCTTAATTAGCTGAGCTGCTTGTAGGCTATCACGTGTTGGAGGCAAGTTTTTCTGTATACAAAAACGCTGTCGGGGAGGTGGGTCTAAAGGGCCAAATAGGCTTTTTGCACCAAGGGGTTGCCCGAAAGTTCCGCAGACGTACCCCCAAGCACTACATTGCCGTGTTCGACCACATAGCCCCGGTCGGCCACCTCGAGCGAAAGAGCCACGTTCTGCTCGACCAGCAGCACCCCCGTGCCTGCTGTGCGCACCCTCGAGAGGGTCTGCAAAACCTCCTCGGCCAGCTTGGGCGAGAGCCCCAGGCTCGGTTCATCCACCATCAGGATGCGGGGTTGACCCATCAAGGCCCTGGCAATCGCCAGCATCTGCTGCTCACCACCGGAGAGGGTTCCGGCCAACTGCTTGCGCCGCTCTTGGAGCCGGGGGAACAGGGTGTAGACGTACTCCAGACCCGCTGCCCGCCCCTTCCAGGCTAGAAAAGCCGCACCCAGGAGCAGATTTTCTTCCACCGTCATCAGCGCAAAGAGCTGGCGACCTTCGGGGACGTGACCGAGCCCCAGCCTGGCCCGCCGGGCCGCCGAAAGCCCGACCAGATTCCGCCCGTCCAGCCGCACACCCCCACCCCAAGCACGCAGTAGGCCTGAGACCGTGCGTAGCGCGGTGGTCTTGCCCGCCCCGTTGGCTCCCAGCAGGGCCACCAACTCGCCCCCCTCGACCTCGAGGCTCAGCCCGAACAGCACCTGGGCCTTAGCATACCCGGCGATCAGACCCTCCACGCTGAGCTTCACGCCGTCCTCCCCAGATAGGCCTCGCGCACCCGGGGGTTTTGCGCGACCTCAGGGTATGACCCTTCGGCGATAACTTGGCCGTAATCCATCACCACTACCCGGTCGGCCAACGCCCGCACCACCGGCATCAGATGTTCGATAAACAGCACACTCACCCCGCTGGCGCGAATTTTTTGCACCAACCGCACGGCTTCCTGGGCCTCGGCGGGGCGCAGCCCAGCCATCACCTCATCCAGGAGGAGCAACTTGGGCTGCGTAGCTAGAGCGCGGGCTAGCTCGAGGCGCTTGTCCTCCAGAAGCGAGAGTTCGCCCGCGGGATATTCGGCTTTAGAGCCCAGGCCAGTCAGCTCGAGCACCTCCCGCACCACCGCCCTCGCACGGGGTAGGGGCGTACCGGGCTTGCCGTACAGGGCTCCGACCATGAGGTTTTCCCGCACGCTCATCTCGGGAAAGGGCTGCACAATCTGAAAAGCCCGCCCCAGCCCGCGCCAGGCCCGCACCTCGGGGGCGGCACGGGTGAGGTCACTGCCGAGGAACTCGATGCGGCCCCCATC
>JADEYI010000784.1_pt1 | contig 34683 bp, 26 predicted proteins | sample 8542331 | NCBI WGS metagenome assembly JADEYI01 (sample SAMN16510988, study PRJNA670497) | mine drainage metagenome | isolation source: biofilm near Copperflume 1 | place: Germany: Marsberg coppermine Kilianstollen | collected 2018-02 | reverse complement strand
CCAGGTGAGCGATCCCTCCGGCGCGATTATTCCCGGTGCATCGGTGGTGCTTACCGGCAACGGCAAGACTTTGAAAGCTACCAGCGGATGGACTTGTTTCTACAAATTCAATTCCGTAGCGCCGGGGCATTACTCCGTGACGACGACCATCGATGGATTCACGCCGTATCAACTGCAGGACCTGTCGATCGGGCCGGGGCAGAACGCGAAGCTGAACATTTCGCTGTCGCTGGCAGTGCAGGAGCAGAAGGTGCAGGTGAATGCGGAGAGCAATACGATCGACACGAGTCCGGACACGAACGCAAATTCCGTGGTCATCAAGGGCAAAGATCTGGATGCGCTGTCGGACGACCCGGATGAGCTGGCGAGCGAATTGCAGGCGCTGGCGGGGCCTGCGGCGGGACCAAACGGCGGCCAGATTTATATTGACGGATTCAGCGGCGGAGAGATACCGCCGAAGGCCGACATTCGAGAGATCCGCATCAACCAGAATCCTTTTTCGGCGGAATTCGACCGCCTGGGTTACGGGCGCATCGAGATCCTGACCAAGCCGGGGTCGGGGCAGATTCACGGGCACATATTTGCCCGCGGCAACGATTCCGCGTTCAACGCGCAAAACCCGATCCTGAACGCGAACCTGGCACCGGGCCAGACGCCGCTGGTGGAACCGAGCTATTATTCGTATTTTGTTTACGGCAACATCGGCGGGCCGATCAGCAAGACATCGGCGTACTTCACGGACATCTTCAACCGGCAAATTGTGAACCAGGCGATTGTGCAGGCGATCGATCCGGCGAGCATCACGGCGGCCAACCCGAAGGGATTGCCTTTGAACGAGACGGTCAACAATCCAAGCTCGCGGTTCGACCTGAATCCCCGCTTCGATTTTCAATTCGGCCAGTCGAACACGCTTACGGTGCGGTACTCGTTTTACCGTAATGTGCAGAGCAACCGGGGCGTGGGCGAACTCGCCCTGCCGGAGCAGGCATACAACAGCCACAACCTAGAAAACCAGCTACAGATAAGCGACGACATTGTGTTGAGCAAAAACTTTGTCAACAGCATCCGCTTCCAATATCGACGGATACGCGATACCCATGCGGCGCAATTCTTTTCTCCGACGGTGAGCGTTCAGGGAGCGTTTGTGGACGGCGGCAGCAGCGCCGGGACGACGGAAGACCACCAGAACGATTATGAGTTGCAGGATTACTTTACCGGCGCGAAGGGCAACCATGCGCTGAATTTCGGCGGACGGCTGCGCGCGTATCAGGACGCGAACTACACCGATGGCGGCACCAATGGCTCCTATACGTTCCAGTCCGCGGCCAATTATCTGGCGAAAACGCCGCAGCAATACCAGGTGACGGTGGTCAACAACAACCAGTACACGGCGCGCGCCACTCCGTTCGACGCGGCGTTGTTCTATCAGGACGACTGGAAGATCAACCAGAAGTTCACGTTGAGCTATGGGCTGCGCTGGGAGACGCAGAATGAGATCAGCGACAAGAGCGACTTTGCGCCGCGCGTTTATTTCGCCTATGCGCTGGGCGGCGGCAAAGGCAAGCCCAAGAACGTGGTGCGCGCGGGCTATGGATGGTTCTATGAACGGTTCACGGTGCCGAACGGCTCCTATGGGACCCCATACATCCTGAACACGATTCATCACAATCTGCCATCGAGCCCGGGGGCGCTGTCGAACCAGCAGATCTATATCGTCGCCAATCCTCCGTATTCGGAGACCAGCCCGGGCAATGCGATCAAGCCACCCACTCCTACGACGGGAGCCAGCTCGCCGACGTATAACACGATCGCGCCGGACTTCCACGCGGCGCTGGACATGCAGGCGGCGATCGGGCTGGACCACCAGGTAGCGAAAAACGTGACCAGCAATGTCACCTACCTGTACAGCCGGGGCGTGCACCAGTACCTTACCAACAACATCAGCGCGCCATTTTTTGACGGCGCATCGAACATGTACCCCACGACGCCGCTGGTCGTGCCGTCGCAGAACATTTACCAGTATGAATCGGGTGCGGTGTACCGCGAAGACCAGGTGATTGCGACGGTGAACGCAAGGCTGAAAAACCTGAGCATCTTCAGTTTTTATACCTACAGCAAGGCCGACAGCGACACGAACAGCGTGGGCCACTTCCCATTGAACTCCCACGATCCGGGCCAGGACTATGGCCGCTCCTCATTCGCGGTCACGAACCGGTTCCTGTTCCTGGCGACCTATAACGCGCCCTACGCAATCTCCATTTCGCCGTTTTTCACCTACAACTCCGGGACCCCCTTCAACATTACGACGGGGAGCGATCTGACGGCGAATAACCAGTTCAACGCGCGGCCCACATTTGCGACACCAGGCAGCGGCTGCGTCGCGCCACTGGTTTCCTATGGGCATTATTGCCTGAACCCCAATCCTGTTGGGACCGACGAGAAGATTATTCCCCATAACCTTGGCGTGGGGCCATCGAACTACAGCCTGAACCTGCGGGTGAGTAAAGTGATCGGGTTCGGGCCGAAGGTCGGCTCGAATGGCGGACATGGATTTCACAACCACAGCCACGGACTTGGCGGCAGAGGACTGAGCGGAAACTCCAGCGGGCCGGGATCGTTCGATGCGTCGGTGCCGCGGAAGTACAGCCTGACGCTTTCCGCTTATGGTTCAAACGTCTTCAACCATGAGAATCTGGGCACCCCGAACGGCACGTTGACTTCCACGTTCTTCAATAAATCGCAGACGCTGGCGGGCGGGTTCTTCAACCCCTCGACGGCTGGAAACCGGAGCATATTTCTCCAGTCTTCCATCAATTTCTAGAGCAAAGTCCGCAGTGTGGAACGCGACGAAGCAGATGCTTGGACTACGTCATTGCGTTGCAATGACGTAGCCAGGATGACAATCGTTTTTTTACGCTACAGTATCTGCGAAACCGCTATCGGCAGGATTTACAGCTACCACAAACAGGTCGTGATTCTGTTCCCTTCGACTGCGCGCAAACAGGCACAGCGATGAACCCAAGCGAGCGAAGGATGCGTTGGGGGCCGGTTCAGGAAGGACAGGCGGCGACGGGGGTGGAGTTTTCCTGAGGCAGCCGGACGATGAACTCGGTCTTGCCCGGCTCGGACTGGAAGCGAATGCTGCCGCCAAAGTTCGCATTGACAATTTTGTAGGCGATGCTTAAACCCAGGCCGGTGCCCACGCCGAGGGGCTTGCTGGTGAAGAAGGGCTCGAAGATGCGGCCGCGATTTTCCTCCGGGATGCCGGGGCCTTCATCCCCGATGGCAACAAAGATGTCGCCGCCTTCGGTCCAGGTGCGGATCGTGATGCGGCCTTTTTGCGGGGAGGCATCGACGGCGTTGTCGATGAGGTTGGTCCACACCTGACTGAGTCCGCTGGCCTTCAAGTGGATGCTGGGAAGGCCGCTCTGAAACTCTTTGGAAACTTGGATTTCTTTTTGCCGGATTTTATGGCCGAGGATGATCAGCGTGCTTTGCAGGCTTTCATGCAGGTCCACCTGCTGCATGCACATCTTTTCTGCATAGGAATATCGTTTGACCGCGGTGACCAGCTCGGTGACGCGAGTGACGCTTTCCTCAATGGTGTGCAACTGCTGGACGCTTGAAACCAGGGCCTCGACCCAATGCAGCGCGTTCGAAAGGGCCTCGGGGCGGAAGCTGGTGCGGGCGCATTCGAGCTGCTCGCTATTCATTCCGGCAGCCACCAATGGCGGCGCCAGTTTCCAGGCATCGTCAATGCCGGCCTGTTCCAGCCATTGCGCCAGCGTTTCCTCGGCATCGGCCTGCTCCATAGAGCTGGTGGCGAGCGGCTTGTGGTTCCGCAAAATATGTTCCTGGAGATCGGCGATGCAGTTGAGCTCTTCGGGGTCAAAGCCAGTGCGCAGATTCCGCAGGCTCAGGTCCTGCAGATGGGTCAGGCTTTCGCGGAGGGACGCGGCGGCCCGGCGGGCGGCAGCGCCGGGATTGTTCAGCTCGTGCATGAGGCCGGCGGCCATTGTGCCCAGCGAGGCGAGTTTCTCGCGCTCCATCAGCAATCCCTGCAAGCCTTCAAGACGCAGGGCCATGTTTGCCAGAATGCCCTTCCGCAGAGTGGGGCAGGTGGTCATCATGATCCAGAAGGACTCTTCATCCAGGCGCAAGAGGCGGCTGGACTCGCTGACAACGCAGTCAGCCCGGTTGGGCGAGCCGGCGAGCAGGGGCATTTCTCCAAACGTCTCGCTGCCGCGATGGATGGCGAGGGTGCGGCGTTCACCCTCCGCCGAAACGGACTCGATGCGAAATGCGCCGTGCAGCAGAATCCAGAAGAAGCGGCCCATTTCCCCCTGGGTCTGGACGCGATCTCCGGGCACGGCGTCGACCAGTTCCGCCAGTTGCAGGCAGCGAATGGTGCTCTCCTCGAGGTCTGCGAAGACGCGAATGCGACGGACCTGAGCGAGCAGAGACTGCTGCTCCGCGGGGGGAAGATCTTCGAATTTGCCGAGGCTATTCATGGTCGAATGCTAGAAGTTTGCCAGATATTCGTGCACGAACTGGACCGCGATCGAACCCTGGCCCACGGCTGAGGCCACCCGCTTTACACTGCCGAAGCGCACATCCCCGGCGACGAAAATACCGGGAACGCTAGTCTCCAATAAATAGGGAGAGCGCTCCAAAGCCCATTGAAAAGATTTGCCGGCCAGCCGCAGATCGAGTCCGGAGAGCACAAAGCCCCTGGCGTCGCGCAGGACGGAGGGCGGCAGCCAGTCGGTCTTGGGTTCCCCGCCGACAAAGATGAAAAGGGCAGAGGCCCTTTCCTCCACATCACCATCGGGCGTGCGCAGGAGGACGGACTCGAGATGGCCATCGCCGCATCCATCGATGACTTCAGTCCGGGTCCGCACAGCAATATTCGGCGCGGCGGCGATCTGGTCGATGAGATAGCTGGACATGCTTTTCCTGAGGGAGTCCGCGCGCACCAGCATGGTGACCTTTGCGGAGTAGCGGGCAAAGTGCACCGCCGCCTGGCCCGCCGAGTTGGCGCCGCCGACAATCATGACGTGTTCGTCCTTGCAGGAAATCGCTTCAGTCAAGGCCGCTCCATAGTACACGCCCGCTCCGGTCAGCCGATCCATATTAGGCGAGTCGAGCTTGCGATAATCGACGCCGGTGGCAATCAAAGCGGTATGGCAGGCGACTTCTGTCCCGCCATCCAATTGGATGAAGTGATACTGGCCTTCGGTGCGAATTCCCATGGCCCGATGGGACAAAAATTCGGCGCCGAAGCGGGTGGCCTGCACGGTGGCCCGGCGGGCGAGGTCGGCTCCGCTGAGGCCGGCGGGAAAGCCCAGATAATTTTCAATGCGGGAGCTGCTGCCAGCCTGGCCACCGGGCGCCGATGGTTCAATGACCAGTGTTTTCAACCCTTCGGAGGCACCATAGACCGCCGCCGCCAGCCCGGCGGGGCCGGCACCGGCGATGACCAGGTCGTAGAAGTCGCGCTCCGCCTGCACCCGCAGGCCGACTTTTTCGGCCAGAGCGGACAGCGGCGGCTGCACCAGCACATCTCCGCTGGGAAACAGCACGACGGGAAGCTTAGCCGGATCGAGGTGGTGCTGCGCCATCAATCGCGCGCTTTCTCCATCGTTGCCGGCTTCACTGCCCAGCGTGGCGCCGGGGGCGTGGGGATCGAGGCTGGGATCGAGCCAGCGATAGGGGATGTGGTTGCGCGAGAGAAAGTCCCGCACCTGATGGCCGGCAGGGAGCCAGCGCGAACCGATTACCCGCAGGCCATCGAACGGAGGCCGGTAGTTGAGGTTCCAGGACTCCAACAGGTCGTCGAGGACGGCATAGAGGCGCTCCTCCGGCGGGTCCCAGGGCTTGGTGAGGTAGTAGTGGATCTTGGCGGCGTTGATGGCGCGAATGGCGGCATCGGTGTCGGCATAGGCGGTGAGCAAAACGCGTTTCGCTTCAGGAAACAGCGTGATGGTCTTTTCCAGGAACTCGACGCCGGACATTCCCGGCATGCGCTGGTCGGAGAGGATGAGGGCGATGGTCTCGCCGCGCCGCTTGAGTTCCGCACAGACGTCAAGGGCGGCCTGCCCGGAGGTGGCGCGAATGATGCGATGACGGCTTCCATAATGACGGCGCAGGTCCTGGACGAGGGCCTCGAGAACACTGCTGTCGTCGTCAACCGTCAATAAGATTGGTTTTGGCATAAACCTACGATAAGCATAGCGTGTTGGATTACCCGAATAAAAACTAAAGACACCGGTCGAGTTCCAATTTGGGCTTGACCTCTACGAATCGCACGATAAGGATGGAACAACGTTTCCTAAACGCGCTACTCTGTGAATGTACCTCATTGAAAAACTGCTCGACTTTAAGAATGCCCTGGTTCACGGCTTTCTACGCCCTTCCCAAAAGGGTAGCAGGAGCAATGAATCAATGTAACAGCAGGCCGAAAGTTCTGGCGCGTATTGCCGATACTGCAACCAGAACAACATTTGACCCATTGCGTTTCATTTTCGGGAATCGAATAGAAGCCGCACACACTTGTGTGTCAGAAATTTTGCTATGAAAAAAATAATACTTGCAGATAATCAATCAATCTTTCGAGCAGGAGTAGCGAAGACGCTCGCGCTACAGGATGACATTCGCATCGTTGCCCAGTGCATGGATAACGAACGACTGACACAGGCGGTGCGTACCTTTCGCTCCTCTATAGTTCTGTTTGCCTCTTCCCTGCTTCCGGACCTACCGGCGCTGATTCAGGCGACCCGAACCGCGGGCAGCAAGCTGATTGTGATCGCGGAAAACACGGAGTCGCTGCATACCTACGCCACGCATGGATTCGACGGCGTGGTGTTTCGGGACGTGACCGGCGGCGAGCTTGCCGAGTGCGTGCACAGTGTGGCGGGGGGCAAGACGTATCTGCAACAGAAATCCGGGCGGTCGTTGACGGAAGAGTCCGATGCGGTGGGGGCGCGTGTCCGCGACCGACTGACGCTGAAGGAGATCAAGATCGTGGCGCTGATCGTCCAGGGATACAAAAACAAGGAAATTGCGAACCAACTGGGGACGACGGAGCAGGTCATCAAGAACTATCTGCGGAATGTGTACGACAAGACAGGAGTTTCCGACCGGCTGGAGCTGGCCCTGTTCACGATTCATCACCGCACACTGGCGGAGGCCGCGGCGCAGGCGGGCGGGCAGATCGAGCTTCGAACCGTCCGAGCGTGATGCGGGCGACAGCGATAGAAAGCCCGTCCTGGCGCAAAGCCTGCGGTCTGGCTAGGCGCGAACTTCAGAGCAACTGAGTTCAGGACTTCTTTTTTTTGCGCTTCTCAATGTGGTCCGCTGGCGTATGATGCTCCGCTGGCGTATGCAGGAGTGCTTCGAGAATCGCAACCAGCTCCGTCGAATCGACCGGTTTTTCAAGATAAATATCGGCCTGGGGTTCCGCGGCGCGGAAGGCGTCGGTGCAGTAGCCGGACACGACGACAACGGGAACCTGGGTTCCGGTCTTGGCCGCCAGCAGAATCTGCCGTCCGCTTTCCTCGCCCAGTTTCCAGTCGGTGACCACGGCGTCAAAGGTCTCCGCAGCCAGCAGCGCGGTCGCATCGTGGGCGGAGGTACAGGGAGTGACCGTGTGGCCCGCGCGTTCCAGAATGGTCTGTTTGAGAGCGACCGCAGCGGGTTCGTCATCGACACATAGGATTCTGGCCACGACCACTCCTTTCTTTTTCCGGACCGGAAAGGCGTGCAGGCAAGCGTGTTCGCCTGGCGATACATCAAAGTCTTCCGCCGACCCGGCCCCTCAGCCGATTAGTTTTTCAGTTACAGATTTCGCCTGCGTGAACAGGTACAGATAATCGGCGCCGCCGGCCTTCGAGTCGGTGCCGGACATATTGAATCCGCCGAACGGGTGCGCCCCGACCATAGCACCGGTGCATTTGCGATTGAAGTATAAATTGCCGACGAAAAAGTCGCGCGCCGCGCGGGTCAGTTTGTCGCGCGCCGAGGAATAGACGGAGCCGGTCAACCCATACTCGGTATTATTGGCGATTTCGAGGGCATGTTCAAATCCACGGGAACGTATCACGGCCAGCACGGGACCGAAAATCTCTTCCTGAGAAAGCCGCGCGTCCGGGGCGATGTCGGAAAAGATGGTGGGCGCGATATAGTAGCCCTTCTCCGGCGTGTCCACCGCATGTCCGCCGGCGATGAGACGGCCTTCCTGACTGCCGATCTGAATGTAGCGCAGCATGGATTCGTAAGCGGCCTTGTTGACCACCGGACCGCTGTAGGCGTTGGTGACGGGGTCGCCGATCTGGAGCTGTTTTGCCTGCTCCCGCAGCCGGTCGACGAAGATGTCGTAAATATGGTCGTCAACGATGGCGCGCGAACAGGCCGAACATTTTTGTCCGCTGAAGCCGAAGGCCGACTGGAGCACGCCGGTCACAGCGAGGTCGAGATCGCAGTCCGGCTCGACGATGATGGAGTCCTTGCCGCCCATTTCGAGGATGGTGCGCTTGATCCATATCTGGCCGGGGCGTGGCTGGGCGGCGCGGGCATGGATGTCGAGGCCGACTTCCTTGGATCCGGTGAAGGCGATGAACCTTGTTTTAGGGTGTTCGACGATGGCGTTTCCGAAGGTGGCGCCGGAGCCGGGACAGAAATTGACCACGCCGGGCGGCATACCGGCCTCTTCAAGGAGGTTGAAGAAACGCGCCGCAATGGTCGGGGTATCGCTCGACGGTTTCAACACCACGGTGTTTCCGGTGACGACGGCGGCGACCGTCATGCCGGCCATAATCGCCAGCGGAAAATTCCACGGTGGAATGACAGCGCCTACGCCGAGCGGAATGTAGTGCAGCTCGTTGCGCTCGCCGGGAAACTGGATGGGTGTCGTGGCGGCGGCAAGACGCAGTGCTTCGCGGGCATAAAATTCGAGGAAGTCAATGGCCTCGCCGACTTCAACATCGGCCTCGCCCCAGTTCTTGCCGACCTCGTAGATCATCCACGCGCAAAATTCGAATTTGCGCTTGCGCAGCAGGTCGGCGGTGATCAACAGCAGAGAGGCGCGTTGCTCAACCGGAGCGATGCTCCAGCTTTTATAGGCATCGAGTGCAGCCTGCATGGCCAGCTCGGCGTGTTCCTCGCCGGCCTTCTGGTGGACGCCGACGACCTGCGCGGGTCGTGCCGGATTCACCGAGCGGATCTTTTCCGTGGTGCGGATGCGGCGGCCGCCTACGACCAGGTCGTACTCCTCACCGAGCTGATCGGCGACGCGGGCCAGGGCCTCGCGCATGGCGCGGACATTTTCCTCGCGGGAAAAGTCCAGGAAGGGTTCGTTGCGAAATTCGCCCGCAGGCGCTCGGAGGGCAATAGCGGTAGGTAGTTCCATCGTAGCCATACAGTAACAGTGTAGAACAGCCGGAACCTTCCTGCCGAGCCGCCTTATCGGGTGACGGTTGTGTAAAAGGTGTTGTTACCGGAGCGGAGGTCCTTCCCATATCCGAGCACAAAGGCGAAGCTGCCGAGAAGCCCCACGCTGGCCTGCACGCCGGTATCGGTGAGCCATTTGGGCGAGCCGAAATAGCCGGAGGGATCGTAGATGTCGCCGGTGTCGAGGAAAGGGCCCAGCTTCAGGGTGACAAATGCGTCGTGATACACGATCTTGTCGATCTCCGAATTGGACAGAACATAATTTCTTCCCAGCGGCGCATTTCCCTTTTTGCCATCGACCAGTCCGTTGTGCCCGCGCATCCAGAGATCGTTATCGCGGTCGAAGCCCAGCATGTAAAGGTCATCGAACGGCACCTGCCCGAAGGTGCGGCCCGCGCGCAGCATCGTTTGGGTCTGGTAGTCGTCGCCACTTGCCTGCGGCAGCCAGTTCGCCGCCAGCGATCCGTCGATGCGGGCATATCTTCCGAGCGGGCTGGAGTAGAAATTTCCGAACTCCGCCGAGTCTGAGGTGTCGAGCGTGAACCTGTGCTCCGGAGACCGCAGGAGGGCGTACTGCAGGCGAGGACGAAGCGCAATGGCCGAGGCGCCGGTGAAAAATGGCGCGGCCTGCGTTGGAATGCCGGTGAGCGTGCGGAACCTGCGATAGGAATACTCCACGCCGAGGCCCCACTGCCATCGCCAGGAAACGATGGACTGAATTGCCGCTCCGACAACTGCTCGTTCCATATTCATTGCGGCGGGCGCGGGCGTGGCGGGGAGCAGCGTCCGCGCGATATTCCAGTTTTCATTGCGCCCATTGAAGTAGAGCCGGAAGCGCTCCCGCGGGTCCTGCGGCAAGGGCGCGGAAACTTCGCTGGACAGCCAGCGCTTTTCCGCGTCCCAGCGCACGAAGGAGAGCCAGTTCAACCCCTTGTGGTCGAGATTGTAAAACTCCGGATCGACCGCCTGGTAGGGCAGGCCGCGCAGGAAGGAGGCGATGTTGACCGGGGTCGGGCTGGTTCCGCGGTCGCGCAGGGCCGTGTCGAATCCCAGATTGAACAGGCCATCGGATCGGGGCCGCAAGTCGAAACGCATCCGCGGAAACAGGTCCAGACTGGCCAGCGTGGCCTGGGTGGTGAGGAAGCGGTCGAGACGCCACTGGCTGCCGCGCGAGAAAGCGAAGGCCCGGTCGAGGATGAGCGGGTCGAGACCGGGACCGACATTATCGGTAAGGTCGTTGAGTTTCGGCTTGCCGATGCGGTTCCAATATTTCAGCGCCGCATCCAGATTGCCCTGGAGAAAATAAATGGAGGCGAGAAAGTTGTTGGTGTAGTTGTCGGATGGATCGAGCGCGAGGGCGCGAAGCAGCTGCTTTTTCGCCACGGAAAAACGCCGCTCGCGGTAGGCGATGCCGGCGATCTCGCGGGGAAAGCGGGCATCTTGCGGATGCAGCGCAGCCAGAGCGCGAAATTGTTTTTCCGCTTCCGGAAGCCGTCCCAACTGTGCGAGCGCCAGTCCGCGATAGAGCGCGAGGTCGGCAGGTTCGCCGGGCGTGGCGGGTACGGCGCGCACGATCTGCCGCCAGTGGCCGGCGTCGTAAAGCTTCTGGATTTGCTGCGGAGTAGTCTGAGACGCGGCGCCGGCGGCCATGCAGAACAGCATCGCCAGGAGCATTCCTACTTCGCCAAGGGAACGGCGAGCAAGGTCCAGTTGTGCGTGGCGGTCCATTCCGATTCGAACCCCTCCCGCGAAATCCGAAGCATCTTCTGCTGGGCCGGGTCGTTGAAGAACACATATCCCCGCTCGGAATCGATTCCCACGATGACAACATAATGCAGCGGCCCATGCGGACCGGCGGCTTGCAGGCCAACGATCAAGGGCCGCCCCAACTGCAGATGATGCGACAGATCGCTCCATCGTCCGGAAAAGGCAAATACCCGATAGCCCGCGTCACGGAAATATTGCCGCATCCTGGTGGTATAAATTCCGTGCGCGGCGCGGGAGTAAAGCTCTGTCTGGATCGTTTCCGGCTGGGCGCTGGGCGGCACAGCACGGTCCTGCTTGCGGTCCCAGTACTGCATGACCATAGCAATCGAGGCTGAGCCGCATCCGTCTTTTGTTTGCGCGACGAAAGGAACGTCAATCCAGATGGCGGACTTCGCCGGTGTTTGCGACCGGCCGCTGACAGCGGCAGCCAACAGCAAAACGCCGGTGAGAAAGGGCCGGCTCACTGCTAGTGGACGGCGACGATAATCAGAATCAGCGCGGCGATGCCAATGAGGATCAGCAGGAGATCGTGGTTGGACATGTCACCGGCAGCGAACGCCTTCTGCGCTTTGTCGGAGCGGGCGGCAAGCGTCGAGAGGTCGCTGTCGCTCAACTGGCTGACGGCGGAGGTGACCTGGCGATAATCGATGTGCGCCGACTTCATAGCTTCGCGTGCCTGGCTGGAAGAAAGAAAACTCATCACCTTATGCTGGTTCTGCTGACGCGCAGCCGAGGCAGTCAACATGTCCTGCTGCATCTGCGACGGGGAAACAACGTGGTTCTGAGCGACGAGGGTTTTCGGGGTGAGGAGCAAAAAGCCCAACCCGAGGACAGCGGCAAATTCGACTGGATATGCCAGCAGTTTTTTCATGTTCCTCCACAACGACACAGGGGATTTAGCAGCAAAAATGCAGTGTATCGACTCCCCGGCGCGAGGGTCAAGAAATCGGAGAGCTGGTGCAGGCCGTCTATGGTTTCAAATTTGCCGCGCGCGCAGTGCTGGCGGACAGCCTGGCTGTTCGGACCTGTTTTTCCCAGGCGAACGGGCGGCCGTCGATGGCGCGCTTGAGGGTCTTCAACAGCACCAGCGAGAATACCTGGCGATAGGTGAAGCGCTGAATCCATATGTGGAAGAGCAGCCAGCCGTCTCCCCTGTTGCTGGGATGGCGCGGCTCCAGCAGAAATGCAAGCGAGGAGGCAAGAAAGTCCACGACGAGGAAGGCGAGGAAGTAGATGATCAACTTCTCAAAGCTGGCCGTACTGGCCGCCTCGGGATGGAAATGCCGGTCGATGACGTAGTGCAGCGCGCCGGCGATAAAGATCAGGTCAATGAACGGTGAGAACAGCGGCAGAATGATCTGGAACACGATCATGTTCGGCAGGGCGAACAGACTCATGGCGCGATGGCGCAGAAAGGCGCCGCGATGCTTTACGACTGCCTGCAAAATTCCAAAGGACCAGCGGAAGCGCTGACGCATGAGGCCGCGCATATTATCCGGGGCCTCAGTAAAGGCAAACGCGCGGTCCTCATAGACGACCTTGAAGCCCTGCTGCAACAGGTTCATGGTCAGGTCGGCGTCCTCAGCCACGGTGTTGACGTGATAGCCTTCCGCAGCTTTTACGGCAGCGGTCCTCCACGCGCCGATGGCTCCGGGCACGACGGTGACGACATCGAACAGGTCGAGCGCGCGGCGGTCAAAGTTCTGGCTGGTGATGTATTCGAGGGCCTGCCAGCGGGTCCAGAGATTGACACGGTTGCCGACCTTGGCGTTGCCGGCGACGGCGCCCACCCTGGGATCGGCCATGCGAGGGATCAAGCGGGAGATGGCATCGCGCGCGATGACGGTGTCGGCGTCGATGCCAACATAAATTTCTTCGGTCACGGATTGCAGGCCGAAGTTCAGCGCCTCCGCCTTGCCGCCGTTGGGCATGGTCAGGACAACCAGCCGGCCCGACGCCAGAGCTTCCGGGTCAGCGGCGCGCGCTGCTTCGAGGGTAGCGTCGGTCGAGCCATCGTCGATGACAATGACGCGCAGATGAGGATAGTCCGAGCCGAGAACGGAGCGAACCGTGCGGGCGATCACCTTCTCCTCATTGAAGGCCGGGATGAGCACGGCAACCGGAGGCCGATAATTTTCCGCGCCGGGATACAGTTTGCGTTTGCGCAGCCGGTCGATGACGGCGAACAGACCGACGATGACAAGCCGGGAGGTCATGAGCACATCGCCGACGAAGAAGATGAGCACGACGGTTTGCTGGAAAAACGAGATCAGCATGAAGGCGATGGCATCGATCCGCGCCTGCCAGCGCTGCCGCGGCGGAATGGGCGGCATGACCTGTTCGCGCGTCTTGCCGATCAGCGCGGAAACCGGAACGATCTTGTAACCGCGGGCGCGCAGCGCATCGATCAGCACCGGCAACGCGGCGACCGTAGCCGAGCGGTCGCCGCCGCCATCGTGCATGAGAATAATGCTGCCGCGAAATTGCGGCTTGGTCTTCATCGCCTCCAACTGGTTCAGCACGACCTGGGTGATCTGCTGCGGCGTTTTGCGGGGGTGCTCATTCCAGTCGTCGGTATCGATTTTGTCGCCGACGATGATGTAACCCATCTTCTCGACATGGTCGACGGGCGCGGCCTGGTCGTTGGTGTCCGGCTCCTGGTCGATTGAATAGGGCGGACGAAAATAGAGCGGCTGCACACCCAGCTCCGCGGCAAAGAGCCGCTCGGTCCCATTCAATTCAAGATCGAGCTGGCTGGTGGAAATCTGACTGATGTCGGGATGGCTGAAAGTATGGTTGCCGACCTCGTGACCTTCGCGGTAATAGCGTTTTAGCAGCCCGACGTTGTCGAGCGCCTCTTCTCCAATCACCATGAATGTAGCGTGGACGTGCTTGCGCTTGAGGATGTCCAGGATCTTCGGCGTCCATGTCGGATCGGGGCCGTCGTCGAAGGTCAAAGCAAGTTTGTCGGGATGATACCCATACTGCTGCAAGGTGTAGGATTCCGGGAACGCATGGATGACCTGGGAGACGGCAAGGTTCGAGTCAGGATCGATTTCGACCGTGCGCTGCCCATTCTGCGGCCTGCCGATGACCTTCAAAACATCGCCATCGCCTTCAGTGTTGACGTCGGGTCCGGGAGGAATGGTGGCGAGCAACTGCGCGGCGTTCGGGTCGAGAGAGTTGTCCCAGATCTTCCACAGAGTCGGGTCCTCGCTGCCCAGGCGCCATAGCGCGAAAGTCTGAATGCCAAGTTCGCGCGCGGCCCGCATTTCATTCAGGGCTGTGACCGCATCCAGATACCAGACCTCATGCCGGGTATGCGCGTCCTCATCGTCATACGCGAAGTGCATGTTGAGAGAATCGGTGTCGAGCACAGGCGCAGCATCGGAGTCGGATGCGGACTGCCATGCGTCCTGCACCTCCAGGTCTTCCGCGTTGAGCACTTTGCCGGGGACTTTCCTGCGGCCTTTGGTTGTAGGCAGCGACAATGTCCAGTCGTAGCCATAGTTGCCGATGCTGCAAATCAACTTGGTTTGCGGGACCTGCTTCAATGCCAGCCGCAGATTGCGGACGAACCACTCCTGACCCGCCACCGGGCCGGGCTTGCTGGCGGGTTCGTGCTGATCGTAGTCCATCAGAATGATGCCGTCGGTATGGGCGGCATAGAATTTGAAGTCCCAATCGTCGTCATCGACCGGCACATTGATGTACAGGCGCAGATGCCGGGAGTGCAGCTTGTCGTACAGATCCGCAACGAGTTTGCGGTACGCCGGCTGGGCATCGCTGGGGATGGCCTCGAAGTCGAGCGAAAGCCCGTGGTACTTCGGGTTGGCGGCGAACAGCGCCAGCACATCTTTTTCAAATGTGGCCCGCGCGACCGGACTCAGCAAAAATTTTTCCACCACGTCGGAACGGAAATCGCCGGAGAGCTGGTCGAAGTTATTGACCAGGGGAAAAATTTCCATGTCCTCGTGCGCACTTGCAATGGCGTGCTGCACCTTGCCTTCCTGATCGATGTTGTGGACGCCATTGGCATCGACAACGTTGTAGGGACGGTTGTCGAGCGTGAATGCGGTCAGTTTTCCGTCTGGCGTGACGACATGCAGCCAGTCGGTAAACAGGAGATCGATGTCGTGGATATGATGCTGCAACGACGCGTAACTGGCCGAGTCATAGTCGACGTAGTAGGCGGCGCGCAGGCCCACGCCGGAGTTGAAGGGGATGTCTGAAGGACGCCGGTGGCGCTTGAGCCGCAGAGCGCGCTGGCTCAATTTGGATTTGCGATTGTACGAGGAGTCGCGCAGCGCCTTGTAATTCCGCTTCTGCACCGGCAGCAGAAGTTCGGGCAACTGCTCCCGCCGCAGGACGTTGACACCAAAAGCGATGAGCACGATCGTGGACAGGACGGCGACGACATCGAAGACGCGCCTGAGCCGCTTCCAACGCTTGCGTCCGGGATCGTAGAAAATTGGCTTGCTCATGCGAATGATGATCGGAAGTCTATCGTAAGATGCCGGGAAGCCTCCCTATCTAAACTACCTTAAACAAACACGAGGCAAACTTGTATGATTCGTATTCGATGCCTGCCCAGCCGCGCCACGCAACCGGACATGTGACAGCCGCGCTTCTGGCAGGTCTGCTGCTGCGTCTCTGGTTCATCCATTATTATCCGGTGGTGGACGGCGACTCGCTGGTCTACGGAGAGATTGCGCGCAACTGGTTCTGGCACGGCATCTACGGGTTTACCCGGAACACTGGAATTCACCCAACGCTGATCCGGCTTCCGGGGTATCCATTTTTTCTTGGCATCTGCTTTTTCGTTTTCGGCATCGACCACTACACGCCGGTTTTATTGTTGCAGGCCGCGCTGGACCTTTGCGGCTGCCTGCTGCTGGGGGACTTTGCCAGCCGGCTGGTATCACGCCGGGCGGGCGTGGCGACACTTTATCTGGCGGCGCTGTGCCCGTTCACCGCGAACTTCGTCGCCGCGCCGCTGACGGAGACGCTGACACTGTTCTGCATCTCCGCGGGTCTCTACGCACTGGCGCGATATGCGGAGCGGCCCGGCTTGAACCGCTGGTTCTGGGCGCTGGTATGCAGCATCAGCTACGCAGCGCTGCTGCGGCCCGATGGCCCGCTGCTGGGCGTCGCGCTGGCGCCGGCGATGTTCTGGTATTCGCGGAAACACATCTCCGCGGCGCGGGGACTGAAACTGGCCGCCGGTTGCGCGCTGCTTGCTATGGTCCCCTTTATTCCGTGGACGCTCCGCAACGTGCGCACCTTCCACGTGTTGCAGCCGCTGGCGCCGCGCTACGCGAACAACCCGGACGAGTTTGTCGCGCGCGGCTGGATCCGCTGGGTGCAGTCCTGGGCGGTGGATTACGCATCGACGGCGGAGATATATTGGAGCGTCAACGGCACGCCGCTGGACCTGGGACTACTTCCTTCGCGCGCCTTCGACAGCGCCGCGCAGAAAGCGGAGACCGCGCGGCTGTTCCACTGCTACAACCAGGAAGAAGTCCTGGGCCCAGCGCTGGATTCGGCCTTCGCGCAACTGGCCCGGCGGCGGATCGAACAGCACCCCTGGCGCTTCTACGTAGAGCTGCCGCTGGCGCGGCTGGCCAACATGTGGCTGCGGCCGCGCACGGAGCTGCTGTGGATTGAACTGCGCTGGTGGCAATATGAACACCATCCGGCGGAGACGATCTTTTCCTGGGGGTATGCGGCGCTGAATCTTGCCTATCTGCTGCTGGCTGCATGGGGGCTTCGCCGGCGAGTTCCCTTCACCGGAGTCATGCTGGCCTATGTGGCTGTCCGGTGCCTGCTGCTGCTGACCCTGGAAACACCGGAGTCACGCTACACGCTGGAATGTTTTCCGATGATCTTCATCCTCGCCGGAGCCGCGCTGGGCGGGCGGAGCGAGGACGCCGCAGTTACTTCTCGATGACCTGCGTCCGGGCACTGGTCTTGATCTTGAACACAGAAGAAGAAATCTTCTTGTTGTATTCGATGTTCCGGTAGTAGGAGGTCTTCGAATCGCCGGACGGTTCATAGAGAATCTGCTTCAGGGAGATCGCGCGGGTGGGATCGACCCAGATGGTCACGTGGGAAAAGTTATTGCGCACGCCAGCGTTTTTACTGACCAGGTCGAGCTTCGCCGTGGACACGCCATCGATTGTTTCCGTTCCCTGATAGGCGATGTCCCAGCTTTTTCTGAGCTCGCTGCCGCTGCCGCCGAATCCCAGGGTGAGATAACTTTCATATTGATCTTTTTTATTGCCGGCGCGGATCACGGTGAGCTGATCGATCTGCGGCTGATAGAACTTCAGCACACCCTCGCTGAAGACGATGGTTTTTTTCGAGGGCTGGCCGTCGGCGGTAAGAATGTCGGCGGCCATGCGGGTGTCTGCGCCGGAGCGCAGAAAATAGACGACCCCGGTCTGGGTGTCGGTGCTGCTGACCACGCGCTCAAACTGGTCCCACTGAAAGCTGGCCTGCGCGGAGTGGAACTTTGCCGACGCCGCGTCCATCTGCGCCAGCACCCTGGCCAGGTCAGCGTTGGATTGCGATTGCGCGGCCCCGGCCCACACGAAAGCGAGCATGGTCAATGCGAGTGTGAAAAATTTCTTCTTCATTGAATGTCCAATTTATCTGTGCGCCCAAACGCGATAGGCGATGATTTTTTTCGTTCCCGGATCGATGACCGGCTGATAGCGATCGATGGTCACATACCCGGAGACAGGCGCGATCACGGACTGCAACTCCACTTTTACATCTCCATCTTCGTGCAATGATGCCAGCGTGGCCGCGTCAATCTGATACATGAGGCCGTCGTGGCCATCGTTTTTGACCAGCAACTGGCTGGGCGGCAACGTCCGTTCCACCGGTCTGTCGTGGTAATTGATGATGCGTGGCGAAAGAAAAATAAACAGCAGGATGAGCGTCACCATGACGTCGTAATGGACGCTGCCGCGCTGATAGGTCCAGAAAATATAGCTGCGAAGAATTTTTTTCATTGCGAGTTTCTCATCGCTCCATTCTCAACGCGCGTCGGTGCGCCGGATTTCCGTTTCTCCACCCATGTACGGCAGCAGCGCCTTCGGAATCTGGATGCTGCCATCCGCCTGCTGATAATTTTCAACCACCGCCAGCCATGTGCGTCCGACCGCCAGCCCGCTGCCGTTCAACGTGTGGAGGAACTCCGCCTTTTTCTGCCCCTGCGGACGATAGCGAATGTTGGCGCGGCGGGCTTGAAATGCCTCAAAGTTCGAGCATGAAGAAATTTCGCGGTACAGGTTCTGCCCTGGCAGCCAGACTTCCAGATCGTAAGTTTTTGCCGCGGAAAATCCCAGGTCGCCGACACACAGGTTCATCACGCGATAGGGCAGCTCCAGCGCCTGCAAGATCGCTTCGGCATGGCCTGTCAATGCTTCATGCTCGGCGCTGGATTGCTCCGGGGTGACGAACTTGACCAGCTCCACCTTTTGAAATTGATGCTGCCGGATCAGCCCGCGCACGTCCTTGCCGTGCGAGCCGGCCTCCGCGCGGAAGCAGGGCGTGTAGGCGGTGACAGAGATGGGCAACTGTTTTTCGTCGAGAATTTCATCGCGATAGAGGTTCGTCAGCGGGACTTCCGCGGTGGGGATGAGCCAATGATCGCCGCCCTCGCATTGGAACAGGTCCTCCTTGAACTTCGGCAACTGGCCGGTGCCAAACAATGACGCCTGGTTGACCATGTAGGGCGGCAGCACCTCCCGGTAGCCGTGCCGGCGCGTGTGCAGGTCGAGCATGAAGTTCGCCAGCGCCCGCTCCATGCGCGCGCCCGCGTCCCAATAAACGGCGAAGCGGGCACCGGAGATCTTCGCCGCGCGCTCGAAGTCGAGAATGCCGAGGTGCTCGCCCAGCTCCCAGTGCGGTTTGGCGGGAAAGTCGAACGTGCGCGGCGTGCCCCAGCGGCGCACCTCGACATTGTCTTCAGCAGAAGCGCCGGACGGCACGCTGTCAGCGGGCAGGTTGGGGGTCTGTTGCAGGACTGCCTGCATCTGCTGTTCGGCCTCGGCGGCCTGGCCAGCGCAACGCTCGATTTCATCCTTCATGGAGCGTGTCCGCTCCATCAAACCGGCGGCGTCTTCCCCTTTGCGCTTGCGTTCGGCGACTTCTGCGGAAAGCTGATTGCGTTCGGCCTTCAACGACTCGGACTGCGTGATGGCGGCCCGGCGTTTGCGATCCAGCTCTTCGAATCCGGCCAACAGGGCGGCGGCCTCCGGCCCGCGCCGGGCGAGCTTCTGCTTCACCTCGGCGAGGTTCGCACGCACAAATCCTAAATCCAGCATAAGCGTTTATTTTACAGGGTAGAAACAATTGGAGGCACTGGCATAGCACGGCGGCGGTGTGACCGGTGACGATGCTATCGGCTCTTGGATGAAATGCTATCGGCTCTTGGATGAAGAGCTATCGGCCCATAGATTTGAAACTGACGATGCGTTTCTCAATCGTTTCGTCCGCCGACTTTTCTTCTCCGCCAGCCGGATGATGCTCCAGCAGGGTGCCGTGCAGCACGTAGTAGCCGTCCTGGGCGCGGGCCTGCGCGTCGCCGCGCAGAATGGTCCCGTGAAAGGAGTACCAGAGGCCGTGCAGGACGCGCGTTTGAAACTCAAGCTGGCTGCCGTCGATGGAGGTCTTGTCGAAAAAATATGTGAGCGGCGTGTTGCGGTCGGTTTCGGCATCGCCCAGCCGGGAGATGTAACCGCTCAACTGAGTGTGGCCGCTGCGGCCGTTCCGATCCAGATCCAGCTCAATCGATTCATTGTCCCGATCGAAGTGATACGAGCCGGAGGCGTCGAACGGGAGCGTCGAGTCCCCAGGATTGGCGGAGGCGGGGTCGGGCCGGGGGTCGGATACGCCGTCCGTTACAGATCGATTGTGCAGTTGCGGTGTAGAGCTTTGCTGGGCAGGCAGGGCGCGCGCCGCGATGAAAAGCAGCAGGAGAAGACCGAAAAAAATCGTTCCAGGCCGGGCCGATCGCATAACGCCCTCTCTCTTTCCCATTGAACACGACGGCAGCGGAAAAGTTACACAAACTCGAATGTCAAACGAACTCGTCTTCCGCCCCGGGCAGCGCTTTTCCCTGCCGCACCTGTCTTGGCTTGGCAAGGACATCCAAACGCATGAGAATCTTTCTAGCCAGTCCCGTCAAGGGAATTTCCGCCAGCTTGCGATCGGGCACCCACTCTTCCTGGACAGGCGGTTGGGACGCATTCGACATCCCCGGCGGTTTCGACTCGAACGCAAAGACGGCCACGTAATAGTTGGTATTGGTGATGGAGTGCCGAATGCGCAACACCGGTTCGGCACCGGCCTCGCCATCTTCAGCGAGCACAGGGAGTTCCCACATTCCCGGCATCTGCGAGGCGTCCGCGGGACGCTTTACCAGCAGGACTTCGCGGCGATTTCCTTCCGCCTTGATCTGTTTGCGCACCAGGCCGTAGTTCAACTTGCGGCTGACCATCTGCTTGCGCGGCCTGGCCACATGCTCGCCGCGAGTGCGGCAGAACACCTGCACCGGGCAGATGGAACACAGCGGCATTCGCGGAAAGCAGACGGTCGCGCCCAGCTCCATCATGGCCTGATTGAAGGTCCCCGGCACCTTGGGATCGAGCAGGTGCGCCGCCGCCGCCTTGAGCCGAGCTGCAGAAAGCCTGCCGCCGGGAGCGCTCATCCCCAGCAGACGGATGACGACCCGCTCGACATTGCCATCCACCACGGCGACAGGTTCGCCGTGAGCGATGCTGGCGATGGCGGCGGCGGTGTAATCTCCCACGCCAGGCAGGCGGCGCAGTTCGACGGAGGACCTGGGCAGCGATCCGCCATATTCCTTCACCAGCAGTCGCGCGGCATCGTGCAACATGCGGGCGCGCTTGTAGTAGCCAAGCCCGCTCCAAATCGCCAGCACGTCCTCTTCCCGGGCCAGGGCCAGCGACACCAGCGAAGGAAAGCGGCGCATGAACTGCATATACCGGTCGACCACGGTGGCGACGCGCGTCTGTTGCAGCATGACTTCCGAAATCCAAATGCGATAGGGGTCGCGGGTGCGCCGCCAGGGCAGGTCCCGAGCATTCTGCTGAAACCAGGAGAGCAATTGCTGACGAAAAAATTTCGTTTCCCGGTCGGTAAACACCACGACTTCCATGGGGTTGATTTTAACGGGAAACCGCGGCACGCCGCGGAAGGCGCCGGACACTTCCATGACGGTGATGAAAAAGGTGCAGCGGATGCCAAAATGAAAAGCCGCCCGGAGGCGGCTTTTCATTCACTCCAGGCCAGCGAACTAATCGCCCATAACTGGTTCTTCTGTTTTCTCTGTTTTTGCCGCGGGTGCGGTTTTCGGAGCTGAACCGATCAAGGTGTCGATGGCGACAAAGTTTTCCTTCGGCTTTTCACCCAGAACATGCTCGCGGTACAAGCGGGCCATCTGCGCGGATTCCGCGTCCTGCTTCAGCTTGCTGTCACGCGCGCGAATTTTTTCTTCCCGCGAGTTTTTGGCAATGCCGAGCTTGTCCAGGGTATCGTTGGCAGCAGCGTGCACGTGTTCGTCGTTCAGCACCAGCGTGTTCTGCGCGTCGCCCATGCCGACCTTGCGTCCGCCGGCGAAGATTTCGTGGCGGCCATGCTCCTCATACCACTTGGTCAGAGTAGCGGTCATGTGCATCTTCTCGATGATGTTGCGCCAGCCCACGCCGGTGTTGTAGGCGCAGAAGCTGATCTCGCCCTCTTGCGTGGCGTAAGGGATGATGCACTGCTCGGTGCGGCGGAAGTCATAGTTGAACAGATCCTGAAACCACATGCCGGCGATGAACAGGAAGTTCCAGCGGTCGGCACGGCGCTTCTTAATGTCATCCATCGTGCGGTCGCCGGTGACCTTGCCGTAGTCATGGCCGGTGGCGCCGAAGCATTTGTCGAACTTCTGCATGAGATCCAGCAGGCGAAAATGGGTAGGGGCTTTCGTCGGATCGTAATTGCGCAACAGCGCCAGCGTGACGCCGACGATCGAGAGGAATTTGCCGCGGGCGGCGTCGTTGATCTTGGCGACGTCTTTCGCCAGCCGGTCGGCATTCAGAAACGCCGTGACCGGGACTGCTTCCTTGGTTTCCTTGTCGATCATCAGCGCCATGCCGATGCCGCAGTTGGGATGGCATCCGCAGGAGAGCTGGCCCCAGTCGTTATCCGGCCCGTGGACCAGATCGGCCCAGTCGGAGAATGTGCTCATGAAGCTGATGGGGAACCAGTCGCGCGTCGGCTCGCCGAGGCCGGTCTGCGCCTTGACGTCCTGCGCCAAGTGCGACAGCGTGTAGCGTTGCGCGGTGCGGCGCTCGTCGCTGATGTCCTCATCGCGGCCGGTGAAGGAGACAGGCTGGAAGCTGAGGAAGTTGATGGTCTTGGGGTTGTTGAGCGCGAACTCAATGATGTGCCCGACCTGCTCATTGTTAATGCCGTTGATGATGGTGGTGACGGGAACGATGTCCACGCCGGCCTCATGCAGATTGTGGATGGCCTGGAGCTTGACGTCGAACAGGTTGCCGACCTTGCGGTGCGAGTTGGCGGCGTTGCCGATGCCGTCAAATTGCAGATAGGCATAGCGCAGGCCGGCTTCCGCGGCGGCCTTGGAAAATTCCTTGCTCTTGGCGAACTCGATGCCGTTGGTCGCCGCCTGCACGGAGTTGTAACCGACCTTGCGGGCATAGGCGACGGCGTCCAGAAAGTAGGGCGACAGCGTCGGCTCGCCGCCGGAGAACTGGACCGACATCTGACGGCGCGGCTTGATGGAGATGGCGTTGTCGAGCATGGTCTTGATCTCATCCCACGTCAGCTCATGGACAAAGCCGACCTGGTTGGCGTCCATGAAGCAGGGATCGCACATCATGTTGCAGCGGTTAGTCAGATCGATGGTCAGCACCGAGCCGCGGCCGTGAGTAATGGTCGAGGTGCCGTGGTCGTGCAGTTTTTCATCGTTGTGGGCGCGGATGTCGCGGCCCGGAAAGACCTCTTCGAGATGCTTGAAAAATTCGGTGTCGATGGCCATGACATCTTCAAAATGGCCATGCTCCGGGCAGTCCTTCACCATGAGAATGCGGCCATCGCGCTCAATGATCTGCGCTTTGATTTCGCCGATTTTTTCGTTCAGAAGGACTTCATGCGGCAGCTTGCCGTCGAGAATCTGCTGGCGGATCGCCGGCACGCACTTGGGGCAAAGAGAGTCCGTGGTGCGCGGCCAGCCCAGAGGCGGCTTTTCCTTCTCATAGGATTTGAGCAACGGCTTGTCGGACCACTTGGGGGTGAAGGACGCCTTGGGGTGAATGCTGTTGAACTTCTCAAAAACAGTCCACGCACCTTGCGCTGCGAGCGTGACGGACTTTTCGAGGAATTTGGTCGCTTTCGGCATTTTGACGTCTTTCTCCTGAGTGTATGGGTCGGACTTGAGTCCGTGGGCGAGATAGGTATCGCGCCAGGACCAGGGCCGTTTGGTTTCCAGCCATTCTAAAATCAACAGCTTAGAAAAAACAGATGCTTGGTATGCGATGCAATAAACGGACTGGAGATTCCCAATTTTCGGAACTTGAACCGTTTACCACATGGTTAGCTTACCGGCAACGGCCAGCCGAGGGGAATATCCTCGCATCGAACGGCGCAATCCATACAGCCAATGGGGATTAGGCCCCGTGAACGGTGCAGCCGTTTTATGGCGCCGGGAAGGGATTTACTGGCCGCCTCCCTCTTCGAGCGAGACCGAATTGAGGATGCGCTGGAAGATGACCACACGCAGGTTGATACGGCTGGCGAAGTCGGGAACAAATTCCTCAATCAGATTCCCGGATGGGCTGGTGGCGAAGGCGATCGCCAGCCGCTGGGAGGTGCTGCTGAAACCCTGGCGTCCGGGCCCGGGCACAAATGTATTGCTGACCACCGCGGTGGCCACGCCGCCAACCAGGTTCGCATAGTTCAGCATGGGCCGGCCCGTGGTGCTCTGGGTCCAGACGACCTGAACGATGGCGTGAAGAATTCTGTGTTTGATGGGCATGAACGGCTCGCGGTGATAGTGGGGATCCTGGTGCACCAGGGAGGGAATCAGGAAGGTCCCGAAGAACTCACCCGTCATGTCTTCGGTCAAACTCACGCCGGCATATTTCGCAATGCCTTCGGCGCCGGGGCCATAGGGGGTATGGGAGTCGGTTGCGATGCCGAAGGCCGAGTCGGCGCCGATGGTCATCAGGTTGAAGGGATCGATGATGTCTTTGATGGCAGAACGCAGATTGTCCCGGGCGGTCAAAGGAACCACACCGGGACTTTTCAGGTAGAGCTGGAACGGCGAAGGGGCAGCGGCGCCACAGCACATGAGATTTTGCGCCAGCGAGCAAGTGTTCCGGGGGCAGGCGTTCTGCAACACGGGCGCACTGCCGGGAATGGGGCGGGTCTCGGCAATGCTGGTGGAGAAACCCCGTGCGCCCATTTGCCTGGGTGGACGATAGATGGATTGCTGGCCGCTGGCCTCGGCTTCTGCATTCGATGAAGCGGGCGATGGAGGCGCTTCAGGAAAGTCCCATGCGATGTTTTCCGCGGCCAGCCGGGGCTGCCACGAGGTATGTACGCCTGCTTCCCGGGATGCAACAGGATTCGTCCGCAAATTCAACGAGCGCATTCGGGCCATCACGGTCGAAGGAGCATCGGGCAACTGCGCGGAGGCGACCAGCGGGGTCAGCAGAGCCAGCAAAGCGATCCCGTTCGTCGTCAGTGTTCTCCGTAGCATTCCCTGGTCCGTGGTGAGATTGAAGGCACCTATCAAACGAAATGCGCGGCTGCCCATGCAGCCAGCCGCACAAGAAAGCCGTCCGTGGGGCGGTTTGGCTGGCACTCCCGGAAAGACGGTCATTCATTTCTTAATTAAAGATAGACAGAATGTATCAGGAAAGGTTGCTGTGCCGCGAGAACGATCCCGATCCCTTCGAGCCGTTTTTCAAAGAGAAGCGCGAAGGCGCCCGATAGGCTCCTGCTGTGGACATGGATTTTTACGAATGCCGAAAAACTGTCAGGTGAGTAAAGACATCCCGAGGAACGAACTCGCGCAGGATGTTGAACACCGCCAGACCACCGAGCGAGTAACCGAACCCCCGCAGCACCACTCCACCGCCGCGGCTGGTGTCGGGATAGTATGCCTGGGTGAGGCCCGCAGCGATGCCCCGCCCCAGCAGGCCGGCATAATTGGGAATCGATTTGCCGCTGTCCGTCCGGGCGATAAAGACCTGCCCGAGCGCATATTCCACGCGCCGCACATCGCTGCCGGTCCCCATGCGGAAATAACGCGGGTCTTCATGCAGCAGTGCCGGGAACACCGCATTGGTGAACAAACGGTCGCTATCTTCGCGGACCAGCGCGGCACCGAGGCGCTGGCCGAAGGCCCCGGCATCGGTCCCGTAGCGAGGATCGCTATTGCGGTATTGTCCTTCGCCGGCGGAAAACAATGCAGGAAGAAAATTGATCGGCTCGACCATCTGACGCCCGGCATAGATGTATTTCTCCCGCACGGTCAAAGGACGCGCGGTCTCGCCGGGAAAAATAGTCCGCGCGTAGATGGGAGCATAGCGGGCCGCCTCGCCAGCCGCAGCCGGTTGGGTGGCCGAAGAGTCCGCCTGGATGGAAGACGAAGTTGAAACCGCCGGGGTGGGAGCATCCGGCAGGGACGCCGGAGCGTTGGGTTGCGCAGCGATCGCCCAGGGCGGAGCTGCGAGAGCCAGACAAACAAACCATAGAAGACGGTGCAAGCGCTGCTCCTAAAAATTAATTGAGGTTTAAGACCTTTAGACGGAATGGATCCGCATCCGGTTATCCGACGATTGCCCAAATATCCATCCTTGGATGCTTTATCCTTGCATGAGGCTTCGTGGGCGACAGTTTCACTTCTAACAGGAGAATGAAAACGTTGAAACGAAAAGTGTCTGTCCGCACCTGGGCGTGGGCCGCGAGTTTTGCTGTTTGTCTATTGGTCACAGGTTGCAGGCATCGACATGCGCAGGCTCCGGCTCCGCCGCCGCCACCCGCCGAAGTGGAACAACCCGCGCCTGTCCCCCCGCCGGCGCGCAGTCGTCACGGAAAAATTCTCTACAGCGAAACCGGGATCGCAAGCTGGTACGGCGCTCCGTATCACAATGCCCGGGCGGCCAATGGCCGGATCTACAACCAGAACAAAATGACGGCGGCGCACCGGACCCTTCCCATGGGTACGGTCGCGCGCATCACCAATCTGTCCACGCGACAGTCTGCGATCGTGACAATTACCGACCGCGGTCCATTCGTGCGCGGACGCATCATCGACCTGTCGCGCGCCGCCGCCATCAAGATCGGGGTTTGGAGGACGGGAACGGCGCGGGTACGCATCGACGTGCTGGAGTATCCGGCCTCCGCGCAAACCGGAGGACGCTGGTGCGTGCAGATTGGAGCGTTCCAGCATGACGGAACCGCGAAAAAGCTCCGCGACCGTCTACAGCGCGAATATGCGGACGCGAATGTCATCGACTTCAAAGGCGCAACGGGATACTGGGTGCGGATAAAGCCGGCGGAGCGGACGGAGCGGGACGCGCAGCAGATCGCCAGCGGACTGCACCTGTCGGAGGGGGCGGCATATCTGGTCCGGCTCGACTAGATTCCCCCCATACGAGATCTCAACGGCAGTTTGCGATGACGCGATTTCAATGACTCTTCGCTCCATTCTCGATGGCCGCACGTCGAACCGGAAAGACACGGTTGCGGGTGAGAGGATTTGTTGAAAAAATTTCTGTTTCGCGGGTCTCTGCTGGTTGCGATGTCGATGGCACTTCTTCTGTCTTGCCGAGCGATGGGGGGAAACCCGACGCCACGAAACGCGCAGAGGAAGGCTGACCCATCGGGCCTCTCCGGCGGCATCGCGCAGCCGGTTCCATCCGCAACAGCGAGCTTGCGCTACACGCTGCCGCCGGATCTGCTGGCGAAAGCGATCACGCTGGGCCGCCTGCGGGTTATTTTTGCGTTCGGCGTACCTGCATGGTCCATTCTGATTCTGCTGGCCGTGCTGGCGCTGCGCTGGCAGGTGCGGTTGCGCGACTGGGTTGAGCGCAGCACCCGACGATGGTGGGTCCAGGGCGCGATCTTTGTTTCCATCGCAATTGTCTTTCTGGTGCTGCTGCCGCTGCCGTTTGAAATCTACGGCCATCACATCGGTCTGGCATACGGGCTTTCCGTGCAGTCCTGGGGCGGCTGGACGCTCGACCAGTTGAAGATGCTGCTGCTCTCGCTGATTGTTTTTGTTCCGCTGCTGCTGCTGTTGTTTTTGGTGGTTCGACGCGCGCCGCGAAGCTGGTGGTTATGGTTCTGGGCGGGCACGCTCCCGGTCATCGTCTTCGGCGTGTTTATTTCGCCCATGTGGATCGACCCGATGTTCAACCACTTTTCACCTCTCCAGCAAAGCGATCCGAAACTGGTCGTGCAGTTAGAGGCGCTGGCGCACCATGCGCAGATCGACATTCCGCCGTCGCGCATGTTTCTGATGCGCGCCAGCGACAAGGTGACGGGACTGAATGCCTATGTGACCGGCATTGGAGCGTCAAAGCGCATTGTGGTGTGGGACAACACGGTGCGCGAACTGCCGACGGACCAGATCCTCTTCATCACCGGGCACGAGATGGGCCACTATGCGCTGAACCATATTTACAAGGGTCTGGCCTTTACCGCACTACTGATGCTGGGACTGCTGGGCGTGGCCTACATTGCGGCGCAATGGCTGGCCCATCGCTTCGGCGCGCGCTGGGGCATTCGTGGTCTGGACGACTGGGCCGCGCTGGGAATCTTCGTGCTGATCTTTATCTTGCTAAATTCTGTTTCCTCGCCAATTGCCAACTCTTTCAGCCGATGGGAGGAGCACCAGGCCGATATCTACGGGATGGAGGCCATTCACGGACTGGTGGCCGACCCGCAGCAGACAGCAACGCGTGCTTTCACGGCGCTCGGCAGGACGTACCTGGAAGCGCCGGACCCGAATCCGTGGGTAGAGTTCTGGCTGGACAGCCATCCGTCAACTTCGCAGCGGGTAGATTTCGCCGAACAGTACGATCCCTGGCTACCGGGAAGGCATCCGCGATACTTCCACCGGCAGGACGGGGAGGATGGAAGGAACCGGTGAGGGGAACGGCTACGCAATCGGCCAACGAGAATCCGCTCTATATTGAATCCATGAACGTTGAATCTGTGGACTGCTTGTTTTGCAAGATCGTGGCCGGGGAGATACCGGCGCAAAAGCTGTATGAGGATGACGCCTGCATTGCGTTCGCCGACATTCATCCGCAGGCGCCGGTGCATATGCTGGTGATTCCACGGCGGCATATTGGCTCGCTTGCCCATGCGGAGCGGACGGACGAGCCGCTGCTGGGGCATCTGCTGTCAGTAGCGGCGGAGCTGGCGAAGAGACAGCAGCTAGCGAAGGGTTTTCGCGTGGTGCTGAACATCGGGGAGCAGGGCGGGCAGACGGTGGACCATCTGCACCTGCATGTGCTGGGCGGCAGAGCGATGCATTGGCCGCCAGGCTAGCGCACTTAGCTGGCGGATTTGCTAGGCTTCGAGGATGCGCGCCTGGCTGTCGTCGGTGTCAGGCTCAACGTCGATGCCATAGCGTCGCAACAGGTTGGGCAGGGTCTGCGAGAAGGCGGAGCGCGGCATGACGCTGTCGCAGCCGGCTTCAATGGCCTTGGCCTTCAGCTCGCCCTGCAGATGCGAGAGGAAGCCGACGATGGAGGTGGCGCGCTTCAGCTTGAGTTTCAATTTTGGAATCAAAGTGAGCGGCTTGGCGTTGACATTGTTGAGGTCGAAGACGATCAGCGCCGGACGTTCTTCTTCCGGGAGGGCCAGCAACTGCGCCACGGTTTCCTTTTCATTTTTGACGAAGGCGACCCTGATGCCCAGCTTTTTCGCCGTTTCCTGAATCTTGGCCATGAAGAAGAGATCGTCGATGAAGCAATAGATCCGCGTGGGAGAATTTCCCACAGCAGCGGAATTGGCCGAGGCTTCCATGCCATCGACAGGCAGCGAGCCGTTCATGCGAACGACCGAGTCGGGATTGAAATTTCCATTGCCATTGCCGTTGTAGTGGATGTTGGCATGACCGCGTTGCAGTTCAATGGTGGAGGGCGGACTGTCCGCATAATTTCCATTGGCCGAACGATAGCTGTGATCCATAGGGCCGACAAAAACCTTGGGTTGGCGCTGTTTGCCGCCGCGGCGGGACTGCTGCGGACCATTGCCCCGGGAGTCGCCGCGCGCGGTGCGCTGGTGCGGCTGTCCATTGCCCGGATTCTGCCCCTGGTTGCGGCCCTGATTTTTATTTTTCTTGAAAAAGCGCTTTTTCTGCTTGCGCGGCTGGTTCTCATTGCGCGGAGCATTGCCTTGCGGACCGGTTCCCGATGCGCTGTTCGATGCCGGTGCGCCATTGGCAGAGGGTTCTGGCGCAGCCGACTGGGAGGGAACGGACTGGGGCTGGCCGGGGTTTGCTGACTGGCCGGGAATGCCGCCGGGACCACGGCGCTTGCGGCGACGTCGAAAACTCTGTTTCTGCCGGGGCCCGCCGGGAGCGCCGTTATTGGAATTGACTTGAGGAGAGGAGGATTGACTGTCCTCCGGCTGCGTTGGTTCTGTCGTCATTCAGACACTTCCTTGATATTTCCGTCCACTTCGAAATTTCCATCCGGCGCGACCTGCGCTTCACCGGCCCCACACACATGCTTTCGCACGCGAGATACGCTTCAGTCCGTCGTCATGAAGCGTTGATCCAGCAATTATGAGTTTTATTTCAAACCAATTCCGTTAACCTACCGGGTTTCGCCGCTTTGCTCATGCGGTAGCCTGCTAAGGCGACAGTAACTAGCGATACGCTGTTGGAGCACACACTGGCAGCGCATTCGGACTATGGCTATTGTTCCTATCCGTAACATGGTATCGGCGAGCCGCGTGTACCAGAGAGGCGTGCGGCTTCAGCCAAACGATGAGCAAGACTGATGCTACTCCGGGGCGAAGAAATCGGCAAGTCCCCGGAGTGAGGATTTCAGGACAGGGGAATATTTTCAAGAGAACCGAGGCAAGATGAGATAAAGAGAAGAACCAAGGCAAGACATAAACCCGGGAGGCGCACCGAGATCGAGTTCCGATTCTCAGAGCAGAATCCGCGCGGTAAAAACGTGCCGCTGTGAAAATTTTGTACAGGGGGAGACTTGTAGAGAACGGGTCACTGGCCTCCCGACTTTTTCGGATAGACCCGTTTACAACATCTTTCGACGACTATTGACGACAATTACGTTCTGTCTTTGTTGATTGCGGTTCCGCTGGAGCCGTCCTGTTCCCTGTGCATGTCCGGGAATTTTGAATGGCGGCTCGCTTTGCGTGAACTTTCTTCTTTTGTTACAGGGCCAAATGGCCAAACTGCGTCGAACTGGCTCTGGAACATTAATTAGCAACTGAAGTGCCAAAGAAAATTCTAACAAAACAAAAGACTTAGCGTGAAAATTGTGACCATAGTTTCTTGATTTTTGTAGAAGGCATCCGCTGAGAATACGCAAAGCCATATTTCATGCGATGCAAATGTCGTTTCGATCGTCCATTTGCGATCATCGTTTATTCCTGGCAGCGGTGACAGTAGTGGGTTCCCCGACCTGCGACGACGATGCGCCGGATGGGAGTCCGGCAGACAAGACATGGTTCGCCGCCGCGCAGATAGACTTTGTGTTCGAGCTGAAAAAATCCGCGGACGCCGTCCGCATCCACATAATCGGAAACCGAAGAACCGCCCAGCGCGATGGCCTCTCGCAGCACGGCCTGAAGCGCCGCGTGCAGCTTTGCCAGTTGCTTGCCGGTGAGCCTGCCGGCCTGCCGCAAGGGCCGGATGCCAGCGCGGAAGAGACTCTCATCAGCGTAGATATTGCCCACTCCATGAAGAAGCTTCTGGTTCAGGAGCGCGGACTTGATGGGCGTGCGACGCCCGCGAAAGAGAGCGCGAAAATCCTGCGGTGAAATATCGAGTGGTTCGCGTCCGGAGCCGGTAAATCCCTCGGCTGGCTGCGCGCGGTCCTGTTTTCCGGCAGGCGATGTGCGTGGACCGGAAATGTCGATGACGGACAGCCGTCCGAAGCGCCGTGGATCGACGAAGCGGATTTCCCGATGGTCTTCCAGCAGGACGATGGCATGGGTATGCGGAGGCACGGGAACGTCCGGCTGAGAGACCAGCAGGCGGCCTGTCATGCCGAGATGAACGAGCCATTGCGCCTGCCGGGCCGCGTGGCCCATTCGAGATTGCTTCGGGGCCGGACGCACCAGATCGACCACAATGTGCTTGCCCACGCGGCGCACCTTCTCGATGGTGCTGCCGGCGAGGATGGCGGCGATGTCCGCAGGCGGGGAGCGAAAAGGCTCCAGCTTCTCTCCCAGCCAGACGGAGGTGATTTTTTGGCCGCGGACCCGCAAATCCAAGCCGCGCGCGACGGTTTCTACCTCCGGCAGTTCCGGCATTCGACTGATCCACCTGCTTGAAAAATTTGGCGTTGAGGAGTGCTGCCTGATTCCGCTTTTACAGAACCAACCCGTAGTATAGGATTCTTATTTGCGAGAGCTGTAATCGCCGGCATGGCCAGCGGCCCCCTCCTTAACAAAATTGGCAACACCATTTCGGCCCGGCACAACCTGAAGCGCTTCCCATTTTGTCAGGGTGCAGGTCCGCGTGGCAGAGAGATGAACGGAAACGAGCAAAGATGCGAGCGAAAACAGCTGTGGTACTGGGCGCCCAGTGGGGCGACGAAGGAAAGGGAAAGATCGTCGATGTGCTTTCGGGACGATTTTCCGTGGTGGCCCGCTACGCCGGGGGCCATAACGCGGGTCACACCGTCATTATCGGCGGCAAGAAATTTATTCTGCAGCTAGTCCCCTGCGGTGTGCTGCGCCCCGACTGCCGCGCAGTCATCGGCAACGGGGTAGTGCTCGATCCGATGGCGTTTCTGCAGGAGATCGACCGGTTGAAGGACCTGGGGGTGAACGTGGCCGGCCAGTTGTTCATCTCCGACCGGGCGCACGTGATTCTGCCCTACCATCGCATGATTGAGCTGGCGGCGGAGAACGCTCCGGGCAGGATGAAGATCGGCACGACCAGCCGCGGGATCGGGCCCGCCTATGAAGACAAGATGAAACGCAGCGGCCTGCGGGTGGTCGATCTGCTGAACCCGGCGATATTGCGCACGCACATACAAAATGCGTGCCACGAAAAGAACACGATCGCTCATGCTCTGTTCGGCACGGACCCACTGGACCCGGAAAAAATGTATGAGGACTATGCCCGCGCCGCCGAGCGCATAGCGCCCTTCATCGCCGACACCTCCCGGATGCTGAACGATGCGCTGGCGGAAGGCCAGAGCATCATGTTCGAAGGGGCGCAGGGGACGCTGCTCGACATCGACCACGGGACGTATCCGTTTGTGACGTCGTCTTCCGCGACGGCCGGCGGCGCGGTCATCGGGACGGGCGTGGGGCCGACCAAGATCGGCAGCGTGATCGGGGTCACCAAGGCTTACGTGACGCGGGTGGGCGAAGGACCGTTTCCGACGGAGATCCACGACGGGATGGGAGAGCTGTTGCGGGCGCGGGGGCAGGAGTACGGCGCAGTGACCGGCAGGCCGCGGCGCTGCGGATGGCTGGATCTGCCTTTGCTGCGCTACTCGACCCAGATCAACGGCACGGAATGGCTGGTGGTCACCAAGCTGGACGTACTGGACACGCTGAAGGAGATTCCGGTCTGCACCGCTTACAAAATCCAGGGCAAAACCACGGACAGCGTTCCTGCGGACGTTCGTGGACTGGAGTCGATCCAACCGATCCTGCGCACCATGAAAGGCTGGGAAAGCACCACGGAAAATACCCAGACCTTCGACGAGCTGCCGGGAGCCGCAAAAGATTATCTGAAATTTCTGGAAGACGAGTCCGGCGCCCGTATTGGGATGATTTCAACCGGCCCGGACCGCGATCAGACCATCATTCTGCCGGAATTCGCCGCCACGCTGGACGCCATGGCAGCGAACAATCCCAAAGGCCGGTCCGCAACCACGCTGTAGGTTCATACCCGGTCCGCAGAAAGGGGCAGCGCAAGCTGACCATTCCGCCCAGCGGGAAATATTCCAAGGACCGGACCAGGAAAGAGTCAGAAAAGATCTAGAAAGGTCAGGGGAAAATTGTCGATGATTTCATTTGCCGTGCGGATGCGCTTTGCCCAGCAGGACCGCGCCAAGGTGCTCAACGCTCTGCGACAAGTGGCGGAAGCCTCTCGAAAAGAACCGGGGTGCGTCACCTATATCCCTCATGAGATGGCCGAGGACTCGAGCCAGATCATGATTTACGAGCAGTACCGCGACAAGGAAGCGCTCGACGCCCATCGCGCCTCCGCGCATTTCCACGAACACATCATCGGCGGGCTGTATCAGTGGATGAAGGAACGGAGCGTCGAGGACCTGAACGCGCTGGCCTAAGGGGGCAGGGCCGCTTCTGTTTGCATAGGGTGAAAGCGTTGCGTAATTTTCAAGCGCACCGTAATTTTTAATTTTGACTCACTGCGCCTGCTCGAACTAACATCCCGGTACGGCCATGCAAGCGCAGATTTCCTTCCCGACGTTCTCGGCTTCACAGGGAAAAACCATCCACGCCGTCACATGGACGGTGCTGCTGATGCTGTGTCTGCCTGCCGCACACGGCACCTCAATTCCCCGCCCTCACCATCAGCCGAAACAGATCGTTCGGACGATCGAAGCACTGGAGCAGCAGTGGCAGCAGGCGGAACTGCACGCCAACATCGGCGTTATGGCCGGCATGTTGTCCGACGATTACCTGGGCATCTATGGCGACGGCACACTTGCCACCAAGGCCGAGACACTGGCGGCCGCCAAAAGCGGCGCGGTGCGTTTCACAGAGATCGACACATCGGACCGCAAGGTCCGGGTGTTCGGGACGACGGTCGTTGTGGTGTCCAGGGCGGAGGTGGCGGGCGCCATCGACGGCGAAGACATCAGCGGCCACTATCGCTACACGCGCGTCTATCACCGGATCGACGGAGTGTGGAAGATCGTCAGCTTTGAGGCCAGTTCCATCAAGAGCCATGCGCACACGCATTGATCGCTTAATGAATTGAACGATCCCGTTCGTCCAGCAAAAATAATTTCAGGAACGGTCCATGCCGCAGTCAGTCGCCGAGAAGCCGATGAAATGGATTGCACGGCCGCATTCTGTACGGGGATTGAAACTGCTGAATGCTGTTCTGATCTTTTGCGGAGCACTTGTGGTCGTTCGCTCGTGGATTGAAAACCTGCACTCCTACCTTTCCCTTTCTCTTTATATGGAAGGCAAGGAGCGAATGCCCTATCAAGGCAG
>JADEYI010000783.1_pt1 | contig 34749 bp, 55 predicted proteins | sample 8542331 | NCBI WGS metagenome assembly JADEYI01 (sample SAMN16510988, study PRJNA670497) | mine drainage metagenome | isolation source: biofilm near Copperflume 1 | place: Germany: Marsberg coppermine Kilianstollen | collected 2018-02 | reverse complement strand
GTTCACCACCGCCGCCCCCCATTTCACCCTCTCCGCCCCCAAATTCACCCCCGCCGACGCCGGCTGTGCCACCGCCGTCTCCAATCGTCCAGCCGGCTCCAGTTATTCAGCCGTCTCCTTTTCCAGAGCCCGTGACGGCTCCTTTCTTCCCTTTCTTCTTTGGGTAGGTGTGGTGGTTGAGCATCCTGCGCTATTGGTGAGGAGTCATGAGGTGTGAGATGGAGCGTTTCATTGTAACCAGAGCAGCAGAAAGTGTTAGTCTTCATACTTATTTTAATTGTTGATGTCCTGGAGATGAATGTCAGCTTTAGGATATAAAAGGGGTCTTGTATTTTTTTGTTTGCACAATATTTCAATCAGTCTGTGACCATTCCTGAGCTGTTTTGACCAGATGAATTTGTGTGACTTGAGGGGGAAAGGTGATGTGCTTGGGAACTTGCATGCGAGCTGTGCAGCAATGAAACTTGCTTGTATGCTATTTATAGGCGTCTTTTATTTGACAAGAGATGATGTTGATACTTTGATGAGGCATACCCATAATGTATGGCAGTGAAAAGGATCCAGTGGAACTTCTTGACAGGCTCGAGCCTGTAGCCAGTATTGCTGGTACAATAGACCAAGCATGGAACACCCACACGAATGAATGGTGTAGGTCATGAAGACTGTATCCAGATTGTGTGTAAGTGTACCTTCCTTTTCTTCGAGGGAAGGATGGGATTGGGAGGCAGGTAGGAAAGTTGTGGAAGCTGCCAGCAGGCCTATTTTGGCTCTAATCCAGGCATTTCTTATAATGAAGCTGCAGAAAAATGCGCATCCCACGATGAAATGAATACAACCTCACGTGCTTCAGTTCAGTGTGGATCGTTACTGAAACTTGATATAATAGAGCAACAATGGGTGGGTGGGATTGTAACGGCTCGATAAAACTCTAGATATTGCTTGCACGATCGCCAAGATATGAATGGAGTAAGAATTCTTGCGAATCATCTCTGCCAGTTGCAAAGGCAGGCGTTGTGCCCTCAGCTGGTTTGCCCTGGTCGTTCGCACGTGGTGGGAAGCTGCACAGTCAAATGCCGCAGCTGCCTCAGGCAATGCCGACATGGGCAATGCCTGCTTTTCTTGATATTCCCGTAACTGGCAGACATTTCTGCTCTACAAAAATTGTCCTGTCTGTTCTAGGAGCATGTTCTTTGCCCTCGGACTCCTTAGATTCCGAGAAGGATAGGAGTTGATCTTCGGAATTCGCCTGGTTTGAGTCGTGGCAGATCAGATGAGCTCAGGTACTGTCTCTAAAGCTCTTATTTGCACGATTTACTGTCCTGCATCTTCGTCTCAACATAGATCCGATTCGTATGCTTCCTCTCAATATTAAACATTTTCACAAAGTCGTGCTCTTTTTCACAGGCTGTTGACAGGTTCACGCACTGAAGCTAATGTAAGGAGCTATGCTCGAGAACTCTAACAGGTAGTTCTCCTGATTGTTGCTGCACACCGTTCGCTTGTGCCTGACACTACTGAAGTCCGATGAGTTGCCATGTCTTGAAGGGTTCAAGAGCTTTACAGATGAAACGACTCCTTCTCTTTGAAACACAAGGGAGGAAACTCTTTTTCAGCAGGCTGAGAGCAACACTGCGCTGGCCAATGTTGTAAAGTCAGTGTATTGTGCTAGCTGAATTACTGGGATGCTGTATTGCTGGCTCAGGTGCAAATGGATTGGGCCAAAGCAGACCTGAAGCATGTAGAGGAGAGAATCGAAGCGAACGAGCAAGTGCGCCGAGAAGCAGCAAGGGTTAAGGAGCCGCCTGAACTCTTTGCCGCTATCGACAAGGAGATTGATTGGCTGGTCCACAAGAAGAGTGAGCTGCGGAGCTTTCTTCATCCAGTCTGCATCTTTGCCTATGTGTATTCCTTTCAAAGCCTCGTTTTGGAGCAGGGATGTTCAAGCCAAGGTGAAGAGCCTCAGCTTATACTTTCACATGATGTCGATGAGAAAAGTGTGTTCCCTCTCCACTTGTCAGCTTCACAAACTCTCCTCCTTTTGCAGGCTGTTCCTAATTGAAGCCGTGGCAAGGAGCTCCGCTCAAGAAATTACACAGGTATTGTGCTCCAGATTGGGTGCTGCACACCAAGGGCCCTGTCGTGAACGATTCCAGTGCTATCACCTCTTTGCAGAGTGCATGGTGCTTGGGAGGCGAGTCTATTTAGTACGCCCAATACTGAAGGGGTGCAGACGGAGGGTGGGGCCAATGTGTTATGGCCTGCCCAAATTCCAAATCGATGAACATAGACAGGGAATTTGAGTTGAAAATGAATTGAAGTGCCATTGCCCTCGCAATCCCCATGTGCGTACCACACTAGTTGATCATAGTATGAGAGTGCAAGCACCCTGAGCCGACCGTTTTGAGGTGTCAGCAAAATTGCGCAGTGTGCCAAAGGATTGACTGGAATGCTGTGCAGATGGCGCAGCAGCAGATAGACAGGCTTTGGTCGGAGGTGCAGCGTATTGAGCAGAAAATTGAGGAGCAGGAGGCAAAGATCGAAGTGGCCAGAAAGGACAAGAAGCCCCAGAAGCTCATAGACAGCTACAGGGAGGAGTGGGCTCGGCTAGTCGCATTGGAGAAGGATTTGCGCCAGCAGCGTATGGCCATGCAGACGCAGCTGTTTACCCCAGCAGGTGAGGCCCTTGCTGGCGCTCCCAGATGATGACTGGTGCAATGACCGGCTCTCAGGATGCGAGCAAAGGATGGTAGTCTTGCTAGCATGCATTGCGTTGCTGCAATCCTCCATTGACACCAGTGTGCTTGTCCCAGACACAAAGTCTGAGGAAAGCGATTACTACAATTTTCTGCGGTGTGGGATGCCGCCACCCAGCTCATTTGCGAAGGTCTGGCCAGCATTCCAATATCCTTCCCTGGGCAATGAAGCATTTTTTAAGCCGCTTCTCAACATCCACCGTCCCCACACCGCTCAGGTTGGGTAGCACAAAGTTCCACTGTCTTCTCAGATGTCGTGCTTTTGCCTTGTTATGACAGCCCAGATCAGTCAACCTGACTTGTAACTGTAGCTTCTCTGATACTAAAGCATGCCTTGTCTCTGTACCAATAGCATGGAAAATTTGCTTTTATTCTACTGCCATCTTGGATTAGTTTAGCAGTGCCACCAATGGAACTTGGCAGCAATTTTTGACATTTGTATTGCCATTGCTGGCTTTGATGGCTGCATGCGCTTGCAGGGACTACCAGCATCGTACGCGCTGCGTGCGGCTGGTAATTTCTTGGACCGGATGCAGTATGCCAAGATTGACACAGTGACGTCAGAGGCACTCATGGCCTTCGTTCGCGTCCTCAGCTCCTCTTACATGAACCTAGACACCAAGGAGGCACGCACAATCCTCCAGCCGTACCTGTTTTCGGACCACATCGGTCATGGGCCTGAGCTGAAGGGAGAGGCAGAAATGATGGAGCAATTTAAAGCCGTCATGCTCAAATTTCTGCAGCAGAAGATGAAGCCGAGCAACCGCTTCGACAGCCTTGAGCCCTCAATGCCATACGAGGTGAGGGTGACTCAACCCTCTGGCAACCAATTGCTCGAATACGGGGATCATGCCAATGTGATGTTTGCAAGTGCATGGGGAACGGTTCTGACGACATGTGAGATTGCATGCCATTGTGTCACTGTACTTTCACGCTATATCGTTGAGAATATGGCAGCATCCTAATATATCTGGACCTTGCAGTCAATCCATTTACTTCATGTCCAAAAGGTACGAAGAAACCTATAATAATGTCTAGCAACCTGATTTGACTTATTGGTGCTGAAGGGGAATTTCCAAACCGATGGCACGGGCCGGCTGCGCGACCCCGACGGCATCTTGCCTGCACTCTCTGTTGTGATAATTAAGGGCAAGGACGAATTCGGCGGCGGGGGTGGTGGCAGCCCCATCATGCAGCTGGGGGCGTCCTACGGCAGAATGCTCGTGCGCAATTGGAATGATTCGGTCGTTTTGGAGACGTTCTACCCTGTGCTCGCCATGGAGGTCATCGGCCATGGGTTCAGGTGTATTTATATTCCTTCATGCATGCTCTTGTACACACTGATCTCTTGCCTGCCTCTTCAGCGCTTGCTCAAGGTTTCTAATGCTCATCAATGTGCTTGCTGATGTGGGTGGCATATGGCTTGTTGAAAGACTGATGGAGTTGTCTACTGTGTCCAGTGCCGTTTGATTTGGAGCATCTCGAGACCTCTCTGTGGACTTTAGTGTATGATCTCAAATGCTGTTTGTGCATACCATGGACAGCCACATCAGCCACATCGGTGCATATTTTGAATTCTGGCAGGAGTGGCCACTTTGGTCCAGCCTGGCATCTTGTGGCTGGCTGAGCTGATGCATTTGTTGGCTGCAGGGTCCACATTCTGTACTTCACAGACCGCATCAATTGTGAGCCGTTGACGCCCTGGCTGCACTTTGCGGACCTTCGGGTGGCCCAGCCGCAATACATGGAGCACCTCATGGGCGTTCTGCAGGCCGTGGCAGAGTGCGCCGATGACAGTTGCGATGAGCTGAGCATGCACATGGAGCCAAAGAAGCCCGGCTCCATATGGAGCCGACCGAAGCGTGTCCGTAGTGAGCAGCTGCAAGACGGCATCCCGTACATGCTTCAAAACCCTGGGTGCGGGACACCCTCCAGCCAATCATGATGCACTTTTGTGGGGACACCTCAACAGCGAACATGCTGATTGTTTGGCCATTACATCTCCTGGCTGTGCCCGAGGGTAGTTGGAGAGTTTTCAGTATGCCAGTGCAGAATTGTGCAGGATTGCATTGGCACTGCTCCTAATTTATTCTGCCGGGTGTTGCTAGCGCATTTTTTGAACATCATAAGCGATGCTTACATCAGCTGGGACAATGACATGGCCATGACAGTTTGTTTCTGACATGCAAATTTCTGCAATTCAGTGCCCTGTGAATGGAGTGCAATGAGCTGAGCTGATATCTTCGCCCTGTTGGTGCAGGTACGACATCTTCCAGCTCGTAGAGAACAAGCATGTGTACCTCTGCATGCCCAAGGACAGCAGCAGCGAGCTGCAGCCATTTGTGGGCAAGCTCCAGTCCACTCCATACCCCTGGGACCTGCATGACGAGCTGGCGGCTCTCGGCTTGGCGCCGAAGCTCCTGGACGGGGACTGTCTGTTCCCCGGCGGCGTGGAGGTCATACGGATGGCCTACCTGGATCCCGACGATGGATGGGAGCCCCTAGGCCGGTTCTCAGGCGAGTGGAGGGGCGTTGAGGAGCTGTGCGAGAATGCTCTGGTGCAGCTGCATGCATGCCTCGGAGGGCGCGCAGTGCACGGCGACCTCAACACCTACAATGTGTACATCAGGTATGACTTGGCCCAACATGCACCTATGGGAAGGTGGAAGCTGAAATGGGCTTACCTACGCAAGGAATTTTGGCCCTCAGCCCCTGAGCAGCAAGTCAAGCAGCTAGGATATAATATTGGTTCCAGAATTAATGCAAGCATGTCGTGAACCCCACCCTCATCACAGTCAGAATGCTTCCGTGAAGAGAGGGATTTATCCATATGTTCAAGGGTTTTGTGCTTATATGTTTTTGGAGCAATTATTGCAAAACTGCGTGACTTCTTTTAAGTATGCGCACACCATGTGAAAATTAACTCTTCTGACAAGTCTTGGCCGTGATCCCATGCTGTTAACTCCCGCCCATGACTCATGCTGTGGGTGGGACAGCTCACAAATGCTCTGGTTGCCTTGCAGATCTGGGAAGCCCGATGTGGACTCGGATCAGAGTGCGTCCGCATTGCGCCCGGTAGCTGAGCAGATTATGTTTGTGGACATGAGCTGGGGCGGAAAGATGGGCGAGGTCACCTACCCTGCTTTTGTGAACAAGACTTTGACGCGTGTCATCGGCGACCCGGCAGGCCCGGCAGGCAAGCCCATAGAGCAGAAACACGATCTAGACTACCTGAAGCACTGCTTGGAGAGATGCAGGCCGTTTCCCATGCGGCGCCACAGCGCACATGCCAGCAGCACTAGCAGCCACGGTCGCAGGGCAGGTTTGCCTCAGCGCCGCTGCTTTTTAAGACCCTTCAGTGCTCGTGGCCGCTTCTCACGGGCCACGAATTACAAGCTGATGGGATCTGCATGGCAGGAGCACGCTTTGCCAGCCGTGCCTGTGCTATCATGAAGCCAGCCCCAGGGTTTAGGTGTGTGGGGGTTCTAATTGCCACTGCACATTACATGGCTGCTGCTGGTGTGTTCAGTGCATCAATTGTTAGAGACGGGTGCCCAGATTCCTTGTTCCAGGATGGCTTCAGTGCCGCAGTGCACTGAAGCTGTGCTTGTAGCTGCCTGCAGGCCAATTTTGGCTATCATCCACTTTTTCTTGGAGTCATTTCGCAGACAGATGTGGAGGGGACAATTGAATGATACATCCGGGGCTTCAACTGAAGTGGCTCGTCAACTGCAATAATTTTACGAGAGCAAATTGATGCTTTGCAGTGCACTTGTGGGGATGTGGTAATTCGATGCGGCTTGTAATTGTTTACGCAGTCGCCTCGATACCTAGATGGAGCGAATTCAAATTCTTTCGAAGCATCTGTGTCAGTTACGAGGTGTGGACAAAAGTTCAAAGGCAGAAGTTGTGCCTTCAGTAGCCTCCTCACATCTGCCAGAAAAAGGCAATCCTGTCCTAATCGGCGGCACGGTGATGGACGTACAGGTCGGTGATCATTCCTTGCAACGTCATTTTTATCGTGTATCTCTCTACATCCTTGCCTGCTTGCTTTGATGGCTGTACCAGCAGTCTGAAAAGCCAAGGAGGACTTGATCCGAGAATATGTTGTCATGGATCTTCTAACGCTACCATTTTCTCGCAGGCAAAACCGATTACCAATGCTGACGTCTGCCGCGGTGGCTCTGTACCTGGAAAGGTCCAGCAGACTCCAGGGGGTGTGGCGCGCAACATTTGCGAGTGCCTTGCACGGCTGTGCAACTCTGACCCTCTGCCAGCATCAGCCAGGTCAGTATTAAAACAGGCCTGCCTGCCTGCCTGGGAACATTCTTTGATTGATTCTGAGCTGCCATCATGGAGAGGCGCATGCATGCCTGACAATAGAATGCTACAGGGTCAGTCTTGACAGGGAGTGACGATTTTTGCAAATGCAGGGCTAAATTGAAGCCTCTGCTGGTGAGCGTGCTGGGGCAAGACCAAGCAGGTGACATGCTGCTGAGTCACCTGCAGTCGCTGGGCCTCCCGACGCATGCCGTCCACAGAGTGCCAGGGGCAACCACCCCCTCAGTCAGCATCATCTTCGACAGAAGTGTGTCTCGTTCCCATTTATGATGGAAATCAGATGTCTTTATACGTTCATAGACAGTCTGTCTTGTCTCGTGTCTATGTGACAGAACAGTGGTGTCTCTTGCAGTGTGCAGTAAGGCTCTGTGCAAATCTGGTCGTGATTTGGTGACCTGGCGATGACAGGCGGTGAGGTGGCGGCCAGCGTGGCTGATGTGGGCGCGCTGGAGGAGCACCTGCCAGCAGTGCTGCGTCAGCACACAGCGGATATCCAGTCAGCTCCTCTCGTCATGCTTGACGGCAATCTGTCACCCGATGCGCTCTTGGTATGCTCGGCCCCTTTTCACCCATCGCCTCACTCGTCCAATTAGCTCAATCAAATGCACCTGCTTGTGCAGCAATTCAATTGAATACCATGTGCTCGAGTCATTTGGCTTGTCTCCTGGCGGCACTTTGCATACTGGAAGGGATGAGTGGCTTTTTCATCATGAGGGCTGGTCTTGAAGGGCGTCTGCCATGGATGGTTCCTTCTACCTTCAATCCACTTGACAATAATCTCTGCACAAGCTGCTGCACTTTATATCATGCCTCATCTGCTTTTCTTCAGGACTGGAAAGATATATTCAATGGTAGTAACAATACATTAACAAAACAATAACAATCCCATTTTGGTGCAGGAAGCGGCACAGCTGGCGTCGGAAAAGGGCGTTCCTATTTGGTACGAACCGGTGTCGGCAGCAAAGGCCGTGCGCGCCACTTCAGCTCTGCACATGATGGACTACATCTCGCCCAATGCAAAGGAGCTCACGGCGATGGCAGAGGCTTTGACATCAGCACCAGCGCGGCAGCAGCGTTTTCAGTCAGGCGCAAATGATACTCGGCAGAATTGGCCCACACTTGGCGCAGGCGGTACTATGGAGCGCAGCAGCTCTGATGGTGGCTCGGCACCTCCTTCCTTGAACTCCAGTGAGGCCTTGTCAGGCTCTAGGCAAGAGGGAGCTCGCATGCAGACCAGAAACCAGCAGATAGGTAGCAGCACACATGGGCCACTAGCTGAGCGCCCGCATGGGCCAGCCAGTCATAGCGGTAGCTTGTCAGGGATAAGTACTGCAGATACTGGTGCGGAGACTGCGGACAGCGGGGAGGATATACAATTCAAGCCAGGGATTAGAGCACCATTGGTATCAGAAGAAGCCAGGAACGCCGTCGAACTGCTATCGCCGCAGCTGTGCACGGTACTGCATGCGGGAGTGGGATGCGTCGTGCTCACACTCGGCCACTTGGGCGCCGCGCTGTGCACGCTGAGGTCAGTGTCTATACACTTGCGTGCGCTGGCATAAGTGTGTAGAAAGGAATGGCCAAGGAATAGAGTTATGTCTCTTTGGGCTTGCACTCTCCTGGCAGCAATATGCGCTTGTTTTGTTGGACGCCGATAATGGTGCCTTCTGTGTCGCTCAAAAAAGGCACGTTTGGTCCTGTTACTGGTCTTATCAGCATTTGCAAGGCTTGACTTCTACTGTTATTCCGTTTGCATTTTGCGGCCGCAGCGGAGACCGGCAATGGCTGGAGATTGGGTTCATGGCAGCGCCGCCTGCAAGGGTGGTCAACACGAGCGGAGCAGGGGATTGCCTCGTAGCTGGAGCACTCTTCGGCCTCCTTCGCGGCTGCAACCCCACTGAAGCACTCGCACACGGCATGGTATGTCACGGTTTTTGTCCACTGCTGAGATTCTGTGCCATTTGCCGACCATTGCCAACTTGTTCTTCCCAGGAACAGCTATGTCACTTGAGACCTCAGTAACACAGCAGAAGAAAGGATCTGTGACTGGGTCACTTGTATTGGGGGCACTCCTACCGTACAGGCAGATTCATATAAAAAGCACGCTGCAATGGCCCACCAAGAGAGTCTTGCATGACTTGTCATGCATGAGATGACTTGGTGTTTGCTGTCTGAATTTGATGTTAGCTGATGGGTGGTGGCGTGCAGGCTGTGGCGCATCAGGCAGTGCAGAGCACTGGGAGCGTGCCAAAGCACATTGATGCAGCGCAAATGCAGCATTTGAGCCGGGCTGTATTGATATCATTGCGGCATTGGAGGCTTCCTGTACTACAGCATTTGTAGAGTGAGAAGGGGCACTATGAAAGTGACGCAGATGTATACAGCTATTGTACTGCACATAATATTCCCCTTGCTCCTGCTCGATAGCATCTCAAAAAACTGTCAACAATGAAACCAGCTGGTGAACTATCAAAGCAAATGATTGCACTGCCAGAAATTCACAGCTGGCTGTGAAATCGTCCAATTGAGTCATTCTTTGCCTATCACTATCATCTCACTCCCTTGAAAACACATGCTCATCCAACAAGTTGCGCTGCGCGGAGCAGATTGTTGCGGCTCTTGATGGCGCCAGCGCCGGTGCCAGCGCTGCCGATGGACCATGTGCTCAGATAGGGGGACACAACCGGCCCGCTCTGCAGCAGCTCTGGTGGCAGCTCCAGTCTGCCCACCTGTAAGACAATGTCGCTCTCTTAAAAGAAGAGACAATGCAGAACATATTTTAGGCAGTACGAGCAACAAGTAGGGAGAACGGGCTGTCATGCAGGGTTTGTTGCACAGCATGTATCATGCAACACCCTCCGTCCCAGGAGACTAGTAGACAAAATTGCATGTTGTTTCCTTGTCAAGCAGTTGCGGCAGCCAGCAGCTCCCACATGACCAACAGAAGTGTGCGTGCTGACAAATGCATGCACATGCCAGTGCTGCAACTGCATGCGCAAAGCCTATTCAGACAATCACCGATGGCTGCTCCCGGCAGGTATCCAGACTACTCAAAGCCAAAGTAAATTACAATCACAAAATAATTGGTTGATGTTCCTGTAGAACAACCAACAGACAAAGACATCGTCAGTGTTGAAAAAAGGGGCGAGTCACACCTGCAGGACATTGACCTGCTGCATGGCTTCAACATCAAGAGTCGCTAGCACATAGGCGCGTCCTGCAGCTATGTCCACTGCGCGGATGATGCCCACCCCCAAGCACATCGTCTGTGGCCGCCCTGTCATTGCACAGCCAAATTCCACCTCAGCAGCTACATTTACTGTAAAATTTTCACATTTAGTATTACACGCTGTTCCTGTCAGAGGCAAGGTGCGTCCATAGACAAGCTGCAGGTAAGGCTGCCCATTATCCCACCCTTCAATGGACTCGCCATATCCAAGCAAGACCCAAACAACCGTCGGCAGTGATTTTAGCACTTGCGTGACAATGACACAATGCACGAAACATCATCTTGCAAGGCTGCCAGATGCATGGCTGCATGGTTGTAGCCTACTTCAACTGACGCACAAATGTGGGCGTCATCACATTTACTGGAAACTACAATACCGTACTATATACCAAATATGGGCATCGTCTCACCGTCAGGTGCCTCCGCTGCCTGCTCAGCCCTGCTACAGAGGCCCACTAGTGCCCCATTCAGCACATAGCCAAGCTGACCTGGCGCCACGCTGGCATGCAGCACCTACCAAACACACACAGAGCACTCTTGCTCATTCCTTTTCTGTCGCATTTTCAGCAGTCACTGTCCATTGCAACTCCTCTTTTGGTTCAAGGGGGGCAAACCACAAGTTCCTAAGCACTGACCAGCTGACTCTGCGTCTTTTGAGGACCCCAAAATTGCACAGCTAGCTGATGGAGGCACAAACACTCGTAGCTGCACTCCTTCGCAGAGTGACGTCTGACTGACATTCTGTAGTATTACTCACTTCTTGCAAGGAAGGCCATAGAGCCGGGGCGTACCTCCACGGCCAAACCGCTGAGCTGGACTGTGTAGGGGGCGTGAGATGCGAGGCCCATGGCAGTTGCCGCCAGGGTGTCAGCTTCCCACCTGACGCCAGACGTGGGCAGGCCCACAATCTCACGCGCCCACACCAGCCAAGACAGGCTCCTCGTCTCGGCCGCTGACAGCTTCTTCGGGGCGGGTGGCGCGCCTGCATGCACTACACCTGATCAGGTGCTCAAATACTCGGATACTCAAATAATGATGACAAAGCCGATGCTAGCTTGCTGTGAGTACCTTTGGCCGTGTAATGTTCACTTCTCACAGCAGCTGACGGGCAAATGCTGTACATATGCCGATTGCAAGCGCAGGCTTGGATAGAGTTTGGCACAGGCAAACTCGTGACTCATGAAGCCTCCTGATAGTTAAGAGCTGATGACTCAGCATGCATAACAGCAGAATTTGGTGAGCAACGCACCAGGAAGCTGCTGGGCAGGTGCGGCCGGCGCAGGGGGCAGCTGCCCGACAGCCTGCAGCTGCAGGAGAACGTAGGCAGGTGCCGGCATCTGAGCCGGGCCACCCACAGGTGCCCAGAAGATCTCTGCAGGCAGGTTGCGTCGGGGGTTGGCCGTCTGCAGCAGCACCACGTGGCTGGGGCCTGCGTTCTGCAGCAGATCTGCCAACAGATCAAAGCCTAGTCCCTGCATGCCACCACACAAAGAGCATTGGCTCGTTCTCTAGCAAGGGCCCGCCGGAGGCAACTCAATTAGCAGTTCCATGAGTATTTTGAAGGGCTTGGCACAAAGCACAACACGAGACATGTAGAGAGGCCTCCTGAGGAGTCCTGCTCATACAGGCCACCAAGCCTCCTCAATTGGCCCCCTAGATCTCTCTTTCAGGCGCTCTCTCAGGGGCGTGGTGTCTCTTGTGAATATCGTTCTCAGAAACCCAACCTGAAAGGGCCGCATTGTTTCAAGTGCCTGCACAGGGAGGTTGAAGCAGACCAATGTGCGCACCTTGATCCACCCGCAAGTGTTGATGACGAGAGGTACGCTCGTGTGATGCGCAGCGTGCCAGCTCAGCAGCTCCTGCACCGCGCCTCTATAGGCGACGGGGTCCCTCTCGGCAGACAGGTGCCCCACGAAGCGCGCCTGATCTGGCTTGCGCTGGTGCATGTGAGGCAGGCCATACACTGGGCGGTCCAGATAGGTCAGGGACACCATTCCTGCACACAAAACACGACACTCAGACCATTTCCCATTTAGAACGGCCTTTCCTATCGCACTCAAGCCCGCGAAAATCGCAAACTATGAAACGGGCAAGGCATCTGCGCAAAAATGAATATTTCACTGGATCAAGACCAGTTTCCTTTGCATAGATGACTTGCCCCACCCTCGAAAGTCAGCTGCATCTCTGTGTGGTTCCTTTCACAAATGATCACAAACACGAACATTTCCATATCTTGAAAGGAAAAAGCATGCGGCAAGGACTGTGTGCATGCAGCATTTCCTACAGCACCCCAAATGCACTAAATAACTAGTGTAAGTTTACAACTCCCAGGCATCACCCATCAATCTCAAAGTGACATGCCTGGCACGGTGAACTCAGGCTGCCCACAGTCTGCATCGAGCCACGCCACGCGCTGTGCAGTGTTGTTGAGGAGCGAGTTGGTCAGCAGGCGCCCAAAGGAGGATTTTCCAGTGCCCTTGGCGCCACACACCGCCACTGTGCGGCCTCCGCTGCGGCCGCTGCTGCACGCGTCCTGCACCGCGACGCTTATGCCTGCCGCAGCCTGTGCAGCCAAGTCAACGCTTGTCAGCTGTCGGTGTCGAGTTTGAATGTACTGCAGTGCTTATCACACTACCCAGTCTCGTCTACACCTTCAGAGACAACGAAGTGAGCAACGCCCTCATCAACATAGCAATGTCTCCACTAACAACAGTCTCTGACCCCAAAGAGCCCGGGCCAACGTCTCCAAATGGTAGCTGCGCATGACATCTACATCTGTGCTTCAAATATCACGTTCCTTCCCGTTGATGAGTGCGCTGTCTGAACAAGACTAATTCTCAGTTCTTCTGCAGTAGTCTCATAGGCAAAAGCCCGTTCAGGCATGCTATCAAGGGCAAATCTCTGCCCCCATGGTCCCACCTCTCGCCAGTCCTGGGGCACATGATGTGCTGCACAGGCGCCCTCTGGAAGCACCTGCCAGCTGGCATCAGCTGAAGCCGCCACATCAGCGCAATCGGCTGCAGATCCATCCCCCAGCGACCTCTCGAATTCAATCTGCACATCCTCATGTGGATGCGGCACCTGCATCCACCAAGCCGCCATTATACATGATGTGCAATTGTCACATGTCAATCCCGAATGAGGCGTCAGCATGTACGTACTTTGATCATGGTCCTCCTGCTCTGGAAGGGCAGAAATACAGCGCCTCGAGACAGTCTTTGTGGCACAAGGCAATCCGAAAATAGTAAATTAGTGCAAAGTAATGAGCGTGGGACTGGTGGGCAACCTGTGTGCCTAATGGGACGGCCTCGATTGGCAATGCCCCTCCCAGAGCCGAACTCGCACAGGCAGCAACTCCCTTGCCTGCCTCCAAAAACGTCCTGGAAGATGCATGCACGCCCCACAGCTTAGAAGGGCGCTTATTTGCAATCCACATGGATGCATGCAGAAATACAGCGTTTATGCGCACCCGCTCAGAAAGACAGCCCCCCTCTTCACGCTGATCTGGGCCTCCCCCTCAAAGTAGGCTACCTGTGAACAGAAGAAGCCTTTCATGCAGGCTAAATGCCGGCAAATCAGCATCACGATGCACAGAGATACGCATGCAGGAGGCACACCTGTCCAGGCTGCAGTGTAATACTCGACGGGCAGTCATCCCTGTGTGCACAGGTGCCGGTTTAGTACAGCTGAACCATCCTTACGTCAAACAACACTTGAAAAGCAAGCACATGGGTCCTCACTAGCTCGCGAACTTGCGAGTACAATACCTGGAGACAGATTGAGATATTGATTGCGGTACTGTAATATCGGATTGATTAGCCTCTAATCTACTTTTGCGCTTTTTCTTCGATTGTGTAGACATTTGCTGCTTCTTTGGAAAGGGATCTCGGCATCTGCTGTGCGCACTATGCTATCACAAGTGACAAAAAGAATATACCGTGATACTTGTGTTGTTTGGCATTGTAGGATAGACAATTACGAGGAGACGTCCGCAGGAAGCATGATGAATGCGGCACATTCCTCCAGGACGGAAGCCGCCAGGGACGCCGCAGGCCTGGCGACCTCAATTTTCCGTCACGATAAGAGTTTCGGAACGGCAGATCGCCTCGATGTGAGAGGTGCAGGCAGCAAATCGTTAAAAAAACACCCCGTTGCAAATACGCGTCTGTTCGAAGTATCAATCATTGATTGACGATGGAGTCGTGAAGCGAATTTTTTGCCCGAACGCTTCATCTTGACACTATCCTGAGCTTACAGAACATAATCGCACGATCTCTAAATTTATAATGGGACATCCATATTTTCAATTGCCCAAATGTGCATTACTGCCCACATCGTTGGCTCCTGCGAAGTGCGGCAGGGAACGTCCCTCAAAGCCAAGGAGTGTTGGCTCCAAACAGCCAGCAGCTGAGGCCACCACATCCTGTTCTGGAGACGAAACAGGTCTCTTTACAGCCTGCAGAACTGCTTCCAGCACATTGAGGCAACAGATGGGCGGTCCTATGTTGCATGTGCTGGCAGCTGGTGCCCTGCTGCTGTCACCAATGCAAGCCCGTGCAGACTTCTCTTCCATGCTTGCGTCAGAGAGCGTGAACGCAACGATTGAGGCAGTCAGCGGCCTCAGCACGGTGCTGGCAGAACAGAACGACGAGGTGGAGCGGAGCGGCAGGCGACATGAGGTCAGCATATTGCTCCTCCCAGGAGCAAGCTGCTTGCCTATTTTATTTTTCGTCTTTATCTTGGAGCAGACATTCGTTTGCATTTTTCTTTTAGGATGGAAGGCGCAGAGGCTCTTACCTCGTCCATTTGCCACGTGCAGGTGTACTTTGACATGAATGTCGGCGGCGAGTCACAGGGAAGAATAGTGGTGCAGCTGTTTGATGATGTGCCCATTGGATCGCGGCGGTTTATGGATCTGGCAGAGGGCCACGAAGGCATCAGCTACCAGCTGTCCAAGGTTGACACTATCGCACCGGTATGCCCCCGCACTTGGAAATACGCCACACTATTCTGCGCTCAAAAATATTACTACCTTTCTGTATGGCCAGAGACCTCAGCTTTACCGGCAGCTTTCCCAGCACTGACGGACATTTGCATACCCCTTGGAAGAAGAGTAGGATTATTATGCGTTGGTGCATTCATATGAGTGCCCGGATGCTCCCTGTTCGCGGGGTCAACTTACTTGTGTCCCCGCTCGTGTGCAGACCTTCATACGCGTGAGCGAGCTCCCGAGGTTGAGCTATTCAGCGAGTGATACAGCCACCATAACTGGCGGCGACACAGTAGAGCAGCTTGAGGTGAGATTACTGCCCCACACCAGCCTCCTGATTGCAGGCCCTGTTGCTGTTGCCCCCTGTCCAGTCCTGCAGAGCTCCATGCACCTTGACCCTCTCCTCAAAAAGGGGTACTTGCATTCAATTGATTCCAGCCTTAGGACTGCAGTGCTTGTGCAGGTGGAGTTGCAGGATGCAAGGCATGCCCATGGGGAGCAGGGCCTGGTGTCATTAGTCGTCAAGGACTCTCGGCCGCGGTGAGCTTACCTAATCTCAATGTCACCCCTGAACACTGACTCACCTCCATCCTCAGATTGAGTTGAAAGGGCCTTCGCTGCAAGTAAAGTACTTGCAGATCTCCTCTGACTGCTGTCAAAAGGGAGCTTCATTTGCGTCTGAACAGCAGAAGGTGCCAATGACTCAATGCAAGATGCAGTCTTTCAACTGGAGCAGGGTTGAACGTGATATAAGTCTGGTGTGCTTCTCTGCAGGCCGGTCAAGGAGAGGCTGGTCGCGTATCAAGGCAAGCTGGTGACGGTGCAAGAGCAGCAGGGCGCGGTGCCAAACGGCTCGGGGTTTGTCATCACGACAGCCGCCGCGCCCGAGCTGGACGCGACTAACCTCGTAGTCGGCCGTGTGATCGGAGGCATGGATGTCGTTGAAGCTATTGCGCAGCTACCGTCTGTCAAAGCCAACACTGGGTCTCCCTTTTTCAAGTGCGCTCCACATTTCACCTATGCCTTCTCGATTAGGAGTGTTTGTTAGTGCCCTGCTTGCTTGCACAGTTACGACGGGCTGCTCATAGATGAAAGGTCTCAGGTGACACTGTCCGCAATTCCTTGCAGGCTTGCTCAGTAGTTGAAGGAGAGAAGGTGCATTTGAGGTTAGAGTTTGCATGAGCACCAGGTGTTAGTGATTTGATTGGTTGTTGGTGGTGAGAAGGGCGATGTATCGTGCAGGGTTGCAAAGATAGCCGGGGACAAGCGAGCGGACGTTGCCGAGAAGGGGTTTGGGAGGCCATTCAAGAGGGTGGTCATAGCCCAATCAGGCGTTGTGTGATCAGATCGGATATTTTACTCGCGGCCATGCAGCGGTACTTCTCGTAGCCTTCCTGGCAGGAAGTTCCTGACAGCCACCACTGCTGGCATTATCGTTATCTTGTGTGAAGGCAGCTCAGACAAGAGTGAGACAAAGAATGCTATGGCACTTGAGCGAACCCAGAGATTGCTTCACACGAGATCTTTATTGCCTAGAGTGTGCTACTTTGGACAATGCGCATGGGTCTATTCAGGATTCTGCTACCAGCAGTGGTATTGCTCCAATTGCTGGGGTGCAGGCAGTGCCCGCTTGTCCAGAGAGAGGTCTCTTTCGCAGAGCAGCTGCGGTGTACTAGTATTGTGGTGACTGCGTCATGCGCAGTGTGATAAAACAGAGGACAGCCAGTTGCAACTGTTGCGCTGCTCACGGGGAATTCCGAAAGCGAGAAGAATATTTTATTTTGGAATTCCTTGACATGGCTGAACTTCAGCAGACATAAAGTTTTGAGAGTGAGCTTAGAAAGAAACGAAGATGAGACCTCCTTGGAAAAGTGCAAAAGTAATTGCCCATTCCTTGCATGTGGGAGAAAAACAGCCAAAGGTCCCACGAAATCTGTGCCCCGTAATTCAAAAGGTGGGAAACTGAGTTGACGGTGACAAATTGACAACTGGCGCCAACGATCTGCTGTGCCCGACCCAGCTTCCGCGCCAGAGCTCCTGTGGCAGCACACTTCTGTCGGTCTTGCCGCATAAAGGCGGGAATTTTCCACTGAGTCCGTCGTCGGTGTATCTGTTGGCCCAAATCAAGCAACTCCGTTCCTTCCTATTCCTCCAAGGTGTATGCTGCTTGTCGCCAGCACTGCAGACTTAGCGGGTTTTGCCGCCTGCCGGAGTCCTCACCGTGACAGCCAATCTTATTCGTAGAAATTGGATCATCAGAACATTGATCGCACAGAACCCAGGCGACGCAGCCTGCTGCCGCGCGCATGGGGGGAAGACCGGTGCAGACTTTGTGAACTTGGACTTACAGTACCCTGCTGAGGTCAGAGGCGCGTATAACCATTGGCCACATTCATAAAATGTTCAGATGCATAATTTTAGAGCACCGACCAGAGAAGGGGGCTAGAATCAACAGGGTAGCCCCTGTCAGCGCTTTCACTGGAAAAGTCTGATCCGAGAAGGCCATATTGCATTGCAGGGCTTGAATCTCGGAAGAACGTCCAGATACCGTCTGATGATCTAGAGCATTTATCGCACAGTGCAGGCCTTCTCAAGGCTGAAGGCAGAGGTTCCTTAGATGCCCAGTGGCTTCTGGGCCTTACTAGCCCTCTGCACAGTCGCAGCTGTCAGCCGCACAAATGCGTGCCCCACAGGTGAGGCTCCGTCTATGTGCAGAGGCCTACCAGTGCTGAGCAGGACCTCAATCACATCACAACTCAACGAGTGGCAGCAGCATGGCTTTATAACTAGTCCCCATGCAAGAAAGTTGCCAGGATGCCGATGCTGAGATTGTCGTTGGAGAAATGACATAATTGTCGCCATTACAATTTGGGTATTAGCCTGCACATGATGCAGCAGGACTTGCTGTGTTGCCAATTGCCACGATGTGATTGGCACGCTGCATGTGCAGAGAGTGGCCTGTGCCACTATGGGACCCTACCAGGGGGATGGATCAGCTCCAAGGGGCGCGCGCTGCTGCCCTGGCATGAGGAGGGGGAGCTCCTCAACATGACCTTCTCTGTGTGGCAGCCATACTGCCCCGCCTGTCAGCTTCAGCCGCTGCTCACCCCCTACCTGGAGGTGCATTTTCCTGCCCAGACCCATCCCCCACATCGTGCTTCTGCAGTGTTCAGCTTATCCATTGGTTTCTGCATAATCCAAGAGTAGATCCTCGATCTTGCGTGGCTTGATAATATGTGCATCCTGCTCTCCCTGCCTTGTGTGCAGTCGACACAACAAAGTTTCATTGTGATGAGCGTCATCACTAGAGCGCACCATCGAAAGGCATATTCTGGATCCCATGCTGTTATGCCATCTTTGAGATATTACATATTCAGACTTGAGATTCTGCAATCAACTCCATAGATGCACCACCTTGCAGGGAGGGAATCTGATGCCAGAAGATCCGCGCACGGTCAAGCTGCGGCCGCTGAGCATTCTGCTGTTCGGTGACTCGGTCGATTTCCGCATTGTCAAGTTTTTCTGCAACTTGGCGCTCGATTTGGAGCCCGAGGACTTTGGCTATCCTGGGGTGGAGGACCGGCTGAAGCTGCAGGGCATCTGCCGCACCCCCAAATTGACCGTGGCCAAGTACCACATCTCCTCGGTGTCCTTGGAGGGCCCCTACTGGAACAATATCAACTACCCTCCCCTGCAGAGCATCCGGGAGGTGCGCTGTTTTGCCCGGGAGCAAAAGCACTTCGAGTCATCAGAGAAGAAAGACAACAAATGTTTTTCTTTTCTTTTTTTTCACGGACTTTTTTTGAAACAGATTTTTCCTCGCTCTTTGGTCAGCGTCACGCATGATGGTCCCTTTTGGGCTGCAGCAGGTTCTGTCTGACAATCCCTGGAGTGTTGCCATGGGATCTATTAATCCACGGAGTCCACGACTGCCAAGCTCTCTTCCACCAATTGCTTTGTTGTGCTCTGGAGAATGTCTGACAGTTATGGTACCCACGTGCGCAGGGATTGGACTTTTTTCACAATGCGCATGGGTCGGCGCCGGACGTTGTCATGCTGTCCAGCAATTTCTGGGACATCTCCAAAGCGTGAGTGCCGCCTTTTGCTGCACCAACAAACACACCTGTAGCTATTACCAACCATTTGGGCAACAGCTGCTAAATGCTGCCTCTGCCCCTATTGTCCACCATAGATCAAAAACATCCATTGTCCAGACATGTTGAGGCGGTGGAATTTAAACTTGAAAGGGCACTAGGATGGTGACCTTGTCTAGGTTGACCAGACATTGGTGTGCTCTACCTTAATGGGGTGCTCTGCAATGCAGGTTTGCTGATGGGGGGTATCAGTTCAATGGGACGGTGCTGGGGAATGAGCTGCTGCCGGACGTGTGGATACACTCCTGGATCCAGAACTTCACCACCATCCTCACCCAGCTGAAGGCAAGCCCCCATAGTCGTGATCATATGTCTCCTCTCCTCATAAAAGGTTGTGCAGATGACCCAAGCTGATGCTGCCCTGCAGTTTCTCACTGGTAAATAGGAAGACAGGAGAGGACTTGAAGCCTGCTGGCATGAGAGCAGCATACGATTCTGAGAACACATGGAATACTGTTCAATGTGGGTTTGCCTTCTTTTATGGGAAACACCAGTGGGCAGAGGGAAGCGGTGCTGCAACAGTGAGTAATTACAATTACTGACGGGTGACTAAGGAGGTGACTCAGCAAGAGGTGATACTTCTCTGCAGGAGTTGGTGCCGGACAGCACGATGCTGGCGTACCACACGCTGCACACGCCGCACCAGACAAGCGAGCCGCACCTCTGGGAGACTGATCCCTACCTGCGCCAGCACGTGGCGCAGATCAACGCTGCCGGCCGCCACGTGGCATCGCAGCTGCGCTTCCATCTCCTGGACTTGGAGGCGATGGCGCTGCAGATCTCCAAGGCCACCGTCCTCATCGACCGCACCCACCCGGGGCCCGACTTCATGATGCAGGTGAGCCTGCGCGCAGCTTTGTCACTTCCAAAACTGCACTATTGAGGTGCAAGTTCCATTTTTGTCACCGGCTTTAGTCACCTTCAACACACTGTGCATGGTAGAGACAGATCGACAAATGTTTCTCACGTCAAGGACACTGACCACAAGCAAGCATGTGCACAAATACTGTCCTATTGGCAGGAAAATGGATATAACATCTTCTTAGTCACACGCTTAGTCATGAGGCAGGCGCGCGCACACACATGGCTCTTCTTTGATGCAAACTGCGGTGTGCAAGCGCTTATTTAATTGACCACGCAAACCTGACGTAAGCCCAAGCTGGGTATCAGAATGCGGCATATCGAGCAAGGGGAGCTCCGACAAAGGTGTCACTCATGACGGATACATTGCAAATGCATGCAAAATGTTGCTCCCAGATGGATCTTTGGATGCTGTAATGGCATCGGTGCACCCTTCGCAGACAACGCTTGCGGTCCACAGGCTGCTCATTGTGAGATTGCTGCAGGACATCGTTGCATTTAGACAGTTAGCTTCTGTCGTATCATAAGTTATGCTGAATGCGCAACTTGACAGGGCGCCCCTGTCAAGTCTTACTGTACAGAAGACTGCATGTAGTAAGGAGTAACTGTACGGAAGAATGCTAAAAGACCCAGCATGGAGTAACGAGTAACTTGTACAGAAGACTGCTACAAGCCCCAAGCATGGAGTAACGAGCTTGCTGATTGGTGTTGCAGGTGCTCAACATGCTGCTGAACATGGAGGAGGCGCATGCGCGGATGAGGAAGGAATTGCTGGAGCAGGGCAGCGTGCGCGGCTGGGTGCGCTGGCAGCGTGAGCGATTCACTGGCACCGGCTACTTCAGCGGCCGCCGCATGCTCTCTACCTAGCTCATCACCGCTGCTGCCCTCTAATCCACAGGGATTGATAACCACCCTGGAGACCCCGTCTGCCCTGTAGTCCAGGGCTGCTTTTTGACTAACCTGGACATAGAACCCCCTGTGTTGATCTGCGGTGGTGCCTTGATCGCCACCCCCATTGCAAGTTAATCTTAGAAGTTGCCTGGGGACTGGCGGATCAGGGACCTCTATGTTGTGAAGGCGTGCAAATGGAGCAGTGAGGCGGACAGGGATACCAGAAATGGCAGGGGTGTGTGAGGGAGGGTTGGGGGCTGAAGTGGGGGCTGAGCAATGCGGTGAGGAAAGAGATGGATTTAATTGGATGTCAGCTTTTGGCGATGTGGTCAGCACTGACCTTCAATGCCCCATGGCAGGTGGTTGTTGGACGCAGGTGTCTCAATTCTTTGGCACAATGAGACATCCGCTCTTAGAGCGGGGTGCTTGCGCACGGCCAGCTGCGCCCTACCACTTTTGCTGTTGAAGTTGCCCCTTCTGGGTGATGGCACCTTTGAGTTGAAATTGGTTTGCTGGAACACCGCCCTTGCGATGCAGCACTAAGAGCTGCAAACAATGCGCATGTTGCTGTAGGATAGTATGACCCTTTCCAAATAATATGATTAAGTAAAATTGTCCACACATGACCATTTGGTGGCAGGCAGGCAGGATGCGCATCCTGTGAACAAGCAGGTTGCTAAGCTGCATTTAGTTGGCCTGATTGCAGCATTGCTAATGAGAGAAGGTCGTTCTCATTTCAAGGGAATCGAGCCTTTTCCAGGATGCCATCTTTGCCTTGCAAAGGAAGTGGATCTGCACACGAGGCAGAAAGCAGCACTTATTGGCCCTAGGTAGATGTTTGTGCTTGTTGACATAGTGCATTGAAGTCCAGGTAGGAGCTTCGCTGGTTTCTTGCCCTGATAGCAGGTGAAGACTCTGAAGCAGGAAGTTGGGTAGCACTCCTGCTTGAAGTAAGTCAATGCAATGGTAGGCGATAGGAGCAGTTCAAATACAGAATAATCTTCCACTTTTGTTTGAGTCATGTGTCCCTGCTCAAAGATTGTTGTACGTAGGACAAAGAATATATGGAGGCGTTCAATCTGTCCTATCTACTATGCATGGCTAGAAGCACTAGGCATCTGGCCACGTGGAAATTGATCCTTATTATTCTTGACTCTTTTTTCTTAGGCGGCGCTATCTTATTGCATCTCAGGTCCTACGGATGCGATTGGTTACTTTAACCTTTGTACTATCATGATGGCCTTCGAAGGCACGGATGCGAGTATAGGTATCCAGCAGGCTAGCCTTCAGCGCATCCAGCCTGAAGTTCAATTGGAAGCCTGCTCAGCCTAGCCTATGCTCGTGCAAGCCTCACAGTTGAGGCTTGCCACGACTCTGTAGGCTTGGTTGGCGCACGTGTAACATATGCCCAGATGATCATCTGGAGTGACCCTAGCAGGGGCCGGCCCTGGCCGGCAACCATGCATATGCTTGCTTACACATGCTCTGCACACATGCGCTAAGAATAACATGCACAGCAGCGATGAACAGTGTTCTCTGGAGAGGAAATTGCAATATGCCTTCCAGTAGGGCGCTCCATAGGGCCCAACTGCAGGAGCTTGGAGTGCAATCACGTGGAAACCACGTAATGTTATGACGGAGCTCCTCAATTTAGGCCGATAAAACTCTCGGAACATCCAACTCATATCACGGTAGATCTGGTACATCAAGCATCTCAGAAAGAAGTAATGTGAGCCAGGCTGTATCTTCGTGGGGCTCTTCTGTTTAATTACACACAGGCGCAGAAGCGCTAGTCTAGACGATTGCAATTCACAACGGCCAATGCCGTCACCGCTCTCCGCCGTGTTCCTCTCTATGGTGACTAGTATGTTGGCTGCAAATGAAGTGGATCTGATCTGGGAGGAGGCCATCACTGATGTGAAGAGCTACGCTGATCGCCTACTGGCAGAGGCAGATGGTCTGTTTGGCTCAGCTGCGTCAGACTGGGACGTCGTCGGGGACTATGATCATGGTCTGCGGGTGTACTCCAGGCCAATTAAAGGAAGCAAGGTAATAGCTATTCACCGAGCATACATATTTCTGCATATCATTCGATGTCATGCAATATGGACAACCCGACAGTACCATGATCAAGCACAATAAGATGGATTTTGGGCTGTTTAATGTAGAATCAAGGGCATAGTCCTCAAATTATTTTCTTGTTGTAAATATTTGCTGCTTTTGTCGTTTGATTTGCTTCCTTGCACTCCAGGACATGTCTGTGACTGACACATGCACTCTGACAATGCAGCTCCTCCTGGTCCGCTCGGTTGTGGAGGTTGAGAAGAGCGCAAAGGATCTCTTCAGCTTACTGACATCCGCGGAAGGATCAGACATCATCGATGATTCGACCGTGCATGACCCTCCAGTGGAGATTCTACAGTGGGATGACAGGTGCTTGGCCCAGGTTCTCGATCCCACCCTTGTCCTGTACTGTCTGGTCACGGATTCATTACACAGGCATGAAAATTCATCATCCAGACACGCATCAACATCCATTTAGGCGCCTTTGGCTTGAGAGAAGCTTGGAACGCTGCTGCAGGGCAGAGGTGGGATACTCCAAGACGATTCAGTCTAAGTTCCCATTTCCCAAGCGCTCCTTTGTGAAGGCGAGCTTCTTTGACACAGCCAACACCCAAGTCGCCACCAAGTCCATCCTCTACCAGGCGCTGCCACCGGTGCAAATTCCTCTTCTGCTGCAACAATCATACAAAGCTCCATCTTTCAATTTTTCTTGTTACTGCTCGCTTCTCTGGCACAGCATGTCTGTCATCTGCTTGATGCGTGTGTCCTCTCCGAGGAGGAACTCTCACCGTAGGTGAAGGATCCCTGCCTGTCATGTGTTGCAAATCCAAAGGGTGCTCCACTGGCAAGTGTCGATGTGCTAAATGAAATCTCTCATTAGTCCACAGTGCTCCAAGCATGCAATAGAAGAGATAAGGACATGACTAACAGCGCGTGCTGTGCCAGGGTGGCGACGGATTGACAAGGGCATTTAATTCGTTCGCGCTGCGCACGGTGGCCCTGGGCCCAGATCGGTGCCGCCTGGAAATTGTCGACTTCTTTGACATGCGCGGCTGGTTCCCCACGTGAGCGCGTGTTCCCTCATTATTACTAACATTATTAGCACACGCTGTTCCTGCCATAGGCAAGTGACGTCTGCAGACAAGCTGCTGGTAAAGGCTGCCACAAAGCCTACACCTTGATGGACTCGCCGAATCCTAGCAGGGTCCCATTCAACCGTGGGCACGGTGCTCAGTATATATACTGCCACCGGCCAACTGGGGCCAGTTCCCTCTAGAAGTGTACAGATTGTCATATTCTGTTGCTTGAAGCGGACTGCGCCAAGTCTGAGCCACTTGTGTGCCCCAAAGCAAGTATGTCAGCGACAGAACTGCCACACTTGTCTCACAGCAGATCAGTGCCACACAGATGCTTGCTGATTGCTGCAGCAAACTGACGGCGCCAGATTCCGCTCAGCAGCATTTTCTAGAGAGTCAGACATGCGGAGTGACAGTGTCTATTTGGTGATTGCTTGCAGGTGGATTGCAAACAAATTCCACAAAGAAATGTTCTGTCAGAAGCTGCACAAACGCCTGTGGCAGCACCTCGGCATGGAGTCTGTGCCATCATCTGCTGCAGTCACTGCGGCTTAGTAAATTTTGCAGACACATACAAAAACTTGTGACATGAGGCAGCTTGTGCTCCAGAAAGCCTATACTTCAGCTTGGCAGCAAGGTACACAGTGCAATTGACAAACACGGCTTTGAATGAGATGCTTTGCAAATGAAGTGAACTGAACTGAGAATACTGAAGAAAGGCAGGACCAAATGGAATACCAAAAGAAATGTGGGTATTGGTACACCGGAGCACCAAGTAAGGATCCTGTCCAGATTACTGTACATGCAGTCTTTCATGCCTTGTACCATTTGCCATCCTTGATGTAGGAGTGTTGCTTTTTGAGAAGCTGTTTAATCTGGTACTTTCAGTCCCTTGATGTTACCTTTGCTGATCGGGAAAATTAGCACGATGCAGAGTGCAGCTTGATGCAACACAGTGATTAAAGCGGCAGACCATCTGCCAAATGTGTCCACTCACGATCTTTCACAATACCCAATCACAATAAGATACAAAGAAGGCGTTGTCTGTGCCTTTCTTGCAAGACACGGCCCGCATGTGACTTATGATGTGGTAGCACTGAGCACTCTGTCTGTCACTTGAGACATGCGTGTGATCAATGAGCAAGATATACAATGAAGCACCAGCAGTATCTGCAAATGAAAGCATGCAATATGAAGCACCAGATCTGTTCTGCAAAGCACGTGCATCCTGCATGATATCATGCATCTCATGAGTCTCCAAACGTTCTCACTGTCCACTCGCCAAGGATGGGTGCTAAGGAAACATTGCAACACACAGCAAAGAACGCCCCGGCCCCTCCTGGGCGCAACAAGAGTCGCAGACCAATTACCTTGAAGCCTCAAAGTATGATCTGAGCGCCTCTTGAAGCAGGGACGGACAAATGAATTTTCACAGTACTGCAGATTATACAAGATGGCGATATATTGCAGCCATTGAGTGCTCAGTCCGCTCTTAATTATTCTGAAGAGGCAGGACCTGCAAGTCTTCTATAAGGTCTCCCCAACACATTAGTCCTCATCCTGCACCATGCACTCCCGCCTACGAGTTTGTCACACCAAGCCTCCTCCCAATCAAGCGCTCCACCGCTTGAGTAATAGATAGCCAACATGTTGCGGCCTGTCGGCCTTGAGCCGGGCCCTTCCATTTGTGAGCACACCCTCAAACGGCAATGCCAGAGACTCCGACAGGTGCCGCACATCAGGCCACACAGCCCATGCATCTGCATTATTATATTATTACACGCTGTTCCTGCCAAACGGCAAGGTACGTCCTGCAGACAAGCTGCAGATAAAGGCTGCCACAATCCTACCCCTTGTTGGACTTGCCAGATCCAAGCAAGACCCGATCGACCGTGGGCACGGTGCTCATGCCCGGCAGCCCATGCATCTGGATTGGGTTCAATAGTGTCGGGACCTTGCCCTGCCAGGGCGATATAAATCAGCAAGTGCTTTTCCTTGAACAAGTTACGGCTATTACCACCGCGCGCGCATAGGACGGCTGAAGAAGCCGCCACGCCGTCGTGCCATCGGCGCTGCAGCAGCCGCCACAGGAAAGGGAACGCCATTGTTTGGATTATCTTCACCAAGGGCAGCTCCAAAGGCTCCCGCAATCACCTGCACGAGATCAGATACCGGCGTTCGAGGAGGGGAGCAGGGCTTGACTTGTCACGCTTTGGTGCAGATTGGATTCCTCCCCATCTCTTTCAGAATTGAAGTGACTCAGTGCCCCATAGACCGAGCCAGGACTGTCTTCAAGCGACCCTGCCTTGAATGCTATGTCATAGATTGCCCCACCTAGATGTCATCTGCTTCCTAAAGGCCAGAGAATGACGATACCGATCAGAATTGTTAGACCCTTAATCGTGCCTGACGCCTTGGACACCAGCGGGACACCACGAGCTGCTTCTCAAGCGCGTGTAGAAGACACATCTGTTGCATGTGGGAAGGTGCCTGCTCACGACTGGCAGCAAAAGTCTGCTGGTTAGAGAGCTGTGTCGCAAGTCTCAAGCGCATGACAAAGACCTGTTTTGCAAGCAACAAAAGTGCATGCTGAGCAATTTTTGTGCTAGCTTTGGCGCAGTAAGAGTTGCTGAACCAGCTCTGCTCCTACAGCTTGATGTGCTTAGGGTCCGGACTCCCAAAGTAATCTCGGCTGCATGATTAAGCCAAGAGAGGATGCAGACACCAAGATTGAGCGAGTGCCAAGGAAATCAGGCAGGGCTGCATCACCACGCCTCCTTACTTGTTCACGGTTGGAAGTGATACATCACTACACCGCTAGCCGTTCCCCCCTCTCTTAGTATCTCTACGCAGGGATTTTGCCGCGTAAGCCCCGCTATTTTTCTTCTTCCTCAACTCTAAACTTGGTCCAACGTTGGGGATGGCACGGGCCAGATGGCTCAACACAGAGGCCTGGCGTCCGTTGGCCAAGCACGTGTACCACGGTGCACGATTCAAAAGAGTAATGTGAGATAGTCACACCTGCTGCAGCTGCCCTGCCCAGCCAGCATCACCGGGGGCCATTCCTGGGAGCGCTGCAGGGAGAGCCGGAATGTAGCCATTGCAGCGGGTGCGCGCACAGTCAGCATAGCGCTGCAGGCACCGCCAGCACATGGCGGTTTTGCAACCCGCGCACCTGCGCGCACATGCGGTCCCGTCAGCTGCCGATCACACATTCCCACCCCAGTGGCAGGCGCTTTTAGGTAGCTCTGAAATCTGGGCATTGCAACTCCAATGTAAGTCGTAACGAGCGTTTTTCCCCCAGCGGATCCCACAACTGCCACGAGCACACAAGTTCCTCATTGTGGCAGTAGTCAAGCGCACACGCCAGTGTATGGGTGACAAATGATGTAGAGGAAACTGATATTTGATGTGCTCCAAAAACAGGGGGAACTCACGTGATGTGGTCGCATCCGCTGATCTTCATGAGGCCGTGGTTGCAGAAGGGGCAGCGTTTGACAGTGTGCTTCTTCTCGTACTTTTGGAACTCTGCGTCTGCGGCCACCTCGCCCCGTTCGCGGATGTGGTCGTCGCAGCTCTTGCCCTCGTGCCAGGCCACCTCACACGCCTTGCACCAATTGTGCTCGCACACGTTGCACACCAGCCGCGGCGAGTCATCCTCTGCACAGCCACCAAAATAACTGCCCTGAGACCACTTCCTCTCCTTCTGAAGCCCCTTCCCAGCACCTAATCAGTGCTACGGCCACTGCTGTGAGCCTACTTCCTTTACTTCTGAAGCGTATCCCAGCACCTAAGCGATGCTTTGAAAGGAAGTGTAGACTGTGGTTCTCGTGCTGCAGCTATTGACTCCAAGGGAATGCGCCAAAATTGCTGGTGCACTCCCCTCAAATGCCCGCAACGCTGCCAGCCCCTTCCAGCAGGAGGAGTCATGTATTTGCCGCGGCAGCGTGCTCCTGGTACACTAGAAGGGATGGGGAGGCTCACAGGTACTGCAATGGAAAGTAAATGGAGATTCAAATCAGCGAGGGTGCACCGTGGCCGGCAACGGCAACGCCGGGACAGTCAGGCTGCGGGCAGGGCAGCAGGTCCGGGCACGCGTTGGTGGCCGCCTTCAGGCTGTTCTCCAGGTAGCGCTCCTCCTCCTGCCAATGCCAGAGAACCACTGTGAGCAAGGCGCCAAAATGGAAGGATTGATGCCAAAAGAAATCTCAGAGATGACAACATCATTTGAGGTTGTGGTATAGGTCAAGAGAAGATTAGCACCTCCACGGACAGCAGCAGTGTGATGTCAGCGTCCAGGCTGCAGCACCATGCGGAGGGGGGACCTCCTCCGCTACCGCCAGGAGGACCCCCACCACCGACAGCTCCTCCCGGGATGTCCACGTCCCCATCCGCGGCGGCGGCTGCGGCCGCGGCGTCGGTACGGCGGCGCTCGCACTTGACGCAGGCCGGGTCGCCGCGCGCTTGGCAGATGGGGCACAGGATCGGGAAGGCACAATTACTGCACATGCAAACGCCCCTCCCAGTCAGTCGTCATGTGCGGTCAGTGGTCCCTCTGTAAGACATCACAATGGGGTATGTTCTCGGAACTGTTTCAGAACATACTGAAGACAGCAGGGTTGCTGGCAATGCATAGATCAAACATTGTTGTGCCTATACTAATGCTCTGGGCAGTCACGCGCCATGAGGTTCAGCATCAGGCTAAACAATCAAATGTGCACCTTGGCAGCTCACCGCCGCGCTTTCATACAAACTTCTGGCAGAAGCAATATCCACACGGAAATCCAAAGTATGCAGATTTGGAGGCAAGAGGGGTCACCTGATGGCACTAAGAATGACTTGTCGAGCCGCGTCCCTACACATCATGTGCCGGCACATGCTGGCCACAAAGCAGTCCTCCATTGGGTGGTCATCATAGCAGATCATGCAGCTGAAAGTCCCTGTCTCCCTGCCTGCTGCCACGTCGGATCCAGATGGGCCTGCCTCGCTGTCTGCGTTTGCTGCACTCAAGTCCTTCAAGTCCTCACCGATAACAGCCTGCACGTAAGCAAAAGAGCATGCGAGCATCAGCACATGGTTGCATAGAGGTCTTGAAGTATGTGGTGGTAAATAAGGAATGGGGATGGAAGCTGCATGCCGGGACAGAAGCAGCTTGCCTGAGCCAACCGCTGTCTCTTTGGAGCCCGTAGAACCCTCGCCTCATCAGGCAGTAGCTCCACAGCATCACTGTCGTCATTATGTGGAGCTGCATTTTTCCCGGCAGCCAGGTGCTTGCCATTGGAGCCAAGGGCGATGGAATTAATGTCGTCTTCATCTTTAGTAAGATCCACAAAGGCACGTTGCCGCCCCTTGTCCCTCCTACAATCAGAGGTAGGCCTAGTATAAGACAATGTTGAAGCCATCATGGCATATTCTTCTTGGAGAATTTGGATCAGCGTGATATTGAGGTCAGGCCAGGCACCACTGTGTCTCACGAAACCTCAGCAGGGCAACGTCACGAATTCATTGTTCACTTACCTGGGACCATCTCCTTGTGGAGAGCCACCATCAAGTACAACAATATCTCCGATCTGTAGACTTTCAGGACTTCCTGAAGCCCCCTCGTGAGACAGACGGCGTCTTCTGAAAGATCTCAGATCTGCACCCCTACATATCAATCTTCCATGGTGTAACTTATTGAAACGTGTGCGAGCAAAAAACAATGTCAATGTCAAGGGATCTCACAGGTTGTCCGATGCATAGTTTAGGCACTGAAAGGGGCCTTCAGATCTGGTGAAGGTTCCATATAATTCTTTCATAGCATGCAGAAGAAGGGGGTTCCCCTTTTGTCAACCCAGAAAAGTGCAGAGACTGTTATCACGATAACTCCAGATTCTAAACATCTGTCCCCAAAGTCGTTGCTCGCAAGTAAATGTCCTATAATGTACCTTCAATTATTTATCAGAGCATGTGTGATCCGGTGGAATCCAGGATTGCTCCTCTTGATGCCAGAGGGCTGTTCCATGCCTCACCGTTCGTTTTGGGGCTGAGCGACAATGGACGCCCTCATTTTCCTGGCAGCCTGCTTCAAGCACCCTTTCAAAACTATCGGGGGATCAGCTTGGGCGTCCGACAGGCAGACAACATCGTCGTCAAGATGAGCAGGCCTCGTCATGAGCGACGCTTTCGCTAATGTCGGAGACTAGTTCAATCCTTTGCAACCCGAGGTCATTATGGCATTCTTTTTATTCGGGGTGAGCATATATCGTTGCATGGGACGGCAATTGCAATCAATCATCTACATCTCTTCATCTCTGGAGAGGGCAGCACAGCATGCAGGTCACAACCTCGGTGATCCACCCTTGGACTTCCCAAAGCAAAGGGTACATCAGGAAGTGGCATACCCAGAACCTCACAAATTTTTTACTAAATGGCCAACCCAAAGCCAGAGGTCCCTAGGCACAGGGCACCTCGTTGATCACTGAATTACTGACAAAATTACTGAGTGAGTAGCACGGCCTTTACACCAGCTTACAGGGAACAACACCGTGGCTGCATGCAAAATTCCAAGCCAGCCTATCTAAGATACTCGATGAACAACAAATAGCATCCATCAAACGATAAAGGCTGCTCAGGTTCAGGCTGTTCACACAGCAGGCTGTTGCTGTGTGATGCAGTGAATGTTGCCTCCGCCCAGCAGGACCTCCCTGGTGGGCACACCCACCACCTTGCGCTGTGGAAATACCTCCCTTAACACCTCCAGGGCCCTGCACATCACACACTGCCTTCCATCAGCGATGCTAATTCAGCATACAATTGGGTGAAAGAGTCAAAAAACGTGTCTTTCCTCCCCCAGACGACAGGCATATATGTGCAGCCAAGACACTACATGAGGACCGCAGAGCAATATTTTGGCTCCTTGTGATCTGGTGAGCGCACATTTGCCACGCAGCACAGGAATGAACTGAAGCATGTCGCGCTGCACAGCTTGCCCAGCAACACTTCGAGAAGATGTGATTTCTTTTTTAGTCATTTCTTTTTTGACTGAAAGGCAGAAGATGCGTGCCTGGCATCGGCTTCAGTGGCATCCCCGCCAAACTGAGGGATGACGGCGCCACCGTTGGGCAGGTAGAAGTTCACATAAGAAGCCGCCAACCGCTCGCCTGCTTTCCTTGGTACAGACCCCTCCACCTGTCCCCACTCCGAAACAAATTCAGGATAAATTTAGCACATGATGCGTTGAATGATTGATGAGCTGCTGGCTCTGACAGAACAAAGCAATGCAGGCTGTGCGCCTCACTCTGTCGCTCTTGCCCTACGAGTTGCTTGCTGTAACAGTGCGATGCAGGAGGGGCAAATGCAAGTATAATGCACCTCGCCTGTTGTACACTTGCCCTGCCACTTACATGGGCATCGGTAGCGCAAACTTTCAGTGGGTGCACCTGTGCGATGCCTGCGGCCTCCTCTTCTGTCATGTGCAGCGGCGGAGGCAGGGGCAGCTTGATGACTTCAATCTGGCGGCCCCTGGCATCAGTCTGGCCGCTCAGGTACTTGTAGGCCTCCACGGACCTTGCATGCTGCATGAGAAGGAAATTTCATTATTTGCCGCCTCGCACAGATATGTTGTGTCGGCTGGCTAGAGCATTACAATTGGACATGCGCCCAGTACAGTATATTGCCAAGGGAATACAGTCAGGCCCTGATCCTGCCACCATTGTGCAAATTGCCATTGTACCATACTTGTCCGTGTGCAGATCATCGCAAGCTCAGGTAAAAGCATGTTTGACATTGAATAATGAAGAGCTACATGGTAAAACAAATGCACCTGGGGGTCTGACTCATCATCCGTCCAGGACAGCAGAACGGCGCCCGGCCGCGCAAAACAGGCAACATTGTCCACGTGGCCATTGGTGTCCTCATCCGCATACAGCCCCTTCGGCAGCCACAACACCTGTGCACAATCAAGCACCAAAGCTCACAGCCCGCTTGATTCCATGAACCTCCCACAGGCTATGATGCTAAATGCTTGTGCCGCAATGGGAGGCGCCGAGTGGACGAGCAGACAGTTGCCATGAATGAACCTGCAGGATACTAGAGCATCTGATGCACTAAGCTTGCCATTGCAAAGCCTGTGACATCACAACGTCATTCAATGGTCACATGGGCCGCCAATGAGCAGCTAAAGGAGCTGTGCAGATGGACTGCGCCCTTGCCTTTTGCACGCCCAGGTACTCCTTCAGCATCTGCTCGATCTGTGCCTTGGTCATGGATGGGTTCCTGTTGGGGTTGAGCAGGCACTCCTCCGTCGTCAGCAGCGTCCTGCATGGATCACAGCCTAAGATTAGAACACACAAATCACCTCCCTGACTGTGCAGAGCAGGAGATGCTGACAATTAACAAGAGTAGCACATGACTTGATCTGCAACGCTTGGCTTCCACTGCTAAGGCAAGGGATTCTACTATTAGGTACATTTGAGTTCTTTGGCTGCTGTGTGGGCAAGGGTACTGAAGAGAGCTCACCCTTCTCCATCTGTGTGAATAGAGCCGCCCTCCAGCACTGCGCTGCACTTGTAGCGCTTTACCCCCTCCAGCCGCAATATGCGCCCAGCAATCTGCACGCATGCACATCATGCCAGCTCAGCATGCCAATTCATTTGCCAGATCAGACCCTGGGTTAAATCCCTTGTGTAGCTCATTACCATTGTTGAGCTTTGGAGGGTCCATGTGGCATGAAGAAACAGCAGAGGCAGTGCGCGCTGCGTACGATTGATGGCAGAGGGTCAAGGCAGGACAGAGGCACACCATGTCGTCATTGCGCCAGTCCTTGTAGAGGCCTCCTGTGAGGCCTCCCCAGGCATTGAACACCCAATCCACGCCGGCAAGCTCCCTCTCACCGGGGCTGCCTGGCTTATCGCGCACCACAAACTGCACAGCACCCGATTTGTGCTTGATGAGCAGTCAGGGAAACTCGCTGTTTAGCGACGCACATTGTTCCTGCACTTATTCAGCATCGAGAAGCCCGTTCTTGCCAGGACTGCTTGCTGACACATTCGGCAAGTATTTTCATGGAAGGGTGAGGCTGGATGCTGTACCGTGGGACCACTGTCTCTGAACCAGGAGTCATTCTGATACATGCACAGCACCTCCGTCCCTGCTGGCACCTTCGTGGAAGCTACCTTCACCTGCCCACAACACACGATCACATGCTTTGATCATGCATGCATTACATCGGCAAATCCACGCTGTCAAAGCCCCGGAAAATTGTATTCGTACCTGAGCCGGATTTGGAGCGCAGACAGTGACAGGTTCAAAGGCGGTGATGGCTGCAACAACTGCAGCAAAAGCCTCCTGTGCTGGCTGGGCTTCGTTCCTCCAATTGTCAGGCCTGAGTGGCCATCCCATCCAGCACTGCTTGTGAGGCTCCCATTCAGCTGGCATCCTGCAGGGCATCATCATCATCATCAGCCCATTGGTGATGCCTACCTGATGAACCACTCAACGAAGGGGTATGCAAAGTAAGTTTTGACTTGAGTCGACGTGATCACCCCGCTGTTTTTCTTTGACAGGTTCACATCACTTACCTGTATCCATCCTGTGCAGGGTGATGACCTTCAGGTGCGTCGTGCTCAGGGTGATGATCTGGGTCTTCGTTGACCGCAGTTGGACCACGAGGGTTCTCATCACTCTCGACCATTCTTCCTCCAGAACTATACTTGTTATGTAATTTTTAGAACCTGTCCTCTATGTGATACCGACGATAGAATAAGTACAAATGCCTGGCGTTGACAGATGCCGTGCACAGATCGTGTGGCTTTCGAAGTGCACTTGGCAGCAATGTCGATTCGCTTTCAAACCAGAGAGTTTATTCAGTATTTACTGATGTATTCGAGAGGAAAGCAAACTTGTGGAATCTGCAGACCTGGCATTTTGTTACTTAAGCGTGTTGCCTGAACTGGCCATGCAGAGTGTGCAGCTTCAAGAGAGCTGCAACAGACGCATGGATGCAAGTACAGCCATGGCCTTTGGATTTGAGAGTTTATCAAAGCGCATTCCTTCGATGTTCTGTTGACACTTGCTACCATGCATGCAGCTCATGGAAGTGAAGTCAACGTCAACGCAGGTGCTCGGAGCACCTATGAAGACAGTCTCGAGCTGATTTTTGATGGGTCCGAGTATTGCTTGTAAGTCAGAAAACAGTCCTGAATTATCAGCTCTGCAGTCCATAGCTCATGCAGGTCTCTTACACCATATATGTAGCCACTGATGCAGCTTTGAGCAATCTTTCCATTGAGGACACTGCCCACTGGCAAGTTGTTGTATCTGCACAGAGACATTTATTATTATTATCACACGCTTTCCCTGCCGAAGGCAAGGTGCGTCTGCAGACAAGCTGCATGTAAAGGCTGCCAAA
>JADEYI010000782.1_pt1 | contig 34770 bp, 31 predicted proteins | sample 8542331 | NCBI WGS metagenome assembly JADEYI01 (sample SAMN16510988, study PRJNA670497) | mine drainage metagenome | isolation source: biofilm near Copperflume 1 | place: Germany: Marsberg coppermine Kilianstollen | collected 2018-02 | reverse complement strand
CACATGGGGATTCACGAGCAGAAGCAGGGCGGGCGCTTTTACGTCGGCTTTCCGGTGCGGCTGGGCCTGATGAGTGGCGGGCAGATGCGCGCGATTGCGGCGGTGGCGGGCGCGTTTGGCGGCGATATCCGGCTCACCCGGCGGCAGAATTTTATCGTCGCGGGGATTCCGCGGGAGCGCCTCGACGAGACGATCGCGCGGGTCGGCGAGATCGGCTTTCCGCTCAGCGCCAACGGACTCTACGCGGCATCGATCGGATGTATCGGCGATCCGCATTGCAATTACGCCGTAACTCCGACCAAGGAGAAGCTGGCCACGGTGATCGATCGGCTGGTCACGCAGTTCGGCGACGCGGTGGCGGATCTCAAGGTCAATCTCGACGGCTGCCCGCATGCCTGCGCGCAGCATTGGACGGGCGATATCGGCCTGCAGGGCACGACCGGCCGCGGACCCAATGGCGAACCGCTCGAGGCCTTCGACGTGATCCTGCGCGGCGGTCTGGGCCGTGACGCGGCGATCGGCAAGCCGCTGCTGCGGCGCGTGCCGTCGGCGCGGATTGAAGATACCGTCGCGCGGCTGTTCGCCGGCTATCTTGAGCTGCGCCAGCCGGGCGAATCGTTCAGCCGCTTTTGTGTACGCACACCCGATGACGCGCTGCTGGCACTCGGCCACGGGACCACCATCGCGGCCGCCGCCGGCGCCTGAGACCACTGGCGCGCGGACCGCGGCGATTACTCTGCCCGGAGGCGATTAACCTACGCGAGGAAGGATCGGAGCTAGCGATGGAAGCCGAAAACGAACGCCTGCTGATGGACGAACTCGAAGCCGGCGAAGCCGCGGTTGAACTGGACGACCAGGAGCCGCAGGCGGTGCTGGCCTGGGCGATCGAAAAATTCGGCCGCCGCCTCGGTATCTGCTCGAGCTTTCAGGCCGAGGGCTGTGCGCTGATCGACATGGCCTGGCGGATCGATCCGGGCGTGCGCGTGTTCACGATCGACACCGGCCGCCAGCCCGAAGAGACCTATCAACTGATCGATCGGATCCGCGACAAGTACGGCATCCGCACCGAGGTCTCGCTGCCCGACACGCGGGTGGTCGAGCAGATGGTCACCAAGCACGGCAACAATCTATTCTATCGCGACGTCAACCTGCGCCTGCTCTGCTGCCAGGTACGCAAGGTGCTGCCGCTGCGCCGCGCGCTGATGGGCTTCGACGGATGGGTGACGGGACTGCGCCGCGACCAGTGGGCGACGCGCTCGAATATCCGCAAAATCGAAATCGACCACGACCACGGCGGGATCGTCAAGTTCGCGCCGCTGGCGGACTGGACCGAGGACGAGGTCTGGGACTATATCCGCGCCAACGACGTGCCCTACAACGAGCTCTACGACAAGGGCTATCCGTCGATCGGATGCGGCCCGTGTACCCGTCCGGTCACGCCCGGCGCCGACCCGCGCTCGGGACGCTGGTGGTGGGAGACCGGCGCGCCCAAGGAATGCGGCATGCATTGCTCGATCGAAACCGGCGGTTTCGAGCACGAGCTGGCGGCGCTGCTCGGCGGGCATCATCAGAACGGTAACGGCTGACCGGCCGGCGCCGCGTGATTCGCCGATGGACGACGAACAGGCGCTCCAGCTCGACGCGTTGCAGCGCGACGTAATCATTCCGCAAATCGACGCCTTTCTCGCGGCCGTCGCCGACCCCGCCGCGCGCGCGCCGTACCTGGCGATGCGCATTGCGGTCGCCAACCTTGAAGTTCCACCCGAGATGACCGAGCGGCTCGGCGCGCTGGCCGAAATGGCGCTGAGCAGCGGGCGCGTGCGCGCGTCGTTCGGGCCGGGCGCGGCGCTGGCGCTATGGTCGCTCTATCAGCGGACGCCGCGCGGGCGGGCGATCGCGGATTCGCTCGCGGCGCTCAACGGCGCGCTCAAGTCGCTAGCCGGCCAGCCGATCGAAAATGTAACGGCGATTGCGCGCGCGCCGGGCACCTATGCGCTTACGATCAAGACGGCGCAATGCCAGATGGTGATCGCGTTCGACGCGGCCGGCGTGCGGGTCGAGAGCCTGGAAGTGGGCTGAAGCGTTCGCGCGGTCGCACGCGTCGCGCGGTCACATGCGTCGCGCGGTTCGGCGGCGCGCTAGAAGCCCATGCTGTCGGCCCAGTCGGCCAACTCCGGGATCCGGTATTTCTCGCCGCTGTACGCCTTGTACATCAGGAAGACCCAGAAGATCGCGAAGGCGAAGTTGAGCAGTCCCTCGATCGTCGCGAGCACGCGGCTCAACCCGCCCGGCAGGATCGCGATGAACACGCCCAGGATTACGTTGACCACGAACCAGGCGATCGAAAAGATGATCGACTGGCGCGCATGGAAGCGCACGAAGTCGTCCTTGTCGTAGGGCTCGAGGTAGAGAAAGATGACTCCGGTAACGAAGCCCAGCAGATAGGTCAGAGCCGCGATCGGCCTGCTCTGCGGCCGGGTGGCCTCTCCGTCCATCACGCAATCCTCCTTCGCAATGAATCGCGCCGTGCGCGCGTGCCATTCCAAGTCAATCAGACGCGGCGGATTACGGCAACGGCCGGCGAGCACGCGGGCGCTGGGCAGCCGCGCATGCGATGTTGTAGGCTGGCGAGCGTCGGCCGTGCGCGTCGCTTCATCGGGCGCGGGAATTTCACTGACGCGCGACTTTGGCGATCGATCGATGCGGATGACGGAGGGATTCAGACGATGGCTCTACAGGTGACGTGGGATAAGGATGTTTGTATCCATTCGGCGAAATGTGTGAAGACTCTGCCGCAGGTCTTCAAGGTCGAGAACGGCAAGTTCGTGATCGATCCGGCCGCGGCGAGTGCGGCCCAGGTCAGTGCGGCGGTCGCCGCCTGCCCGTCGGGAGCGCTCAAGCTCAAGGTCTAGACGTACCGCGCCAGGCGTGCGCGGCGGATGGCTACTTCTTGCCGCCGTTCTGTTGATGCGCGAGGTTGCTCAGCGCCGCCTCGGTGATGCGGCCGGCGTCGAGCATGTCGAGCTGGGCGCGGATCCGGTTGGCGAGTTGGCGGCGGAAGACCGGCTTGGCCAGGAAATCGCTGACTCCCAGGCGCATGCCTTCGGCGCGGGCGTCGAGATCGTCGCGCGCGGTGATCATGATCACCGGGATGTCGGCGGTGTGGGGATCCTGTTTGAGCGCGCGGCAGACCTGGAAGCCGTCCATGTCGGGCATCATCAGATCGAGCAGGATCACGTCGACCTGATGCTCATGCACGATGCGCAGGCATTCGGCGCCCGAAATCGCCTCGATCGCGGCAAATCCTTCGCGTTGCAGATGGCGCGCGAGGATCGAGACGGTGTCGGGATCGTCGTCCACGACCATCACCTGCGGCACCCTGTTCGATGAATCCATATTGTCCTCTTGACCATCGCCTCGCGCGTCAGGAATCGTCCCGGTCGTTGGGACCCGTGGGCGCGATCACGCCGCAGCGGCGCAGCTTGGCGGAAAATGTTGTCCGTTTGAGTCCGAGCAGGCGCGCGGCCGCCTGCTTGTTGCCGCCGGTGTGCTTGAGCGCCTCATTGATCATGCGGCCCTCGAGTTCGCGCACCAGCAGATTGAGATTGACGCCCTTGTCGTCGAGCGTGGCCGGGATGCGGGTTTCGGCCATGCGCGTGCTGGCGGTCAGATTCGCGGGTAGCACGTCGACGTCGATGACGGAGTCCTCGCACAGGATGACCAGCCGCTCGACCATGTTCTCGAGTTCGCGCACGTTGCCCGGCCAGTCGTACGACCACAGATTGACCATCGCCTCGCGCGACACGCTCCATTCGCGCCCCGGCATCCGCTGGCGCATCCGGTCGAGAAAATATTCCACTAGCAGCGGGATGTCGGAGCGCCGCTCGCGCAGCGGCGGAATGATAATCGGTACGACCTGCAGGCGATAGAACAGATCCTCGCGGAAGACGCCTTTTTTGACCGCTGCGACCAGGTCGTTATTGCTGGCCGCGATCACCCGCGCGTCGACCCGCGAGGCGCGGTCCGAGCCGACCGGACGCACGATACCGTCCTCGAGCACGCGCAGCAGCTTGGCCTGCAACTGCGCCGGCATCTCGCCGATTTCGTCGAGGAAGATGGTCCCGCCGTCGGCCGTGCTGAACAGTCCGTGCCGCGGCGCTGCCGCGCCGGTAAAGGCGCCGCGCTCATGCCCGAACATCTCGGATTCGAGTAGCTCGTGCGGGATTGCGGCGCAGTTGACCGGCACAAAGGCGCGCTTGGCGCGGGCCGACAACGCATGGATCGCGCCGGCGACCACCTCCTTGCCGCTGCCGCTCTCGCCGGTGATCAGCACGGTCGCGTCGGTCACCGCGACGCGATCGACCAGCGCGCGCAATTTTACGATCGTGGGATGGTCGCCGATCAGCGCGCGCTCAGCGAGCGAGCGATACGCCGCGTCCGCAAGTTTAGGCTCGGATGACACCGGTCAGGACTCCCCCATCGCACGGGCGATTTGCGCGCTAGCACAGCGCGCTTTAGACGGTCCAGGAAAGAGCCGTATTATTGTCATATTCCCACAGTGGGAAACAAGCGAAACTTCATGCTGTCCAGCTCTGGGACGCCGCACGGCGCCGATCGCTTTTGCTTCCATCCACTCGTCAAAGATAATTCGAGCAAAGAATAGATCAATCGCCTACCTTGCGTCAGGAATCTCTTCCCGATAGAGCGCCGCCTGGCCGGGACCCTCGGCGACCGAAATCTCGATCGATTCGATATGCACCAGCGCGCCTTGCGCCGCCAGCGCGTCGCGCAGCTCGCACCATAGATAGCGCGCCAGTTCCTCGGCCGAGCTATGCGCGATCGGCAGCAGCACCACGTCGGCCGCCGGAAACGAAAAACGATCATGCTCGTAAGCCACGCGCACCTGCCCGCCTTCGGTAGCGATCGTCAGGCAATCGCTGTTGGCCGGCAGGATGGTGCGTTCGTCGAGCCGATCGGCGAGCGCCTTGGTCAGGCGCTTGATCAGGCCGAAGTCGAGCACGTAGCCAGTCGCGGCCAGCCGTCCGGCGACACGCACGCCGACCTGGTAGTTATGCCCGTGCAGCGGCTCGCGGAAGCCCGGGTAGGCGATGAAGTGGGCGGCGGAGAATTTCAGATTCTCCTTGGTAACATGAATCGAGAATCGCGGCTTCACGGTCCATCATTACTACCCGGCCGGGTCGAGAGAAAGGGTGCCAGCGCAGGATGTGGCGCCGCGCCGAAGGCACCTTGGTAACGCGGCTCGTCGAGCGAGGTCGCGCTCAAAAAGCGCGCGCGCTCGCCCGGCGCGATCAGATCGAAGCGCGGCCTGAGCGCGCGCTCAAGCTCGCCGTCGAGACCGCGCGCCAGGTCGCCGATCTCCAGCCCGTGATAGCCGCCGAGCAGGCATTCGACGAAGTAGCCGACCTGGCCTTCGCGATCGAGATCGAAGGTGTCGATGCGCAGCGCCTCGGCGAGCGTGAGCAGCCGGTCCATCCCGTATTCGGTGCGCTTGGAGCGCACGGCGGCGTGGCCACTGCCGTCGAAGCCCGAGCCGATCGCGGCGACCGCGACGCGGCCGTCGTCGAGCGGAAGCGGATGGAAGATGTAGCCGTCGGAAGTGTAGCCGACCAGATCGCATAGCGCCGCGCGATAGCCCAGCAGGTTCCATTGCGCACGTTCGGCCAGGCCGAGCAGAAATTCGCCGAGCGGTAGCTTGGCGCGATCGGCGTGATCGATTAGCTCGACGAATTTGTGCTCGTTGTATTCTTCGCGCCGCGCGATCAACGGCGCCCAGTGGCGATCGAACACCAGGCCCAGGCCGCCGATCTCGCCGCCATCGTCACCGCGATCGTCGTGACCGTGGCCGCCGCCGGCCTGGGCGCGCGCCGCAATCGGCCGCGCCGGATCGATCGGCTCGAGATCCATCGCCAGGTAATGGCCGTGGCTCGACGGTTTGGCGAGACCGCGGCGTACGTTGCGCAGGCGCACCGGAAAGGCGTCGCGCGCCACCAGGCGGCTGCCGCCACCGCGCCGTTCCGCGAGCATCCCGTAGCCGCTCAGCAGCGAGCCGTAGCCGATCACCAGCAGGGTATTATTGACGACCAAACCGCCAGCCTCCGGCGAGGCGCCGTCACAGTCGGCCGCCGCTCGCAGGCAAAATTGTAGCCGCCCGGGCCGCGCCGGTCGACGCCGCCCGCGCGCCGATCGCGCACCGGTTATTCAAAGCCAGAGCAGGATACCGTGCGCGGGCATCCCGGTGGCGCGATGAATCGCGCGCACATAGAGCGCCAGCTGGACGCGATATTCGCTCAGGCGCACGGCCAGCTCAAGATCGGTCTTGAAGTCGACCACGGTCCAGCGGCGCACGCCGTCGCATTCTTCGATGAAGGCGAGATCGGCGACGCCTTCGACAATCGCGCCGCGATCGCGATCCTGATTCGCCGCGGCGTCCGCATGGTCCGCGCCATCCGCGTCGTCGTCGGCGAGGGTGAGGATTAGCGGCGTCTCGCGGCGCAAAGCCGGCGCGGCCGCCGCCCGGCGCATCAGCGGTGAAGCGAGCGCGCCGCGCACCACCTTGGCCGCCGCGCGGCTTTCGTCGTGCGCGGCGCCCAGCGTGCGCGCGAAAAACTCCGCCGCGGCGTCGATCGCGCCGGGTGCCGCATCAAGCGCGACGCGCGACAAAATAGCATGCACCAGCGTGCCGAAAGCCGCGCCGTGCGGGCGCCCGGCCCGGCGCCCGGCTTCGACGATCTCGATCGCGTCCGCCTCGGGCAGCGCCGGCGGATTGGCTGAGGCGGCAAGCTCGGTCGGCGTCGTCACCCGCATGGTGGGCGCACTGGCCGCGGCGATCGTCGCCGCGCGTTCCGCCCGCCATGCGTCGTAAGCGCGCTGGCCGCGCGCCGATCGATCGGTGCCCGCGTCGGCCTCGAGCAGGGCGCGCTGTCTGAGACCCATCATCTCGCGCACGTCGAGCGTCAGGATCGACGGATCCCACCAGACCACGCGATGCGCTCCGGCCTCCGGGCGATGCGTTCCGGGCGTCACGCCGGCGCTGCGCGTGACCGCGTTGGCCGGGCGATCGCCCGCGAGCTCCGCGGCAAAGGCGGGACCGCCGGGGGCGCCGCGCTCGAGTGGCGTGCGCGCGTTGCGCGGGTCGGGATAGAGCACCGGATCGAGCCGCGCGAGCCAGCCCGCCTGGCGCTCGTCCCCGACCACCGGTGCGACGATCAGATCGCGCGCGCGGGTGGTTGCAACGTAGAGCAGGCGGATCGCCTCCTCGGTATCGCGGCGCTGCTCGTCGGGTGCATGGTCGAGCAGCTCGCGCGGGGCGCATCCGCCGAGCCGCTGCGCGCATCGCCGCTGCTCGGGGTCGACGAAGCGATGGGCCTCGCCGGCGGTCTCGTTGCAGGTCAGGTCGGCCAGGATGACGACCGGGAACTCGAGCCCCTTGGCGCGATGCACGGTCATGATGCGCACGCCTTCGGTGCCCTCTTCGACCACCGGCGCTTCGCCCGCCTCCTCGCGCTCGGCGCGCGCCTCGAGCTCGTCAACGAAGCCGCGCAGCGAGGTCGCACCGCCGCGCGATTCGTAGCGGCGCGCGAGGTCCATCAGGCGCATCAGGTTGGCCAGCGCCTGTTCGCCGTTGGGCCAGATCGCCACACCGGCATGGGCGCGGGTGGCGGCGAGCAGGCGCGCGATCGTCTCGGCGATCGGGCGGCGATTGCGTCCGCGATGCAGCTCGCGCAGCACGCCCAGCGCGAGCGCGATCGGACCGAGCTCGGGCGCCAGGCCGGCGGCCAGCGGACGAAACGGATGGAGCGTGCCGACGGTCTCGCGAAATTGCAGCAGCGGTCCGTCGGCGATCGCGAAGAACGGACCGTGCAGCGTGGCGAAGACCGCCAGCTCGTCGTCGGGACGCTCGATCGCGCCGAGCGCATTGCGGATCGCCTCGGCCTCCTCGCGCCGATGGAGCGAGCCGCCGCGCACCAGCACGTGGGCGACCTGCCGCGCTTCGAGCGCGCGCACGTAGGGGCGCGTGACGTCGCGGCCGTAGGAGTTGAAGCGGCGGAACAGGATACAGATATGCCGCGGCCGCATCGGCTCGCGCCCCGCCGACTCGCGTTCGGTGACCGTCCAGCCGCTCTCGCCGACCAGCCATTTGACGAACGCGGCGATCGCCTCGGGCAGTGAATCGTCGATCCGCCATTTCACAATCCGGCCGTAGTCGCCGTACGGATTGGGCACCGGCAGCGCGACGATCGCGGGCTGCGCCGGGTAGTCGGCGCGATAGGCTTCGAGCGCGGCGTAGGCCGGCTGGGTCGGCGATTCGGCGGCCATCAGGGGGGCAAACGCGGCATTGACCAGCGCCTGGATCTCGGGCGTCGCGCGGAAGCTCACGGTGATCTGCTCGAGCGCCGCGCCGCGATCCAGCAACCGGCGCTTGACGCTCTGGTAGAGCGCGACGTCGGCGCGGCGAAAGCGGTAGATCGATTGCTTGGGGTCGCCGACGATAAACAGCTTGCCCGGCCGCGGGCGCACGGCGAGCCAGTCGCCGGCGATCGGATCGTCGGCCGCCAGCAGCAGCAGGATCTCGGCCTGCAGCGGATCGGTGTCCTGAAATTCGTCGATAAAAATATGGCTGAAGCGATCCTGCAATTCGGCGCGCACGGCGGGCTGGTCGCGCACCAGGTCGCGCGCGGTGAGCAGCAGGTCGAGAAAATCCAGCCGCCCGGCGCGGGCCTTGGCCGCGCGATAGTACTCGACCACCGGCCACAGCTCGTCGCGCAGTTGCGGCGCCAGGTTGGCGCCCGCCAGATCGCGGAACTCGTCGAGGCGGCGCTTGAGCGCGTCGCGCCGGGCGATCACGTCGGCGCGCGCCAGCGTGCCGAAGGCGCGCCCCGCCCCGCGCCATCGCCAGCGCCCATGATTGCCGCGCACCAGCCGCAGCAGCGCGTCCTCGAGCGCGTCGTAGTCGCGATCGCGCACGCTCTCCAGGCGCGTCGCCTCGCCGATCGGGCGGCGAATCTCCTCGAGCGCCTTGCGCATCCAGTCGTCCGGCTCGCCCTCGGCGGCCAGCTCGCCGAGCGCCTCGATCTCCTCGACCAGCGCGTCGATCGCGCGATCGCGATCGAACGGCTCGTGGCGCCACGGCGCGTCGAAATCGCGCCATTCGACCAGCTCGCGCGCGGCCGCGATCAGCAGCGGGCGCGGCCCCTCGCGATCGGCCAGATCGCGCCGGCGCAGGATCCGCCGCAGCGCCTCGCCCGGATTCGCCAGCGCATCCTCGAACCAGCGCTCGAAGGCCGCCTCGAACAGCGGCGCGGTCAGCTCTTCGGCGGCGACCTCGAACCTCGGATCGACGCCGGTTGCGATCGGCCGCTCGCGCAGCAGGTCGGCGCAAAACGAATGAATCGTGCCGATATGCGCCTGCTCGAGGCGGGGCAGCGAGTCGGTCAGGCGCGCGCGCGCGGCCGGATCGGAAGCGCTCTGGCGGGCGCGCTCGATTTCAGCGCGCAGCCGCAGCTTGAGCTCGCCGGCGGCCTTTTCGGTAAAGGTCACCGCGACGATCCGCTCGAGCGTGGTGCGGCCGGCCGCGATGACCGCGACGATCCGGCTGACCAGCGCGGTGGTCTTGCCGGTGCCGGCCGCCGCTTCGATAATCAGCGTGGTGTCGAGGTCGGTGCGGATCCGCTCGCGCACGCGCGCATCGGCGGGCGCCGCAGGCGTTGGCGCGGCGCTCGCGGCGCCGATCGCCGCGCCCGCCGTCACGGCATCTCCCGCAGGCGGCGCAGGCCGGCCAGCCGTTTGGCGGCGGCGTTGTCGCCCTCGGTCTTATACTGTACCCGAGTATCCTCGTAGGGACCGCAGACGCGGCGGTAGTCGCAATACTCGCATTCGCGGGCGCCCGGTGCGGCCGGCAGAAAGCCCTCGCGCAGCGCGCTATCGAGGGTCGTCGCAAAGGCCGCAATCGCCTTGCGCGACGCGTCGTCGAGGGCGACCACGCGCTCCTCGTAACCGCCGGCCGCGGTGCAATAGTAGAGCCGGCCCGCGCTGACCGGTTCGCCCAGCACCGCCTCCGCGGCCAGCGCATAGAGCACCGGCTGCAGCGTCTTGCCGCCGCCGATCACGATATCTTTGGCGGTGCGCGCGCGACCGGTCTTGTAGTCGGTGATCCGCAGGGCGCCGCCCGCGCCGCGCTCGACCAGGTCGATCGAGCCGCGCAGACTGATTGCGACGCCGGGCGCAAGGTCGAGCGTCGCGGGCGCGGCCGCGCTGGCCGGATCGGCATGCGCGCGGCCGGCGAGACCGAAGCCCAGCTCGAAGCGATCGGGGCGCCAGCGCGGTGCGTCGGCGGCGCTGCGCCGCAGCCATTCGCGCAGATCCGCGCGAATCGAATCGAGCCCGTCGAGCCATACGCGCTCGATCGCGGGCGCGAGTTGATCGTGATAGCCCGTGGCGACCGCGTCCAGGGTCGCGTCGAGCGTCGCGTGCGCCGCCGCCAGCGTCGCGTCGGTCACCGGCAGGCGCCCGGCGTCGCGCAACGCGGTAAACAATTCGAACTGCACCTCGTGAACCAGCGAGCCGCGGGTCAGCGGATCGATCACCTCGATCGCGGCCGCCTCTTCGCGCGGTTCCAGGCGATGGATCGCCTGCAAAAAAAAGCGGTACGGACAGGCGGCGAAGTTCTGCAGCGCGGTCGGCGAATAGGTCCGCGCGGCGATCTGATGACGCGCCAGCGCGGCGCGTTCGTCCGCCGTCGGATCGACCAGCCCGTCGTTGACCGTCCAGCGTTTGAGCCAGCGGCGCGCGCGGGCGCGCAGCGCACGCCCCAGATGGGGGTTGGCGCCGAGCAGATAGTGCGCGGCGCCGGCGGTCGCCGCGGGGTCGGCGTCGATCAATTGATCGAGCACCGCAAGGTCGAATTCGGCCTCGTCGATTGCGTCCGCGGGACGCGCCGGCGCGGGCCATCCGAGGCGTCCCGGATGCTCGCCGGCGGCGCGCCGCGCAAGTTCGTCGAAGCCCGGCAGGCGGCCCTCGGCCGCGCGCAGAATTTCGAGCGCGTAAAACGACGGCACCCGCGGACGGCCCTGATCGAGGTCGACCCGCGGGTAGGAAAAAACTACCCGTTGGCACGATGCGCCGACTGCCAGCCGCAGCGCCAGGCGCTCGGCGGCGACCCGATCGGCCTGCGTGGCCAGCGCCGGCGAGAGCGCGCGGCGCGCCGCGTCGGCCAGGATCGGATCTTCGATCAGCTTGCGCGGAAACACCCGCTCGACCAGTCCGGGCACGATCACCAGGTCGAACTCGAGCCCGCGCAGAGCGGCGGCCGGCCCGACGAAGACCGCGCCATAGCGCCGGCGCGCGGGCGTGCGATTAAGCTGGCCCAGCCGATCGCCCAGCACGATGCGCACTTCGTCGAGCGTCACCGGTCCGACCGGGCCCATCGGATCGAGCTCGGCGAGCGCCGCCAGAATAGGCTCGCGATCGCGAATCGCGCGTCCGGCGAGCGTCCGCAGATGGTCCAGCCAGTCGTTCCATGGCGCGGCCCGCGGCAGCGCGGCGAGCGCGTCGATCAGCGGCAGCGCGGCGTCGCGCAGATGATCGAGATCGATCAATTGGCGATCGATCGCGGCCAGATGCGCACCGTCTTCGGCTGCGAGTTCGGCGCGCTGGAGACGGAGTTCCGCGGCGAGCCCGGCCAGGCGCCGCGCCCAGCGATCGCGGCTGCCGATCACCGCCGCTTCCACCAGCAGCTTTTCCCATCGCCACGGCGCGCGCGCGGCCGGATCGACGATTGGCGACGGCGCTTCGTCGAGGTCCTCCGATTCGGCGGCGGTCGCGAGATCGCCGCGCAGGGCGCCGGCCGCAAATTCGGCGTCGGACGCGGCGACGATCTGGTCCGCGCCGGCGGCGGGCGGCGCTGCGGGCAGTTGCGCGAGCGAGAGGTATTCGGCGAAGCGCCGCGCCGAAAGGTTTTCGCCCGCGCAGGCGAGCAGCGCCAGCAGCGCCCGGCCGCCCGGCTCGGGACGCGCCGCGCCGCGCGCGAAATGGGCCGGGACGCCGGCCCGATCGAGCGCCTCTTCGAGATAGGGCGCGTAGCGCGCGGGCGCATGCAGCGCCACCGCAATCCGATCGAAGGCGACGCCGCCGCGCGCCGCGGTCTGGATACGCCGCGCGATCTCGACGCATTCCTGCATCTCGCCGGCGGCCGAAATCAGCGTCACCGAGGCGTCGATCGTGCGCTCGGCCGGCGCCGCGTCGCGAAACAGATATTCGGCCAGGCGCTCGAGTGACGGCGCGTCGTCGTCGGTCGCCGGAGCACGGCGCGCGGCCGCGAGGTCGAGCCGCAGGGCGTCGCCCAGGCGCGCCAGCGTACCCTCGTCACCGGCCGGGACGGTCGCGAAGGTATGCGGTGCGCGCGCGGCGAGCGCCGCGATCAGATCGCGCTCGCGCGCATTTTCGATCGGCACGTCGAGGATCACGATCGGCCGTCCGCTGAAGCGGCTCGCCGCGCCGTTGCCCTCGCCAGCGGACGCAAGCGCCGCGATCGCCGCGTCGAGCATCACGGTGCGATCGGCCAGCCGCGCGGCGGCCAGCTCGTCGGCATATTGATCGAGCAGCGCGGCCAGCGGCGGACCGATCGCCGGCAACCGTGCGACTTCCGCCGGGGTGACGCCGCCCAGGCGCAGTTCGCCGACCGTGCGGACCAGCGCGCCGGGAAAGCCGGGCCGATCGATCACCGCGCCGAAATAGGCCAGCCGTCCGCTCGGCCGCAACCGATAGACCGCGCGCGCCGCGATCGCCTCGGCGGCCAGCGCCGCCGCCGGTGCCAGTCCGGCCGCGGCGATCCGTTCGGCGGCGAGCAATCCGGCCAGCCGAGGCAGCGTCAGGCGATGGAGACCGAAGAGGGCGCCGCGCGCCGCGCCGAGCGTGCGCACCAGATCGTTCGCCGCGTCCGCCGACGCCGCGATTACGATCGCCTCCGCGTCGGCCGCCAGCGCGCCGAGAAATTCCCGCGCCGCGCGCAAGCGCTCGCCGGCGCGGGCTGAGTAGACGATCGTGGCGGTGGTGGGTGACGGCATTGTGCGCGGCTGCGGCGTGGCCTAATCGTCTGTCGCCGCGGGCCGGCGGAGCAAGAGGGGGCGCGCGGCTCAATCCACAGCGCGGGTGTGGACAGACCGCACGGCGCGCCGGATTCCGATCGCCCGGCGGACGCGAGCGGCCCGCGCGATCATTATCGAAGGGCGATTATATCCGCTGGCGCAAAGCCCCGCCGCGTCATTCGGCCAGCCGCACCGGGTCGCCCACGCGCACGATCCCCGGCGCGCCGATCGCGGCGAACACGCCGAGCGTCGCGCGATGATGTTGCGCGGTGGCGCGCAAAATCCGCAGGTCGCGCGGCAGACCGTCCTGGCGATGGGTCGTCATGACGCAGCGCAGCGCCGGCTGCATCTCAACGATCGTGACCGCGGCGCCCGCCTCGAGGGTCTTGCCGATCCATCCGTCCTCGACGAAGCCGGTCGCCTCGGGCGCGGTCTCGACCACGATATTGGGCCGAAAGCGCCGTGCGTCAGCTTGGGCGTCGTCGCCCGCCAGGCGCCGCAGATGAGCGATCGTGCCGGTCGCCAGCACGTGGATCGTCGCCGAGTCGAAGAAACTGCCGCGCAGCAGCGCGAAGCTGTCGGGCATCGTCGCGCGGGTCAGGCCGGGCATCACCTCTTCGATCGCCACGTCGCCGAAGATCGTGTCGGGGTCGATAATCGCGCGGCTATGCCGCCCGGCGCCGGCGCGCTCGAGCGTGACGTCGAAGCCGAGCGCCACGGAGAGCACGGCGGCGGCGTCCGCGTCATCGGGGTGCAGCATGCGGCCGTCGGGCAGGATAATCGTGACGGGAGCGTCGCCGTCGGCGATCGGCACGCGGTCGTAGCGCGCACGATACTCGAACAGGCGCGCGATTTTCTTCGCGCTGACGATTCGCCCGCCGGCGGTCTCGCGCAGCGCCCATGCGCGGTCGCCAAGCGCGCCGCCGGGGCCGATCGCAAGCTCGCCGACGCGCTCGCCGAGCATCGACTTCACCGGGTAGCGGTAGAGTTCCTTGACGACGCCGATTTTGGTGGTTCCCATAGATTTCGCTATCTTCCAATACTCCTGCGCTGCCCGCCCTATCCGCCAGCCAACCGATTGAAATCGCCGCGCCGCGCGCGGTGGAGTCAATCGGTCAGCACGACCGCGTCGCCAATCCGGATCGTACCCGGCGTGCCGACCGCCGCGAACAGCCCGACGTAGGCCCGATGATGACTCCAGGCGGTGCGCAATATCGCCGGGTCGTGCGGCAGTTCGGCCTGCGGATGAGTGGTTATGGCACAACGCAACGCCGGACGCATCCCGACCATCCGCACCGCGCCGCCGATTTCGATCGCGCCTTCGAGCCATTGGTCCTCGACGAAGCCCGGCGCGGTGTCGCGGCCGGTATCGACCAGGATATTGGCGCGAAAACGGCGCGGGTCGAAGTCCGCCGCACCGCCGGCCAGCGATCGCAGATGTTCGAGCGTGCCGCTGGCGAGCAGATGGATCACCTCTTCGTCGTAAAAGTCGCGCCGGGGCGCGACCGCCGCGCCGCGCATGATCGCCTCGAGTTCGGCCGGCCTCAGCGGTTCGCGGCGGATACGCTCGAAGCGCACCGCGCGCCGTAGATAGGCCGAGAGCAGGTCCGCCGCCGCCGGCGTGCCGGCCTCGACGATTTCGCCGTCGGGCATCGCGATACGCACCCGCGCCGCATCGTCTGCAAGCACGGGATCGCCTGCGAGCGCGGAATCGCCCGCCCACGCCGCGCGCAGATCAAGCATCGCCGGCCACGCCCGCGCGCTCATCACACCGCCATAGGTGGTTTCACACAGCGCCCATTCGCGATCGCCGGCCACGCCGTGCTCAGTGATCAGCGCCTGGTCGAGCGCCTCACCGCGCATCGATTTGACCGGGTAGCGCGACAACGCGCTGACTATGCCGAGCTGCCGCCGATGCATCGTAAACTCCCGCGCGGGGTCCGTCGCGGCCACCTTGTCGTGGCGCGCCGCGGACTGCGATAATGTATCCTCAGGGTGATGCGCGCTATGCAAGACCGAACTTGCGCGATGGTGGTGGTGGGCAACGAGATCCTCTCCGGCAAGGTGCAGGATAGCAATGCCTACTTCACCGCACGCGAACTGCGCAAGCTCGGCGTCACGCTCCAGCGCATCGCCGTGGTCCCCGACGAAATCCGCTCAATCGCCGATGAGGTCGCATACTGCGCGAAGACCTTTGACTTCGTCCTGACCTCGGGCGGCGTCGGTCCGACGCACGACGATATCACCATCGAGGCGATCGCGGTGGCCTTCGGCCGCAAGCTTGTGGTTCATCCTGAACTGAGACGCATCGTCGAGGAGTACTTCAAGGGTGGCCTCAACGCCGCCGGGCTCAAGATGGCCGAGGTGCCGGAAGGCGCCGTGCTCAATGCGGCCGGCGACCTGCGCTTTCCGACCGTGCAGATCGAAAACGTCTATATCCTGCCCGGCATCCCGCAGATCTTCGAACCCAAGTTCAAGGCGCTTGCCGGCCGCTTCGCGACCGATCCGTATTTTCTGCGCGCAATTTTCTTGAGCGCCAACGAAGGAATCATTGCCGAGCATCTCAACGCCTGCCTCAAGCTCTATCCGGAACTGCTGCTCGGCTCGTATCCGCGCGTCGGCGATAGCGAATATCGGGTGAAATTAACCCTCGAATCCAAAGACGAGCACTACCTGACGCGCGCCTTCGATCATCTGATCGGACTTTTGCCCGGGGACGCGGTGGTCAAAACCGAGTAACAATATAGTAGAGTCGATCGCGGAATGGGGTGGTCCGATCCGCTGGTGGTGGAACTGTTACTTAAACGGTGGGGGGAGGAGGAAGGACAATGAAAACTAAATCCGTTTCGATGGTCGCGATGGCGATCGCTATGGGGCTCGCGTTGCCGGTGGCCGCGATGGCGCAGGATGCGGGCAGTGGCCCGGCCGTGCAATCGCCAATGCAACTGCCCGGGACCTCCGGCGCGCCGCAGGCCCAGGTGCCGCAGCCGCAAGAGGATCCTGGCGTCAACTGGAAGGGCGTCGGCATCGGCGCCGGCACCGTCGTCGGCAATGCGCTCTACATGCCGGCCAAGCTGGTCTATGGCATCCTCGGCGGTCTCGCCGGTGGCGCCGGATGGGCGCTGACGGGCGGCAACACCCAGGTCTCGAATACTATCTGGCGCAGTTCGCTCGGCGGCGATTACGTGCTCACGCCGAACATGGTCGCCGGCAAAGAGCCGATCCATTTCAGCGGTCCGACGACTACCGCCGTGCCGCCGCCCCCGCTCGATCCGAGCGCTAACGCGGGCGGTTCCTCCACCATGACGGCGAGTTCCGCCGCGCTCGCCACAGTGCCGGCCGCAACCGCGGTCGGACCGCATCCGATCGATCGCGGCGCTGGCCCGATCGGCGGCGCATCGCCGCGCGGCGGGGCGAGCGGGCTAGCGGGGCCGCTGCCGAGCACCAGCATCGAATGAGCCGCGGCGCGCGCCTCGTTGGCGGCGTCTAACTTGAGCGAACGTCGGGCTTTTGATCGGACGCCTGGCTAACGATGCGCGCGTATTCGGCACTGCCACAGCCGGTGCGAGCACGACGCGCCTGATGAGTGCCATCGGGATAGGAATAGCGCTATGAAGCATGCACGATTTCTCTGGAAGTCGACCTGAAGCACTTGCCGCAACGCCAGGAGTTTCCTGCGCGACGAAATCGGTATGGTGCTCGACGAGCGGGATTACGCCAAACAGCCCTTCACGCTGGCCGAGCTGAAGGAATTGTTCAAGGGCGTCGATCCGCGCGATTACTTAAATCCCAAGAGTCCCGCCTTCAAGGCGCTCGGCCTCAAGGGCCAGACGCTCACCGCCGAACGGGCGCTCAAGCTGATGGCCGAGGAGCCCAATCTGCTCAAGCGTCCGCTGGTTATCGCGGGGACTACGATAATCGCCGGATTCGATCGCGAGCGGCTGCGCGCTGCGCTGAAATAGGGCTGACTGATTCTCGGGGATCCGGGCGGGTTCGATCTCGAGGCGCTACGCCGACTTCTCGATCTTCTCGATTTTTTCCGCGCGCTCGGCCACGCGTTCGGCACGCTCGGGCTTTTCCGGCTTCTCGGGCTTGTCGTTATGGCGGACCTGATGACCGCCGGGAACCGGCAGCTTGCTGGTGGTCAGAACCTCGATAAACTTGCGCACCGCCGGTGATAGCTCGCGTCCGCGCTTATAGATTATCGCGAGCGGCCGGGTGAACGGCCCTTCGGTGAACTCCAGCATTTTGAGCGAATCGCGCGCGGTTTCGAGTTCGACCGTCGATCGCGGCACGATCGCGATGCCCTGGCCGATTTCCACCGCCCGCTTGATGGTCTCGATATTGTCGAACTCCATCGTGTAGTTCGGCCGCACTCCATGCTCGCGCAGGATTCGGTCGGACGCCTTGCGCGTCGCTATGTCGCGCTCGTAACCCACAAAGCGCATTCCCACTAGCTGACTGACGCTGACCCGCGTGAGCTTGGCCAGCGCGTCCTCGGGCGGCACGACCAGCACCAGTTCGTCATGGCGAAACGCGATCGTTACGATCTGGCTGCGCTTGGCCGGATAGGCGACTACGCCGAGGTCGATTTTGCCCTCGACCAGGTCGTCGTAAATTTTGTTCGATCGCAGGTACTCGAGATGCACGTTGACCTGCGGATAGGCGCGCAGAAACTCGCTCAGATAGGGCGGCAGTTCGTGCAACCCGACGCTATACACCGTGCCCACCCGGATCGATCCGGCGACCACCGATCCGATCTCGCGCAGGCGATTCTCCAACTCCACGAAGCGCCGCACGATCTCCTTGCTCGAATTGTAGAGAATCTGGCCCGCCGGCGTCGGTTTGACACCCGCCCGCGCCCTCTCTAACAATCGGCATTCGTACTTGTCTTCAAGGCTGCGGACCTGCTGGCTGACCGCCGACTGAGTGACGAAATTTTGCGAGGCGGCATAAGAAACACTACCGCTTTCGATAATGTCGCAGAAGACCTTTAGCGTTTCGATGTGCATATTACTACGCTGTCATATAAGCGTATTTGATGGCCCCAGCTTACGCAACGGGGTTCCTGACGGGAATCGCCGACGACTTGCCGCGCCGGCGCGGGATTGGCCGACCGCCGTGCGACGTTGTATATGACCGACGCCCGATGAGCGCGCCGCGCGAAAATTGTTAGAATAATGTTTGAATATCGCCAAGGAGTCCGCCAATGGCCGCTACGTTGAAAGATCTCGACTTCTTCCAGCTCGATGAACTGCTCAGCCCCGAAGATCGGATGACCCGCGACGCGGTCCGCCAGTTCGTCCAGCGCGAGGTCATGCCCGGCATCGAGGGTCATTTCGCCAACGCCACCTTTCCGCGCGAAATCATCCCGAAAATCGCGGAGTTAGGCATCCTCGGCGCCAATTTGAAGGGCTACGGATGCGCCGGGATGAACAACGTTGCCTATGGCCTGATCATGCAGGAGCTCGAGGCGGCCGACTCGGGACTGCGCTCGTTCGCCTCGGTCCAGGGCGCGCTCGCGATGTACGCGATCTACGCCTGGGGCTCGGAGGAGCAGAAGAACCGCTATCTGCCCGGCATGGCGCAGGGCAAGCTCATCGGATGCTTCGGGTTGACCGAACCTGACCACGGCTCCGACCCGGGCGGGATGGAGACGCGCGCGCGCAAGGACGGCCAGGGCTGGATCCTGAACGGCACCAAGCGCTGGATCACCAATGGCTCAATCGCCGACCTCGCGATCGTGTGGGCCAAGATCGATCAGGGCATCACCGGCTTCATCGTCGAAAAGGGCGCCCCCGGTTTCACCACGCGCGATATCCACGGCAAGTTCTCGATGCGCGCGTCGATCACCTCCGAACTGATGTTCGACGACGTGCGGCTCGACGCCAGCGCGCAACTGCCCACCGCGCGCGGCCTTAAGGCGCCGCTCGCCTGCCTGACCCAGGCCCGCTACGGCATCGCGTGGGGTGCGATCGGCGCGGCGCGCAGTTGTTACCATTGCGCGCTGGATTACGTGAAATCGCGCAAGCAGTTCTCGCGCCCGCTGGCCGGCTATCAGTTGGTGCAGCAGAAGCTGGTCAACATGCTGACCGAAATCACCAAGGCACAGATGGTCTGCCTGCGGCTGGGCCAATTGAAGGACGCCGGTACGATGCGCCCCGAGCACGTCTCCTTCGCCAAGCGCAACAATGTGCAGGCCGCGCTCGAGATCGCCCGCACCGCGCGCGACATGCTCGGCGCCAACGGCATCGTGATCGAGTACCCGGTGATTCGCCACATGCTGAATCTCGAGACCGTCAACACCTACGAGGGCACCTACGACGTGCATACGCTGATCCTGGGCCGCGATATCACGGGCGCCAGCGCCTTCGATTGATCGGCCCGCCGGCGCGTGCTTAGCGCATGATCATGTTGAGGCCGCTCGGCGTCGAGTAGCGCGTGAAATCCAGATATTCCTTGGGCACCTGTTCGTTCACATAGAACGGATGAGTGCCGTCGGTCGGATCGCCGACGAACGAGGCATGGTTGTTCTGGATATCCCAGAACGCGTAGACCACCGATCCTGAGGAATCGACCGGGCCGATTCCCGGCACGTCGACCGTATGCATGAACAGGCCGGCAATCTTCCATAGCTGCATCTTCGAATCGTACAGCTCTTCCCACAGCGGCGCCGAGTCGGCCTTGTCGACGTACATGATCCGCTTGCCGTAACAGTAGCCCGCGCTCTGCGCAGGCAGCTTGCTCATGCCGATCACATCCACATCCCGCACTTGCCATTTGCCCCACGACGGCTTGGGCCATCCGAGCGGCATCTCGAAGGCGTCGGGAAAGCCGCCGTCGGGCATCTTGCTGAGGATCAGCGCGAGGATCTTGCGGTCGCCCAGATAGTCAACTTTGAGTTGCGTGATATTCGAATTGAACCCCGACCGGTAGTCATCCTGGTTGATATCGAGACCCGAGTTCTGCCCGCAGCGCGCGTAGGTCGATACCGACTGGTAACGGCGCAGCGAGGGGATGAACGCGTACAGATCCTGCGACCGCGCGAGATCGTTATAGGCGATCGTCAGCGACGCCGTATAGCGCATCTGCTCGGGCTGCAAAATCATGAACCATTGGGTAAAGAAGGTGCCCTCGGCTTCCGGCGCGTTCGCCGCCACCCCCGGGTCGGTGTTGAAACTGAGCTGGCGGTAGACCACGTCGCCGGTGGTGCAATTGGTGTTGCCGTCCGCGTTGAGGGTGCAACCGCTCGCCTGGCTGATAAACGACAGGTGCGGCACATAGCGGTACCAGAGATTGGCCAGAATCTTCCAGCCGCGATGCGGTTCGGCGGGCGCCGGAAAGGGCAGGCCGCCCTGGTAGCCGGTAAGCGTCAGGCCGCCGCCGGGCAGTTCGACGACCTTGATCTGATTCGAGAATTTTTCGGTCGCCGCCGCGTAATTCTTCGGCGGCGGATTGACGATCGTCGGGCCGACTTCGATCGCCACGTCGGCCGGGATCTTCCAGTAGTATTTCCCGGTGAACAGATCGGCCAGTCCCTCGGACATGAACGGCCGATACTGCGTCCAGTTCTGCATCGTGATCGTCGTGCCGGGCGCAATCGTCCCCGCGGCGGAGGCTGGTTGCTGGGCGAAACCGGTCGCCGGTGCAAGCAGGAACGGCAAGCATATGAGCATCAGGCGAAGCGGCTTCGTCATCGGTACTAATTCTCCCTCGGACGGACTTCAAGTGGGCGCCGCCCAGCGTTAGCAAAGTATTTGCGCGGGTACAAATATCGCGCCCTCGCGGCCTCGCCGCGCAGTTGGGCAGCGCCGCGCCGCCCGTGCTAGTTGTCGGTCGTGCACATTACTCGCTGCTTGCGGACGGGGGTCGAACCGATGGAAGTCAGGGGCAAGAATGCGATCGTCACCGGCGCGGCGCGCGGCATCGGCCGCGGCATCGCGCTCGAACTCGCGCGCGCCGGCACCAATCTTGCGCTGGTCGATCTCGGCAATCCGGCCGATGCGGCGTTGACCTACAACCTTGCCGCGCAGACCGAATTGCTGCGCACGGTCGAGGAGGTCAAGGCGCACGGCGTCCGGGCGATTCCGATCCTCGCCGACGTGACGCGCGCCGCCGACTGCGCGCGGATGGCCGCCGAGACCGCCGCGGCGCTCGGCAGTATCGATATCCTGGTCAACAACGCTGGCATTATCGCCGTCGGCCTGGTTGCTGATTTCTCCGAGCAGCAATGGGATCGCGTGATGGCGGTGAATGCCAAGGGGCCGTTTCTGTGCGCGCAGGCCTGCATCCCGCATCTGCTACGCGCCGGCGCGGGCGCGATCGTCAATATCGCCTCGATCGCCGGCAAGCGCGGACGCGCCGGCGTCGCGGCCTACTGCGCGAGCAAGTTTGCGGTGGTCGCGCTGACCCAAGCGCTGGCCGAGGAGCTGGGCGCCGCCAACATTCGCGTCAACGCGGTCTGCCCTGGCTTCCTGCGCACCGCGATGTGGACCGAGGTGCTCAACAAGGTCCGCCTGCCGCTCTTCGAGTCCGGCGAGGGCCGCGACAATCTCACCTTCATGGCGACGCAGGGCACGTTCCTCGGGCGCGAGCAGACCCCCGCCGATATCGGCGAGGCGGTGGTCTACCTGGCGCGCGCCGACAACGTGACCGGAATCGCGCTCAACGTCGCCGGTGGCGCGGAAGTGAATTAGCCGGGCGCGGACGGCGATTGCTGATCGACGGCCGCTGCATTAGAGATTATCCCCATGGACAGCGCGCTCCGGGCGTGAAGCCACCGGGGCCCATAACCAGTCGTGGCGGAGCATCGAGCATGATCAAGGCGACAGAATTCAGCCATGTGGCGGTCCGGGTCACCGACGTCGAAAAGTCGAAGAACTTCTACGAGAAAGTCATCGGGCTGAAGACCATCCCGCGGCCCAAGATCAAAATTCCCGGCGAATGGTACGGCATCGGCAACAACCAGTTGCACATCATCGGCGGAGAGCCGCGCGCAACGGGCATCGATCCGACCGGTCCGCACATGGCGATCGAGGTCGAGGATTTCGACGCGACCAAGGCCAAGGTCGAGGAACTCGGCATCCCCTATCTCGACGGCGCCGCGATGGTCTCGCGGATGACGCCCGAGGCGCAGCGGATGGTCGGCCGCCAGCTCTGGATTCAGGATCCCGACGGCAACGTAATCGAACTGCGGCAGAGTTCGTCCTCCTAAGGAACCTCTGCACAAGGCTCTGCGGTCACCCTGAGCGCAGCGCATGGGTCCCGGATCCGGGATGCTTCGCTGCGCTCAGAATGACAACCTAAACTTGTGCAGAGGTTCCCTAAGGGGCGGGCACACGCGCGGCCGGGTAGCAACGCCAAGCGCGGTACCCGGCACCTCGCATTGCTCGGCGCTGGATTGACTCTGCCGGCCAGTTTAGCTTAGCTGAGGGGTCTCTTCGTCGGCGGTGGGGCTGTAGCTCAGCTGGGAGAGCGCCTGAATGGCATTCAGGAGGTCGCGCGTTCGATCCGCGTCAGCTCCACCAATAAAATCAAGCACTTTTCTGTTTTCGGACGGTCATTGGACAGGCGCATTGTCCGAAATCTGTCCGAATTGTCAAGAGCGCCGATTAGATCAGCGATCTCGGCTCGTTAAAATCTCCAAAAGGTAGCGAGAGAGAACCTCATCCGGGTATTCCGCATACTGATGGGACTTTTGGGCAAGGGCAGCATCAGTTAAGCTGGTAGTCACGGTACATGCGACTCGGTGCAATAGATTTCCCGGATGAACTCATATCCGCACACAGAGACGTACGCCTCGTTCTCTTGGTGGGAAGCGGAGCTTCTCGGGGTGCGCCGTCGAGCCTTCCCACCTTCGAGGAACTCGCGCGCCAGGTTGCCGGCGGCGCCTACGACAAGAGCGTGGACGGTCCCGAAGACCAGTTCCTGGGACGGAAAGCGAAAGAGGGCATAAAGGTTCACGCGGAGGCGAAGGAGATCCTCGGCGACCCCTCGTCCAAACCAAACCGTCTCCATGAATTACTGATAGAGCTATCCTCGAGCGGCGGTCCGCTGCGAATCGTCACAACGAATTATGATTGTCATCTCTCGACAGTCGCGTCTTCTGAGGTATACGCTAGGTCGCCTGATATTTTCTATGCGCCTGCACTTCCGCTCGGTTCGAAGTTCACGGGCATCGTTTATCTCCACGGCTCCTTGGAACGCGATGATGATAGCATCGTCCTGACGGACGAAGACTTAGGTCGAGCCTATCTTACAGATGATTGGGCGACTCGCTTCCTTGTAGGCCTATTTCAGTCATATACCGTACTGTTTGTCGGCTATTCCCACAATGACGTGATCGTCAGCTATCTTGCTCGCGGCTTACCGCCTCAAGCGAAACGACGTTTCGCTCTTACCGAAACGAGCTGCCCTCGCTGGAATTTCTTGGGGGTCGTGCCGATCGTGTATTCGGCGGACGACGATCACGCGGCACTTTCGAAGGGTCTCGAAGATGGGCCCAACTCTCTAAAATGGGGACCCTTGACCACGAGCAGAGAATTAAAAGGATTGTGAGCAGACCGCCGCCGTTAGATCCGCAGGAAGGTGATTACATCCGAGGAGTTCTACAAGACCGAGCCAAGCTGCAATTCTTCACGCGCTATGCTGCGAGCGAGGAGTGGCTTCAATGGGTGGAGCAGCAGGAGGATTTCAGATGGCTGTTCCGACCGGAGTCAGGCCCGAACGTCGACCCTGAGCTCCCGAGAACATACATAGCTGCGGGATTGGCGTCTTGGTTCGCCGAGGTATTCGCTCTCACAGTTCCGGACCGCGCATTACTGACGGTTCAGAAGCAAGGTCGCCAGATGCAAGCCATGCTCTGGAATGAGATAGCCATGCGCTTGGTGTCACGTAAGCCGGCTCCACCTCCGGGCGTCTTCGCAAGATGGGTCGGCGCGTTGGTTCCTCCTCCGCCAGGTCATACGCGGACATGGTTATGGAGATTGTTGGCCCGTTGTGATCCGTCGGCGGACGAGGCAACGCCGCTTACGCTTTTTGATCATCTCACGGTTCCGAGATTGGTGCTCAAGCAGAGGCTTGTCCGACTGGATGTCGAACCCTCGATTGACTGGGATGTGGTCCTTAGAGGGCCAGATTTGATTTCAGGTCCGATCAGGGCAGCAACCTCCCACGAACTTGCTGAAGCGTGGAAGAACATTTTCGCGCCGAACCTACACCTGTTCGCAGAAAAACTGGTGCCCCTACTGACGAGTCGGCTACGGCAGGCACATCTTTTGTTCCGATCCGTCAAAAAGAACTACGAGCTGTGGGACCCGTTTAGTATCAGGTATCAGAATTTCGAGCACGGAAATGGAGGGTTTTGGGATTTTGCGCCGATTGTGGATGCCGCAAGGGATGTTATTCTCTGGCTGCTGCAAAAGAACCACGAAAGAGCGGAACACATCATAGGGGGACTGGATTTCAGAGGTCCCATTGCTTAAGAGGCTGGCTATTTACGCTTTGGGAAAGCACGATGGCTGGAGCGCCGATCAGAAATTGGCAGAGTTGCTGAAGGCGGACGTGATCTACGGAGTGATCCCGGACCGGGAGGTAACCGAATTACTGCAGTCTCAGTATCCCGCGGCTTCGATTAAAACACGCGAACTAGTTTCAAAACGCCAGACGCATTGCATCTGGCCTCAGGAATCGAGGAACACGCGGACGTCTTCGTCACAGGGGATGGAAAACTTGCCCGCTGCAAGGAGATACGGGTAGAGGTCGTTTAGTTATTAAGCGTTCGATCGGTTCTTCGGACTCCGCGTCAGTGGATTCAGTGTCTCTGCTCCGACAGATGACTATCTTTCGAGTGATCGAAGAGCTCAGATGGCTCTCCAGAAGCTCGCTAGCGCGAGCGCGATCCGCATCGTTCACGATGTTGTAACGATCGAATACGCGGCACGTCTTATGTCCGCTGAGTTCCATCGCGACGCGCTCCGGCTGAGCGACTTGCAGCAGCGAGTTCATTAGCAATGCCGATCCAACCTGAACTCCGGACCGGAAAACCAGTTCAAGTGGTCAGGCCGAGTTAATAATAGATATTCGGCCAGCCCGATCCATTCATTTCACCCGTCCGGTCAAGGTCGCTACGACGGCAATTTTTCCACCGAACGAATACCCATAGGCATTTGTTTTTTCGTCACTACTTTGCCTTGGTGCTCAGCTTTTTGTTGGCCTTGGCGTCTATCTTCTTTTTTTCCGATTCCGCTAGCTTGCCCTTCTTGACCATCTGCGCGGCGCGAGCCTTTGCATTGGCGGCGTGAGCCTTATCCGGCATTGGGTACGCCCGTTTTTCCGGCTCGCCAAACTCTTTAGCCGGCACTTTCTTGCGGCTTTTCGTGGTCAGCTTGGCCATTTTTATTGGTCCTTGGTTGGGTTTGATGGAACTCGACGGGTGCCTTTAAGAGAACGATAGGCCATATAATGGAGGCCAATCAAGTTCGTTGAAGACCGCCGAAGTTCCTCCAGAATATCCAGCGAAATCATCTCCATAAAACAGAGGGCGGACCCTCGAGGAATAGTTCTATTCCAAGAACTCCTCAACATCAGGGATGCGGGTGAAGGCGATTTTGCTGCCCGAGAAAGCGTGGCCCTGTGAGGGCGTCATGCCAATCAGGACGCTATCGCGCCCGAAGCGGTGATTAATCTTGTCCATAGCGCGGGACAAGTTTTCCGATTTACCGCGCGCCGCCAGATCGGCGTCCGGCCTGTTCGCGAACAAATCCGCCTGCAGATTAGTGGCCGCGACCAAGTCTGACAGCGTGACCGAGACTTTTCTGATCCTGACACCCGGGCTTTGTTTGAGCGCTTGCGTCCAGAGCCCGTTCAGGAGATCAAGGAAGGTCTTATTGTCCTGCGCCCGGTAGCAGCGATCTTCCGCATGGACGCGTAGGTCGTTTTCCAGCCGGGCGGAAAATGACATGGCGCTCGCATAATACTCCATACGCCGCAGGCGGCTGGCAGCCTTCAGCGTCAGGCGCCGGGCCACATCCTTGGCCTGGGCCGGTTCGCGCAGTTCAGGCGCCAGCACATGGCTGTGGCCGACGCTGCGCCGAACGGTTACCTCTTCCGGCAATTCCATGCCGCGCAGCAGATACCACAGTTTTTCACCCCAGACGCTACCCCAGACCTTGCGCATCTTATGCGGATTGAGCGCGAACAGACTCGGCAGGTCCGTGATTCCAGCTGTCCTGATTCGTCGTTCGATATTGGCGCCGACCCCCGGTAGATCGCGCAGCTTCAGGATGAAAAGCCTCTGTGGCAAGTCCTCCGCGCGCAGGACCACCAGGCCGTCCGGCTTTTGCAGCTCGGTGCCGACTTTTGCGAGATAACGGTTCGGCGCAATGCCGATCGAGCAGCGCATATAGGGACCGATGGTTTTTGCAATGCCACTTTTGATCGACTGGGCGATTTCCGTTGAGCGCTCGACCGAGATTTCATTATCCATAAGACGACATGCCACCTCGTCGATGGAGCAGACGGCGGTAACCGGGATATGCCGTTCGATCTCTTCGATAAGGCGGTGGTGAAACTCGACATAGCGCTCATGTTGCGCCAATACGCAAATCAGGCCGGGACAGAGGCGCCGGGCGTCGTAAATGGGCGTACCGGTTTTTACGCCGAAGGCTTTGGCCTCATAGCTCGCGGCGATTGCGCAAGTGGAATCGGTCTCGACCGGAACAACCGCGACCGGTTGGCCCCGCAGCGCGGGACGCATTTGCTGCTCGACGCTCGCAAAGTAGCTGTTGAAATCGACATACAGCCAGCGCAGGCTCAATGCGGGTATGGGATAATTGCTCGCGGCCATGGCTCATTTTACGACAGCGATCGCTAGCGCTCCACCAATTTTTGAAGAATGGAAATTGCAGAGCCGCTCGACCGAGTCGTAGCGGACCGCGTAAGAGATCCCGGTAGCCGGGAGGGAGGTTCGCAGTGAAGATGAGAAGACTTATCAGATGACAGGCCCAGCCGCGGCTCGCTCGCCAGCGCCACCGGCCAGTGCGCGCGCTTTGTTCGTCCTCTACGTCGTCATTTTCATCGGCTTCCTCGGCTACAGCCTGATGATCACGGTGTTCACGCCGATGCTGCTCGACGGACATGGCGCCATGCTGCCGGCGGCCACTCCGGCAGCGCGCCGGACTTTCCTGCTCGGCTTTCTGCTGTGCCTGTATCCGCTCGGACAGTTTCTGGCCTCGCCGATTCTGGGCGCATTATCCGATCGGTTCGGCCGCAAGCCGGTCCTCATGATCTCGCTAGCCGCCACGACGATCTGCTACGCGGTCATCGCGGGCGCACTGGGCGTCGCGAGCTTCGGCTTGCTCTGCGCAGGATCGTTTCTGGCGGGCCTCTCCGAGGCGAATATCGTCACGGCGCAAAGTGCAATCTCGGACGTGATTGCGCCCGCTAACCGCAACCGCTACTTCGGCTACATTTACATGAGCGTCAGCGCGGCATACATCGTCGGGCCGCTGGTCGGCGGCAAGCTTGCCGACCGCTCGCTCGCGAGGTGGTTCGGCTACGCCACTCCCTTCTGGGCGGTGTTCGGGCTGCTGGTAGTGACGATCGTGGCGACGCTTATTTTCTTTGCGGAGACAAAGCCGCCCGAGGAGCGCCGGCGAGTCAGCTATTTCGAGGCCTTTACCAACCTGGCGTGGGTGTTCAGGGATCGGCGTCTGCGGCATCTCTACCTGATCAACTTCCTGCTCTATCTTGCGATCTTCGGCTTCTTCCGCTGCTATCCGATGTACCTGGTCGACGAATATCGGCTAGGGGTCTCGAAAGTGTCGGAATTCATCGCGTGGGTCGGCGTTCCAATCGTGCTGGCCAATCTCTGGCTGACGGGCGCGCTATCGCGCCGCTTCTCGGCACGGCAGCTCACCATCTGGTCGGGCGTGCTCACGGGGGCGTTCATGATGGTTGTGGTGGTGCCGCGCGCCCAAGGGGCTGCGTGGGCCACCCTGTTCCTGACATCTCTGGCGCTCGCGATTTGCCTGCCGTCCTGCGCGACGATTCTTTCCACCGCGGCCGCCGAATCGGAGCAGGGCCGAGTGATGGGCAACAATCAGGCCCTGCAGGTCGGCGCCGAGGCGCTCTCCGGGCTGATCGGCGGAGTGCTCGCGGCGCTGGCGGTCAAGCTGTCGTTGTTGGTGTTGGGCGCGATCGCGATTGCAGGCGGCCTGCTGTTGCTCTTCGCGGGTCGTCAGAAGAGCGCGGACCGGACCGCAAGATGGTAGACGACGCCTATGGGATCAGAATGCCAAGGCCCGATCCGGGGAAGAGTTCGTGCATTTAACCTCGCCACTCTTCCAATGCTTGCGAAGAATGAATTCGAGCAGTCGATCCCGCTTATCTTCGACAAATGGATCAGGGCCCGGTACGAAACAATTCCCGCCGCTGAGCCACAAACGTGGTCGGGAATAAAAAAAGTTCGTGCGCAATACCTCATTCGTCCGGTCTCAGCAAAAGCGCGTGAAGAGCGCCGTCTCGCTGGCCTGACGATGATAAGAAGATCAGAACCAAAGCCCTCGCGCGGCGGCAACCTCACGCGCTGTGCTTGTGCGGTGAGGTTGGGGTGATAAACTATTTCAATCGTGTTTGAAGTGAAGCAGCGTTGGCACGTCGCGCTTGTCGCAATATTTGCGCTGGCGATTCACAGCTTCGGATTATGCTCCGCCGCTGCTACCACCGGCTGTGTGCCGTCGGCATGCGCTGCCCACCAAAAAGATGGCTCTTGCAATCAGCATTCGCGGCATCCCGGAGGGGGGAGCGATCACGAATGCTGTGTCGACCCCATTTGCTTGAACGGTGCCGAGCTATCCGCGGACAAGAATGCGCCGGTGAGTGAATTAGCGATGGTTCTTCCGGTCGTCTTTACGCTCCCGTCAATCGTCCTGACCGCATCGTCGACGCGATTGGGGGCTCTTGCCAGGGTTAATGCACCGTCTCCGCATGTGCCGATTTTTCTCTCGCTACGTACGCTTCTCATCTGAATGCTCTGACATATAAGCCCGACGGATCGATTTGACCTGCAGGTCGAAGATTCGCTGCATTTGTGCACGCGGGACGGAAACGCTCTGTCCCGCAGCGAATGTTCGCAATTCGGCACGACTGCGATCGGCCTGTCAGCTCGCATGATAACTGCGAAATGATTCGAGCGCAGGCCGCCAGTGAGATTCATTTATGTCCGGCGCTGGTATTAGCCGCCGCATTCAATGGTTGGGACATAAAACGTGAAAAGAGCATTTTTAGATATCTTGATACTGACTGTCGTCGCAGTGATTGGAGGGTTGATCGTGGCGTTTCTCGTTCTGCCATCGATGAGTTGGAGCGCCACGCGCCGTCCGGGCCCGGTCGAGAATTTTCTTGCCCGTCACATCACGTCCAATTGGATCCGCCACAACGCCGACGAACAATCCAACCCGTTCCGTCCGACTCCGGAGAATTTGCGAGCAGGACAAGTCGACTTCGATGGGCACTGCTCCGGTTGTCATGGAGTCACGGGTAACGGTGAAAATCAGATCGAAGCCGACTTTTATCCGCCCGTCGCTGCGCTAACCGGCGACACCCAAAAATGGTCGGACGCCGAGTTGTACTTCATAATTGCTAATGGCATCCGTATGACCGGAATGCCAGGTTTTGGCAAGAAGCATGACCCCAAGGAGATCTGGGGAGTGATCTTGTGGGTCCGCCACCTCGCGCACCTGAGTCCGCAAGAGAAAGCAGCTATCGAATCGCGCATGCGCATGATGACCGAGCAGCACGAGAAGATGATGAAGACGGCGCGCCCTCAACAAGCTGAATAGGTCGTTATTCGATGAACTTCTAACTCAGGCTGCTAGTACCAGAGCCTAACGCCGAAGATGAAGCGCGGATCGTGAACAATCCCGCCATTGTCCCGCGTGAAAGTTGCTGTCTCTCCGAACGTCTGCGTGTAAGCGAAGCCGATGTAAGGCGCGAATTTTCGGCTGATTTCGTAACGCAGGCGCAAGCCAGTATCCAGATCCGACAGGCCGGAACCGATACTGCGGCTCGGGTCGCTCTTGCTATAGAAGTTCATTTCGATCTGGGGCTGCAGTATCAGGCGCTGAGTAATCAGCAGGTCATACGAGCCCGTCAGGCGTCCGGCAACGCGGCCCCGATCGCTGAAATAGAAGGTTGGCTCGAAATCGAAAAAGTAGGGAGCCAACCCTTCGATTCCGATGGCTCCCCATGTGCGTCCGGGATCGGAGTCCAGGTCGTAGCGGACTCCGGCCTGCGCGTCGAAGTATCTGAGAAATGGTAGCGGGCGATCGTAGAGCGCTTCGGTATCGCCGTCACTAGCCTGGCCGTTCTCAACGAAGCCCTCGGACTTGAACCAGAGTTTATTCATGTCGGTGCCGATCCAGCCTTGGCCGTCCCAGCGAAATTCGTTGTCGGGACCGTTGGTGCGTCCCTCGAGCTGATCGAACAGAACATGACCAATGATCTGATTATCCATTACCGGCGGCTCCCAACTGGCCGGCGGAGTTGAGGACTGAGCGTGCGTGACGGATGAACCGACGCAAGCCAGAGCGATCGCCATCGCGAGCAGCCTCGCCCGGCGCAGACCCCATTGCATCTGAGTCGTCGCGCTCATGACACGATTACCGTGCGAAACATCCCCGCCTCCATGTGGTAGAGCAGATGGCAGTGATACGCCCATCGCCCCGGCGTATCGGCGCTGACCAGATAGCTCAAGCGCTCGCCCGGCTTGACGTTGATGGTGTGCTTGTAGGGGCGCCGCACACCGTTGCCGTTCTCGAGTTCGCTCCATAGCCCGTGCAGATGGATGGGATGCGCCATCATGGTGTCGTTGACCAGGATGAACCGCACGCGCTCGCCGAGTTTCAGTTCAATCGGCGCGGCGCTGGAGAATTTTATTCCGTTGAATCCCCAGATGAATCGCTCCATGTTGCCGGTCAAATGAATTTCGATGTCACGACCCGCCGGTCGCGGATCGGCGCCCGGATATCGCGCACGCAAGTCGCTATACGTCAGCACGCGGCGACCGTTGCCGTTGAGCCCGACCCCCGGCTCCGAAAGTCGCCTGGTAGGAGCATCCGCCACATTGTCCACCTGTGGACCTTCGCGCAGGGCGATTGGCTTTCCGCGGTCCGGCCGTCCCGCCGCGGGGGGCGCCGACAATCCCGTAGTCGCGGGCCCGGGCTGTGGGAACGGTATCGGAAGTGGCCCGCGCGCGTCCGACGGCTTCGCGGCCATCTTCATGCCCGGCATGTCGCCCATCTCCATCCCCGACATGTCGTCGCCCATCTCCATGCCGGGCATGCCGTCCATCGTCATACCGGGGACGCTCTGCGGCCCGGCGGTTGGAGTGCCCGACGGAGTCGCACCTCCCATCTTCATTCCAGGCATTTTGCCCATAGCCATTCCCATATCGACCATCGTGAGCATCGGCCGTGGATCCATCGGGGGAATCGGCGCGCTCATGCCGCCACGCGGCGCCAGAGTTGCGCGGGCATAGCCGGTGCGATCCTCCGATTGCGCGAAGATAGTAAATGCGGAAGCGTCTTGCGGCTGGACGATCACATCGTAGGTTTCAGCCACCGATATTCTGAATTCATCGACAACGACCGGCTCGATATCGTTGCCGTCAGTCTGCACCACGCTCATCGGCAACCCCGGGATGCGCACGTCGAAGATGCTCATCGACGAACCGTTGATGAAGCGCAGCCGGACCCGCTCGCGCGGATGAAACAGCGCGGTCCAGTTGGCGGCCGGAGGCTTGCCGTTGATCAGGTACGTATACGTCGATCCGCTTACGTCCAGGATGTCGGTGGGGTTCATGTTCATCGCCCCCCACATCAGGCGGTCCGACACCGTGGCCCCGAGTCCATTTTTCCTGACGTCTGAGATAAACGTTCCCGCTGTCCGCTCTTGATAGTTGTAGTAGCCGCTCTGTTGCTTGAGATTACTGAAGATGGTTTCGGGATTCTCGTCGGTCCAATCAGACAGTATGATTACGTAGTCGCGATCGTACTGAAGTGGATCCTGGCCGCGCGGTTCGATAACCAGCGGCCCATAAAGTCCCGTCTGTTCCTGGAAACGGCTGTGGCTGTGGTACCAATAAGTGCCGCGCTGCTTGACCGGGATTCGGTAAGTAAACGTCTGGCCGGCGGGGATGCCTGGAAAACTGAGCCCGGGAACTCCGTCCATATCGGCGGGCGACCTGATTCCGTGCCAATGAATCGAGGTCGGCACCTTCAGATGGTTAGTCACCGCTATCGTTACGGTGTCGCCTTCGCGCCATCGTAGCGTCGGACCTGGCACCGAACCATTTACCGCCGTCGCGAAAGAGGGTCGACCGGTAAAATTCACCGGAACCTGTCCGATGGCCAACTCGAAGTAACTGCCCGATAGGGCGGGAAGTCCACCGACGACCTCCGCGGGTAACGTCGGCAATTTCCAGAGTTCGAGGCCGGCGATTACTCCTCCGGCGATCACTCCTTGAACAAAACGGCGTCGGGTAATTCCCTCAGAGGCTCGCGGCGCTCTATCGCCGAGCGTCGGCGCACGTCTGGCGCGATCAAGATCAGCTGACATACCGGAACCTCCAAAGCGGCGATCAAACAGTCGGGCAATCTTCCACGAGCATCGAATGCGCGCGGCGACGCCGAATCGATCCATGAAAGGCGTTCCGATCGAACCGCGAGTCGTTCGGACGAAACGGACCTGCCGATTTCTGGAGGTTCAGAGCAAAAGCGAACGAATAGCTAGAAAGAGCGGCACGGCGGAGGGCGGCGAGTGCTGGGTGGTCATCACGACGAGTCTGGCCGCACCTTCGACATGATCAAATATTGGCGCGCCGATAGTCGCGGGAAACTGCAAAAGAAAATGGCTTGTCCCGACGGAATCCGATTCGGAACTAACCTCCGCGGGGCTACTGCACGCCGCCTCCTGGCAGCATTCATGGCCGCCGCGAGAGTTTTGCTGATGGCCGTGCATCGGGCAGGTGCCCTGCCGCTGATGCGCCGCACACGAAGCCGTCTGACATACGGGCGAAGCGGCGGCGCACGCCCCGACGCTGTTTACCAGGAGCGCGAGCATAAAAACGATTGATATTTGAAGACGGAACAGCATCAAAGGTAGGCGGTGCCCGCTCTCACCCGCCCAGTATAACTCTTCAGATTTTACCTTGTTCAGTCAAGCGGCGACGGGCGGATTATTCTATAACGAGCGGAAAACGGCTTCCTTCGAATGCCGGAAAAATGGCGGCGTTGGTCGAGGAGTATTCAGCGCAAACCACCGTCACAGGATCGGAAAGATCCAAAAGATCACGCCGACGAGAACGATGAAGGCTCCGCTCAGTACTTCACCGTAGCGTTCAAATCGGCCGAGACTGACGCGCCGTAAACCTTCGGTCGAATAGACGCAAAGGAGGACGTAGGTTGCGATCGTGCTCGTGCCGAACACCACAGCCATCGCGGCGATCAGCCCGAACCCGTATTTGCCAGCGGCAAAAAAAGCCGGGATGCCCTCCACCATTGGCGATGAACCAAGGATCAGCAGCAGCGCGGTGCGGGCCGGAGTCCGGTGATGATGTTCGTGGAGTGGCGGCGCCGAGCCGATTTCCGCCATCACCACATGCAGGGTATCCGCGTCATGGTCGTGCCAATGCGCGTGGGGCGTTCCCGCACCGTGGCGATGCGTATGGGAGTGCGCTGAAGCAACCGCCGCGCCTCGCTCCGGCGCATACAGCTTGTCGTGTTCGGGTCCGTCTTCGTGCTCTTCTCCATGGTTATGGCCATCGGGATCGTGCGCGTGTTCGGTGAACTGTCCCTCGAACGAATGAGAATGGGTGCGGTGATCGATCATGACGACGACGGCGAATTGATGGGGCTCCGGGATTTCCTCAATCGATCGCCAATAGCCATCGCACTTCGCGAACCTGAAGAGCTGCCGACCGCCATCCTCCCGAAGTGTTTCGACTCTGGCGATATCGATCGGCAGCCCGGACAAATGGAAATGAGCCGGCGCACCGCTTTCGAAAATGGAGAGCGTCAGTTCGCCTTCATCTGTCGCGAAGCGTTGCCGCTCCGGTCCGTGACGGAGATCCTCTACGGTTCCGGTATGTGCGAAATCGTGACTGTGGCCATGTCGATGAGCATGGCTATGCCGACCGGCGACCTGCATTTCGCGCAGCGCGCCAAGCGCTATCCAGCCACCGAAGCCGATGAGAGCGATACTGGTCGCGGTGTCGATGATGTGGCCGAACCGCGCGGCGAAGGCAACTCCCGCAAGCCAGACCACCACGGCGATCAGCAAAGTCGACATCACATGGCCGATGCCGGCCTGGAATGCCGCGCGCGCCGTCTCGCCCCTCGTCCAGCCACGTTGCCGCGCGATTAGCGCGATCGGCACCCAGTGGTCGGGAACAATAGTGTGCAGGACGCCAACCGCGGCAACGGCGCCGACCAGCAGCAATTGTGGCGCGTAGTTCACTAATCCCTCTTCACCATCGATGAGTATTCAACCCCGCTCGCAGTGGCACCACTCACACTGTAAGTTCTGCGTGCTGCGAGCAAACGAATTGGTCCGCTAAGGAACCTCTGCACAAGGCTCTGCGGTCACCCTGAGCGCAGCGCATGGGTCC
>JADEYI010000781.1_pt1 | contig 34964 bp, 29 predicted proteins | sample 8542331 | NCBI WGS metagenome assembly JADEYI01 (sample SAMN16510988, study PRJNA670497) | mine drainage metagenome | isolation source: biofilm near Copperflume 1 | place: Germany: Marsberg coppermine Kilianstollen | collected 2018-02 | reverse complement strand
TGTAACTGTAGTTGCGACTAACACTGCGACCGTAGCCCCGACCGGCACAGGCACAGTAGTCAGTACAGCTACAGGCACAGTAGTCAGCACAGCTACTCCATCGAGCACAACAATAGCGCAGACGCCTTCGGCAACAACCACAGGCACTGTAACTGTAGTTGCGACTAACACTGCGACCGTAGCCCCGACCGGCACAGGCACACCCGCCACAGCAACAGCCACTGCTACTCAGGGCACACCGGGTACAGCGACTGCAACTAACACCATAGTTAGCGGCACAGCGACTAACACTCCTGAATCCAGGCCGACAGATACTTCTACACCTGTGACCGGACCTACCAACACCGCAGTTAGCGGCACAGCAACAGCTACCAACACAGCAGTTAGCGGCACAGCGACTGCAACTAACACCCCTGGCGCGGGGGCAACTGAAACTGCGACAGTCACAGTGGTCACAGGCGGTGCGCCTACTAATGTGCCTTCCGCTACATCCACACCTATATCAGAGGTCTTGCCTGCAACAGTAGCACCCTCAGCGCCGACGGCAACAACAGAAGTCCTGCCGCCAAGCGTGCCGCAAGCCCCTGTTGAGACGCCAACTCTGGTAGTGGGCACACTGCCACTCGAAGGGCCAAACAACACATCGTCATCGTCCCCAGTAGAGCAGGCAGCAGGTCAGCCAATGCCTGTAACCGGACAGAAGACACTGATGCAGTTGATCCTCTCTCTCGTACTGGGCACATCGCTCCTGGTGATGAGTGTCGGGTGGTACCTGAGAAGGCGGGCCATAGCCGGCGAAAAGAGGCAATAAAGTAGAAAGCTGAACCGCCAGGTTACAGAACAAATCTAGCGGCGGTGCGTTGCTTGCCCCGCCAGGCCCCTCCCCCACAGGGAGGGGTCTTTCTTTATACATGGGCGACAGCAAGCCTGATGTGCATCGGAAAGTCATCACTACTCTCGACGAGATCTCGCAGTAGCAGAATACCAGGCAGGTGACGAGCGGATGATATGATCGTAGTGAGCCTGCTCACACAGGCCGGGAAACCCTGAGTCTTCCCACTTTTTGGTGAGTCGGGCTAGACGGCAGGCGATCAGATGATTTGATAGACTACCAACCAAATGTCAAAATCGCCGGTATCAATGCTACTTCCTTCGCCGAACGGGCTCAGGCCACTGCCATCCCATAAACACCGGATGGCCTTCTCGTTTGTGTTAGCTCAACCCACCGCTCCGCTGCCTCTCCCTTGTGCTCTACGCTGAAAGCACTACAGCCTGGTAGAAAGCCGTGTGCCGGCTCCTGAGCAGGAAGACGACATACTGGCCGGATTATTACAGAATATTCGTGCTATAATAACCTCCATAAAAGGCGTAGCTGCGCCTCTACCTGGAGGTTATTACATGGATAGCATCGAAACCGGTCTTCCTGACTTTGACGCGCTGTGGGACTACAATAATCCTTCCGAAACGGAGGCGCGGTTTCGCATGCTTCTTACCACACTCGATACGTCTCAGGACCGTAATTATCATGCACAACTCCTCACTCAGCTGGCCCGCGGGCAGGGTTTGCAACGCAATTTTGAGGGGGCACACCGAACGCTCGACCAGGCTGAAGCTTTACTTACGCCGGATATGGCCGTAGCCTGGGCCCGCTATCTTTTGGAGCGGGGCAGGGTATTCAACTCATCGGGTAGTCGGGATAAAGCTCGCCCATTCTTCTTGGGAGCTCTTGCTGCCGCGCAAGAAGCGGGTGCACAGGCAGATTACCATGCGGTGGACGCCGCGCATATGCTGGGCATAATTGAGCCTCCGGACGAAGCATTGGAGTGGAATCTGAAAGCAGTGGAAATGGCCGGACAGAGTGAGAATAGTCATGTGCGAACGTGGCTAGGATCTCTCTACAACAATATCGGTTGGACTTTCCACAGCCAGGGCAAATATAAGCAAGCACTGGACGCTTTCCACAAATCGTACGACGCTTGGAGCGACAACGGCACGGCAAAGAATAGGAATGCCAGGATTGCGCGCTGGTGTATCGCCAGGACGCTCCGCTCGCTCGGCAGGTTGGACGAAGCGCTCCAGAGCCAGCTAGAGATCGTCGCGGAAGCCGAAGCCGAAGGCGATGAGAGTGGCTATGGCAACGAAGAGATAGCAGAATGTCTGCTGGCGCTGGGACAACCGGAGGCGGCGCGCCCCTATGCGCAAAAGGCGTTTGTAATCCTCTCCAGGGATCCGTGGCTTCCCACCGACGAACCGGAGCGCCTGGAACGCCTCCAAAAGCTGGGTGGACCCGCAAGCCAACAATCGAACACTGCCCACTAAAGGCACCTTTCATCCCGCCAGGATTAGCTACAGCTAATAGGGCGAGAGCACGGTCGCGCAGGGCATATTGGCGTTGAGTCCTTTCAGTATGTTCGAGCACTTGTTGGAGGGTACTCTGGCGGACATACAAATATGCCAGCGTTGTAAATGTCGTGCGGTAATCTGCTGCGGATGCATTGTTACACCTGCCAAGACCCAGTAGGCCAAGAAGCTGGGGTAGGTAGGTCGTCGCCGTCGCTGTCAATGTTGGCTGTGTGTTGAGGTCGCGGCAGTGACTTCTCTAAAGCTAGCAGCAGTTGGACCGAAGAATGGAGGTCGGAGAGGCGCAAGCAGGCACGACCGGCAGCGAGGTGAATGAAGGGATCGGGTGTGGCTTGGTCGGTCCAAGCGGCAGGTATAGAGCGGACGAAGTTGGTGTCAGGATCGCGAAAGAAGACGCGGAACTCGCTCCCGGTGAGGCGAACCGACAAAAGGATGAACTGCGTGTCGGCTAAAGGGTGGAAAAGGGTGGAATGGATGGGTTATAGTGAAAACAATATCACCCTCCGGGCGATTGGGTGTAGTTGATGGTTCACTCGCAGGGCCAGACTGAAGGGCAGGTGAACAAGCTGAAAACCCTTAAGCGTGGAATGTACGGGCGAGCAGTTTTCGCTCTGCTACGGCAGCGGCTGCTCTCCAGTGGCGGGGTGGCCAGTTGATTTCACCAGAAACCGGGAAGAGCCAAACCTTTGACCCAAAGAGTTGAGTTACAAACGATCCCACCTCAGAAAGCATCAGGAAGCAAAAGCATGGCGCTAGAGAAGATAGAAAGCGGGTTTGGCACCGAAGGGGGCGTAATAGGTGTGGAGGCGCTGGCAGTGGCGCTGGGCAGGGCAACGCGGCTGGTGGCTTTGACGGGCGCGGGGATCAGCACGGAGTCGGGGATACCGGACTACAGAAGCCCAAATGGTGCCTGGGCACGGCACTCACCTATCTATTACGCCGACTTCGTGCGCAGCCCTGCTGTGCGCCGCCGCTACTGGGCGCGCAGCCTCAATAGCTATGGGCGCTTCCGCAACGCGCAGCCTAACGCCGGGCACCTTGCCCTCACAGCCCTGGAGCAGGCAGGGCGGTTGCACGCGCTGGTAACTCAGAATGTGGACCGCTTGCACACGCTGGCCGGGAACCGGAACGTGATCGAGATGCATGGTGAGAACGGCAACGTACACTGCATTGACTGTGGCTACCGAGAGCCACGAACCCAAACGCAGGCGCGGCTCGAATGGGACAACAGACATTTGCGGTTGCCTGCCGATGAGGTGGGGGATAGTGAAGGAGTTGTGATCCCCCTCTGCCCTGAGTGCGGGGGCCTCGTAAAGCCTGCCGTCGTATTCTTCGGCGAGCCGGTGCCGCCGGAGGTTACAGCAAAGGCTCTTAAAGCAGTTGAAGAAGCAGATGCGCTGCTTGTGGTCGGTTCATCGCTCACCGTCTGGTCGGGCTACAGACTGGCGCGGGCGGCTCACCAGGGTGGCAAGCCACTGTATATAGTGAATATCGGGCCGACAAGAGCAGATGCCGAAGCCACAATAAAGCTCGAAGCGCCTGCGGGCGCGACGCTGGCGAGGATTGCTGAGCAGATGATGGGTGAAAGGTGACGGGTTGTGGGTACCAACTTTGATAAAGAAAGTTGGCTTGCGGAGATCGAGCAATCGAGGGTCGAGGCTGCGGATTACTTGCTGAGTGACTTTGACTGGCGCAGCGCCAAGATGCCATCGGGATTCAAAGGCCCAATATACTACCCTCCCAACGAGCGGTGGCGCGTCTCGGCGCGTCTCGACAAAGAAGCTGCGGGCACCGTAATGCACGTGCAGTTACAAACATCTATCGGTGACTTGCGCGATTTTCACGTAGAGGGAACATTTGTCTTCTCGCTGGATGGCGAGAAGCAGCAATTGACTGCTTACAGGATGATACCTGCGCATGCTGACTTCAACGAGTTGTTTGTACCGTTCAGAGACGTCACTTCGGGCAAGGAAACATACGGTGCGGGGCGCTATCTGGATATACCGGCGCACAATGGCAATGTAGAGTACGTGCTGGACTTCAACAAGGCGTACAATCCTCTATGCGCCTACAGCCCCAGGTATAACTGCCCCTACCCGCCCCCACAGAATCACCTCAAGATAGCTATAGAAGCAGGAGAGAAGATTCCATTCGAGCACTGATGTGTAGGGATTAGTACAGCGCCTGTTCAACAGCTGCTGCTCGCTAACCCCTCGTCACCTATCTTCACGGAAGAACTCGATAGCTTCTTCGCGCTCCGTCTCGGTGGTCATCACCTCAACGAAAGAGAGACGGTGCCACGGATACATGAACGCTTTAGCGCCTGTCGTGACATAGGCGATAGCTTTGCCGTCGCGCCGTCTGGGGTTGGTGAACTCAATAAACTGATCGGTAGGCTTCGGCAGCTCTTCCACCTCGGCCAGGATCGGGTCTTCCCCCATTACATGTATGATTACTACTTTCGACATTACTTTCCTCTAGGCGCTGTCAGGGGCCGGTGATCAGTAGCGGTTGGGGGGCTTATACAATAGCCACCGGCCACCCGCTAAACCGCGAACGCGTACAGCTTACGGTCCAGGGAGCCTATATATACGATGCCATCTTCTACGGCGGGCGAAGAGACTACAGGGCCGCGCGTTTTGTAGCGCCAGCGTACTTCCCCTGAGCTGAGATCGAGCGAATAAACATAGTTGTTGACAGCCCCGAAATAGACAGCATCAGTGGCCGGAGAGACGCGGGGCGACGACGTTATCTGGCTGCCTGTGTCATATCTCCAACTTTCGCGCCCGGTGCGTGCATCGAGAGCGTACATATAGCCGTCCGATGAGCCTATCAGCAGGCGCTCTCCCGACACCGCGGGCGATGACGAAACCGGACGCTGGCACTCAAAGCGCCATGAGGTGTAGCCTGTGTCGGCGTCAACTGCGTAGATATAGTTGTCCATCGAGCCGACGATCACATTATTACCCACCACTTGAGGCGTGCCAATTATCGCACCCAGGGTGTGCAACTTCCATTTCAAGGTGCCGTTCACGACATCCAATGCATAGAGGTTGCCGTCCGATGAGCCTATATAAACAAGGCCGCGACCGGAACCGGCCGACGAGCGTACAAAGTTCCACGCGCGATACTTCCAGTCGGTTTGGCCTGTGGCAACGTTCAGAGCGTAGATGTACTGGTCATCCGAGCCGACAAAGACTTGATCCTTAAAAACCTTGGGTGATGAGCGCACAGCCGCGCCGGTACGGTACGACCAGCTTTGGCTGCCGCGCCGGGCATCGAATGCGTAAATATAGTTATCTTCTGAGCCGATTATCACCTGCTCTCCTGCCATAGCGGGAGACGAGCAGATGCCGGCCTTCGTGGGCGCTTTCCAAATAAAATCGCCGCTCTTGGCGTTGAGAGCATAAAGATGAGTGTCATATGCCCCGAAGAAGACAACGCCTCTGTTGCTCAGTGGCGATGAGCGTATCTCATCATCGGCGGTGAAGGTCCACAACACCTGAGCGCCCTCGGAGCCAATTTGCGGCGCGCCTACAGGGGTGCTATAAGCAGGCAGAGCCGGCGCGGCCATAGGGTCGCCCGTCATGCTGCCATTGTGCGTTGATGTACCCAACGGCATAGGCGATGTACCCATTGCCGATGTGCTTACGAACGCAGAGCCTGATAGCTTTGGCACATCAATGGGTTCTAAGAGAGAAGATTCATCGTCCAGGAGCGGCCCTGATGAGCGACGCTTGAGCTTGGCGTCGAAAATGTTGCTTTGCATCAAGGCCTGGCGGAAGGCTTGAGCTGTAGGCCACCGGCGATCAGGGTCGTACTCAGCAGCGCGCAGAATGATCGACTCAATGTAGTCAGAGACGCGCGGGTTGAACTTGCGAATTGGCCGCTCATGGAAGGTAAAAGGGGTCTGAGCGCGGGGGTCAGAGTTGCTGAGCAGATGGTGCATCGTAGCGCCCAGGGCATAGATGTCGCCACGTGGCTCGGCAAGGCCGCGATACTGCTCAGGAGGCGCGTAGCCCTCTGTGCCGATCATTGTGCCGCGTTTATCCGACTGGAAGACCTTTGCAATGCCGAAGTCTATCAGTGTGACGGTGCCGTCGCCTGTGACAATAATGTTCGAGGGTTTCATATCTCGGAAGATGATCGGCTGAGGCTGGTGCCCATGCAAGTATTCCAGCACATCGCAGATTTGCACCGCCCACTTCACAACATCCTCTTCCATCATAGGCGCGCCACGCGTTTCAAGCTGCGACTCCAGGTCTTTCCCATCTATATATTCTAGGACCAGGTAGACACGACCATTATGAGAGAAGAAATCATAGATATTGGGTATGCCGGGGTGCGATAGAGTAGCAAGCATGGCGGCCTCTCGCTCGAAGTTGGCGAGGCGCAGCTGGCCTGTGCGTGGGTCGGGCGCGGTGTCAAGCATCTCCTTGATTGCGCAGTAGCGCGCCACTGTGGAGAAGCGCAGGTCACGGGCTTTATAGACGGTACTCATACCACCTACGCCAAGCACCATCTCGATGTCATAACGATTCTGAAGAACGGTATTGCGCGGCAGCGGCGCAGTGCCCGGCATCACTCCCGTGGGTAGTGTGTCACTGATGTGCTGTAGCGCACTTTCGGCCTTATCACCCTCTGTTGTAGATTTGGAGCCTGCCTCCGGTGGAACTCCCCCCAGGCGTTTTATGAGCATGACGTATCTCCCCTGCTTCTTGTGGTCCTCTTGATTATATTAGTGGCTAGATGATAGGCACAATAGCCCTAATGTCCCATACAACATGGGCTATTAGTTCAGCGGCTGGGCGGCTGGATGGTCAGCAATTGCCGGTTATGAATATTGGGTTTCAAATTGATAGCGCCTTTGGATTCCGGTTGGCCGCTCCTCTTTAGCACCCCTCAAAAAGAGTGCTAGATTCGCGCCCGCAAACCCTTGCAAATTAGAGAAAGTTGTTTTATAATTAGCAGTCGAGAGCATTGTTTGCTAATTATTGAGAGAGCAAGTATGCCGACTAAAAAAGACACAAGGAGGAACATCGTAATGGCTGAAACAGCAACCCAGGTAAAGACCGGCATTCGTCCACTCGGCGACCGTGTTGTGGTCAAGGCAGCAGAGCGAGAAGAGCAGACCAAGAGCGGTCTCTACTTGCCCGACACAGCAAAGGAGAAGCCGCAGGAGGCGATTGTAGTCGCCGTAGGCCCGGGCAAGCTCCAGGATAACGGCACCCGCACACCCATAGACCTCAAAGAAGGCGACCGTATTCTCTTTTCCAAGTATGCGGGCACCGAGATCAAGCAGGGTGACGAAGAGTACCTGATACTGCGCGATAGCGACATCCTGGCTGTTATAACCAAGTAACGTTGAGGTCTGAGCCTTGAATTGCAGCTACCATTTCAGGCTCAACTTCATAGCGCTGAGTTCATAATTCAACACTCACAATTCATAATTCAGGAGGAATAACCAAGAATGGCTAAGCAAATAGAGTTCAGTGATGATGCCCGGCAGTCTATCCGCGCAGGCGTGGATGCTGTTGCCAACGCAGTAAAGACTACCCTCGGACCTAAGGGCCGCAACGTTGCCCTGGATCGCAAGTTTGGCGCGCCTACTGTCACCCACGATGGCGTGACCGTGGCCAAGGAAATCGAGTTGAAGGACCCATTCGAGAATATGGGCGCACAGATGCTCAAGGAAGCCGCCAGCAAGACCAACGACGTAGCGGGTGATGGCACAACCACAGCCACAGTGCTCGCGCAGGCGATGGTACACGAGGGGCTGAAGAACCTGGCGGCAGGCGCCAACCCGATGCTCCTCAAGCGCGGTATCGAGCAGGCGACCCGAGTTGCAGTTGACCACATCAAGAGCATGGCAACCCCCGTACAGGGCCGCGAAGACATCGCCCACATCGCCACCATCTCCGCCGCCGATCCTGAAATAGGCAACCTGATTGCCGATGTAATGGAGAAGGTAGGTAAGGACGGCGTTATCACCGTTGAAGAAAGCCGCGGCTTCGGTTTCGAGACTGAATACGTCGAGGGCATGGAGTTCGACCGTGGCTATCTCTCACCCTACTTCGTCACCAACACAGAGAAGATGATCGCCGAGATTGACGACCCCTACATCCTGATCACCGACAAGAAGATTTCGTCTGTGCAGGAGATACTACCCGTCCTCGAGAAGATGATCCAGACGGGCCGCAAAGACCTTGTACTCATCGCTGAGGACGTTGATGGCGAGGCCCTCGCCACACTGATAGTAAACCGACTGCGCGGCACAATCAATGTGCTTGCTGTGAAGGCCCCTGGCTTTGGTGATCGCCGCAAGGATATGCTGCGCGACATAGCTATCCTCACCGGCGGCCAGGTAATCTCCGAGGAGATTGGCCGCAAGCTCGACAGCGTTACGCTGGAAGACCTCGGTCAAGCCCGCCGTGTTCGCTCCGACAAGGACAGCACCACGATCATAGAGGGCAAGGGCGATGAGGCCGCTATCAAGGCTCGCGTTGACCAGATGAAGGCCCTCATTGACACAACCACATCAGATTACGACCGCGAGAAGCTGCAAGAGCGCCTTGCCAAGATGGCAGGCGGCGTGGCGGTAATCAAGGTGGGCGCAGCCACAGAGACCGAGCTTAAGGAGAAGAAGCACCGCGTTGAGGATGCTCTATCCGCAGCCCGCGCCTCCATCGAAGAGGGTATCGTCCCCGGCGGTGGTGTATCGCTCATCAACACGATCCCGGCCCTCGACGGCATCGAGGCGGAGAAGGGCGACGTCGCTACAGGCGTTGCTATATTGCGCCGCGCTCTGGAAGAGCCTCTGCGCCAGCTTGCTATAAACGCAGGCGAGGACGGCTCAGTAGTCGTGCAGAATGTGCGCCGTCTCCAGAAGGAGAAGAACGACAAGAACATCGGCTACGAAGTGCTGAGCGACAGCTATGTGGACATGCTGGAGAAGGGCATCACCGACCCCGCGAAGGTCACCCGCTCTGCTCTTGAGAATGCATCATCGATAGCCGCGATGATCCTCACCACAGAGGCCCTCATCACCGACATCCCTGAGAAGGAGCCTGCAATGCCAGGCGGCGGTGGCATGGGCGGCGGCATGGGTATGGATTACTAAATACACAGCTCGGAAATACAACAACGGTTGGCTTCGGCCAACCGTTGTTGTATTTCCGAGCTGGCCCTGGCTAAGGAAAATATAGCCCAAAAACTTTCTTTAGCTGCAACCAATGAGAGTAAGCTTCCATTGTAGAACGTCCATGAAATCGTCTGCTATATAAATACGGCGTCGCTCTCTACCCACTCTACCCACACATAACCTCTTTGACCTTGCCAAGCGCCTCTCCTCTTCTGGGAGAAGAGCTCTATCCCCTGGCTCTTCCCATGAGTAAAGCCCCCTCTCCCCTCATGGGAGAGGGGGCTTGGGGTGAGGGTGCGTGAGGGCGCACATATACCTCTTGAACTTTGTTTTACCCCAACTCTGAACTCTTACGACAGGCCCGCTCCTACCCTCTAATCCTCACAATATGGTAAGATTGTATAAAATCTCTTGCTGGTTTCTCGGTAAAGATTACTACTGTCGGGCAATGGCGTTTGCCGTTGTCTAATGCCTTTAAAGAATGCTTGCAGAACTCAACATCTCCAACTTCGCTATTATAGATAAGCTATACCTGCGCCTCGGCCCTGGCTTTAACACATTGACGGGCGAGACAGGCGCTGGTAAGTCTATTATCATCGACGCTCTGGGCGCGCTTCTCGGCTCGAAGACAGGGCCGGAGTTCGTGCGCCATGGCTCGCCCTCCGCCCGCGTTGAAGGTCTTTTCGACCTCACTGCAATGCAATCCACTCCTATAGAGGCGCTACGCGCGCTTCTGGTGGAAGGCGGCCTCTCTGATAATGAAGATGGCAAGGACGACAGCCTCATTATCGCCCGTGAGATAAATACAAGCGGGCGCACAGTAGCCCGGGTAAATGGGCGTATGGTTAACTTACCCACTTTGCAACAGATAGGCGAGCTTCTTGTGGACGTTCACGGGCAGAGCGAGCATGTCTCCCTCCTTCGACCCGCCACCCATATTGACCTGCTTGATGAATACGCGGGCCTCGCGCAAGAGCGCCGGTCTATGACAGAGTTGGTATCGAGGCTCAGGGCGGTGCAGAAAGAGCTTCGCGATCTCCAACGCGACGAGCGAGAGCTTGCCCGCCGCTCCGACCTCCTTACTTACCAGGTTGAAGAAATAGAGGAAGCAGCCCCGGTACCCAACGAAGATGAAGAGCTGGCGCGCGAGCGCTCTCTTCTCGCCAACTCCGAGCGCCTTTCCTCCCTCTGCGACTCTATTTACGCGCTTCTCGTAGAGGCCGATGAGGAGTTGGGTTATGCCGCTCATAGTGGCCGCAGCCATGCTAATGCGCATACCTCCTCGGTGCGCGATGCGCTCGGCGACGCCTCCACCATGATGGCCGAGCTTTCCCTCCTGGACCCGTCAATGGAAGAGCATAGCGGTAGCCTCAACGTTATTTATGACAGCGTTGAGGAACTGGGCCGCACCATGCGCACCTATCGTGAGAGCATAGACCACGATCCCTCGCGCCTTGAGGAAATTGAAGAGCGCCTTTCCTTATTGCACGAACTCAAGCGTAAATACGGCCCCGCTCTTGACGATGTTATAGCTTTTGGCGAACGTGCTGCTCAGGAGCTTGATGCCATCACCCACAGCGAAGAGCGCATCGCCACATTGCAGAAAACGAGCGAGCGCATCGCCACGCAGATTGGTGAGCTTGGCGCGCGGATGACCGCCACCCGTGAGAGCGCCGGAGAGGAGCTTGCCCGTGCTGTTGAGGACTCTATGAAGTACCTCCTCATGGGGGCGGGACGCTTCCAGGTGGAAGTATCCCAGCTTCCCTCAGCCGATGGAGTGCCTTTGCCAGGCCGTGAAGGGCGCTGGGCATACTCGGACAAAGGCGTTGACAGGGTAGAGTTTCTTATTTCGCTAAACCCCGGCGAACCACTCAAACCCTTAGCCAAAATTGCCTCAGGGGGCGAGACTTCGCGCCTCATGTTAGCCCTCAAATCTATCCTTTCAGAGGCTGACCTAACCCCCACACTTGTTTTTGATGAGGTGGATGTGGGCGTGGGTGGGCGCAGCGGCGCTGTGGTTGGTGAGAAGCTATGGGCGCTCACAAGCAGCCACCAGGTGTTATGTATCACCCACCTGCCTCAGATAGCCGCCTTCGCAGATAACCATTACAAAATCACCAAGCAGGTGGTAGGCGACCGCACACGTACCCAGGTTGACGAAATTGCTAACGAAGAGCAAGAGCAAGAGATAGCCGCCATGATTGGTGGTGCCCCCGTATCTCGCGCCGCACTGGAAAATGCTCGAGAAATGCTGGCTGATATCGCCAGGCTAAAGAAAGGCGAAGGCGTGAGGGTCACTTCTCCGTAGTTCGTTAGCAACCGATCTCGTGAGGCCCCACCTCTTATCAAGGAGAAAAATTTGCTCACCCGGTTAGGATATTATGCCGATAAGACAATTGAGCTTGGCTGGCTGGCGGCGGCTGTATTAGCCCCTCTCTTCTTCAACGTCTACAGCAGCCGCGTATTCGAGCCGGATAAGATCTCCCTCGTACGCTCTGTTGTGTTGATAATGCTGGCTGCCTGGCTCGTAAAGCTCTTTGAAGGGGGCGTACGCGCATACTCGCAGTCCACCGCGCCGACCCGCACGGGCAAGGTGATCGCAGCCACTCAGGGCGCAGCCGAAAGGGGCTTGCCCTCATGGCTCGGCTTCTTACGCGTACCTATGATAGCGCCGGTGCTCATCTACGCCGCCGCCTATCTCCTCAGCAGCATCTTTACAGTTACGCCTGACGCCACCATCTGGGGGTCGTACCAGCGATTGCAAGGCACCTACTCGCAGTACAGCTATATGCTCCTCGGCTTTCTGGTGATAGCCAACATGCGCACACGCGAGCAGCTTGAGAGGCTCATCAGCTTTATGCTTCTCACCTCGCTGCCCGTCGCCCTTTATGGCCTGTTGCAGGCTGCGCGGCTCGACCCTCTGCCCTGGGCGGGCGACACGGCGACCCGTGTGGCATCCTCTATGGGCAATGCCATCTTTGTGGCCGCCTGGCTTATCATGGTAGTGCCCTTCTGCCTCTATCGCATCTTCCACGGCTTCAGCCTTTCGATAGCCGCCCGCCGTGATGAGACCGCCCCTGAGCTTGCCGAAGTAGACCGCTCCCGTGCCTCTCGTGCCTCTCGCTCTATCCGCTCCGCAAACGTTCTCGACTACGGCTGGGCCGTGGTCGCCAATAGCTTTGGGGTGCTGCTGGTCCAGTCCTTCGCCTTTTATGTAGCCCTCAAGATCATGGCCGGCCTGCCTTATCCTGATGCACGGATGTGGTTCGCCTTGCCTGCGGCCCTCGCCGTCTTCTACGCAGGCTGCTGGGCTATCGAATGGCTCGGTAAGCGCCGCGACGATCCACTACAGCGCACTATCTACGTGCCTGTTGTCGGTTTTCTCGTCTTCTTCAGCGCAATGTTTGCCTTTGTATTCAATTGGTCAATAGATCGCACCACCATCACCACGCAAGTCACCCTTGACGGGGTAGGCTTCATGTGGGTGCTTTTCTTTACACTCCTATGGGGTTCGGTAGCCACAGCAGCATTTGCCATCTCAGGCGGCACACGCGAGCGTTCTACGCAAAGCTCCGATAGTGGCGTAGTGCGTAGCGCGCTTAATGCCGGCTATATACTACTGCTCGCAGCCCAGCTAATCTGCATCTATCTCACCCAGAGTCGAGGTCCCTGGCTTGGTCTCGGCGCGGGACTGGTCACTTTCGCCGTAGCAATGTGGCTCACGGGCCGCAAGATTCAGGTGCGCTGGATGAACAGGCTGGGGGGTACAGTATCAGCCGTCATGGTCGCCCTTGCCCTCTTTGTGGCTCTGCTCAACATTCCAGGCTCGCCTCTCCTGTCACTGGGCAGTATTCCAGTCGTCGGCAGAGGTGTCGAGCGCCTCAGCACAATCACCCAGACCGACGAGGGCACAGGCCGTGTGCGTGAGCTTATCTGGAAGGGAGCTACCGACCTGATTCTGTCCGACCCTGTTCGCACCATCATAGGCTGGGGTCCAGAGGCGATGTATGTCGCCTACAGTCCTTTCTATCCATCGCAGCTTGCCCAGGTCGAGCTGCGTAACGCCACCCCCGACCGCTCGCACAACGTCGAGTTTGATCAGTTAGTGACGATGGGCGTCGTGGGGCTGATCGCCTATTATTTCCTCCTTGGAGCTTTCTTCTTCTACGCCATCAAGATCGCGCGCCGGGCGGCAAATGCTCGCGACCAGCTACTGACAATCGCCTTGATAGCGGTTATTGCCTCGCACTTTATCGAGATACAAACAGGCATCCAGATAGCCTCTACATGGACCTATTTCTATCTCGTGATAGGGATGATGGTGGTCTTCGGCTTCTATCTCAACGGCTACCTGCGTCCTTCCACGTCTGATCTGGAAGTGTTTGCGACCAGCGCAAAAGCGGTCGCGGATGGTGCATCGTCCGGCGAATCGCTCGGCTCCTCTGTGAGCACACAGACGCGCGCCGCGACCCTCGCTGCTTCGTCTGCCTCAGCGACTGCCACTCTCACAGGCGGCAACGGCAAAGGCTCCGGCCTGCCACAAACGGGTGTGAAGGGCAAAGCCCGCACAACGAATAGCAATCCGCAAGCACGCACCAGCACCAACACCAACACTACAGGTACACAGCAGGGCCGCAGCGGTGGAGCGCCTGCTGATGCGCGGCGTCGCACCCTGCCGCTACCTTCCGGTCCGACCGAGTGGGTCAAGAACCCTGTCATGCTGGCGCTCTACGGCATAGTGGCGGTTGCAGCTATCTGGCTGATCTTCGCCGTCAACGTGGCGGGTGTGCAAGCCGATACCCTCTACAAGGAGGGGCTTTCATACGACAGCGCACAGCGGTGGGTTGAGAGCATACAACTCTACGAGCAGGCTATAGGGTTACAGCCAAATCAAGATTACTATTACCTCTTTCTGGGCCGCTCCTGGCTTGAGTACTCCAAGCTGACCAACCAGGAGCAGAGCAACGAGCGTCCAGCGCTCACAGGCCAGCCTGTGCAGTCTTACAAAGACCAGGCGGCCCGCGATGCCGAGAGGCTCTATCGCTTGCAGCAGAGCGAGAAAGTACTGCTGCAAGCTCATGCCCTCAACCCCCTCAACACTGATCACTTCGCCAACCTGGGTCGCCTTTATCTTGATTGGGCAGACCCAAGCTCGACCGGGGGTAACGACCCGACGAAGGCTCCTTTGGCCGTGGAATATATGCAGAAAGCGCGAGACCGCACACCGGGCAACGCCCAGCTTTGGGACGAGCTTGCGGTGGCTTACTCGCGCAACAACCAATTCTCCCAGGCGGTTGATGCCCTCACGCAATCTCAATACCGTATTGATCCTACCTTCGCACGTACTCCTTTCATCAGAGCACAGCTTTTCCAGGAACGCGCGCTGGCTGTAAAGAGCGACTTGCAAGCGGGTACGCCACTGCCGACCGACGGCGAGAGCGATTACGGCAAGCTGGTGCTGGAGGCCGGCAAAGCCTTCTCCGACACGGTAGCTCTCGACCCTGGCACCTTCGCTGATACCGCGCAGAATGTGCAAAGTCGTGTAGACTTCCTTGCCGATGCCGCCCAACCCTTCACGAAGACTGCTACGAGCAAGGTTATAACCAACGTCACAGCGCTTGACCCCCAGACCTTCCGCAACGTGCTTACTTCTACACTCATGGCCGCGTTACAGCAGCAGGTCCCCAAGCGTGAAAAGCGCGTGGCCGACTTCATGAAGTCGAACGGCGGCTATAATGGCACAGCGAGCGCTGTCCCAACTACCACTCTGCAAACCCTCCTGCAGGACCCTGCGTGGGCCGCTGTCCAGACTTCTGGGGGCAGCAAAGAGTGGATCAACTCTACTTTAGCGCAAATTACTACGGATGATGCGCTCACGCATCTTACTCTGGGCTACTGCTACACAAGGACAGGTGCGAAAGAGCTGGCTAATCAGGAGCTGGAGCGTGCCTCGCTTCTCTCACCGAACAATCAGGTGCTCAAAGATATGACGCAACCTCAACAGCAGCCAGGCCAACCGTCGCCAACCCCAAGCCCACAGCCTTAGGTGTTGTTATCGAATAGTACGTCAGGAGCCGGTGGCTCACAACCTCCCATGAAAATAAAAAGTGGAAGGGCGGGGGCACCTCACTCCCCGGCAGGGAGACCCCTTTTAAGAGGCTATCCACCTATGCGTACACCGCACATCTCCAGCAGGCGTTGGCTGTAGCAGATAGGCCATCTTGTTAGTTTGCGGCGGGAGTCATTGGGGGAGTGGGTGTCTGAGCCGGCTGAAGTGAGAAGCCCCCGGTCGGTGCAGAGCTTGAGATACCAGGCCACGTCATAAGACGAGTGGTACGGGTGCCACACCTCGAAGCCCATCAGCCCGGCTTCTATCATGCTGTCAAGGGTCTCCTGGTTTGGTGGGTTGAAGCCCGATTCTGCTCGCGCCGGGTGCGCCAGCAGAGGTATAGCTCCCGTTTCGCGCGCCCTAACAATCATATCCTTCATTTGCGGCAGGGAAAGGAAGTCCACGCCTACCGTCCTGGCAAGCTCGTGCGCCTCTTTCATGTTGGGCGCGTACTCATGCTTGATGATAGCCTGAAAGAGGTGGTAGGGGGCGATAGGCTGTCCGGCGTGACACAGGTTGAGGACCGCGGGGTCGAGCGGCTTGCCTTGCTTCGCCAGCTCCTCCATGCCGTTGGCGCAAATCTCTGCATAGCGCGCCTTATTCTCCTCCATAGGAGCCAGAAACCTCTCAGCCGTAAGGTCTACATTGTAGACGAGCATATGGTATTGCGTGTCACCCCAGAGGCACGACACCTCTACCGCCGGAACTACATGTATGCCATAGCTTGCTGCCTCCCTTTGCAGGGGCAGTACATTGTCAACGCGGTCGTGATCGGCCAGAGCGATCACCGCAAGGCCTTGTTCCTGGGCAGCTCTGGCGAGGGCGGCAGGAGTGAAGCGCCCGTCTGATGAGGTGGTATGCATGTGCAAGTCCACTACTGCGTCGCGCTGGAGGGTTACGCCTGATAAGCGTCCGGTTTCAGCTTTTTCTGCTATACTGGGCATCAAACTATTTCCAGCTCTTCCTCTACATCTTGTACGCCCTCAACTTCGCCTGCCACCTGTTCAGCCTGCTCAATATCATCAAGCGAAGTGACGTTGCCGTGTAGATAGACCACGCCATCTCGCACCTCAACCTCTATATTAAGTTCAGAGGTGTAAGCGTCGGCTGCGAGCGCATAACGCACCTGCTCGGCTATCTCGTCATCGCCGGTGAGCCGCAGCGGGTGGTCTTCAGGCTCGGTAGGCTCTTCAAGAGAGGTAGTGGAAAACCCCCCTACAACGCGTGCGTTGTCGAGCGGCCTGGTGGTAAGCGGCGGGTCGGTAGGGGGGAAGTACGGCTCGCCTTCCTCTACGGATTGTATTACATCGGTGGTGCCGGGGTCGGACATGAAATCAGGCTCTTCGCTCTCCACCCGCCAGGAGTCGTCGAGGTCCAGCACGTCCATATTTGTGCTCATGCGCTCTCTGCCGAGGCTTGGGTCTACCATCAGATCGATTGCCGCGTCGTCGGGGGTGTCGCCTTCGTCAATATCTCTTTGACTATAGCTGCTGGGGCTAGCCATCGGGTCAACAGCATCTACCTCATCATCAGCCGGTGCCTGCACAACTCTCTCCGAGAGGGTATCGCGTTGCTCAATAGGGTGTGGGCCTATCCCTTGCTGCGTGCGGTCATCACGCGAGTCTTCGTGTCGCGCCGGATTAGCTTCCATGCCTGTTCCTCCATTACGGATGCCATTACGGATGCCATTACGGATGCCATTAAGGATGATTGTGGTCATTGTACCATATGAGGGCTGAGGGGTTAGTAGCTCTCTTCGTTTGACAACCTTTCCAGGGCTAGTTTACAATTTATACAGATAATGCATTTTCCGTAGGAGAATGTGGATAACTGCGTCTGCTAAAATAGACGCAAGGCTTGTGCCAGCATTTATGCCCTTTGAGGGCCTCTCTCAGCAAAGAAGGATAGTTTTTTGGTTAGCAACAGCAGCGGCGGGAACGGTTCCGGTCGCTTACTAAACGGGCGCTACCAGCTCATCAGCCCGGTGGGTGGCGGCGGTATGGCCCTTGTATACAAGGCGCGTGACAACATCCTGGGCCGCATTGTGGCTGTCAAGGTGCTCCGTGAGCAGTACGCCAGCGACGCGCAATTTGTCGCCCGTTTCAAGCGCGAGGCGCAGGCCGCTGCCAACCTTGCACACCCAAACATAGTCAATGTTTATGATGTGGGGCAGGATGGTGATGTCTACTACATCGTCATGGAATACGTGGCGGGGGCGAGCCTCAAAGAGCTTATCAACTCTTCAGCGCCTTTCCCAATAGATAAAGCGGCAAATATTGCCGCCCAAATCCTGGCGGGGTTGGAGTACGCTCACCGGAGCGGCTTGATCCACCGTGACATAAAGCCGCAGAACGTGCTTATTACCCCCGATGGCGGAGTAAAGGTGACCGACTTCGGCATAGCCAAGAGCGTGTCGGACCTCGGCCTCACCGAAGCCGGGCTAGCTCTCGGCACCGCACACTACTTTTCCCCTGAGCAGGCCAGGGGCGAGCGTGTTGTACCTCAATCCGACATTTACGCGGTGGGCGTGACGCTTTACGAGATGCTTACGGGGCGATTGCCTTTCGAGAGCGACAGTGCGGTTGGGCTGGCCTACAAGCATATCTCGGAAGAGCCACCCTCGCCCAGGGCTGCAAATCCCAGCGTGCCGCCGCGGCTCGAAGCCATTGTACATAAGGCCCTTTCCAAAGAGCCGACCGAGCGCTTTAGCAGCGCCGCTGAGATGGAGAAAGCGCTGCGCGCCCTCGTGGCGGGCGGCCTGCAAGCTACAATGGCTGTGCCTGTGGCGCAACCCAATGTAACCCAGGTGACACAAGGAACACAAGGGCGATCACGGCAGGTCCCCCAGGCGTCGCCTCGCGGCGGGCGCACAAACGCCGCAGGGCCATCTACAGCCTCTTTTCGAGGCGCAATGCCGCGCAACGTATATCCGTCGGCGGCAGGCGCTGCGGCAGCCACACGGCAGGTAACCAGCCCACTCGGCGCTCCATCTTCTGTGGCGATACGCTCTGCTACTAAAGTACAGATGGGTAGTGGAGGTTGCAGCGCAGTAGGTATTGGCCTGGTGCTGATTGGTGTCGTGGCAGTGCTGGTTGTCGCCGGCATGCTGGCCGCGCCACAAGTCTCTAACTTCCTCGCCAACCCTCCTGTTCCCAGCCCAACTTTCACGCCAACAGTACCGACAGCTACCCCGTCGCCTACCCCCGTGCCACCAACCCTCACCCCCACCTCTACGCCCACCAGTACCCCTACCGCCACTCCTACTCCGGTCTCGGTGCCTGTGCCAAACCTGGTCGGTTTCAGCTTGAACGATGCCAGGACCCTGGCCACACAGAAAGGCTTCGCGTTACTCGAGCTGGAAACGATAGAGAGCACACAGTACAGTGAGGGAATAGTAGCCCAGCAAGACCCGCCGCCCAACACCATTCTGAAAAAGACGAGCCAGATAAGCGTGCGTGTGAGCAAAGGCCCACCCACCTTTAAGCTGCCCCAGTTGGCGAATACCGACCCCACTGCCGCACAAACTACACTGGAAGGCACAGGTCTGAAGGTGGTGATTGCCTATGAAGGCAGCGCCATTGTGCCTAAGGGCGTGGTGATAAGGAGCGACCCTGCGGGCGACGCAAGCGTCAGGCCGGGTGATACGGTCAAGCTGGTCGTCAGCCTGGGCGAGGTGGTAACAGTGCCCGATTTACGAGGTATCGAAAATGCTGATCTAGCCCGCTCCCGTCTTGAGCAGATAGGGCTTACTCTTGGTACCGTAACAGAGGTTGACGATCTGACGGGGAGCGTACCGCCCGGTGCAGTTCTCACACAGGACCCGGCAAAAGGCACGACGGTCGAGAAAGGGAGCGCGGTCAACGTCCAGCTGAGCCGCAAACTGCCTTAGGAGGGCAGAGGGCCGATGGTGGGTGGTGCGCACCTGAGTCCTCAGCCAGGAGGATAAGCTTGATTGAGCCTGTACAGATAGCATCTGGGGTGTTGGTGCTACAGGTGGGAGGATATAACAGCGGGATCATACCGGGCGAGGGTGGCGCTATGCTGGTTGATCCTGCTGTTCAGCCTGGTGGGTCTGATCTCTTTGAGCGCTACGGCAATGTGCGGGTCGTGGTCTTCACGGGCGATTACCCGGCAGATATAGTTGATCTTAGCTCCTGGCCTTCGGCTTCACATCTGTTCCCAGGCGACTTTGTACCGAGCGGCGATAGGGGCCTTCCCTGGGCAGGATGGGACCTGTTGCCTTTGAGTGGCAGGCACCTTCTTGTTTACAGTCCTGCTGACCGGGTTCTCTTTTGCGGCGATATGCTGCCGGATAGCGGAGTGCCCTCTCTGACCGAAGGCAGCCAGCCGTACCTCGATGCGCTGGCTAAGGTAGAGAGCCTGGAGGTCAGGCTGCTGGTGCCGCAGAGTGGAGAGGTAGCACAAGGTAAGCGTGCTCTTCAAGCGCGCATCGAGAAGGATAAGAACTACATTTATTCCTTGCAAAGGCATATAACCACGTCGCTAGCCGCCCGTATTCCCCTGGATCGTGCGCTGCAAGCGGCTGGAAGCGTCTATGAAGATTACCCGTTTGTGGAAACTCACTTGCGTAATCTCCGCAGCGTCTGGGACGAGATGCTCAAGGGCAAGACCGCCGGGTAAGACGAAGCAGCAGGCGCGGATCTCCACGCACATTCCTGCTGGGAGCCGCCTTCTACCGGTAGGCATGTGCTTCTGCTGCGCGATAGCAGAGAAAAGGGCTAATTTGGGTCCATATTCCACACGAGCTTTTTGCTGGGTGAACGCTCTACTCAGCTACGGTGTGGTCCCTCCCCCGATAAAGTTGTTGCTGAACATACCGTTTACATCGCCCTTTTGGGTGATTATTCCCATTTCAAAGAGGAGGTCCTGGGTGGCCGACCAGACGCCGGCATCAGTCCAGCCGGGCTGGTGCTGGGCGGCGGGGTCTCCCGGTTTGGGCTGCATCAGCTTGATTGTTTCTTTCAGCACCTGTAATTGCAGAGCTTTATTCTCTGCGCTACCCGCCTGGGGAACCTGCTTTAGCGCCTGCTGGAATGCTGTATCAGGCTCTTTTATTGTGTCGTCTATCCCTTTGAGGGTGGCCCTCGCTACTTTACCTACAACTTCGGGGTTCTCTTTGAGGGTCTTGTCGTTGGTGGCAAGGCCGTTAGAGGCGAGTCTGGCGAAATCGGAGACCAGCAGGGTGCTAACGTCAAGGCCCTGGCTCCTCAGCTGCGTAGGCTCGTTCGCGGCGTAGACCATAGCTACGTCTACCTGGCCTTGTGACAGGCTCGCAACCTGCGTGTAGTTGATTGACTTGAGTTTGATGTCATTGAGCGTCAGCCCCCCAGCTTTGAGAAGCGCCTGTAGCCCTATGTAGCTAGAGCCGTATGGCCCAGGCACGCCTACTGTACGCCCTTTGAGGTCGGCAGGGGTCTTGAGAGTTGGCCCTTTGCCCACGATAGAGGCGGCGGCTACTGGGTACTGCCTGTACCATGTCATTACATAGGTGATTGGGATACCTTGCAAGCGTGCCGGGATGATCTCATCACCCGATGCCACCGCGAAATCTATACCGCTCCCAGTTGTGCCAAGCTCTCTGAGCAGGTCTGTGACAACGCCATTATTGAGGGTTACGTCCAGCCCTTCGTCTTTGTAATAGCCCTTATTGAGCGCAACGTAGAAGGGTGTGAACTGCACATCTGGTGTGAAGCCAAGCGCGATGGTAACTTTGGTCAGCCCCTGACCCTGGGTGGCCTGTGGCGTTGCTATCTCTGTTCCACCTGGCGCTACAGCAGTTCCAACTATCGCGCCGCTACTCGCCGTGCCACAGCCCGCCAAACTCAGTGATGCGACAACAGCGAAGGTCAACGATATATAAATCTTCCTCAACATGGTTGTTATTCTCCCGAAGTTCAGTTTTGTAATACTTCCTGTCTCCATTTGTAACTCGTAACTCACGATTGATAATTCCTAATTCATAACTCGTCTTACTCTTCCCATGTAATCAGTGCTTTCTCCAGCAGGGTGATAGTCGCATAGGCAAGTATCGCGAGTACAGCCAGCGCCACCAGCCCCACGAAGACCAGAGTTGTATCGAACAACCCACGTCCCAGCATTAGCAGGAAGCCAAGACCCGAGCCCGACGAAACGAACTCTCCCACCACCGCGCCTGTGATCGAGAGCATAAGCCCCAACCGCACCCCTCCAAGCAGTGGGCGAAGCGCCAGAGGCAGCTCAACATAATATATCGTTTGCAGGAGGTTAGCCCCCGACATCCGCGCCACCTCCAGCATCGAGCGCTCTATGCTACGCACGCCTACAATCGTGTTGACGAGAATAGGGAAGAAGACGATCAGTGCCACAATCACCACCTTTCGCGGCAGGTCGTCTTGCACCCAGAGGACGAGCAGGGGAGCAAGCGCCACCACAGGCAACCCCTGGCTGACAGCCAGATAAGGACTGAGGAGTCGTTCGAGCAAGACAGAATGCGCTATTAGATAGCCCAGGAAGATGCCTGCCAGCAGCGCGACGAGAAAGCCCAGGCCGGCCTCAAGGGTGGTTGTCCAGAAGTGGCCGAGAAGTGAGCCATCAAGGAGCATTGCCCACATCCTCTGACCAACCACAAGGGGCGTGGGAAGTATAAAAGCAGGATAGTTGCCTATAGCCGCTATGCCCCACCACAGCAGAAGCATGCATATGGCTGTGAATAGCCCTACAGCGATTGTGGGCATGGCGCTACGCCGTGGCGTTTGCGTCACCTCGTCTTGAAGTGCTGCTTCCTTTTGCTGCTGAGTAGTAAGGCTCTGGGGCGCACTGCTACCCTGCCACAGATTGCGGCTGCTTTTGGTGTTGCTGTACCCTGCGGCGCGACTCGGCGGCTTGAATGCCGTATTGGGCACGTTTCTGTTTGTTCCTGATTTTGACATGTAAAAAGCCCCGGTTGCTTGGCAGCTACCAGGGGCGAAATAGACACCATATCGAGCACAGCCTTGCGCGGCGCGAGTAGCGCAACGAAACAGGCGTGCTATGGCACTCTAACTTTCTTCCATCCGGACTGTAACCGTCGGCCCTGGCATCTAACCAGATCCTACCTTGCGGCTCGCGGGCTTAGCTCTCGCTCTACCGCCGATCGGGAATTTCACCCTGCCCTGAAAGTCTGCATCTTATTCGGTTGTGACATAATCATTATATTGCAGCCCTGGCCGGGCGTCAAGGCACTTTGCGGCGGTAACTGTTCAGAATAGGGGTGTAGCAATCTTCAAGAAGTAGCTGTGGAGGCCTACCCTCACCTACCCTCACCTACCCTCACCCCCTCTCCCTTCATGGGAGAGGGGGCTTTCTTTATGGGGAGTATCAGCGGCTATGCCCCTCCACCCCTACTCTGAACAGTTACCACCTTAGTAGTTCCAACCCTAACATTGGCACCTTCTTTCTGTGTTAGAGATGCGCGAGTACTGTCGTTGGGTTAGCTTTGTCTCGCCGGCCACTTTATCTGCGGGATAACTTCGCGCCCGTATGCTTCTATGAACTCTCTCTGGTTGCGGCCCACATTGTGGACGTATAGCTCATTGAAGCCGAGGTCTACGAAGTGCTGCAAGTGCTCGCGGTGCACGCTCAGGTCTGCCGATGTTAGCACACGACCCTTGAAGTTCTCTGGGCGCACCAGCTTTTGCATCGCCTCGAAGTCTTCAGGGTTACGTATATCCGCCTTCGGGAAGTTCATGCCGCCGTTGGGCCACTCTTTGATCGCCTGGTCTATGCTTGCCTGGTCTGAGTCTGCCCATGATACGTGCAATTGGATAATGCGGGGCATCATCGCCGGGTCTTTGCCTGCTCCGCGGGCTCCCTTCTCAAAGCGCTCGATGAGCATCTTTATCTTTTCATCGGCGGCTCCCACCATGATTATACCGTCGCAAGTGCGCCCTGTGCGCTCGGCGTTTACGGGGCCGGAAGTGGCGATGTAAATAGGAGGGGGAGCTGAGGGCATGGTGTAGAGTCGGGCGGTTTCCAGGTTGAAGTATGCGCCTCGATGCTTCACTGCTTTGCCTGTAAAGAGCTTGCGTATGATCTCAATTGCCTCGGCAAGCATCTCCAGGCGGATTACAGGCTCAGGCCAGTATTGGCCGACGATATGTTCGTTGAGCGCCTCGCCCGCGCCGAGGCCGAGGTAAAAGCGGCCAGGATACATTGCTTCCAGGGTGGCGGCGGCCTGCGCCAGGATAGCGGGGTGGTAGCGCCAGCCCGGTGGGGTGACGCCTGTGCCAAACTTCAGCTTGGTGCGCTCGCCTATAGCTCCGAGGAGCGCCCATACGAAGGCGCTTTGCCCTTGTGAAGGCACCCAGGGGTGAAAATGGTCAGAGACCATCAGCCCTGTAAATCCGTTGTCTTCCGATGCCTGACAGTAGTCTACAATATCTGTCGGCCCGAACTGCTCGCACATGGCGGCGTAACCTATGATGCTCATCGCTTTATTCCCTTTCTTCCCTTACCTGAACATATCCCTTGAAGGGTCTATTACCAGGTCGTGGGCTGTGGATTGTGCGCTGTCGTAGGGGTATCCTCTGACTACGGCTACAGGGCAGGCTTCTACTTTGCCCATTACAAGCTCGGCTGCCGATGCAAGCTCGTCGGCTACGGCTATTACTGTGGCGCTCATCAGGTAGCCGTGCGGATCGTACTGCCCACGATAATCTAAGAGGGTTTGCAGCCCAGACGCGCCTATGGCGATGTTTATGATGCCGTTGCGCCAGCTTCGCCCAAAGGAGTCGGAGATTATGACGGGTATATCCACTCCTAGCTCATCTTTGAGTGACTGGCGTATGCGGGCGGCTGATACGTCCGAGTCTTCCGGTAGCAAGCTGACGATGTGCTCGCCGGGAACATTGGAAGCGTCTACTCCAGCGTTGGCACAGACGAAGCCGTGCTTTGTTTCAGAGATGAGTATGCCCTTGTCCATACGCACGATGCGCGCGCTTTCGCGCAGCACGACCTCTATATGTCGGGGGTCTTTACCCCACTTGCGTGCATAGTCGCGGGCGAACTCCGACGGCTCTATCTGCCGCAGGTCAACAATCCGCCCTTCTGCTTTGCTAACTACCTTCTGAGTGACGACCATGACGTCGCCCACCTGCGGTGTAAAGCCAGATGCCTCAAAGCCACGCAGAATCAACCTGGCCAGGTCATCTCCAACCTGGATTTCGGGAACGCCGTTTATGCCTGTAATAGTAATTTGCATGGTTGACTCTTAGCACCTATTACGTATTCTTGGGAGAATCTTCTCTATGAAGGTTTCTAGCCCGCCGGTTTGGGGGAAGTCGGCTATGCGCATTTGTATATGCTTTACTCCCAATTTCACGAATTCTTCGAGCTCTCTGGTCACAGCATCCGCGCTGCCCGCTACCGTGTGGTAGTCGCGCTTTCGTATTTTGGAGAGGTCGTCTTCTATTTGGATGTCCCCGTAGTAGCTGTTTACTATGTCGTTGGGATCGCGACCTATTTCACGGCAGCGTTCGGCTAGTACCTGCTGTTTGTGGGCGTACTCCTCCGGCGCGCAGAAGTTATAGTTCCACCAGTCGGCGTACCTGGCGACGACCCGCAGCGTCTTTTGCTCGCCGCCACCTGCTATGAGCAATGGGATAGGGGGGTCGGGCTGTGGCTGGCACTCCGCGCCTTCTATGTTGTAATAGCGGCCATGAAAGGTGGCGGGGCTTTGGGTCCACATGGCTTTGATGATTTGCACAGCTTCCTCTAGCTGGTCTATGCGCTCTCCGGCAGAAGGATAGGGATAGCCATATGCTTTGTATTCGTCTTCTTTCCAGCCCGCTCCTATCCCCAGGATGAACTTTCCACCTGTCAATAGCTGCAAGTTGGCGGCCATTTTAGCGGTGAGGGCCGGGTTGCGGTACGATTGCCCCAGCACTATATTGCCGAAGCGCATGCCATCAAAGTTACCTGCGAGGTAGCTGAGAGTGGTGATTGCCTCAAGGGTTGGGCGCTTCTCCCATTGGAAATGGTCCTCGGCCCATACGGTGTCGCAGTAGGGGCGGGCAGCCTCTATATATTGCTTGTTGGCCTGCATGAGCGCCTGCCCAACTTCAGTGGGCGTAGCATATATGTTCTCCGGCGGCCAGGGCCTGGGAGTTGGAAGAATTACGATGCCGAACGATATGTCGTTGTTGCTCATACATGTCTCCTTGTCAGTGGTTACTCAGTCGCCACTTCTCAATGCTGTTTAGATCAACAAGGTGAAGGTCTGGCGCTCTTTCTCCATTTGTTCCAGGTCGGCGGGGGTATCTATATCCAGCGAGGTGCCGAGGGAGATATACGTTTCGACGTGAGCGCCATTTTGCCAGGCTTCGGCCAGGTGTTTGCTGTAGCTGTCGGGTCCGAAAGCGAAGTGAGCTAGAGACAGTGGGTGAGCCAGCATCACGTTGGTGCCATGCCCATGCCTATCAGGAGCAAGCACTACAGTCTTCTCCCGCTCGCCGAGGTCTTCGATGTCTACCAGGTCGTCGGGTGAGAGGAGCGGCAGGTCAGCGAAGGTCACCATCAGGGCATCGGCTTCCTGGGAGATTGCCCATTCGCGGCCTTGCTCAAGCAAGTTGTTCAGTCCCGACCTTGCTTGCTTCAAGAGGATCACGCCTGGGGGCAAGTGGCCGACGTTGGCAGCCGGGCTGATTAGCGCGATATTGTTTACAGCACCCGAAGCCTCAATAGTGTGTAGGACGTGCGCCAGCATATCGAGAGCGAGCGCGGCGCGTTGTTGGGGCGACAGCCAGCCTGCCAGCCTGCTCTTTGCTTCTCGCAACTCTTTGATGGGCACTACGGCCACTGTCTTCATCTGGCTGCTTGCTCTCTACATGTATTCAGCCGGTCGCAGATGGCGATTACCCGACGGGCGAGAGCGTGCCTCTCTGCGTCGCTATTCATGATTGTCTGCGCGACTTCTACTTCCATGCCCATCTCTCTGATCCGGGGCCCGAGCTCCGCGTCTACGTTGTCTATGATCATGAGGTCTATAAGGCCCTTATAAAGGGCCGCTACACCCACTGCTGACACCTCATGGCCGAGAGTGCGTAGCATGTCGGCGGCTGGGCCTTTGAGAGCCGCGCCTCCTATGATTGGGCTGACCGCCACCTTTGGAGCGTCGGTACGCTCCAGCGCTCTTTTCATCCCAGGAACAGCCAGTATGGGCCCTATACTGACGATTGGGTTTGAGGGGCAAAAGACTATGGCTGTGGCGTTTTCTACAGCTTCGACGGCCTCTTCAGTGGGCTGCGCTTTTTCGATGCCCCTGAAGATTACACCCGTCACCGGATCGCTGTGCTTGCGGCGCACGAAGTAGTCCTGGAAAGAAAGCGCGCCCTGCTCAGTTTGCACCATACTTTCGACAGGCTCATCGCACATCGGTAAAATCCTCGTTTTTATGCCGAGTGACGCAGCCAGATTAGATGTTGCCTCGGTAAGGTTGCGGCCTTCGGAGAGCATCTGCGTACGCAGCAGGTGAGTAGCCATATCCATATCGCCTATGCGGAACCAGGCATCGCGGCCATATCGCCCCAGCATGCCGAGAGCAGACCAGGTATCGCCTTCCAGTCCCCAGCCTGTCGTGGGGTTAGCAAGGCCAGCCAGGGTGTACATGACAGTATCTATATCAGGCGAGATATAGAGGCCCCAGAGCTTGAAGTCGTCGGCGGTGTTCACCACTACGGAGAGCGTGCCCTGGCGAAGGGCTCTCTGAAGCCCATCTGCTAGCTTGGCTCCGCCTACTCCCCCTGCAAGGGCCGTGATTCGAGGCTGTTCGCGCATTATTACAGGTGTGTGTCGTCTACTTTATCAATAGACATATAGACGGTGACGCGCTCTTCTTTGCTGAATATATCGCGCACCATTTGCTCGCCTGCTGCCTGGCCTTTGTATCGGATCGCCAGGGCTTTGCCGCTGGCCTGGGCACGCTCCGGGTCGTAGTCAAGCTCGGCGCGCCCCTGTATCGTCACGTAGCTGTATTCGTCTTCCAGGCAAAAAGAGATGCGCGGATCGCGCTTGAGGTTCTTCTCTTTGAGCCTCCCTACTTTTGTGTTCATCATTATACGCTCGCCCTGTAGCTCGTACCAGATCACTGTCTGCTGGGCTGAGCCATCGCTGTTGAGAGTTGCCACTACAGCGTAGCCGTTACGGTCTATAAATTCTCTGGCTTTATCACTTAGAATTGCCATTTTCTTGTATATACCTCCTGCTATAACAAATTGCATAGTGCCAGTACCAGGGACTGAGAAACGAGAGGTTACGGGATTAGCAGCTGGCGCCACCCGGCCCTTATTGCTCATCATCTTGGCCTGAAACGAGAGAGTATTCAGCGGGTGCGAAAAATACCAGCACCGTCAGCTCTTCAGTGACAGTATGAAAGTGATGCTCCATGCCCGCTTGCACCAGGATCACGGTACCTGCTTGCACGTCACGGCTTTCGCTGCCTACTTCTATCTGACCGTGGCCGCTTATCACACAATAGACTTCGTCTTCTGTGTGCGGCTGCTGCGGGTCAACACCGCCGGCGGGTATAGAGTAAAGGCCTGTGCTGAGCGATGGGATTCTTATGAATTCGTAGTAAAGTTTGTTCGACTTCTTGCCTTTGGAGATTAGCTCCGAGAGCTGAAAGGTGTTCATGGCTCCTCTTGATCTAAAGATTCACCAGCTACAATAGCAAATGCTGGGCCGTGACAGGGATCAGCTACTAACCCCTGGTCCCTGGTCTCTATCGCCCAGCTACTTTGAGGGCATGAACGGCAGGGACTACTTCGTCGCGGAAGACGTTGAAGGCGTCAGGGTCGCTGACGTTAGGCATGCTTATGAGGGCCTGGTCGAAGCCCATTTCCGCCAGGTGGCCGATAGCATCAATGGCCTGCTGGGGCGATAGTGCGTCCTGCCCTTCGCCGTGCGTCACCAGCATACGATCAAGGCTGGTCTTCTCGATCTCCTCATACGGGCGGCCCTCGGCTTCGCAGTGTCCCTTGAGCACATCGAGCTTGTGGCGCAGCGCATCGTCTCCCAGGCGTGCAAAGAGGTTGCAGGCATCGCCGTACCTGGCTACGAAGCGGAGAGTCTTCTGCTCGCCTGTGCCGCCGATGAGGATCGGGGGATGTGGCCCGGTAACTGCCTGTGGTGAGTTGAGAGTTTCGGCCAACTGGTAATAGTTGCCGTTGTACGGCCCTACCTCGCCCGACCACATCTGGAGAGTGATTTGTAGCGTCTCCTCCAGTCTCTCGAAGCGCTCTTTGAGGGGCGGGAAGGGCACACCCAGAGCGAGGTGCTCGCGCTCGAACCATGCTGCGCCGATACCAAGATAAGCGCGCCCGCCTGAGAGCACATCAAGGGTGGTGACTGTCTTGGCGAGTATGCCGGGGTGGCGATAAGTCACGCCTGTGACCATAGTGCCCAGCTTGATCTTTGAGGTTAGACCCGCGATGAACGACAGCGCTGAATAACTTTCGAGCATCGGCCACTCAACAGGGCCTATGCCCTGTATCTGGAAAAAGTGATCCATAACCCACAAGCTGTCGAAGCCTGCTTCCTCGGCTCGGCGGCCAATCGCGCCGAAGGTCTCACCAATCGGTGCATCCCATGTGAAGTTGTTGACTTGTAACCCTATTTTCATTTGCTTTGCTCCTTCTTTTGCGGTTTTCTTTTGCAGTGGGATATAGCAGGGCGGAGCCTGTCTCCAATCATGTGGCTAGCAGCGGCCACAGTAATGGTACGCAGATAAGCGCCCAGAGAGTTGGGGGATTTGTGAGAGCGTCTGGTTTTGGCTTTGCTACTTATACTACAGGTCTCATCGTCAGGCGCTCTGAAAGGCGGATAGACCAGTATATCATACGAGGCCAGGAAGGTTATCTGCCTCCCAATCGCTTGCGCTTCTTGCTTGCGCAAGGTATAATTTGCGCAAGGCGCTACGAACGCAGCGTCTTATGCCCGTCTCCCTGCAAATCCGCAACCCATTCCCTGCTACTCCCTAACTTGAGCGGAGCTTTCTATGTTTACCTCTACGCGCCTTCGATCTTTCCTATTTTCTCTCTTTACCGCGTTTTTGCTGGCTTCCATGCTGCCACAGGCGACGCCTTCACGTGCCGCGCTACCTGCCGGCTACATACCTGCCCCTTCTTCTAACCGGCAGGCAGTATCGCAGGCGGCTCCTGCCCGTGTTGCCGCCGTTGCTCCTACGGCTGTGACTGCCCCTCGCCTTTACAGAGTGGGGTTGCAGGTGGGTCACTATAAAAATAATGAACTCCCCGAACAACTATCGCGTCTACTTGGCTCGGTCGGCACGTCGGGCGGCGGACGCAGCGAAATTGACCTCAACCTTGATGTGACAAACCGCATTGCTCTGCTTTTGCGCGCTCAAGGAGTGCTGGTAGATATTCTGCCGACCACTGTGCCCAGTGGCTACTCGGCGGATGCTTTCGTAGCTATACATGCAGATGGTAACGCTTCTTCCGCGCCCAGAGGCTTCAAGATCAGTACACGCTGGCAAAGCGAAGTGGCGGTACAGGATGGCAACCTGGTGCAACTTCTCACCGACAGCTACAGGGCAGCCACCAGCCTGCCGGAAGACGCGAACGTTACGCGCGATATGCGCGGCTACTATGCTTATACTCCGGGGCGGCCCAACTACCGCATCTCCAACTATGTGCCTGGGGCTATCGTGGAGATGGGCTATATGACTAATGCGTCTGACCGAACTGTGCTTTTCAAGTCTACGGACAAGGTAGCAGCGGGAGTGGCAAACGGTGTTATGGCCTTCCTCAAGGAGGCTTATGGCACTCCTGTGGGCGTGCGAAGCTACGGCTATGGCATCGAGGACGCCAGCATAGACCCCTCGGCTCCTGAACCTCCGCCCTTTAAGCATAGCTCTGCTCCCAAGACCTCCACAGGGGACTGGCAGGTGTTACCTATGGGTAAGGGCACGATCAACGTTTACTCAGACCCAGGCAGTGGCACAGTGGTAGCCAGGTTGCCGCGTGGCAGCTTTTATCATTCCAGCCTGCGCAACGGCGACTACTACCGCATTGATCTACCCGGTGGCAAGCAGGGTTGGGTGAGTCGCAATGCCGTCATAATAGGGTTGTAGGGATCAGGCGTCAGCAGCCGGTTGCTGGCCCTTCCCTCATAGCAAGCTCGGCTCGCCGCCAGGCGTCATTCGCGGCGGCGACTATGGGGGCTGAGGCGGGGAGGCGTCCGTAGCGAGCTTCCAGGTAGGCTGCTGTGATTTCTCTCAGGTCGGGTTCTAAGCCGGGTATAGCAGCTGAGAGGATCAGCATATACTCGGTTGGGGTTTGCTGAGGGGCGCGGGGACAACCCAGCCCGGCAGCGAGCGATTGCAGGCGGGCGTAAATCTGGCGCACAGATAGCGTGCCGCTCCATTCGGGGTTGCCCCGAAGGGCGGCAAGGTCGTCCTCGATTGCTGCACCTTGCGGAATAGGAGCTTTGCGGAAGCGAGCCAGCAACCTGTTCAGTAGAAGTCGAGCTTGTTGGAGCAGTAAGCTCCACGAGCCGAAGCTCTCGCGCTGCTCGGTGGCCTCCTTGACGCGGCTGGTGCGTGTGCGTTTGGCAGTGCGGCTGACCAGCCATACGGCGGCCACCACGATCAGGAGCAGCGCGACACCGAAAAGTATAGCCTGTAGTTCTGGATATAAAGTCACCGCCTGTTGGGGGCCAAACCTTCTCGCTAGCTGCTGCTGCAAAGTTTCCTTCGCTGAAGCGCCGGGTGTGGGAGTGGGCGTTGACAGGCTGCCAGGAGGCGTTGGGTTGATGTTGAGCAGCGAGAGGAGCCAGAGGTAGGCGTACAGTATCAGGTAGGTGATAGTTCCTACCAGTGCCAGTACACCGATCACCACTTTTTGCCCGAGGTCCAGAAGGTTATTAGCGCCGAACGCGCCTGTAGAAATGCCTGCCACCAGCACAGCGCCTATGCTCACGGCCAGCACGAGACCCCAGAAACCGATGTCGGCCTTGCTGCCTTCTGTACGTATGATCTCCCGGTTCGCCAGCGCCAGCGCGCCAAGCGACCAGCCGACGAACCAGATAGCCACCCCACCCAGCCCGGCCCAGGTTGTCTCCATCTTTGTGCCCAGGATTATAGTGCCGAGGAGAGCCGACGCACAGATAACGACCAACCCGATGCGAAAAGTATTGTATGCAGGCGTGAAGTCGGGGCGCTCGCGTGCGCGGTATGAGCCGAGCGCCCACAGCGCGAGGGATACCAGCAGTACGTAGCCTGCCGTGGCGACCCACTTGCCTATATGACCGCTATCGGGGGGCGGGTTTATAGCCAGAGCGACGAGCACTGCGACCACTACACCTCCCACGCCAGAGAGCACCTGTACTACGCCAAGCGGCCAGGCGGTTCTGTCAAGCAGGTAGAGCGTCAATCCCCAGGCGGCAAGCTCTAACGCGCCCAGCACAACAGGCGAGGGCACAGGGAATGTGGTTACGGCGCTCAGCGCTATAGTACTGAAAAGCCATGTCACAGCGTATATCCAGCATGCGTCCATTGCTGCCAGGCAGACCGGCAGCGCCGCATTGCTCGCCTGCCCTTTCAATAGCATTGCCAAAGTTACTCCTTACCAGAGGCTGGGGATTAGGAATTAGGGCTGACCCTCAGCTTCCTAAAACACTAACTCCTCTATTTCGGTCGCCGCGTCTATGGCATCTACTCTGTAATATGTTATGCCTTGCATCCGCAAGCTCTCTACGGAGATGCGTTGTGCTGCTTTGGCGGCGCGCAATGAGCCTACTGTTTCTACGAGCGTTATGGGATGGCCGGCTCTGCGGAGAGCTACCAGTATATGAAGCAGATCGTCTGTTATAACGCCTGTCACCACCACTATAGTCGCACCTATCGGCAGGCTGCGCCGCTCGGCGCGGATTAGCTCCTCCACCGGCAGGCCTGACCAGCCTTTGATGCGCGCCAGGTTTTCCAATATGCGAGTGAATTGATCGGGATCGCGGCTGGGGGATAGCTTCACCTGCCTGTCTGAGTGTACAGCAAGCGCATTCACCTGTAAGCCCACCATGAAGCCTTCTTGCAGGGCGTGGTTTGCGAGCGAAGCAGCTACAGTGATGGTCAGCTCCAGAGTCTCAACGTCTATTCCTTCCCACATGTGGACGAAGGTATCCTGATTGCAGAATATGAACAGCTGTGGGGTGGCAGCAGGCTCAAAGAGCTTAGTTTGCAAAGCGCCGCGTCGGGCGGTGGCTTTCCAGTGGACGTAGCGGGGGTTGTCTCCGTAGACATACTCGCGCACACCACGTATACGCAGAGGGTCGGTAGCGAGCTGTTGGATCGCCTTGAAGTCGCCGAATGGCTGGCGCGCCGGGATGCCCAGCCGCTCAACAGGCACATAGCGCGGGTAAACGAGTAGTGTTTGTGGGGTTTCGATAGTTTCTGAGCGGCGAAAGAGGCCGAAGACATCACCTGACTGTATATCAATAGGGCCGAACTCATGCTCGCCGCGTGCCGCGCACTTGAGTGTGTAGCGCCTGGTAACGCGCTCATACCAGCCTAGCGCCAGGCTGCTTCTGATGCCTCTGGTGCGTGCTCTGTGCGAATAGACCGCCTCTTGCGACATCATTTCGAGGGCGGATGGGTATTCATCTTCGATGGCGAACCAGGGAACGGGGAGAGGTTTGGCGTTGGTGAAGATCTGAGACATCACTACTTCTTCGCCCCAGAAGGCTCTGGTCTGGTTGAAGCTGCGCTCGACGGTGAGATTGCGGAAGCACCAACGCGCCCACAGCCACGCCACAAGAAGGGTCATCCCCAGCAATATGCCCAACCCGAATACCGCCTTGCTTCCAAAGAGGGCGCCCACTGCCATCATACCTGCCGCGCCGTAGCCCCAGGCGTTGGATAGCTGGCTGGTTGTGAGCACCTCCTTGCGCCTGCTCGCAGGTTGGACAACTTCGACAGCGCCGCCTATGCGCGAGCCTGTTACTGTACTCTCTACCAGTTGTCTAGCCCCGGCGGGTGCCATGATGAGCGCTCCGATAGAATAATATTACGTCACACGTATTACGGACTGAAACAGTCAACTTTTTGCGTGAGCAACGCTCTCTACCGGCACGGGCACGCTGTCGAGCAGTTCCTGTAGTATCGCGTGGTTGTCGCGACCTCGCAGGCGTGTGCGCGTGCTGAGGATCAAGCGGTGGGAAAGGACGGGCCCCGCCATGCGCTTTACATCGTCAGGTAAGACGTAGCCTCTGCCTTTTATCGCGGCGAGCGCCTGCACTGTGCGGTAGAGCGCCAGCGTTGCGCGAGGCGATGCGCCAAGCTCGATTGTTTCGTGCTGGCGGGTGCTGCGGATTACGTTGATGATATAGCTTTCAATTGCGGGGCTGACGTAGACTGTGCGTACCAGCCCCTGTGCGCGCAATATCTCCTCGGCGGAGGCGACAGGCTCAAGGTCTAGGAGTGGGCTTTCTTCCTTGAAGCGGCGCAGGATTGTCCGCTCGTCTTCTTCACCCGGGTAGCCGAGGCGGAGCTTGATGAGGAAGCGGTCAAGCTGCGCTTCAGGGAGCGGGAAAGTGCCTTCCAGCTCAACAGGGTTCTGGGTTGCCAGCACCATAAAGGGTCGCGGCAGAGGCACCGTGCTGATGTCAATAGTGACCTGGCGCTCCTCCATTGCCTCGAGGAGGGCCGATTGAGTGCGTGGGCCTGAGCGGTTGATTTCATCGGCCAACACTACCTGGCTGAAGATTGGCCCTCGCCGCGTCTCGAACTGCCCGGTCTGCTGGTTGTAAATCGAGGTGCCCGTGATGTCTGAGGGCAGCAGGTCGGGGGTAAATTGGATGCGGTGGAAGGTGCAGCCGAGTGAGCGGGCGAGCGCTTTAGCCATTGTCGTTTTGCCGATGCCGGGCACGTCCTCGATAAGCACGTGTCCCTCGCAGAAGATGGCGACGAGCATCAGTTCTATCTCATCACTTTTGCCGACTATCACCCGCGACACGCTCTTTTGCACCTTGCCCGCCAGGCTTGTTATTCCGCTAACTTCGGGCGCGGGCTGCGCGGGTTGTAGGGGATCGTAGTCGCTCCGGTTGTTGAGTGTGACGTGGTCTAAGGACATAGCTCTTTACTCCTGCTCGGTCGCGGGCCGCCCCTCGTACGGGGTATTAGTGTAAGATAGATACATTATATAGTACAATTGCTCAGCGCAGAGGGTTCAGAATAGGGGCATGGGGTGAGGGCCGGTGAGGGTAGTCGAGGGAGCAACACCCGCACATATACCCCTTGAACTTTGTTCCTCCACCCCAACTCCTCTAGAAATGAGAAGGGTAGTAGTATAGAGGGGTGCTAAATCA
>JADEYI010000780.1_pt1 | contig 35110 bp, 31 predicted proteins | sample 8542331 | NCBI WGS metagenome assembly JADEYI01 (sample SAMN16510988, study PRJNA670497) | mine drainage metagenome | isolation source: biofilm near Copperflume 1 | place: Germany: Marsberg coppermine Kilianstollen | collected 2018-02 | reverse complement strand
TCGTGGGTATGGCGGCCACTGCGGACAACGGCGGTTACTGGCTGGTGGCCTCCGATGGCGGCATCTTCACCTTCGGGGACGCCCAGTTCCACGGGTCGACGGGCAGCCTGGCACTGAACAAGCCGATCGTGGGTATGGCGGCCACTGCGGACAACGGCGGTTACTGGCTGGTGGCCTCCGACGGTGGCATCTTCACCTTCGGTGATGCCGTGTTCAACGGATCCACGGGGGGCACCGTCCTCAACAAGCCGGTCGTGGGCATGGCGGCAGATCCCGCCGTGCCCGGGGCCTACTGGCTGGTGGCCTCCGACGGGGGCATCTTCTCGTTCGGTGGCGCACCCTTCCTGGGCTCGACCGGGGGGATCGCCCTCAACAAGCCCATCGTGGGCCTGTCCGTCTCGCCGGACGGCGCCGGCTATCGCTTTGTGGCCTCTGACGGTGGGGTCTTCTGCTACGGCAGTGCGCTCTTCTTCGGCTCCACCGGTGGCGTCACGCTCAACCAGCCCATCATCGGCATGGCCGCCACCCACACCTAACCGGGCGAGCCGGTGCCCTTCAGGGCGCGCGGGGAGGCCGGATGGATCGACGTCCGGGGTGCTGGTATCCCAATTGGTTGTCGGCGGCTCGGCGACGGTCCGCGAAGAACTCCCATAGCTGGGCGGACGCCTCGGCGGCCCGCAACCCGGCCGTGACGGGGACCTCGTGGTTGAGGCGGGGGTCCACGCACAGGTTGTAGAGCGATCCGCAGGCCCCGGCCTTCAGGTCGGTCGCCCCGAACACCAGGCGACCGAGCCGGGAGGCGATGAGGGCCCCGGCGCACATCGTGCAGGGTTCGAGGGTCACCACCAGCGTCACGTCCGACAACCGCCACGTGCCCAATGCCGCCGAGGCGTCGGAGAGGGCCAGCAGTTCGGCGTGGGCGGTCGGATCCCCCCGTGCTTCGCGCTCATTGTGCCGTGCGGCCAGCACCTTCCCGGCGAGCAGGGCGACCGCCCCGACCGGCACGTCCCCGTGGCCCATGGCGGCCGTGGCCTCCTCGAGGGCCAGCCCCATGGCCTTGTGATCGCTCAGCACCGGCCCCGGGCGGGCGTCATCGCCTGCGCCGGGCGGAGGGAGTGGTGTCGCGTCAGTGCCCATGTGGCGGAGGCGGTGGGATTTGAACCCACGGTGAGTTTCCCCACACACGATTTCCAGTCGTGCCGATTCGGCCGCTCTCGCACGCCTCCGGGTGCCCGACCCCCACCGGAAGGTACGGAGGGCGCCTCCAGGCTACTCCGGCTCCTGAAGGACGAGGAGATGGACGAGCCGACCGGCACGACCTTTCCCCGTCGGCCGACAGGCTGGCCGACGCTGTGGGACCCGACGCCAGGCGGTGTCGGTGGGCACTAGCATCGCGTAGGTTCGTCCCGACGCTGTGTGCGGCGGCTGGGTCCTGCGCAACGTCCTTCTGTGAATCGAGTCAGGGTCGGAAGGCAGCAGCTCTCAGCAGGCCGGGCCGTGTGCCGCAGCCAACCTGGCCGTCGCACAGAGCGTCGGGGCCTGGCGGAGGTCCAGAGTCCGACCACCCGACTCCACCTGGTCCGAATTACTTGACTGAGGGCCGCCGCCGAGCCGGGAATCGACCGGAAATCCGGACCCCGGTGGCCGATAGGCTCCCTCGACATGGCCGAGGCACCGGACACCGTCCCCTATCAGTCGCTGTATCGGCGCTTCAGGCCCTCGACGTTCGCCGAGGTGCGCGGTCAGGACCACGTCGTCCGGGCGCTCCGCAATGCGGTCCGCGACCAGCGGGTCGCCCATGCCTATCTGTTCAGTGGGCCTCGTGGGACCGGTAAGACGTCGACCGCACGGATTTTGGCCAAGGCCCTCAACTGCACCGATCTGCACGACGGCGAGCCATGCGGGGTGTGTCCCTCGTGCATCGAGATCGCCAAGGGGACCTCACTGGACGTCCACGAGCTCGACGCCGCCTCCAACAACGGGGTGGAGGCCATGCGGGACCTGGTGTCGAGAGCGGCACTGGGGACACCCGGTCGCCAGAAGGTCTACATCGTCGACGAGGTCCATATGCTCTCCACCGCGGCGTCGAACGCCTTGTTGAAGACGCTCGAAGAGCCACCCGCCCATGTCATCTTCGTACTGGCCACCACCGACCCCCAGAAGGTGCTGCCCACCATTCGGAGCCGCACCCAGCACTTCGAGTTCCATCTCCTCGGACCGGCGGTGCTCGTCGAGCTGCTGGACCAGGTCCGCCGGGACGCCGGTCTCTCCGTGCCCGACGAGGCGCTGGACCTGGCCGTCCGCCGTGGCCGGGGCTCGGCGCGGGACGCGCTCTCGGTGCTCGACCAGGTCGTCGCCTCGGATTCGGTCGAGGACGATGACCCGGAGCTCGACGAGGTCGTCGAAGCCCTGGCTGAGCACGACACCGGCCGCGCCTTGGTGGCCGTCGCCCATCTCACCGCCGTGGGATACAGCCCGCAACAGCTCACGGGCGATCTGATCGACCATCTCCGGCAGGGATTTCTGGCTCTCGTGGCCCCTGAGCTGGTGGGAGTCTCCGGGAGCGAAGGACAGGCGCTCGCCGCGCAGGCGGATCGGGTGGGGTTGGCGGCCCTGGTCCGGGCCATGGAGGTCCTGGGCGAATCTCAGGTAGCCATGCGGGACGCCCCCGATCCACGGGTCAACCTCGAAGTGGCCCTGGTGCGACTGGCCCACCTCGAAGCGGACGATTCTCCCCAGGCGCTCCTGGTCCGGATCGAACGGCTCGAGACCGCCGGCCACTCGGCTTCCGGCGGCACGCGCTCCCCGGTCGTGGTCCGACCAGAGCCGGATGAGGAGGAATCTCCCGCCCCCGCCCCCCCCAGCCCGTCCGGCCCTGCATCGGGGTCGGGTCGAAAGACGCTCGGCGCAGTCCGCCGCCAGGCCGGGCCGGCTCCGATCGAGAAGGCTCCGGCGACCCCGGAGCAGTCCGTTGTCGAAGCGCCCGTCGTCCCCGAGCGCGGCGTCCCTGCCGGCGCCGTCGGGTCAGGATCCGAGCCCGGGGCAGGGTCCTTTCCCACCCGAGATGAACTGGTCCAGGCCTGGGGGGACCACATCATCGGGCGCCTGCGGCCCAAGGCCAAAGCCCTGTTCCAGGCCGGTCGGTTCGTCCGGGTCGACGGCGACCAGGCGGTGTTCGGCCTCCCCAACGAGATCCACCGCACCCGCTGCGAGGAGGTCCGCGGCGAAATCGAGGCGGCGCTCACCGATCACTTCGGCCGGCCCGTGGGGTTGGCCCTCCTCGTGGACGCCGGTGCCGGCGCGGCAGGTGGGGGATCCGCGCCCGCCGGCGACGATCCGGCTCCGCTCGACCCCGGATCATCCACCACCTCGAATTCGAGGGCGGCGACGGCGCGATCACCGAAGCCCGGCGCCGGCTCCGGCTCGAGGGAAGCCTCTCGGGGACGACCGGACCGGTCCCCGGCCCAGCCCGAGACGGGCCAGGGCGGTGAGGAGCCCGTGGACAGTGAGGATCTTTCGGCGTTCGACGAGTCCCAACTGGGTGAGGTCGCCGATGTCGACAACTCTGCGCAGGCCCGTGTCCTCCAAGCCTTCCCCGGCGCCGAAGAGGTCAACTAGATGGCCATCTTCTCGGGGCCGCTACAGGCGCTGATCGACGAGCTGGGCCGCCTCCCGGGTATCGGACCGAAGTCGGCCCAGCGGATCACCTTCCACCTGCTCAAGGTGGCTCCTGAGGATGCCCTCCGCCTGGCCGAAGCGGTCATCGCCGTGAAGGAGCGCATCACGCTGTGCACTCGTTGCTTCAACGTCGCCGAAGGGGGCCTGTGCGCCATCTGCGTCGACGATCGGCGGGACGCCACCGCCGTCTGCGTGGTCGAGGATCCCCGCGACATCGTCTCCGTCGAGAAGACCGGGGAGTTCTCAGGGAAGTACCACGTCCTGCAGGGCGCCCTCAATCCGATCGAGGGCATCGGGCCCGATCAGCTGCGGGTCCGGGAGCTGCTGGCCAGAGTGGAAGCAGAGGGCATCACCGAAGTGATCCTCTGTACCAACCCGAATCTCGAGGGCGAGGCCACCGCCATGTACCTGGCCCGCCTGCTGAAGCCTATGGGGCTCTCGGTGACCCGTATCGCCAGCGGCCTCCCGGTGGGCGGCGACCTCGAGTACGCCGACGAGCTGACGCTGGGACGGGCTCTGGAGGGCCGACGGGAGGTGGAGGCGTAGTCTCACCGGGCCCGGGGCGGACACCGACCTGGTGAGTTGGGGCACGATGAGGGGATGCCGAAGTCAGCGAAGGATCCGGTTCGGTACCTGTGGCTGCTTCGGCACGGCAAGGCCGCATCGGATGCTCCGTGGGGCGGCAGTGACAAGGAGCGCCCGTTGACCGCTCGAGGCCGCCGCGACGCTGCGGCGCTGGGCCAGCGGATCGCCAAGGAGCAACCGGTCCTCGGGCTCAGCGGCGTGGTCGCGCCCGTCCTGGCCATCTGCTCGGCCGCGGTGCGCACCCACCAGACCGCCGAACTGGTCGTCAAGGCCATGGGCAGCCGCATCCCGATCGATTCCTACCGGTCCCTCTATGAGGCCGGCACCGAGGTGGTGCTGCAGTACGTCCGAGAGATCGATGAGTCCGTCACGAGCGCGCTCGTGGTCGGTCACAACCCGACGATCTACGAGTTGGTCTGGGAGCTGCTCGGTGACTCCGACGAGGGTGGGGGGGCGAGAGATCGCGCCACCCTCGAAGCGCACGGCTTCCCCACGTGCTCCCTGGCCGTGGTCACGCTCCGCGTGGCGGCCTGGGAGGACACCAGCCACGGGAGCGGCAACCTGGCCGGGGTCTTCAAGCCCCCCTACTGAGACCTTCAAGGACGTCAGCGGGTGCAGCCGCGGCCTGAAGGCCGCGGCTGCCCTCCCCGCCGGACTGGCTCAGATGGTCCGGAGGACAGCGGCATCACCTTGTCCGCCACCACCGCAGAGGCTCACCGCCGCGGTGCCGCCGCCTCGCCGCCTCAACTCGAGGAGTGAGGTCAGCGCCAGGCGCGTACCGGACATGCCCACCGGGTGTCCGAGGGCGATGGCGCCACCGTTGACATTCACACGGTCCTCACCGATGCCCAGATCGTCGGCGGAGGCCAGGCCCACGGCGGCAAAGGCCTCGTTGATCTCGAACAGGTCGATGTCGCCGATGGTGAGCCCCGCCTTGGCCAGGGCCACGGATGTGGCATGTGAGGGCTGATGGAGGAGCGACGGGCTCGGTCCGGCGACTTGGCCGTAGCTGACCAACTCGCCCAGCGGACTGCACCCCAGCTCCTCGGCCTTCGCCTTGGACATCACGATGACGGCCGCCCCGCCGTCAGAGATCTGGGAGGCGTTGCCGGCGGTGATGGTGCCGTTCTTGTCAAAGGCCGGTCGCAGCTTGCCCAGTGACTCGGCCGTCGTCTCGGGTCGGACACCCTCGTCGGTGTCGACCACCAGGGGATCACCCTTCCGCTGGGGCACGCTGACGGCGATGATCTCGTCCGCGAATCGGCCCTCCTTGATGGCGGCAGAGGCCCGCTCGTGGGAAAGGGCGCTGAAGGCGTCCTGCCGTTCCCGCGACACGCCGTCGGATCCGTTGTAGCGCTCGGTTCCGAGGCCCATGGCGCAGTTGTCGAACGCACAGAACAGACCGTCGTACATCATCGAGTCGACGATGGTGGCGTCCCCGATGCGGTATCCGGCCCGTGCGCCCGGCAGCAGGTAGGGGGCCTGGGTCATCGACTCCATCCCGCCGGCGACCACGATGTCCGCCTCGCCCGCATTGATCATCAGATCGGCCAGATAGATGGCATTGAGACCCGACAGGCACACCTTGTTGATGGTGGTGGCGGGCACATCCATCGGGATCCCCGCCTTGGTGGCGGCCTGGCGAGCGGTGATCTGTCCCGCACCGGCCAGGATCACCTGGCCCATGAAGGTGTAGTCGACCTGTTCCGGCTTGATCCCGGCCCGCTCGAGGGCGCCGGCGATGGCGAATCCACCGAGCTCGGTGGCGGCGAAGCCGCCGAGGGCACCGGAAAGCTTGCCGATCGGGGTTCGGGCACCTGCGACGATGACGGTTCCGGGCATGACGACCTCCGCGGCCTGCTGGCCAGATCTGGCGGCGACCCCCCTTGGGCCAGCCACAACGACGGCCCCATGATATGGCCTGGCCTGGGCGGTCGCCCACCCGGTGGCCACGGGGCGTGGACGTGACCCCGCCATCGCGCTCGCGCCCGCCGTGGACCTGTCCAGAATCCCGGTCCGACCCCCCGGAATGACAAGGCTCCGAGGGGGGTGGGCGGACTATCCTCCCCTCACATGCAGGAGTTCCTTTCAGCCATCCAATCGGGTGCCCCGGGCGACGCCATCGCCGCCATCGCCATCCCTGACATCTACCGTGCCGCCTTCGTGCTCAGGGACGAAGTGGGCATGTTCGACGGCCTCGCATCCGAGGACAAGGACCCCCGGAAGTCGTTGCACGTCAGTGATGTGGCTGTCCCCGAACTGGCCCCGGACGAGGCCTACATCGCAGTGATGGCCAGCGCCATCAACTTCAACACCGTGTGGACCTCGATCTTCGAACCGCTACCGACGTTCGGGTTCCTCGACCGGCTGGGCAAGGAGAGCCGGTGGGGGAAGCGCCATGCGCTCGACTACCACGTGGTCGGATCCGATGCCGCCGGGGTGGTGCTCAAGACCGGCTCGGCCGTGCGCCTCTGGAGGCCCGGGGATAGGGTCACGGTCCACTGCAACTACGTGGACGACCAGAGCCCCAGTGCGCATGACGACTCGATCCTGGCCGACAACCAGCGGATCTGGGGGTTCGAGACGAATTTCGGGGGACTGGCCGATCTGGCCGTGGTCAAGGCCAACCAGTTGATGCCCAAGCCCAGGCACCTCACGTGGGAGGAGGCGGCAGCCAACGCCCTGTGCAATTCCACCTCCTACCGGATGCTGGTGTCGAAGCACGGCGCCAACATGCAGCAAGGCGACAAGGTCCTGGTGTGGGGGGCGTCGGGCGGTCTCGGCGCCTATGCCGTGCAGTACGTGCTGAACGGCGGGGGGACGCCGGTTGGTGTGGTGTCGTCGGAGAAGAAGGTCGATCTTCTGCACGACCTCGGTGTGGAGGCGGTGATCGACCGCAAGGTGGCCAACTATCGCTTCTGGAAGGACGAGCACACCCAGGACGAGTCGGAGTGGCGCCGTCTCGGCAAGGACATCCGGGGCCTGGTGGGCGAGGACGTCGACATCGTGTTCGAGCATCCGGGTCGCCAGACCATGGGCGCCTCGGTCTTCGCAGCCAAGCGGGGCGGGACCATCGTGACCTGTGCGGCCACCTCGGGCTACATGATCGAATACGACAACCGGCACCTGTGGATGAAGCTCAAGACGATCAAGGGCTCGCACTTTGCCAACTACCGTGAGGCGTGGGACGCCAATCAGCTGGTGTGCGAGGGCAAGATCCTGCCGCCGCTGTCGGCGGTCCACGACCTTCAGGGCGTGGGCGACGCTGCCTACCAGGTGCATCAGAACCTGCACGAGGGAAAGATCGGGGTGCTGTGCCTCGCCCCGGAGGAGGGCCTCGGCATCGAAGACCCGGAGCTCCGCGCCGAGGTCGGGGAGGACCGGATCACCCTGTTCCGGAGGCACGGAGCGTGACCGAACCCCAGCTCACCCAGATCGACCACGTGGCCATCGCCGTGCAGGACCTGGAGGCCGCCATCGCCTACTACGCCGACACGTTCGGGGCCACGGTGGCCCACCGCGAGCGTGTCGACTCCGATGGTGTGGAGGAGGCACTGCTCAAGGTGGCCGACAGCTACATCCAACTGCTCACACCCGTACGGAGCGACTCCCCGGTGGCCAAATACCTGGAGAAGAAGGGTGAGGGAATCCATCACGTCGGGTACCGGGTGGCCGATTGTGCCGCCACCCTTCAATCGGTGAAGGATCACGGTGGCCAGGTCATCGATCAGGTCCCACGGCCGGGCTCGAGGGGGACGACGGTGGCCTTCGTGCATCCCAAGGGTGCATTCGGCACCCTCATCGAGCTGGTCCAGGAATAGCCGCCTCAGTGGACAGAGCCGCTGCGGCACCCGCCGACCTGCCGGACCAGCCCGTCGTCGGCGACCCGCCGGCCATCGGCGTCGCCAGCATCCCCGCTTCGCCGGGTCAGGTCCGCCCCCCGGCCCCGGTCCCGTCGATGCCGGTTCCCCCCGAGGCGGGGCCGGCCGGCACCGCGCCACCGGACCCTGCTCCTCCGGAGGAGGCCCTCGACGCAACCGCGCCCGCCTCGATCCCACCGCCCCCCGTAGTGCTTGCCGCCGTGCAGCCGGCTCCCATCCGACCGGCGTCGGGGGCCGGCCGGGAACCCCAGCCCTCGGGCGGTGACGGCGCAGTGCTGTCCGGCCATGCAACGTCGGGATTCTCGCCGTGGGTGTCGGACAAGTTGCAGTCGTACGTGTACCTCCTGGTGGACCCCCGGACCGGCCGGGCCTTCTCCGTGGGTCGGGGCCGGGGTGACCGCTGTTTCCACCATGTCCGCGCCGCCAGGCACGGTGGCGACCCGGAGCCCAGGGGGGGGCCGGCAGATGACGCCGGGTTCCCGATGCTGGAGCGGATTCGCGAGGTCGAATCGACGGGCCGCGAGGTGCGCATCGACATCCTCCGGTACGGGCTGACTCCCGACGACGCGTTGCTGGTGGAGGCGGCGGTCCACGATTCCCTCGGGTTCCGGGGCGAACCGACGTTGGGGAGCCAGCGCCAGTCAGCCGTCGAGGTGGGCTCGCGTCTGGCCAAGCGGGCCAAGTTCAAACGGGCTCATCAGGTGGTGCTGTTGCGGGTGGGCGGAAGGGGTACCGATCCCTCCTACGCAAAGGCCCGTCACGGGTGGCGGCTCGGGCGGAACTGGATCGATCCCGACTCCGTGCGCTCGCCGCGCTGGGCGGTCGTGGTGGTGGGCAATCTGGTGGCGGCCGTTCACCGCATCGAGCGATGGGAACCGACCCGATCAGAGGTGGCAGCCCCGATGGGTGGGAGTGATCCGGGGAGTGGGCCGGCCGGGGGCGCCCCGGTCGGCCGCTACTCCTTTGCCGGGCCTGTCGACCCCGAGCTCGAGCGGCGCTATGTGGGCAAGAGCGTGGCCGCCTACCTCGGGAAGGGCACGCCGGGCGCCGTCACCTTCGTGTGGTGCGGTCCCCACTGGGTCAACACACCACCGTGACAGGGTTGGGCGCAGAGTCCGCACTGTAAGAACGGGACCCCCCGTGCCGGTCCGGTAGCCTCAGTAGTCATGGATCACCCGATGACCCAGCGCCTCGAGGAATTGGCCGAGCGACGCGAGTTGGCCCGCAATGCCGGGTCCCCCCGGGCGGTGGAGAAGCACCACGCCAAGGGGAAGATGACCGCTCGGGAGCGCATCGACTATCTCCTCGACGACGACTCCTTCCAGGAGCTCGACATGCTGGCCCGTCATCGCGCCCATGGCATGGGGTTGGAGGAGAACCGGCCCTACACCGACGGGGTGATCACCGGCTTCGGGACCATCGACGGTCGCCGGGTGTGTGTCTTCAGTCAGGACTTCACCGTCTTCGGCGGGGCGTTGGGCGAGGTGTTCGCCGAGAAGATCCACAAGGTGATGGATCTGGCCTCGTCGATCGGGGTGCCGATGATCGGCCTCAACGACGGTGCCGGCGCCCGCATCCAAGAGGGAGTGGTCTCGCTCCACTCCTACGGCGGGATCTTCCACCGGAATGCCGAGGCTTCCGGGGTCATCCCGCAGATCAGTGTGATCCTCGGCCCTTGCGCCGGGGGCGCCGTGTACAGCCCGGCCATGACCGACTTCATCTTCATGGTGCAGGGAACCAGCCACATGTTCATCACCGGCCCGGATGTGGTCAAGACCGTTACCGGCGAGGACGTCACTCTCGAAGAGCTGGGCGGGGCGATGAGCCATGCCACCAAGTCCGGCGTGGCCGCCTTCGTGGCCCCGGACGAGAAGTCGTGCCTCGATGATGTCCGCTACCTGCTCAGCTTCCTCCCGTCGAACAATCTCGAAGAGGCACCGCTGGTTGATTCGGGGGACGATCCCGAGCGGCTCACCCCCGAGCTCATCGAGCTCATGCCCGCCTCACCCAACCAGCCCTACGACATGAAGAAGGTCATCGAGGCGGTAGTGGACGACGGTGACTTCTTCGAGGTGAACCATCACTGGGCCATGAACCTGGTCTGCGGCTTTGCCCGCATCGACGGCCGCGCCGTCGGCATTGTCGGAAACCAGCCCCAGATGCTGGCCGGCGTGCTCAATATCGACGCCTCCGAGAAGGGCGCGAGATTCGTCCGCACCTGCGACGCCTTCAACGTCCCCTTGGTCACCTTCGTCGATGTCCCGGGATTCATGCCGGGCACCGATCAGGAGTACGGCGGCATCATCCGCCACGGTGCCAAGCTGCTCTACGCCTACTGCGAGTCGACCGTCCCCCGGATCCAGATCATCACCCGCAAGGCCTACGGCGGTGCCTACGTGGTCATGAACTCGAAGTCCATCGGGGCCGATCTGGCCTATGCCTGGCCGTCGGCGGAGCTGGCGGTGATGGGGCCCGAAGGAGCCGTCGAGATCGTCTACCGGCGTGATCTGGTGGAGGCCGCGGACCCGGTGGGCCGCCGCAAGGAGCTGGTCGAGGAGTACACCGAGCGCTATGCCAACCCCTACGCGGCCGCCGAGCGGGGATACGTCGACGACGTCATCGATCCGGCCGAGACCCGGAGGGTCCTGGTCAGGAGCCTGGCCCTGTTGGTGTCGAAGCGGGAGGACCTTCCCAAGCGCAAGCACGGGAACATGCCGCTATGACCTCGGCGCCATCGGTGGCCACCGAAACCGGCATCGCCGCCCGCCCGGTCATCGACGCCGAGGTGCTGGCCGTGCTGGCCGCGGCCGTCGACCAGGCTTGGCCCCGCCCCCGGGTGATGGCCACCGAAGCCACGACGGGCCCCTCGGCCTGGCGGTTCAGCGGTCGGTGGTGGTCGAGGCCGGCCACCTCCCGCCGTGAACGCCCCTCGACCAGGGGCTGAAGCCCGAAGCGGGAGGCCCGAGATGCCACGGCGTCGGCACCGGTCGGCTTACGCTCCCGACCACCTGACCCCAACCGCCACGGACGGGCTCAGACAGCCAGGCCGGCCCGGTGGTCCTCGGCCAGTTGGACCATGTCGGCCATGATCCGGCCGATCTCGAAGTCCTTGGGCGTGTAGACCCGGGCCACCCCCTTGCCCAGCAGGATCTCGGCGTCCTCGGGAGGAATGATTCCGCCCACCACCACTGGCACGTCGACACCTTCGGCCCGGAGGCGGTCGACCACTTCGGGGACCAGCTCGAGGTGGGATCCCGAGAGGATGGAGATGCCCACCACATCGACGTCCTCGTCCCGGGCGGCGGCCGCGATCTCGGCCGGGGACAACCGGATGCCCTGATACACGACTTCGAACCCGGCGTCGCGGGCGGCCACGGCAATCTGCTCGGCGCCGTTCGAGTGACCGTCCAGTCCGGGCTTGGCCACCAGCAGCTTGGGCGGCCCTCCGGCCTCGTCGGCCAGGGCCTTGGAGCGGGCCAGTACCGATCGGAATTCGGAGCCTCGGTGGCCCACTCCGCCCCGCACCCCGGTCGGGGCCCGGTACTCGCCGAAGACCTGGCGAAGGGTGTCCGCCCATTCACCGGTGGTGCCGCCGGCGTGGGCCAGGGCGATGGTGGCCGGCATGACGTTGTCGGTACCGGCCGCGGCCCGGCGTAGGGCGTCCAGCGCCCGCTCGACGGCGCCGGCGTCGCGGGCGGCTCTCCACGCCTCGACGTCGGCGCGTAGCTCTGATTCGACCGCCGGATCCACCCGCAGGATCGAGTCGGGGGCCGAGGCACCGCCATCCGGATGCCGGGCAGTCTCGGGAGCCAGCGGCGACTCAGCCGACTCGGTGAAGCAGTTGACCCCCACCACGGCGAGCTCGCCGGTTTCGATACGGCGCACCCGCTCGGACTGGCTGCGCACCAGCCGGGCCTTGAGCTCGTCGATGGCCTCGAAGGCGCCCCCGAGATCGAGGACGTCCTGGAGCTCTGCCCACGATGCCTCGGCAATCTCATCGGTCTTCTTCCCGATGACCACCGAACCGTCGAAGATGTCCTCGTACTCGAGGAGATCGGACTCGAAGGCCAGGATCTGCTGGATGCGCAGCGACCACTGCTGGTCCCAGGGGCGGGGGAGACCGAGGGCCTCGTTCCACGCCGGCAGCTGGAGGGCCCGGGCCCGGGCCCGCTTGGACAGGGTGACGCCCAGTGACTCGAGCACGATGCGGGGCACGTTGTTCTCAGGTTGGGCCTCGGTCAGCCCCAGCGAGTTGACCTGCACGCCGTAACGGAGACGGCGGAGTTTGGGATCGGTGACGCCATACCGCTCAGAGCAGACCCGGTCCCACAGGGCGGTGAAGGCCCGCATCTTGCACGTCTCCTCGACAAACCTCACCCCGGCATTGACGAAGAAGGAGATCCGGCCGACGACCGACGGGAAACCGCCTTCGGGTATCTGGCCCGAGTCCCGCACGGCGTCGAGCACGCCGATGGCGGTCGCCAGGGCGTAGGCGACTTCCTGGGTGGGTGTGGCCCCGGCCTCTTGGAGGTGGTAGCTGCACACGTTGATCGGGTTCCACCGGGGCACGTGGAGCACGGTGTAGGCGATGGTGTCGACGGTCAGCCGGCGGCTGGGAAGGGGGGGGAAGATAAAGGTGCCGCGGGACAGGTACTCCTTGACGATGTCGTTCTGCGTGGTCCCGGCCAGCACCTTCGGGTCGACGCCGTGGTCTTCGGCGTTGGCGATATAGAGGCCCAGAAGCCATGCCGCGGTGGCGTTGATGGTCATCGAGGTGTTCATCGACTCGACGGGGATGTGGTCGAGCAGTTGGGACATGTGGCCGAGGTGGGCAACGGGGACGCCGACCTTGCCCACCTCGCCGGCGGCCTGCGGCGAGTCGGGGTCGTACCCGATCTGGGTAGGTAGGTCGAAGGCGATCGAAAGCCCGGTCTGCCCCTTGGCCAGATTGGTCCGGTACAGCTCGTTTGAGGCCTTGGCCGTCGAATGACCCGAGTAGGTGCGCATCAGCCACGGCTGGTCGCGGCCCGGTGCGGGGCTGGCGCGCTCCGGGGTCGAGCCCTCGGGCCGACTCATCGGTTCCCTCTCATCGCCTGTCGTGCGTCCGGCGCGCTCACGTCGCTCATCTTCCCATGGTGGCAACGGATCGGGGAAGGGCGAAATGCACTAGAACACGCTCTCGTTTTGCGGCTACCCAACGCTCGTCAGTGGTGAGAGCCACCGAGGCCCCGCTGATCTGCAACTACTTCCGGTAGTCGAGGAAGCCCTGGCCTGATTTCCGACCCAGTTGCTCGGCGGCGACCATCCGGCGCAGGAGGGGCACCGCGGCATAGTTGGGATCGCGGAACTCGTCGTAGAGGGCGTCGAGGATGGCCACGGAGGTGTCGAGGCCGACGAGATCGAGCAGGGCGAACGGTCCCATGGGGAAGCCACATCCTCCCTTCATGGCGGTATCGATGTCGTCGATCGACGCCACACCCTGCTCGTAGAGCCGGACCGCATTGTTCAGATACGGGAACAGCAGGGCGTTCACGATGAAGCCGGCTTGGTCCTTGACCTCGACCGGAGTCTTGCCACAGGCCTCGGCGAACTGGCGGGCCGCCGCAATCGTGTCAGGGGAGGCGGTGAGCGGCCTGACCACCTCCACCAGAGACATGACAGGCGCCGGGTTGAAGAAGTGGATTCCGCACACCTTGTCGGGCCGGCCCGTCTGCATAGCCAGTTCGATGACCGGGAGCGTGGAGGTGTTGGTGGCCAAAATGGTGTGATCGCCGGTGATCCGGTCGAGCTCGTTGAAGAGCTCCTTCTTCACCGCCAGGTTCTCGACCACCGATTCGATGACCAGGTCGACATCCTTGAGCGCCGAGAGGTCCGAGGTGGCGGCCACCCGGGCCAAGGCCTCATCGCGCTCGGCTTCAGTCTTCTTGCCCTTCTCGATCTGCCGGTTGAGCGACTTCTCGAGGGCTGCGATGGTGGCGTCAGCGGTCGACTGGCTGCGAGACCGGAGCACGACCTCGAACCCGCTTACGGCCGCCGTCTCGGCGATTCCCGAGCCCATGATCCCCGAGCCGACAATTCCCACGCGCGCGATTGACATGGTGAGGGATGCTAGCTGCGGTCGGCCCGGCGCTGCTCCGGTGGTCGGCCCTGCTCTGGGGTGAGCACCGAGGAACGCAGCTCGTTGACCAGGTGCTCGGCGACGGGGGCGTTTGCCATTGCCCCAGCCGGCCGACACGATGGGGGCGATGAACGACTCACCTGGCACGCCCGACTCGCCCTCGACCAGGGATGGACGGGCCGTCGCCCCTCCCACACCGCCCGCCCCGGCCAGGCGGCCCGCGAAGAACCAGCCGACCAAGGCCACCAAGGCGGCCGTCGGTGCCAAAGGCGCCGCGGCCGGGCGTTCCCGGGCGAAAAAGGCGGCAGGTGCCACCAAGCAATCGGGTGCCGGGCCCGGGGCCGCCGGCACTCGGACCCGCGGGATCGGATCGAGGTCGCCTACCGGATCCTCTTCCGCTGCGGCTCCCCCGGAGCCCTCAGTCGATGGCTCGATCGGAGGGGGCGCCATCGACCCGGGGCCGACCCCATCGGGCGGACCCTGGCGGGGAGGACCTCGGCGTCGGCTCACCCTCTACGACCGCGGCATCCAGACGGCCAACGAGCGCTGGCCAGTGGTGCCTCGGAGCCTGGCCCGGCTCTTTCGCCATCCCGATCTGGTGCTGGCGCTGCTTGGGAAGCGTGCTGCGGTGGAGCGGGACGGGCGGGTGCTGAACCGGAGCACGCAGGCCTTGGTCGAGTTGACGAATCGTTTCGGACGAGAACCCGACGGTTCCCCCGAAGCTGCCCGCCGGTACGACCCTGTCCTCATGCGCACGCAATTGCGGCGCGCCGCGCGTGCCGTGATGCCGGTCCGCACCGATGTCCATGTCACCGGCCGGGTTGTCCCGAGACCGAACGGGGCCCCCGACATGGGTGTGAGGATCTACCGCCGGTTCGGTTCCGGGCTCGGGCGGAGAAGGCGTGACCTGCTGCCGGCCATCGTCTACTTCCACGGCGGCGGTTGGGTGACCGGGGGCCTCGACACCCATGACCCCACATGTCGGATACTGGCTTCTACCAGCAGATGCCTGGTGGTGGCCGTCGACTACCGGTTGGCTCCGGAGCATTCATTCCCTGCTGCCGTCGACGATGCCCTGGCTGCATACGCCTGGGTCCACCGGCACACTGGAGAGCTCGGGATCGCCGAGGGCCAGGTGGGTGTGATGGGCGACAGTGCCGGGGGCAATCTGGCGGCCGTCGTGGCCCAGGAGACCCGCAATGGAGGCCCGGCCGCTGTCGCCGACCTCCCACCACCGGTGGCTCAAGGCCTTGTCTATCCCGTCGCCGACGTCCGATTCGACACCGAATCGATGGAGACCCTGGGTGACGGGTTCCTCCTCACCCGGGACACTATGGAGTACTACCGTGGCGAGTACCTCCCCCATCGGGCCGATTGGGAGACGCCCAGGGCATCGCCGCTCCTGGCCGGCGACCTCTCCGGCCTGGCGCCGGCCCTGGTGGTGACGGCGGGTTTCGACCCGCTGCGGGACGACGGGGCCAACTACGCCGAGGCCGTGCGCATGGCCGGGGTCGACGTCGAATATCGCTGTTACGACGACCAGATCCATGGGTTCATGGTCATGGGCGTGCTGTCCGACTCGCTGGCTCTGACTACGGAGGTCTGCGATTCCATGGGCCGCCTCATGCGGCGTTCGGCACCGAAGGGTCCTCTGGCGTAGACGCGTCGTTCGATCCCTGCGACCCGCCTCGACCTCTACAGTTGGGCCGATGGCCCCAACTCCCGGAATCCTGGCTCTGGTCGGCGGCGGCGAATGGCAGGACGGGTGCTCGTTCGACCAGGAATTCCTCGCCGCTTCGGGTTCGGATCAGGTCCTGGTGCTGCCGACGGCCGCGGCCTACGAGCATCCCGAGCGCCTGGTGGTCCGGGCCGGGGAGTGGTTCGGTCCACTCGGGGCCCATGTCGAAGGGTTGATGGTCCTGTCGCGGGCGGACGCCGAGGACGGCGGCGCCGCCGAGGTCATGCGGGGCGCCACCATGATCTACGTGAGCGGGAGTTCGCCCATGCACATCCGCAGCGTGCTGAAACACTCCAAGGTCTGGGACGCGTTGGTCGAAGCGTGGAGCCACGGCGCCGTGGTCGTCGGTTCCTCGGGCGCGGCCATGGCCCTGACCGACCCCATGGTCGACGCCCGCGGCGGGGGCCTGACCATCGGCCTCGGTCTGTTGACCGGACTGGCGGTCGTCCCCCACTTCGGCGACGCCCATGAGGACGAGCACGGCGAGAAGCTCCACCGGTCGGTGCAGCTGGCCCCGGCCGGCACTCCGGTGGCCGGCATCCCCGAACGAACCGCCCTCATCCGCGATCCGAGCGGCCCGTGGCGTTCGTCCGGTGTGGGGGAGGTGGCGGTCTTTCTCGACGGCGTGCGGGCGGAGTCCGGACTCGGCGCACTACCGACCTGAGTGCCGACCTCCGGTCGCGGCCCCGGCGCTGGCGGACCGGGACAACGGAGCAGCTGGTGGACTCAGTCGGCTTCCGTGATGGTCACCGACTCGATGGCGACCTGCTCAGACGGCGCCCCCGACCGGCTGCCCACAGACTCGATGGCCCCGACAACGTCCAGGCCACCGACGACCTTGCCGAACAGCGAGTAGCTCGGAAGCAGGGCGGCGCCGTCGGGCCCGCTCACGATGAAGAACTGGCTGCCGTTGGTATGAGGACCGGCGTTGGCCATGGCCAGTGAGCCGATCTCGTAGCGGCCGGGCGCGGGGAGCTCGTCGTCGAAACGGTAGCCGGGACCACCCCGCCCCGATCCCTCCGGGTCCCCGCCCTGGAGCATGAACCCCGGAATGATCCGGTGGAACACGATTCCGTCGTAGTAGTGCCAACGGGCCAGGAACACGAAGTTGTTCACCGTGCGGGGCGCGGCGATGGCGTCGAGGGCGATGGTCATGGTGCCTTTGGATGTCGCCATTTCAGCGGAATAGCGCTTGGCGGGGTCGATGACCATGGGAGGTGGCCCATCGAACCGCTGGGTCTTGGGGCTGGAGCCGTCTGCTGATGGAATTTCAGGGGACATGTGACTTCCTTCTCGTTGTCGTTGGGTTTGGATGTCAGCGGAGTGGCCGGTTCCAACCCGGCTCGGACGGTGGCGGCGTGAGGGCTGGGCGGCTACGAGGTGGCGATGGTCACGGACACCATGCGATGAAGCGTGGTGGGCGTCCCGCTGCTGGCCCCGGCGGCATTGATGGTTGAGACCACGCCCATACCGGACGTCACCTTTCCGAACAGGGTGTAGCTCGGAGCCAGGGTCTCCCCCTGGGATCCGGCCACGATGAAGAACTGGCTGCCGTTGGTGTTGGCCCCGGAGTTGGCCATGGCCAGGGAGCCGAGCGGGTATTGCGGCGAGGCGGTCTTGGGCAGCTCATCGGCGAACTGGTAGCCGGGACCGCCCATCCCGGTGCCGGTGGGGTCGCCGGTCTGATCGACGAAGGAGGGAATGACCCGGTGGAAGACGATGCAGTCGAAGAAGTGCTGATCGGCCAGGAAGACGAAGCTGTTGACGGCCTTGGGCGCCGTTTTCGGATCGAGCTGGAGGGTGAATGGTCCGACGTCGGTGACGACGGTTGCCGTGTAGGTCTTCGAGGCATCGATGGTCATGGCCGGCGCCGTCGGCCAGGTCGGCTTGTTGAGTGTGGCGCTGAAGTTCGCCGGGCAGTCTGCCGAGGTGGTGATGGCGCTCAGAGACCTGTTGCCCGAACCCCCGGAGGAGGCTGGCCTGGTGGTGCTGGAAGCGGGACTGGACGTGGTGGACGCGCTCGTCGGCTTCTTCGACGGCTTGAAGATGAGATAGGAAATGCCGATGACGAGGAGCGCCACGATGGCGATGGTGATGGTGCGCCGCAGGTTCTGCCGGCGCTTTTGAGCCTTCTGCTCCGCTTCGAGGCGGGCTTGGCGGCCGGCCTTCTGACGTTGACGCTTCTCGGTGGGCACGGGGCATCAGGGTAGTCGCTCCTCCTCGGGCCGCCGGTGTCGGCTACCTGGTGCCGGGCGGGACGGTGGAACCGTCCCTGTAGCCTTGACCACCATGTCGCTGACGGTGCAGAAATTCGGCGGAACGTCTGTCGCCGACGCCGACAGGATCCGCGCTGTTGCCGACCACGTGGCGCGAAGCCGGCGGACGGGCGACGAGGTGGTGGTCGTGGTCAGCGCCATGGGCCGCACCACGGACCAGCTGATCCGGCTGGCCGGAGACGTGAGTGCCGTCCAGCCCACCCGCGAGGTCGACATGCTCCTGAGCGCCGGCGAGCGCATCTCGATGGCGCTGCTGTGCATGGCCCTGGCGGAGCTCGGAGTCGAGGCCACCTCCTATACCGGGAGCCAGGCCGGCATCATCACCGACGCCGTGCACACCAGGGCCAGGATCGTCGAGATCCGTGCCGACCGGCTCCGGGCCACTCTCGACGGGGGTGGCGTTCCCGTGGTGGCCGGCTTCCAGGGGATGTCCGTCGAACGGGATGTGACCACACTGGGACGCGGCGGGTCGGACACCACGGCCGTGGCGCTGGCTGCGGTGCTCGCTGCCGACGCCTGCGAGATCTACACCGACGTGCCGGGGGTGTTCAGCACCGATCCTCGCATCGTGCCCGAGGCCCGCAAGCTGGCCCGGGTCAGCTATGAGGAGATGCTGGAGATCTCGGCCACCGGGGGCCGGGTGCTCTCGCTTCGCTCGGTGGAGTTCGCCCGGAACCACCATGTTCCCCTCCACGTGCGTTCGAGCTTCACGTGGGAGCCAGGGACCTGGATCGATGAGGAGGATGCAACCATGGAGCAGTCCGTCGTCACCGCGGTGACCCACGATGTCTCGGAGGCCAAGGTGACGGTCATCGGCGTGCCCGATCGCCCGGGGTTGGCCGCCCGACTGTTCAGGGCCCTGGCCGACCGCAATGTGAACGTCGACATGATCGTGCAGAACACATCGGTGCACGGCACCACCGACATCTCGTTCACGGTGCCGGGCCACGACCTGGCTGTGAGCACCGAGGTGTGCCACGGTCTGGTTCCCGAGTTGGGCGCCACCGGCGTGAGTAGCGACGACGCCGTGGCCCGGGTCTCCCTGATCGGGGCCGGGATGAAGACCCATCCGGGGGTGACAGCGCTGACCTTCGAGACCCTCGCTGCCGCGGGCATCAATATCGAGATGATCTCGACGTCGTCGATCCGGATCTCCTGCATGGTCCGCGCCGGCGCCGCCGAGGATGCTGTTCGCGCCCTGCACAAGGCTTTCGAGCTGGCGTGATCGACGCTGGGGTGCGGTTCCCGGCGCCGGTGGCCTCCGATGGATCGGAGCGCTCGTAGACTGGTTCCATGCGTATGGCAGTGGTCGGTGCGACCGGGCAGGTCGGGACGGTCATGCGTGCCATCCTCGCCCAGCGGGACTTCCCCCTCGACGATCTGAGGCTGCTGGCATCGTCCCGCTCCGCCGGCCGTCGTCTTGCCTTCCGGGGACGCGAGGTGACCGTCGAGGACGCGGCGACCGCCGATCCGGGTGGTGTGGACATCGCCCTCTTCTCCAGCGGCGCCGCCGCCTCCAGACAGCTGGCCCCCAGGTTCGCCTCGGCAGGGGCCATCGTCATCGACAATTCGTCGGCGTGGCGGATGGACCCGATGGTTCCCCTGGTGGTCCCCGAGGTCAATGCGGCGACGCTGGCCTCCATCCCCCGGGGCATCGTGGCCAATCCGAACTGCACGACCATGGTGGCCATGCCGGTCCTCAAGCCGCTTCATGATGCCGCGGGTCTCCGTCGCATCGTGGTCTCCACCTATCAGGCCGTGTCCGGCTCCGGTCTGGCCGGGGTCGATGAGCTCGAAGGACAGCTCATCAAGACGGTTGACGGGGCCGCCGCCCTGACATTCGACGGGGATGCCGCGGACTTCCCCGCACCGCGCACGTTCCCGGACACCATCGCCCACAATGTCATCCCCCTCGCCGGCCATGTGGTGGAGGACGGCTCAGGCGAAACCAACGAGGAGCAGAAGTTCCGCGATGAGAGCCGGAAGATCCTCGACATCCCAGGGCTCGACGTCGCCTGCACCTGTGTCCGGGTCCCGGTGTTCACCGGCCATTCGCTGGCCATCGTGGCCGAGTTCGACCGGGCCTTGAGCCCCGATCAGGCGAGGGACCTTCTGAGGGGCGCCCCCGGGGTTGAGCTCGCCGACCTGCCCACACCGCTGCGCGCCGCGGGGCGTGACCCGGCGCTGGTCGGCCGCATCCGGGCCGTGGACGGCCGCCCCGATCGGCTGGCGCTGTTCATCAGCGGTGACAACCTGCGGAAGGGGGCTGCGCTCAACGCCATCCAGATCGCCGAGTCGCTGGTCTCGTTGGGCGTCATCGGCTGATCGTCCCTCAGGGAGACGGGACCAGGCGCATTCGGGGCCCAGCGGTGTTCAGGTCGGCCAGGCCGTCTGGGTTGTCGATGGGGTCAGCACCGCGACCCGCTTGGCCAGGTTCACTGCATGGTCGCCGAACCGCTCGTAGAAGCGGGCCACCATGGCCAGTTCGACCGCCACTGGCAGGGGCATGGTGCCCGCCACCACCTCCATGGTGAGGCTCACATGGAGGTCGTCCATCTCGTCATCGAGCGTGTCGACGAGCGCCGCGGCCATGGGCTGTCGCTCTGCGTAGGCGTCAGTGGTGGCCCGCCACATGTGGATGGCCACCTCGCCCATGCGCTCGATGAGCCCTCGGCTTCGCGCCGAGAGCTCGGTACCGAGCCCCCGGGCGGCCCGTCGGGCCACGTGCTCGGCCAAGTCTCCGTTGCGCTCCAGATCCGGGACCATCCTGATCACGGTGACCAAGAACCGGAGGTCGCTGGGAGAGGTGATGCCAGCCACGGTGAGCTGCTCGAGAGTGAGCTGCTCGATGTCGTGATAGAGGGAATCCACCACTTCGTCGCGGTCGGCCAGGGCCTTGGCCGCCTCCCGGTCTCCCGACAAGAGGGCGAGCGTGGCGCCGGCCACGGACTCTCCGACCAGGGCGAACAGCTGGAGGACCTTTCGGTCTATCTGTTCGAGGGCGTCATCCACCTGTTCCACCGTACTGCGCGCGATGGGCGGAATTCACCAGGGCGCGCCACAGGTGGCCGGCCGGGGTTATGGAGAATCCCCCGGCTCCGACGGCACCGGCCTGCCTGCCATCGGAGGCACCGGCTCGTCGGCCAATTGAATGGTGTCACCCACGATGACCCTCGGTCCCGATCCCCACGAGAGGTACCTCCACGACCAATTGACCAGCACGACGATCCTGTTGCGGAATCCGATCAGGTAGACAAGGTGAAGACCGAGCCAGGCCAGCCACCCGAGGGTGCCGCGCACCAGGGCGCCGTTGGGGAACTGGGTGATCGCCGCTCTCCGGCCGATGGTGGCCATGATGCCCTTGTCGTGGTATCGGAATGGCTCCGTGGACCGGCCGTCGAGCCGACTGAGGATCTGGGCGGCGGCGTGCGCCCCGGACTGGATGGCCACCTGGGCCAACTGGGGGCAGATCTTGCCGGGCTCGTTCGAACCGGCTCCCCACGGAACCGCGGCGGCGTCCCCGATGGCGAATCCGTCATGGTGGCCGACGAGCGAGAGATCCGCTTCGACCAGGAGCCGGCCATTGGGTCCGACCGCCGCCCCGAGATGCGAGGCGACCGTTTTCTCCACCGTCACGCCACCGGCCCAGACCACGGTCTCGGTGGGTATCTGTGAACCGTCGTCCAGCTCCACGCAGGTGTCGGTCACCAACTTGACCATGCGCCCCAGCCGAAGTTCGATCCCCCGACCTCGGAGGGTGTCGGCGGCGTAGGAGGCTGCCGAGGGCTTGAACGGGGTGAGCAGCCTGTCCAGGCCGTCGACGAGGATGATCCGGCCAGTGGTGCGATCGAAGCGGAAGCCGTCGTGACGGACGGCCACATCCAGCAGCTCGGCCAGGGCGCCGGCCACCTCGACGCCCGTGGGCCCACCGCCGACGACGACAAAGTTCAGCGGGCCCTCGGCGGCCCGCGCCGGGTTGGTGTCGGCGTCCTCGAGCCTCCTCAGCACGTGGTCCCGCAGCCTTCGGGCGTCGGTGAGGGTGTAGAGCGGAAAGCTGAACTCCGAGGCCCCGGGGATCCCGAAGTACCTGGCGGTGGCGCCGCTGGCCACGATGACCGAGTCGAACGCCAGGGGATCGGAGCCCTCGAGGAGGACGTGGCGACGCTCCCAGTCAACGCCCCTCACGGCGGCGAACCTGAAGCGCACGTTGGGCGCCTTCCCGAAGATGACCCGGATGGGATAGGCGACGTCCCCGGACTCGAGTCCGGCGGTGGCCACCTCGTAGAGCATCGGCTGGAAGGTGTGGAAGTTCCTCTGGTCGACGATCGTCACATCGACGGGCTTACCCACCAGCGCCTTAGCCGCCGAGAGACCGCCGAACCCGGCACCCACGATGACGACTCGATGCATGTGTCCATGGTGGCACACACGGGGCTGGGGCCATCCGGGCGGCACCCGGTCCCCGGGACCGTCGCACCCCCTCGGTACGCTGGCCGTCTAGGGCCGTGAGGGCCCAGGGAGGACTTGCCATGATCACGGGACTGATACTCGGGCTCGTCGCTGGTGGGGCCGTCGGACTGGCCGTGGGCCTTCTGGTCCGCGCCGGCCATGTGACGGCGGCGCGCACGGCTGAGGCTCGGCTGGCCGATGCCCTCGGACAGAACCAGGTGCTGGCGGGAGACCTGAACGGACTGCGATACCAGATGGCCGAACAGCAGCAGCACCTCGTCACGTTGCAAGGCGAGGCTGCCCGCCTGACCACGGAACTCGACCATGAGCGCAAGGCCGCCGAGCAACGGGCCGTCACCTTCGATGAGACGCGTAGCCAGCTGACCGGGGAGTTCGCCCGACTGTCCACCCTGGCGCTGCAGCAGAACAACGAGCAGTTCCTGCAGCTGGCCGATACCAAGCTCAAGGAGACGCGCCAGGCGGCGGAGGGAGAGCTGGCCAAACGCCAGGAGGCCATCGAACTGCTCCTGAAGCCCATCGGTGAACAACTGGGCAAGTACGAGGCGGGGATACAGCGGCTCGAGGTCGAGCGCCAGCGGGCCTACACGACCTTGACGGAGCAGATGAAGAACCTCTCCGCCTCTCACGATCACCTGCAGAAGGAGACGCGTAACCTGGTCACGGCGCTGCGTTCACCACAGACCCGTGGACGTTGGGGGGAGTTGCAGCTACGCCGCGTGGTCGAGATGGCCGGGATGCTGGAGCACTGCGATTTCGATGAGCAGGTCACCTCGGATGGGGACACGGGGCGCATGCGCCCCGACATGGTGGTGCACCTCCCGGGCAACAAGAACGTGGTCGTCGACGCCAAGGTGCCGATGCAGGCCTTCTTGGATGCCAACGAGGCGGACGACGAGTCCGGTCGCCGTAGCCATCTGGCGAGCCACGGCCGGCAGATGAAGGCCCACGTCGACGGCCTCTCGAAAAAGGAGTACTGGAAACGGGTCGAACCGTCGCCCGAGTTCGTGGTGGCGTTCATTCCCGGCGACCCACTCCTCACCGCAGCCCTCGAACATGAGCCAGGGCTGATGGAGTACGCCGTGGCCAACCACGTGCTCTTGGCCACCCCGACCTCGCTGATCGCGCTCCTTCGGGCCGTGGCCTACGGGTGGCAACAGGATGCGCTGGCGGAGAACGCCCGCGAGGTGCAGCTGCTCGGCGCCGAGCTCTACCAGCGGCTCTCCGTGCTGGGCGACCACTTCTCGAGTGTCGGAAAGGGCTTGAACAACGCGGTCACCGCCTACAACCGGGCCGTCGGCTCGCTCGAAGGGAGGGTCCTGGTCACGGCACGACGGTTCGTCGAGATGGGCGTGGTGGGAGCCGGCGACAAGGAATTGGCGGCACCCCCTTCGGTGGACAGCACCACCAGAACGCTCCAGTCACCCGAATTGACCCCGCCGATGCTCGACCTGCCCCTCATGGACAGCTCGGTGGGCGCCGGCCCGAGCCGGGGCACCTGACCCACGAGGTCCGCCGGCCGTGCCGATTGTGCACGGTTCGTTCACTTTGGAGGTCATAGGATGACTGCCGGCGTAAGAATTGCACCCCCAATGAACTGCTCTTTGTCTGTAATATGACGATTGGATTGCAGTTCTCAGGCGATTCTCAGGTGGGTGGGTGATAAAAGTAAGGGCCGATCAAGTCTTGCCGTGGACGGCGAATTGACCTGGGTTGCGCGGCACGTGGCCAGACGAGAGGGAGATACGACGTGAACATTCTGGTCCTCGGTGGTGACGGCTACCTCGGTTGGCCCACTGCGCTGTACCTGTCCCGTCGGGGCCACCACGTCGGAGTGGTCGACAACTTCGCCCGCCGGGGCTACGACCTCGAAATGGGCGTCAACAGCCTGGTGCCGATCGTCACCCTCCAGCAGCGGGTACGCCGGTGGCACGACATCTCGGACCTCACCATCGACGTCTTCGTCGGCGACCTCACGGATCCGGTCTTCGTCGGCGACACGCTCGCCTCGTTCCAGCCCGACGCCGTCGTGCACTTTGCCGAGCAGCGGTCGGCTCCGTACTCGATGATCGACCGGAAGCACGCGGTGTACACCCAGGTCAACAATGTGGTGGGGACGCTCAATCTGCTCTACGCAGTGGCGGAGCAGGACCGGGACATCCACCTGGTGAAGCTGGGCACCATGGGCGAGTACGGAACCCCCAACATCGACATCGAAGAGGGCTTCATCGAGATCACCCACCGGGGCCGCACCGACGTGCTGCCCTACCCGAAGCAACCCGGCTCCTTCTATCACCTGTCCAAGGTCCACGACAGTCACAACATCATGTTCGCCTGCCGCATCTGGGGCATCAGGGCCACGGATCTCAACCAGGGAATTGTCTACGGCCACGAGACCGAAGAGACCGTCCTGCACCCCGAGCTGGCCACCCGGTTCGACTACGACGGGGTATTCGGCACGGTGCTCAACCGGTTCTGCGTCCAGGCCGTGACCGGCCACCCCCTCACCGTCTACGGATCGGGCGGCCAGACCCGAGGGATGCTGAACATTCTTGACACGCTTGCCTGTGTGGAGCTGGCACTGGAGAACCCTGCCGAGCGGGGCGAGTTCCGGGTGTTCAACCAGTACACCGAATCGTTCTCGGTGGCCGAGATGGCGGACCTGGTGGCCGCCGAGTACGTCGGCAACGCCGTGATCGACCACTCGCCGGACCCCAGGGTCGAGAAGGAGGATCACTACTACCGGGCCGCGCACACCAAACTGCTCGACCTGGGTTTGGTGCCCCACCTGCTCACCTCGTCGGTCATCCAATCGATCCTGGCCGCCTCCGACCGGTTCAAGACGAACGTCGATGTGGCCGCAATTCTGCCCACCGTGCAGTGGCGCAGCACCGCCAGTGATCTGGCTACGGCGGGAACGCCGTCCCGCCACCTGGCCGATCTGGGCCGGCAATCCGTCGTTCCGTCCCCATAGCCCGCCTGGTGGCCGGACGGCGTTGGCGGTGAGCCTCCGCTGACGCCTCCCCGGGGTTGCATGCGGCGCAACCCGCACGTTCGCAGTTGACCCCTAGCACTATCGTCGTCGGGATGCCGCGGGCCCGACGGAGACGACATGGCGCCGTCGCCCAGCGCGGTTGGGGCCGGGTGCTCCTCCTCACTCTGCTCGGGGCGCTGGGAGTCGTTCTGGTGGTCGGCTCCTTCGTCGAGATCCACAACCAGTCGCAGCAATTCCGTAACTCCACCACCACGGGATACGGCGCCCTGGCCACGCGTGTGGTGGATTCGTCCAATCAGACGGGAGCCCGATTGGCAGTGGTGATCGACACGGCTCCTCAACTGAGCAACCAGGCCATTCAACTGCCCAACCAGACCGTCCCCTATCTGAATTTGAATCTGGCCCGGGCGCAGCTCCAACAGGGTCTTGACCAAGCTGTCAGCTCCAGTTCGCAGGAAGCCAGCCGAGCCGCCCACCTGGTGCCCCCTGCTCCCGTCGGGGACGTGAGCACCCGATTCACCCAGGTGATGACGGACCGGGCCACGGCCGCCTCGGATATCCGGACCGCCATCGATCAGAGGCTGGGCATGACTCCGCTGCCGATTGCCGGCGCGCCCTCGTCATCGGCATCGTCGGCAGCGTCGAGCGCCGCGCCCTTGATCTCGATCGACCAAGCCGCGTCGGCCCTGAGCGCGGCGGGAAGCCTGCTCGAGCAAGCCGATCGCTCCTACGGGGCCCTGGCGGCCGACCTGCGCCGCACGCGAACCCCGATCCACTTGCCCACGTCCGCCTGGGTGCCGTCCCCCGTCGACGCTTCCCCCCTCGGCGCGGCGCGGCTGGGTGCGTCTGCCTCCCTGTTGTCGGCCTCCGTGCCCCTCACCCCGTTCCATCAGATGATCTTCACCGCCGTCGGGCTGGTACCCCCGGCGGTGTCGTCCGGAGCCGCCAGGGTGGTGGGTACCGGGTGCGGGGCCAACCCCCCCGTATCGACTGCACCGGGGGCCGCTCCCACCGTGATGCCGCCGACCGGATCGGTCAGCGCCGCCGCCACGGTCACCAACTGCGGGACCGTCGTCGAGTCCGGGGTGGCGGTATCTGAAACTCTGGCGCTCGCGGACCCACCGGGAACGGCCCCCCCGCCGGCGGGCGCCAGAGGCAGCACGTCGCAGACGACCGTGACCCTGAGGCCGGTGTCCTCCATCGCACTCTCGCTGCCGCCGTCGACCGTGGCCGGCGGGCACCGCTACCTGCTGACGCTGGCCATCGCCATCTCGCCCACCCAGGTCGCCAGCAATCCGGGGGGCTCCACCGAGCAGTTCCTCCTCCAGATCTCGAGCTGAGCCGCCGGATGTCACCGGCGGGCCCGGTTCGACGCCGGCGATGGCTCTGCACCCGACAAAACGTCCCGACCGGGTTGGTCAGCTACAGGGGGCGACGATCTAGGATTGGGTGAAGCGAGAGATCAGCAGTCAACAGAAGGGCCTGAGGACCAGTGGCCGAGAGCATCACGATCACCGACAACCGCACCGGCGAGTCCCTCGAGATCCCCTTCGAGAACGGGGGCATCTCCGCGGCGCAGTGGTCGAAGCTCCTGCCGGGTGTCTGGTTCTACGACCCGGGGTTCGTGTCCACGGCAGCCTGCGAGAGCTCGATCACCTACCTCGACGGTGACGTGGGCATCCTGCGCTACCGCGGCTATCCGATCGAGCAGCTGGCTGAGAATTCCACTTATCTGGAGGTCGCCTACCTGCTGTTGAACGGGGAGCTCCCCACCTCGGAGCAGTACGAAACGTGGCAGCACGAGGTGACCCACCACACGTTCATCCACGAGAACGTGCGCAAGCGGTTCCTCGAGGGATTCCACTACGACGCCCATCCCATGGGCATGTTGGTGTCGGCGGTGGCGGCTCTGTCCACGTTCTACGGGGACGCCAAGGATATCTTCGACACTGAGTCCCGTGACAAGCAGATCATCCGACTCATCGCCAAGATGCCGACCTTGGCGGCAGCGGCCCATCGCTTCAGCGTCGGGATGCCCTTCGTCTATCCGGACAACTCCTTGCAGTTCACCTCGAACTTCCTGTCGATGATGTGGAAGACGGCCGAGCCCCGCTTCGATGCCAACCCTGCGCTGGCCCGGGCGCTCGACGTCCTGTTCATCCTCCACGCCGACCATGAGCAGAATTGCTCGACCACCGCCATGCGTGTGGTCGGCTCGTCGCATGCGGATCCCTATTCGGCCTGCGCCGCCGCCGCCGCTGCGTTGTACGGGCCCCGTCACGGCGGCGCCAACGAAGCTGTCATCCGCATGTTGACCGAGATCGGCTCCATCGACAATGTCGAAGCCTTCATCAAGTCGGTCAAGGAGGGATCAGCGGGGAGGCTCCAGGGATTCGGTCACCGGGTGTACAAGAGCTACGACCCCCGGGCCAAGATCATCAAGAAGACGGCCGACGAGGTGTTCGAGATCACCGGTAAGAACCCGCTGCTCGACATCGCCCTGAAGCTTGAGGACATTGCCCTCTCCGATGATTACTTCATCTCGCGCAAGCTCTACCCCAACGTCGACTTCTACTCGGGCCTGATCTATCAGGCCATGGGATTCCCTCTCGAGATGTTCCCGGTGCTCTTCGCCATCCCCCGGACGGCCGGTTGGTTGGCGCATTGGCAGGAGATGCTCGATCAGGACTCGAAGATCGCTCGGCCCCGTCAGCTCTACATCGGTGACGACGCCCGCGACTACGTCCCCATAATCGCCCGCTGAGCAACCCGGCTCCCGCCCAGGGCAGCGCGTCGAGGACGCCGCCGGGCAGGCAGGTCAGGGGCTCGGGTGGCGGGCCACCAATCGCATCAGGCCCTCCTGGGCCATGGACACGACCAGTTCCCCCCGCTGGGTGAACATGAATCCCCGAGCCAGCCCCCGGGCCCCGTACGCCGCCGGGCTGTCCATGTCATAGAGCAGCCATTCGTCCGCTCGGAAGGGTCGATGGAACCACATGCAGTGGTCGAGGCTGGCGCCCATGAAGTCGTTGTCCTCCCAGTTCACCTGGTGGGGAGCCAACATGGTGTCGAACAACGACATGTCCGAGGCGTAGGTGGCAATGCAGGCGTGCAGCAGAGGATCGTCCGCCAGGGTGCCATCGGCCCGAATCCACAGTCGTTGGATCGGCTCCTTCGCGGCTCGGCGGGTGAACGGGAGCTCCCCGATGTATCGCTGGTCGATGGGATGGAGACGCGAGAACCAGTCCCCGAAGGTCTCCCGGTGGGGCTCGAGCCGCTGCTCGAGGGACTCGAGGGTCTCCGGCGGTGGAACGTCGGGCATCGGGAGCTGGTGGGACAGCCCCGGTTCGTCGATGTGGAAGGAGGCGGACATGTTGAAGATGGCCCGGCCGTGCTGGATGGCAACCACCAGGCGGGTGGTAAAGGACCGACCGTCCCGGATCCGGTCGACCTCGTAGAGGATGGGCACATTGGGATCGCCAGGCCGCAGGAAGTACGCGTGCAACGAGTGCGGTCGCCCGTGTTCGACTGTTCGCCCGGCGGCCATCAGCGACTGTGCTGCCACCTGGCCGCCGAAGACGCGCTGACGGTCCTCATTGGGGCTCACGCCTCGAAAGATGTTGACCTCGATGGACTCGAGATCGAGAAGGTCGACCAGAAAATCGAGGGCTTCACTCACGCCTCCATCCTGACAGGTGGTCGGGAGCCGTTTCGCACGAGGACCGCCGACCCCATGGGTCTGATCCGATGGAGGTCGGAGCGCCCGGGGAAGCGTGGCGCATCAGGTGATGCGCCACGCTACGGTTCCCTGCGTGCCTGAGATTCGCTTTCCCGACCGCTTCGTCTGGGGAACGGCAACTGCCGCCCATCAGATCGAAGGGGGCAACGTCAACAACGATTGGTGGGCGTTCGAACACGACCCCACTTCAGGTTGCGTCGACGTGAGCGGGGATGCGTGCGATTCCTTCAATCGCTATCCCGAGGACATCGCCTTGGTGGCGAGCCTCGGTCTGTCGTCGTACCGATTCTCGCTCGAATGGAGCCGGATCGAACCGGAGGAGGGGGAGTTCTCCCGAGTGGCCCTCGACCACTACCGCCGCATGGCAGCCGCCTGCCACGAGCACGGCATTCTCCCCGTGGTCACCTTTCACCACTTCACCCATCCCCGCTGGTTGGCGGCGGGGGGAACCTGGGAAGGCGCCAGGGCCCCGGACCGCTTTGCCCGATTCTGCGAGCGAGCAGCCTCTCACCTCGGTGACCTGATCGGAATGGCCTGCACGCTCAACGAGCCGAACGTGGTGGCCACCATGGGTTGGCGCCACGGGATCTTTCCGCCCCGGGTGCGGGATCGAGGCCGCCGGGACGTCGTGAACCAGGCCCTGGTCGCCGCCCATCGGCGGGCGGTCGATGCCATCCGGTCCGGCCCCGGCGACTATCCGGTGGGCATGACCTTGTCGATGACCGACTACCAGCTGCAGCCCGGGGGGGAGGAATGGCTCGAACGGATCCGGCGCCCTTCCGAGGATGTGTTCCTCGAGGCGACCGGGGGCGACGACTTCATAGGAGTGCAGACCTACACCAGGACGAGGGTCGGGCCGGACGGTTCCGTCCGCGGCGAGGAGGGTGTGCCCACCACCCAGATGGGTTATGAGTTCTGGCCCGAGGCCCTGGAGGGGACGATCCGCCGAGCCTGGGAGAAGACCGGGCGAGTGCCGGTCTACGTCACGGAGAACGGCATCGGGACCGACGACGACGCCCTGAGGATCGACTACGTCCGGCGAGCGCTGACCGGGCTGAAGCGCTGTCTCGACGACGGGATCGACGTGCGCGGCTATTTCTATTGGAGCCTGTTGGACAACTTCGAGTGGGTGCTCGGATACGGCCCGACGTTCGGGATGGTGGTTGTGGACCGGGACACCTTCGAGCGGCGCCCGAAGCCCAGTGCCGCTTGGCTGGGCGGCGTCGCCCGGGCCAACGCCCTCTGAGTCCGGCACCTCGACCGGTCGGTGTCCTCTCGACAATCGTGCCTGCTCACGGTGGCCCGGTCCATCTGCGACCCGGGTCCCACACCCCCGGTGGCGGGAAGGGCCGGAGGATATTACGGATTGATGACGACTAGGGTTTCGCCGTGGCCGGACTACCTCTTCGTGTGGTGCATCTGTGGCAGAAGCGGGGTACTCCCGAGGCGTGGCAGCTGTTTCGCTACACCGCCGTCTCGGGCATATCGACGGCCGTCTCGTTCGGGGTATTGGCCATCGTCTTCGGAGTGTTCCACCTCTGGGGCGAGATCGGCAGCACGGTCTTCGCCAATATCGTCGCCACCGTTCCCTCCTACTTCCTCAACCGGAAGTGGGTATGGAGGAAGGGTGGCCGATCCCACCTCATGAAGGAGATCGTCCCGTTCTGGACGATGTCGGCCATCGGCATCGTGGTGTCGATCGGCGGCGCCGCCGTTGCCCGGCACCTCAGCATCGTGCACCACCTGAGCCATCTCCAGCAGACCGCACTGGTGCTCCTGGCCAACGTGCTCTCGTTCGGGCTGTTCTGGGTGCTCAAGTACATGCTGTTCAACCGGCTCTTCCACGTGCACCCTCTCGAGGAGCTCGACGAACTTGTGGAGGCGGCCTGATCGCTCACCGGAGCTGAACCTCTGGATCTGGGCCCGGCGGTGGTGCCCCGATCAGTCCCGGAAATTGCTGAACTGCAGGGGAATACCGAAGTCCTCCGCCTTGCACGCGCTGATCACGGCCTGGAGGTCATCTCGTTTCTTCCCGCTCACCCGAAGCTGGTCCCCCTGCGTCTGCGAGCTCACGCCCTTCAGCCCCAGGTCCTTGATGAACTTGTTGATCCTCTTGGCATGGTCGGAAGAGATGCCGGCCTGAATGGTCAGTCGTTGGCGGGCGGAGCCACGCGATGCCTCTTCGATCTTCCCTATGTCGAAGGACTTGAGGGAGACCTCGCGCTTGACCAACTTCTCCTGAAGAACCTGAAAGAGGGCACGCAGTCGATCGTCCGTCGACGAGGAGAGGACCAGCTCCTTTTCCGTGAGCTCGATCGAGGAGTCGGTTCCTTTGAAATCGAAACGGGTTGCCGCCTCACGGTTGGCCTGGTCCACCGCGTTACGGACCTCCTGCATGTCAACTTCGGAGACGACATCGAAGGTGGGCATGACGAAACAGTAGCTCCGCGCCACGGGATATCCTTGCGCCCTGCGGGTCGGTGCCCGAGCGGCCAAAGGGAGCAGACTGTAAATCTGCCGGCACTGCCTTCGAAGGTTCAAATCCTTCCCGGCCCACCGCATGCGTCGGCCGGAGGCGGCCGGGACCCTGGGTCCTGCGCTGCCTCCGGCACGACTGCCCGCTTCGTCAGGCATCGGGGCCACGCCATTTCAGTCGCCGTCGGGTGACTTGCCCGCCCCGGACAATTGGTTACAATAAAGTTACGGATTCATTGCGGTCATGGTGGGCCCTGGAGCGGGCGGCACTGGTCGGGGACACGCTTTTGACGCCGTGGAGGAGGATCGTAGGGATTCGCTCCTCGTCCACCAGATGGACTGACTGTCTCGATTTCAGCGGTTCGACCGAGGAGAAGCCCCCAACCTCATGCCAACGGAGATCTCGTCTGCCGAGGGGCTTGAAGGCGAGCGCGTGGCCACCGATCCCACCTCCGCCGGTCTGCGGTCGCTGGCCATCGAAGCGAGCAGCGCCGGGCTGAGGTTCGTCGACCGGTGCTTCGAGTCGGTGCGCCAGCGGATGGACGGGGCAACCGGTTTGCCCGGCGAGCAGCCCTCGGCTGGGGACCTCGGTGCCCAACCACGCGGACTGGTCCTGCGCCCGGCCCTGTTGGGGTTCGTGGCCATGCTGGCGATTGCCATCGGTGGGTCCCTTCCGAGCTCGCCGTTCAAACTGGAGATGCCGGGGGTGTGGTTCTTCGGGGTGCCCTCGACACCGGGGGCCAGCCATTGGGGGGTCTATTTCACGCTGGCGGCCGTGTACGGCGGGCTCCTGCTGCTTATGCGGGTGTGGTGGGGCATGTCCCGGTTGTACTCCCGCCGCCCCGGCGTCCCCATCAACCGGATGATGTGGGTGCTTGCCCTGTGGTCGCTGCCCATGATGGTCATTGCCCCGCTGTTCAGCCGGGACGCGTACTCCTATGCGGCCCAGGGCGAGATGGTCAGCCATCACATGAACCCGTATCTCTACGGTCCGTTCGAGCTGGGCAACAACGCCTACACGGCCCCGGTCGACAACCTGTGGGGCAATGCCCCGGCTCCCTACGGACCTCTGTTCCTGCAACTCGACGGGCTCGTCGCCCGGATCACCCTCCACAACGAGCTGGCCACCATCGTGCTCCTGCGGCTGCTGGCCCTGGCCGGGGTGCTGCTCATGGCAGCCTGTGTCCCCCGGCTGGCGCGCCTCTACCACCGGGACGGCGCCGAGGTGTTCACGCTCATGGTGTTGAACCCGGTGACGATCCTGCATCTCGTCGGCGGAGCTCACAACGACGCCTTGATGCTCGGCTTGCTGGTGGCCGGCCTGACCGCGGCGAAGGAGAAGCGTCCCATCGTCGCCATCCTGCTGTGCGCCCTGGCCACGGCCATCAAGGCACCGGCGGCCATTGGGATCCTCTATGTCGGGTGGAGCTGGCTGGGATCCCAGGCTTCGACGCGCGACCGAATACGACCGGTGGTGACCGCGGGCCTGCTCGGCGCGGCCGTGCTCGCATTCTTCTCGTACGTCAGCGGCCTGGGCTGGGGATGGGTCACCATCCTGGGAACTCCGGGGGCGGTGCGGTCATGGACGGCCCCCACCACATCGCTGGCCCTGGTCTTTGCCGGCATCGCCCACATCGCCCACATCGGTGTGGGCCTGGGGGGTGTGCTCACGGTGACCCGGTTCTTCGGGCTCCTGACCGCGGGCATCGCCGGCGTGTGGCTCCTGCTGAACAGCGACCGGATCGGCACCCTGAAGGCTTTGGGTATCACCTTGTTGCTGTTCGTGGTCCTGGGTCCCGTGGTGCAACCCTGGTATCTGTCCTGGGGACTGATCCTGTTGGCGCCGGTGGCATTGGGTCGACTCCGCTCGCTGATCATCGGGCTCTCCATGGTCACGGCATTCATCGAACTGCCGGGCGGCACCCAACTGGTCGGCAGCCTGATCCACGGCGATCCCCTGTTGATCGTGTTGACCCTGCTGTGGATCCTCGTGGTCCTCACCGTTCCGCTGGCCACGTGGGAACGCCGCGACGCGGTCCCACCGGCGCCTTCCGTCGGCATCGGCCGCGTGGTCTCGGCTCCTGTCGGCTGAGGCAGGTCGACCCCGGAGCGGAGTGGCCGGCGGGCTCAGAGCAGGCGTTGGAGCACGGTGACGTCGAGCCAGCGATTGAACTTCCGGCCCACCTCCTGTTCGACACCCACCATCCGGAACCCGCACGCCTGATGCAGGCTGATCGAGGGCCCGTTATCCTCGCCGATCCGGGCAACGACGGCGTGAAAGCCATGCCGGGTGGCCAGCTGGATCAGCTCTTCCATGAGGAGCCTCCCCACACCCTTCCCCCGATGGTCCTCTCCCACGTACACGGAGTCCTCGACTGTCGTGGCATAGGCGGGACGGTCCCGGTACACGGACAGCGAGCCGAAGCCGAGGACCACGTCATGGTCATCCATCGCCACGATGGCCGGATACGGCCCGCTGTGTTCCGACAACCAGGCGATCTGCTCGTCGGGCGTGCGGGGCACGAGATCGAAGGTGGCCGTCGACCCGGCGACCTCGGCGTTGTAGATCGACCGGATCGCCTCGGCATCGGCAGGTCTCGCCAGGAGCACGCGCATTCGTCGATGGTAGCGAGGCAGCGCGCTCTATCGGCCTGCTCCGCCTTTGGCTATGCTCTTCTCTTTGCTGCTCGATCGAGCCGCACTGCCCCCTTAGCTCAGTCGGCAGAGCACAGCCATGGTAAGGCTGGTGTCGTCGGTTCGATTCCGACAGGGGGCTCGCCCCGTGGCGGCGTAGCTCAGCTGGTTAGAGCGCACGGCTCATAATCGTGAGGTCGCCGGTTCGAGTCCGGCCGCCGCTACCACCTTCGGGACAGGCAGCAAGAGAGCACAGGGCAAGCATCGGAACTATCTTTGGCCGGCTTCGGCGAAAGAGTGCAAGAGGAGTCACCGTGGCAAAGAATGAGAAGCGTATCCAGGTCACCCTGGCATGCGAGCAGTGCAAGCGTCGTAATTACATCACGACGAAGAACAAGATCAATGACCGTGAGCGGATCGAAATGAAGAAGTTCTGCCGCTGGGACCGCCAGCACACGCTGCACAAGGAGACCCGATAGGGATCGACCCATCTGGCGGGACCCGATAGGGATCGACCCATCTGG
>JADEYI010000779.1_pt1 | contig 35122 bp, 34 predicted proteins | sample 8542331 | NCBI WGS metagenome assembly JADEYI01 (sample SAMN16510988, study PRJNA670497) | mine drainage metagenome | isolation source: biofilm near Copperflume 1 | place: Germany: Marsberg coppermine Kilianstollen | collected 2018-02 | reverse complement strand
CCTCCAAAGAGGGGGTCGGGTGTAGGGGGTGGGGTGTAGGGAAAAGAGAGACAGGCTCGTAGCTTGTGGCTCGTAGCTTGTGAGGGCAAGGGGGTTTCTATAGACCCCAGATCCCAGGCCATGAACCCGCAGGCCGAACCCCGTCGGCCTGTCCTCAGGCTGCATTGGGCTCCTTGTATTCCACCGCGACCACCGTGATATTCACAGCCTTAACCTTGAACCCGGTAGAAGCCGCGAGCACCTCGGCGGTACTTTTTTGAACCTCTTTGCAGGTATCTTGCACGGGTCGGCCATAGTCCACACAGACATTGAGTTCCACGGTGAGATTTTCCCCCTCGCGCTCTAAGCGCACTGGACGGGTTCGACGGCCCGATAACACCTCACCCACACTGCGGGAGGCTGCTTGGGCCAGCCGCACCCCGCGCTGGCCCTCCAGGGCCAGTGTCACCAAACTGACCAGGGCGGTTTCAGAAAGGTCATAGTCCACCATGGCTCAAGTGTACTAGGGTGTCAGGGGGCGGGTGTAGGGTTGGCTCACCCGTAGGTTCTAAAGGGTGTTTTTTGACCATGGGATTTTGCCTTTCAGGGCAGCCACGGCGGAGTTGGACAGGGTGTCCATTGGAATCTGGCTCCTAGGGGTCTAGGCTTATAGGGTATGTACATTCCTAAGTTCAATCAAGTGACGGATGCCGGGGTAATGCTGGAGTTCATGCAGCACAACGCTTTTGCCACGCTGGTTTCGCTGCACCAGGGGATGCCGTTTGCCACTCCCATACCCTTCGTAGTCGAGTCCACTCAGCGGCTCACCGGTCACATGGCCAAAGCCAACCCGCAGTGGACGAGCTTCGAGCAGAATGGCCAGGTGTTGATAATTTTCCAGGGCCACCATAGCTTTATCTCGCCAACCTGGTATGAGAAACATCCCAGCGTGCCGACCTGGAACTACATGACCGTTCAGGCCTACGGCAAGCTGCGCGTGGTAGAGGAGCCGGAGGCGGTTAAAGAGCTGCTGCACGCGCTGGTGTCGCAATATGAGCAGGAATGGAAAATGGAAGAGCTGCCCGAAACCTACCTGCACGGGATGATGCAGGGTATCGTGGCCTTTGAAATCGAGATTACCCGCCTCGAGGGTAAGTTCAAGCTCTCACAAAACCGCTCTCAGGCCGACCAGAAGCGAGTGGTGGAGGCCCTGGGGGCAAGCTCTAACCCATCTGACCGGGCCATTGCCGAGCAGATGGCCAAGCATCTGGAGAAGCAGTGATGTATACCTTTCGCCAGGCTACTTTGGACGATATGCCCATCATCATCCACCACCGCCACCAGATGTTCCTTGACATGGACAGTCCCGAGCGGGCCGAGATGGCCCAGCGGGTGTTTCCGGGCTGGCTCGAGAAAGCCTTGCCCGAGGGAACCTATCTGGGCTTGTTCGCGGAGTTTGAGGGCCAAGTCGTGGCTGGCACCGGGATTATGTTCCATCACTGGCTCCCTGGCTCCGATGGCAGCACCTTGCGTGGCTACTTGCTCAATGTCTACGTCGAGCGGGAGCACCGCCGCAAGGGATTAGCGAAAACGTTGCTACAGCAGGCCCTGGATATCTGCCAAGGGCGCGGTATCAACACCGTCACCCTGCACGCCTCGGAAATGGGCCGCCCGGTCTACCAAGGGCTCGGCTTCAGAGCCCTGAACGAGATGATGTGGAAGGCGTAGGAGCCGCTCCGGGAAGGGAACCGACATGGATATAACCAGCCCGATCCGCCTCGAGGGTCAGACGGTGCGCCTCGAGCCGCTGTCTATGCAGCATTACCCCGACTTGCTCGAGCTGATCTTCGATTCGGATTTGCAGTACCAGTTCAACTTTTTTAATGGCCGCCCCGATACCCCAGAGCACTTGCAAGCCTGGATTGAAAACCTCATGACCCTAAGCCAAGAGCCCACCTGGAAAGCCTTTGCGGTGATCGAGTTGAGCAGCCACAAAGCCATTGGCAGCACCAGCTATTTGGATATTTCCCCCAAGGATAAGCGCTACGAAATTGGCAGCACTTGGTATGGGCGGCAGTTCTGGCGCACCAAAATCAACAGCGAGTGCAAATATCTGCTGTTGCAATACGCTTTTGAAACCCTCGAGGCCAATCGCGTACAGCTCAAGACCGACTTGCGCAACCAGCGCTCTCAAGCTGCGATTGAGCGCTTGGGCGCGGTGCGCGAAGGCATCCTAAGGGCTCATATGGTTTTGCCCGACGGTTACGTGCGCGATAGCGTGATGTACAGCATCATCCGCTCAGAATGGCCCGCCGTGAAGGCCCGTCTCGAGAGGTTTCTGGCAGGCCCCCAGAACTGAGGGAAAACACAGCCAAAATGGATCTCTGCAAGCTGAAAGCCCCTGAGTTTCTTATCTGTGAATGGAGCTAAAGCTCGGTTCTGACTTGCCAGAGTTCCGGGAAAAGCACGACCTCGAGGGCTTTTTTCAGATATCCCAGGCCCGCTGTCCCGCCGCTACCACGCTTGTGGCCGATCATCCGCTCGACGGTGGTGAGGTGGTTGAAACGCCAACGCCGGAAGTTATCCTCCACATCCACCAACTTTTCGGCCAGATAGTACAAATCCCAGCGCTCTTCGGTGTGGCGGTAGACCTCGAGCCAGGCTTTCAGCACCTCTGCATTGGCCTCATAGGGCTGGGAGTAATCGCGCTCGAGGATACTTGCGGGTATAGTTAGCCCCCTCTGGGACAGAATTCTTAGAGACAAATCGTACAGACCAGGCGAGTGGATGGCGGCCTCGAGCAGTTGGTGGTGTGCTCTATCGTGCTCGTGGGGCCGCATCATGAAAGGGTTGCGGTTGCCCAGCAGAAACTCGATCAGCCGGTACTGGTGCGACTGGAAACCCGAGGCCGAACCAAAACTCGAGCGGAACTCCAGATAATCCGCCGGGGTCATGGTTTTCAGAACCTCCCAGGCGTTCGTCATCTGCTCCTGGGCACGGACTACGCGGGTCAGCCTCTTCAGCGCGGGGTCAATGATGCCCTGGCCCAGCAGTTGCATGGCCCCTTGTAGCTCGTGGACGACCAGTTTCATCCACAACTCGGAAACCTGATGAATGACGATGAAGAGCATCTCGTCGTGGGCCTCGGTGAGGGGGTGCTGGGCAGAAAGCAGCTTGTCCAGCTCGAGGTAATCGCCGTAGGAGAGCGACCGGCTGAAATCGGTGTGGGCTTCTTGATACGACTTGTCATCCATCACGTCACCTTCTCCCGCACCTGGAAACAAGGCTCTTTCCACTTGCCCGTGCCCATCACGGTTTTGAGGCGCTCCACTGCCTCGTATACATCGGCAAAGCCCAGATAGAGCGGGGTAAAACCAAAGCGCACGATGTCCGGGGCGCGGAAATCGCCGATGACAGCGGAGTCAATCAGGGCTTGCATGATGGCGTAGCCTTCGGGGTGAGTGTAGGAAACCTGGCTGCCGCGTCGCTCGGGTTCCCTGGGCGTGACCAGCTCGAAGCCGTATTCGGCACATAGGGGTTCCATCAGCTCCATGAATAAATCGGTGAGCTTGAGGGATTTCTGGCGGAGCTGAGCCATGCCCACATCGGCGAAAACATCCAGTGCGGTGTCCAGCGCACTCATCCCGAGCACGCTCGGAGTCCCCACCGTGAGGCGGCGGATGTCCTCGGCAGGAGCGTACTCGGGGGTGAAGGCGAAGGGTGCTTTGTGGCCCATCCAGCCCGAGAGGAAGGGGATTGCGGCCTGCTGATGCCGCTTGGCGACGAACAAAAACGCGGGTGCGCCGGGGCCACCGTTGAGATATTTGTATCCGCAGCCCACCGCGAAATCCGCCCCGCAGTGGTTCAGCCTTACCGGGAAAGCCCCGGCGCTGTGGGCCAAATCCCACAGGCTGATAGCATCATACTGATGTGTAATTTCCGTGACCCGCCGCATATCGTAGCGGTAGCCGGTGCGGTAGTCCACCTCGGTCAGCATCACCACTGCTACCGAGTCGTCAATGGCAGCTTCTACAGTATCTTTCTTCACGAACCGCAGCTCGTAAGCGCCGCCCAGCAGCTCGTTGACCCCTTGGGCGATATAGAGGTCGGTGGGGAAGTTGTCTATATCGGAGACGATAACTTTGCGCTCTGGACGGAGTTTGAGGGCAGCAAGCAGGACTTTGAACAAGTTGACGCTAGTGGAGTCAGCCGCCACAACCTCATCTGCCTCAGCCCCGATCAGGTGGGCGATTTTGGCCCCGACCTTTACCGGAAGATCCATCCAGCCGTGTTTGTTCCAGCTTCGGATGAGGTCGGTTCCCCACTCTTGCCCGACGACGTGCTCGAGGCGACCCAGCACACCTTTGGGCAACACCCCCAGCGAGTTCCCATCGAGGTAGATTAGCCCTTCGGGGATACTGAACTGGTCACGCTTACGGGCCAGGGGGTCGAAAGCATCGAGGGTTTGAATCTGGGGCTGCGTCATGGTTCACCTTTTCTCAACGTATTGTAGGTCAAAGACCCCCCACCAGTTCCGAGGTCTTCATCAATTGGGTCAATACCCTCGTGCCTTTAGCGCCCCCTGCAAGTCAAGGTGCGGCAGCACCCCCGCCACGCGGGCACTGGAGTCAAGGTGCGGCAGCACCCCCGCTCGCACGGGTAAAGCCCGCCGCTATGCGGCTAGTGCCACGCGGGCACTGGCACAGGGGGGAGGGGGCATGCTGCGATGCTCGGCGTATACGGAATTAGTGGGCAGTCGTCAACGTCGGGGGGTCTTACTTAATCGCCCGCCAAACCTTCTCCGGGGTCAGTGGTATATCCAGGTGCGCCAGGCCGAGCGCGTCCAGCACCGCATTGACGACGGCAGGCGTGCCCCCGATGGCCCCAGCCTCGCCGATGCCTTTTACGCCCAAAGGATTTGTTGGAGAGACCGTCTCGGTGCGGTTCCACTGTGCCCAGGGGACTTCCAGGGCTTTGGGGAAGTTGTACTCGAGGAAGTTCCCGCTCAACATCTGCCCCTCCGGGTCGTAGATCACACCCTCCCAAAGGGCCTGCCCGATGCCCTGCGTCACACCGCCCTGCACTTGTCCTCGGGCCAAGAGCGGGTTGACGATGGGGCCGGTGTCGTCCACCGAGACATATTTTAGCACCCGCACGGTTCCGGTTTCGCGGTCTACCTCGACCATCGCCAGATGCGTTCCGAAGGGATAGTTGGCATCTTTGAGCGAGAAAGTGGCGTGGCCCTCGAGCCCTGGATCCATCCCTGGCGGCAGCTTGCGGTGGCTGAAGGCGGTGCTGACGATTTGTGTCATGGGGATGGCTTTATCGGTGCCACGAACGCCCCAACCTTGGTTGTTCAGCTCGATATCCTCGGGGGCCGCCTCGAGCAGATGCGCGGCAATCTTGACGATCTTGTCCCGCACGATGTCACTGGCCTTGAGAATCGCCGAGCCGCCCACCGAAAGGGTGCGGCTGCCTGCCGTGCCCATACCGTAAGGGATAGCCAGAGTATCGCCCTGGACGACTTGAATGCGGTTTAGCTCGAGGCCTAGCCGCTCAGCCACGATTTGCGCGAAGCCGGTTCCCGTGCCCTGACCGTGCGGTGAGGTTCCGCTGAAGATGGTGGCGCTGCCGTCGGCATTAATTCGCACCCCGCCACTATCCCAGCCATAGCCGGTGATTTCCACGTAGCTGCACAAGCCGATGCCCACCAGGCGGCCCCTGGCTCGAGCTGTAACTTGTTCCTGACGCAAGGCTTTGTAATCTGCGACCTCGAGCAGCTTTTCCAAGGCTTGGGGATATGCCCCGCTGTCGTACTTTGCCCCAGTCAGGGTTTTGTAGGGGAACGGCCCCTGGATTAAGTTTCTCAAGCGAATTTCGGCAGGGTCGAGGTTCAGTTCGCGGGCCGCCATATCCATCAGGCGCTCGAGGTAGTAGGTGGCCTCGGGCCGCCCCGCACCGCGATAAGCTCCGGTGGGGGTGGCGTTGGTGTAGACGCTGAACAGTTCGGCCTCGATGGCGGGAATCGCGTAGGGGCCTTGCAGCATCAGAATGGTGCCGGGCGCGTTGCCGAGGGTGGTTGTCAAGATATAAGCCCCTAAGTCGGCCACCACACGTCCGCGCAGACCGAGGATTTTACCGTCCGCGTCCAAAGCCATCTCGAGGTCAGCGACCTGGGCTCGCCCGTGGATGGTCGCCAGAAAGCTCTCCGAGCGGCGCTCTACCCATTTCACCGGCTGACCCAGGCTGCGGGCCAGGTGTGCTACCAGGATTTCCTCGGGGTAGATGTTGATTTTGGCCCCGAAAGCCCCGCCCACGTCGGGGGTGATAGCCCGCACCTGGTTTTCGGCCAGCCCCAAGGCCTCAGCCACACAGGTACGCAGGTCGTGAGGCATCTGGGTCGAAGACCAGACGCTCAGGCTCCCCTGCATCCCGTCCCAGGCCGCCATAACCCCCCTGGGCTCCATCGCGGCGGGGGCTACGCGCTGCTGCACGAGCCGCGCCCCCACGACCTTATGGGCCTTGGAGAAAGCTTCCTCGAGGTTGCCCGCCGAGGTTTTGCGGTAGAAGCTGGTGTTGGTTTGGAGGTCAGGATGCACCAGCAGGCGGTTCTCGAGCGCCTCGAGGGGGTTCACCACAGCTCCTAACGGCTCGTAGTCCACGCTTAGCGCCAACAGGGCATCCTCTGCGGCCTGTGCCGAAGTCGCCAACACTGCTGCCACCGGCTCACCCGCGTAGCGCACCCTTTCCCGGGCCAAGACCGGGTGCTGCACCACCTTGCTCTCGCCGGGGCCTTCGCCCGGTGCGAGCAATTCGGGCACGTCCGACGAGGTCAGGACGCGCACCACGCCGGGAATCCGCAAGGCTTCCGAAGTCTCAACTGAGTTGATTTTGGCGTGGGCGTAGGGGCTACGCAGCAGAGCTAAATGCAGCGTTCCGGGCTGGGTCAAATCCTCGAGGTAGGCTCCGTGCCCGCTCAGAAGTTTGGGATCCTCGAGGCGCTTGAGGGGTTTGCCAATATACGTTTCAGCCATAGGTTCATGCTACTGGAATTTGCTCTGGGCTAATTATCCTGCTCTACAGAGGGCAAAGAGCCGGGAGCTAAATGCTAAAAGCCGAAAGTTGAAGGCTTAAAGTCAAAAACCTAAAAACACCAGCCACGTCCCAGACGGTGTTTCTTGATAAGGCAATTATGCCGTCCTGGTGTAGCTTTTTGGCCCCTGGTGTTTTGCTTTTAGCCTTGGGCTTTTGGCCTTCAGCCTTTAGCGTTTTGCGTTAAGCGTTAGTCGTTCGGCGTTTTGCCGCTAGCCTACTGCTGGGTAGAAAGGCCATCTTGCGGAGGGACTACTGGCTTGCCCGCCAGGGCATCGTTGAGCATTTTGCGCCAGCCATTTAGCGAGTCAGTCCCCCGGCTGCCGGTGAACTTTACCCCGTTGACGATAAAAGTGGGGGTGCTATCCAGGGCTAACTTGCCAGTGAGGTCGCGGTCGGCTAGCACCCCGGCCTCTTTTTTGCCCGATTTCAAGCAGTCGTTCATGGTAGCAGGGGCCATGCCCAACTGACCGCCCAAGTCGGCGAAAAACTGATCCAGGGCATCCCCAGAAAGCCCTGCCCACTGAGCTTGGGAGCGGAACAAAGCCTCGTGATACTCGAGGTACAAGTTGCTATCCGCAGCGCAGGCCGCAGCCTCACTGGCACGAATTACGTTGTCCTGACCGCTAAAAGGAAAATCGCGGAAGACGTAGCGAATTTTCCCGGTATCCACGTATTCCTTCATGATGAAAGGCAGCACCTGGGTGGCATGGTCGCGGCAGTGGGGGCAGAGGTAGTTGGAAAAGTCTACCACGGTTACTTTGGCATCGGCAGGGCCAAACACGAAGCGAGCACCGCTGGCAGCATCGTTGATGGAAACGGTGGGCTTGGGCTTGAGGGCAAAAAACAGTACCCCGACCAGAATAACAGCGATAGCGGCAACGGCGATGAAGAGGGTTCTCTGCATGGTCATGAGTTTAGCAGTTTCAGGTGAGAGCTATAAGATTCATACCCCCTCGAGGTAAAACCGTCCTGTAAAATTTTTCTGGCTTGTAGCGGTGGGTTTTGGTTTTATACCAAGTTCGGGTTAGATGCTCACTGAGCGGTGAGTATCTAACCCGACCGATGGGAGTCTACTAAGTCGCTCCAGGGTGAGGTTGCCGGGGAGGATATTTTGCCACCCTCATCCAGGTTACGGGCAGAGCCCGTATGGCCTACGGCCACCCCCTCCAGGTTAGCCGCAGAGCGGCTATGCGTTGTGCGCATCTCCTGATGTCGCTCTCCTTCTCTCCCAGTCGGGGTAAGTCTTGCAAACTTACCCTGGAGAAACTTAGGTTTCACAAAGATGGGCCTCTAAAAAGCTTGGAATACCATCTTTGTGAAGCCGGTATTACTGGCCTAGGGCTTTGTCGAGCAGGGTTTTCCAGTCCTGGTAGCTACGTCCACCTACATAGGGCACTCCATTGACCAGGAAGGTGGGGGTGTTGTTGATGCCCAGTTGGGCCGCCATAGCTTGGTCGGCCAGCACACCCGCCCGCTTCTGGCCCGACTCCAGACAGGCTGCAAACTTGCTGGTATCCAGGCTAAGCTGACTGGCTAAATCTTCCAAAAACTTATCCAGGTCGCTACTTTTCAGACCTGCCCAGAGGTCTTGGGAGCGGAAGAGGGTTTGGTGGTACTCGAGGTATTTTCCTTGGTCGGCGGCGCAGGCCGCGGCCTCCCCGGCCCGCACCACCATCGGCTGGGGTGAGCCATCCGGCAGGCTAAAGGGCAGGTCGCGCAGCACGTAGCGAATCTTGCCGGTATCCACGTAGTCACGCTTGATGAGGGGAAAAATCTCGTTGGCGTGGGCCCGGCAGTGGGGGCAGAGGTAGTTGGAAAACTCCACCACCGTGACCTTGGCATTTTCTGGGCCAAAGGCAAAGCGGGCTCCGCTGGCGGGGTTAGGGTTGGCGCTGATGGGTGGGGCCGGGCGCGGTCTCGAGGCCAAGAACAACACCCCAGCCAGTATCACCGCGACTGCCAGGACTCCCAGAAATAGCCTTCGTTGCATGGGCTAATTGTACCCGTGTTCCCCTTCACGCCGGTGATTGGTGGGCCTGGCCCTCTTCGCTCAGCCAGAAAGGCTGGCTATCGCTCGAGACCATCTTTTCTTCGGCGATGGCCCGCTTGAGGTCGCTGGGCAGCATGAACATGGCCTTGGTGAAGTCCGCGTCCAGGTGACGCAGTTTCAGGCCGCGCCCCAGGATACGCGATTCCAGCGTTCCTTCACTCACCCCGCCCGCGTCCACCGCGTCCGAGGCCACGATAAAACCAAAGTTGAGCATGAAGCCGGGAATATAGTTGCGGTAGCTGCGGGTGTGCCGGAAAACCTGCTTGACGGTGTGATGCACTACCGGGTGCATCTTGTGGTGGGTCAGCAAAATCATCCCGGCTTGCATACTCATCAGACCACCGGGGTTCAAGCGGCGCTTGAGCAACTCGTAAAACTCCACCGTGAAGAGCATCCGAGCCGGGTTATCCACACCTACCGGGTCGTTGAGGTCAACGATGATCAGGTCGTAGGTTTGGGGGTGGGTCTCGAGCCAAGCCCTGGCATCCTCGGTAATTATACTGGCCCTGGGGTCATCGAAAGCGCCCTGATGCCACTCTGGCAGCAGTCGCTGGGCCATCTCGACCAGCTCGCCGTCTATATCACACATCGCCGCACGTTCGACGCTGGGGTGACGCAAAACCTCGCGCAAAGTGGCTCCCTCGCCGCCACCCACGATGAAAACCGACCTTGGCTCAGGGTGCATCAGCATCGCCGGATGCACCAGGGTTTCGTGGTAGATGTACTCGTCTCGCTCGGTAGACTGCACGTCTTTATCCAGCACCAGCACCTTGCCAAAAGCCCCGGTCTGGAAGATAAAGTAATCCTGAAACTGGGTTTTGCCTGCGGCCAACACCGCGTCCATGCGGCGGAAAATAGCTTCGTAAGGGGTGACTTGCTCGAGGTAGTGCATTCCGTATTCCATCGTCAACCTCCGGTTGTATATGCCGAGAAAGGGTCATACATCGTACGTCATATTCCTAACGCCGAGCGCCAAGGGTAAAAAGGTCGAATACCAAAAACTCAGAGTCAAAAACTGAAAATAAAAATTGCGTCCCAGACTATGTTTTTTGATAGGGCAATTAGGCTGTCCTGGTGTAGCTTTTTCCCCTTTGTATTTTTCTTTTAGGGTTCGGCGTTAGGCATATGGCGTACGACAACGTAAGGCGTAAGACCTTCGACTCCTATCCATCACACTCTCCGCCGGATTTCATGCTCGCCGCGCCACAAGCGGAAAGCCGACTCTTCACGTGCGCCAAAGGCTCGAGCCAATCCTCGCAGCACCGACTCGGGGTCTACATCGGAACGGTAAAAGTACAGATCTAGGGCAGCCGCGTGTTCTTCGGGCCAGGTGTGGAGCATCACCGCCCCCACCGGGGAAAGCATCACCCCCGAAAGCCCCTGCGGATAGAACTTGTAGACCGTGGCCTGTACACTCTGAGGAACCGCCCCCAGCTTGAGCATCGCGTCCTTGAGGGCAGCTTCCACCAGCCGGGCATTTTCCAGCACTTCGGTGTTACAGCCATAAATCTCGGCTACCCAGCGGCCACCGGCAATCTCTGTCACATCTAGCAATGCTAGCACAGACAGTATTGCCAGACCCAGCAAGCATTTTCTTACTGGCTCTGCCGCGTGTCCCCACTCCATTTGACGTTCACCCCTGGGCCTACGAAAATGGCCTGGTGCTGCGCCTGGTGGGCCTGGTCAAAACTTTCCCTGGTTTCGCTTTGCAGGTGGATAGCCTCGAGGTTGAAAACGGTGAGACCTTGGCCCTGCTGGGGCCCTCGGGGAGCGGGAAAAGCACGCTGCTGCGGCTGATTGCGGGCCTCGAGGAACCCGGCCCGGCAGCCCAGATTCTTCTGGATGGAACCAACCTGATCCCATTCCCCCCCGAACAGCGCGCAGTGGGCATGGTGTTTCAGGACTACGCCCTCTTTCCCCACCTGAGCGTGAGGCAAAATATCGCTTTCGGGCTGCGCGAAGCCCGGTGGGAAGCAAACCGGCTCGAGGCCCGGGTAGGGCAACTGCTCGAGCTGACTCGGCTCACCCCGCAAGCCCACAAGCGCCCCGATCAGCTTTCGGGCGGTGAGCGACAGCGGGTGGCCTTGGCCCGCGCCCTCGCCAACTTGCCCAAAGTGTTGTTGCTGGACGAACCTTTGGGAGCCCTGGATCGCGAGCTGCGCGAGGAGCTGTTGCTCGAGCTGCGCGGCATCCTGCGCCAGAGTGGCCTCCTGACCCTGGTCGTGACCCACGACCAGGCCGAAGCCTTCGTGCTGGCCAACCGGGTGGCGGTGATGCGCACCGGGAAAATCGTCCAACTAGACCGCCCCGAAGCCCTCTACGAGCACCCCAAAGACCTCTGGACGGCGGCTTTTTTGGGTCACAAAAATCTGCTCAGCGCTGCGCAAAGCCAAGGTTTAAGACTCCCGGCAAAACCGCACCTGCTCCCACCGGGCGCGGTGAAGTTGGGGCAAGGCCCGGCGGTGGAGGTCAAAGAGCGGCTGTTTTTGGGGCCGAGGGTGGCCCTGACGCTGTGCTGGCACGGCCTCAGCCTTTACTGGGAGGGTCAGAGCGACGCACGGCAGGGAGAGCGGGTGGGGCTCGAGGTAGACCTGACCCAGGCCATCCCTCTGGAGAACCTCCATTGAAATTCGTCTTGCTGCTGGGCGGCTCGCTGACCCTGACTCCACGGCTTAAAGAGCAGGTGGCCGGGGCGCGGGTTATCGCTGCCGATGGCGGAATGGCCCACGCGGCGGTTCTGAGCGTGACCCCCGAGTTGTGGGTGGGCGATTTTGACTCGGCAACCCCGCAACTGCTCAAAGCCCAGGCCGATGTTCCGCGCCAAACCCACCCTGTAAGCAAAGACCAGACCGACGGCCAGATTGCGGTGCAGGCGGCCCTGGCTCGAGGAGCCACGAGGCTCGTTCTGGTGGGCGCAACGGGGGGGCAGACCGACCACGCCCTGGCCAACTTACTGCTGGGCCTGAAGCTTGCCAGGGATGGCCTGTCGGTGCTGATGACCAGCGGCCTCGAGGAGACCTATCCCCTACTGCCGGGCAAGCTCGAGCTAGACGTACCCACCGGAAGCCGCTTCAGCCTCGTCGCCTTTAGCGACCTGGGGGAGCTTTCTATCAGCGGAGCCCAGTGGCCACTGAACCAGGCAAACGTTCCCCTTGGCAGCACCTGGACACTCTCCAACTTGGCTCTAGCCACAGTGCGTATCGAGCTGCGAAAGGGCTATGGGGCAGTCTTCGCCTACCCAAAATTTCACCCTACAACCTGGTGAAACTCGTCGAGAAAAAGCCCCAGTCGTTCGCTCAAGGCTTCCTGCTGGCGCAGCGCCTCCTCGAAGGCCACTGGCTCGTTGAGCAGTCCCGGTAAGCGGAACCAGGCCAGATAGTATTGTCCAGCCAGACCCGGCTCGAGGCGGGTTAGCTCGTTGGGGGTTAGGAGGGTTTCAAATGTCTGGGGAGACTCGAGCACCGGGCACACCACCGGCGAGAGGCGGCGCATAAAACTTTTGAGCACGCTAGGATTCGACCAGAAACCATAGCTGAGGTCTTCGGTAATTTGCTCGATGCGCGAGAGCAAAGCCGAGTCGCCCTGTCTTGCTACCAGCTTGCGCACCAACTCACCGCGTCGCAGCCGCAAAGCAGCGTATTCCGACAATGAGTAGCACTTGCCAGGGACATGGCCCAAGACCGCACGCAAGCGGTGCGCTATCACATAGTCCTGGTATTCCCGGTAAGGATCCATGTCTTCTATTTTGCGACAGCGGGAGGTAGAAAGGAAAGCCTGGCTGGTCTATGAAAACCGCTCTTGGGATTCTCGCCCCAGCCCGACATCAAAATCTATCGTAGATCATGGCCCGCTTGACCTCTTCGATGGCCTTGGTCACGGGGATACCTCTGGGGCAAGCCTCGGTACAGTTGTACGCTGTGCGGCAGCGCCACAAGCCAGTACTGGCATTGAGGGCCTGCATCCGCTCGCGCAGACCCTTGTCACGGCTATCGAAAATAAAGCGATGGGCCTGCACGATAGCCGCCGGGCCGATGTAGCTCCCGTTGACCCAGAACACCGGGCAACTGGTGGTGCAGGCCGCACAGAGAATACACTTGGTCGAGGTGTCAAAAACTGCGCGGTCTTCGGGGCTTTGCAAGCGTTCGCGTTCGGGTGGCTGCTCCTCATTGATGAGGTAGGGCTTCACCGAGCGATAGGCCGCGAAAAACCCTTCCATATTGACGATGAGGTCTTTTTCCACCGGCAGCCCGTGCAGGGGTTCAACCTGGATCAGCATCCCCAGGTTTTTGACTAGCGCTTTACAGGCCAACTGGTTCACCCCGTTGATAACCATCGCATCCGAGCCACAAATGCCGTGACCACAACTTCGGCGGAAGGCCAGCGAGCTATCCTGATACCACTTGACCTTGTGCAACAGATCTAGCACCCGATCCATCGGCTCGGCCTCGACACTGTAGGTTTGCCAGCCCGGCTTGGCGTTCTTGGCCGGGTCGTGGCGCATGACTTTAAGGGTTACTTGCATGGAAAACTCCGTCGAAGGTCGAAGGACAAAGGTCTAAGGCCGTTGACGTTCGACTTTAGACCTTCGACCTTCGACATCAGTACGTCCTCGCCTTCGGCTCGAACTTGCCCAAGACCACTTCTTTGTAGGCGAACTTCACGGCCCGATTCGGGCACTTGTAGACCAGGGTGTGCTTGAGCCATTCCTTGTCGTTGCGCTCGGGGTAATCTTCGCGGGCGTGGGCTCCGCGGCTCTCGCGGCGGTTGAGGCAGGAATGCACGGTGGCCTCGCTGACCTCGAGCAGATATCCCAGCTCGATGGCCTCCACCAACTCGGTGTTGTACTTAGTTCCTCTGTCCTGGACGACCACCTTTTCGTACTTGTCGAACAACTCTTTCAAGACTTCAGTTTGCTCTTGCAGCAGGCTTTCTACCCGGAAGACCGAGGCCCGATCCTGCATGGTCTGCTGGAGTTCGGCCCGCATATCCGCCACCGATGGCCCACCCTGAGCATTGAGGATTTTCTCGATGCGCTCGCGGCTAGGGCCGAGCACCTCGGAGGTAAAGTCGTAAAACTCGGCATCCTTGGCAAACTTGGCCGCAGCAACTCCTGCTCGGCGGCCAAACACCACCAAATCGCCCAGGCTATTCGTACCCAGACGGTTGGCTCCGTGCAAGCTCACGCAGGCCACCTCACCGGCAGCATATAAACCTTTGACCACGGTGTTATTCCCGTCCGTAACCACTTCCCCGTTGACAGTGGTGGGGATACCCCCCATTGCGTAGTGGGCGGTGGGCATCACCGGGACGGGCTGCTTGGTGGGGTCTACGCCGAGGTAAATCTGAGCAAACTCAGCGATGTCGGGGAGCTTGTTATGAATGGTCTCAGGGGGCAGGTGCGTCAGATCCAAGAGAACATAATCTTTGCGCGGCCCCACGCCTTTGCCCTCACGCACTTCCATATACATGGCCCGTGCCACCATGTCACGCGGGGCCAGGTCTTTGATGGTGGGTGCATAGCGCTCCATGAAGCGCTCACCGGAGCCGTTGCGCAGGATACCCCCCTCGCCACGAGCACCTTCGGTCAGAAGAATTCCCAGAGGAAACAAGCCAGTGGGGTGGAACTGGTAAAACTCCATGTCTTCCAAGGGGATTCCCTTGCGGTAGAGAATGGCCTGCATGTCTCCGGTGAGGGTGTAGGCATTGGAGGTAGTCTTCCAGGCCCGCCCATAGCCACCCGAGGCCACCACGATAGCCTTGGCCTTGAAGGTGTGCAATTCGCCGCTAGCGAGTTCATAGGCCACCAAGCCCTGAGCCACTCCACCCTCGAGAATTAAGTCGGTGACGTGATATTCGTTGTAAAAAGTGATGCCCTCCTTGACACACTGCTGGTATAGCGTCTGGAGGATCATGTGCCCGGTGCGATCAGCAGCGTGCGCTGCACGATGGACGGCAGCTTTACCAAACTCTTTGGTGTGACCGCCAAACCGCCGCTGGGCAATTTTTCCCGAAGGCAGGCGGTCAAAAGGCAGCCCCATATGCTCGAGCTCGATTACGGCATCAATTACTTCTTTGCAGAATAGCTCGGCAGCATCCTGGTCGGTGAGGTAGTCCCCGCCCTTGATGGTGTCGAACATATGCCATTCCCAGTGGTCTTCCTCGACGTTACCCAGCGCCGCACCGATACCCCCCTGGGCTGCCCCGGTGTGGCTGCGGGTGGGATATAGCTTGGAAACCACCGCCACGTTCACCCCTTGGTTGGCAGCGTACAGGGCCGATGTCAGCCCCGAGCCACCCGCTCCAACTACGATCACGTCATGTTCATGTGCCATTTAGTACACCTCTATTTGCTGTGCGTTCACCGTTGACCGTCAACCGTTTACCGCAACAGAGGTCGCAGGTCTCAAGTCTCAGGTCAAAAACAAGGGTTTCAACATGCAACATGCGACCTGTGATAGAGCCTTTTCGGTTAACGGTCAAAGATGAAGGGTAAACGGCAAACATCTTCACGGCTTCACCGACCCCTGGGTCTGCGCAGCCTGTTTCAGGTCTTTGGAGAAATCGTGGTTGAACAACGAGAAACTGCCCACAATCACCACCAACACCGCCAGGCTATACACCACGGCCTTGGTGGCAAAGCGCCGCGCGGGGTTTCGAATCCAGTCGTCCATCACATAGCGCAGCCCATTCATGCCGTGCAACATAGCAAGTACTAGAATCAGCCAGTCGTAAATCTTCCAGGTAGTATTGGACAAGCGCTCGGCTACATAGGTGTAGTTGATAGTACTCACATCTATCAGCACAAAGTTCATGTAGATGTGGCCCAGTACTAAAAACACCATCACCAAACCCGAAACCCGCATAAATACCCACCACAAGAGTTCGGTATTGCTGCTGGCCTGGGCCTTGGCATCGGCGTAGCGACGCGCACGAATCGCCATTATTGAGCCCCCCCGTGCGTAGCCGCGTGGATGATGCGGGGGACGGTCAGAATCAGGCCGGGGACAGCGACTAGCACACACAGGGCTATCACCCCGTACCACAGTTGCCGCTGATACTTTATGCCCCACCCGGTGAAATCCATGATGATGATGCGTAGGCCGTTAAAGCTGTGGTACAGCGCCGCAGCCGTCACCAACAAAAGTCCGACCTGGAAAATAGGTACGTGAAAGAAGAGCATCAGCCGGTTAGACACCGCAGGCCCCCACATCGCCGAAGAGATGTTCAGGGTATGAAGCAGTAGCCATAGCAACAACGCTATCCCGGAAATCCGGTGTAGAAAAAAAGCCCACTGTCCCTCTCTACCACGGTACATATGTCCTCCTACCGCCGGTCATGATAGCACTCCAAGTGAGGAAACTCTCAACTCGGGGGCACACTTGTGTAAACACACCACATTGGCTCAGGGTCGCCGAATCTGGGTCTCGAGCCAAATTTATTCTGGAATAAATTTCAATAGCCCTACCTGGTCAGGGTTTGAGCGCCAGAAACGACCTCTTACCCACCGGAACCAGGGAGGTGACAGACCCCAGTGTTCCTTCGATTGCTTGGACGAAGGTTCCTATCTCTCCAGCGTGGGAAACGGTGTTGTCCACGACCAGCAAGCACCGGGGCGCAGAATTTTTCGCAAATCCGGCCACCAACCCAGATATTCCGTCCGCTCGGTGTCTAGAAAGATAAGGTCTAAACACTCAGCTTGAGCTTGATGTAGAAACTCACCGGTGACAGGGGTGATGTTGAGCATTTTCTGCAAACGACTCGTGGCCTCGGCATCATTCACTTCCCCGAAGCGCTCAAGCTCACGCAGGAAGGTCTCGAGGTGTCCATCAGTCGGTGCAGTTGGCCCCGCTCAGGTAAAGGTTCCAGGCGATCTCGAGGCGCTCCACCAGCCCCTTGGGGTCTTGCAGTTCGGCGTGGGGAACTAACCCCACCGGGATGCACTCGGAGTCTATGAGCACCCCATAGCCCTGGGTATTGGCATCCAGCATAATTCGCTCGACCTGGTGCTCCTCCATCCAACGCAATATCTCGGCATAGACCGCCACCGGAACTTCCTTGGGAGCCGAGGTTCTCGTCAGGTACAGGTCTTGCACACCCACCTCCGTGTACGAAGCCGTTAGCCAAAAGCGACCCGGGCTCACGACGTTCTGAGTGTTGTTGACCAAATTATAACTCACAGCGCTCGCCGCGAATATCCTAATATGGTTGAATGACGATTAGGTACGGGACGTTACACCCTACCCCCTCAGGGAGCTATGCGCCTAAGCGGGGTCTTCCCATACCCTAGCGGAGTTATTTACCACAACAATCCTGAGGATAAGTGGCATTTATTCACAAAAACCGCTCTAGTCGTCTGCCGCCTGCCCACCCGCGCCGCTCACCGGGCGTTTCTTCGTGCCAAACAGTCGGCGGAAGAAAGCCAGAATAGGGTCGTAGTATTCGTCTACCACCCGCTCTTTGAGCGGGATGATAGCGTTGTCGGTGATGTGGATTTCCTCTGGGCAGACCTCGGTGCAGCACTTGGTGATGTTGCAGTAGCCGATACCCCCCGCGTCTTTGAGCATCGGCAGGCGGTTGGCGGTGTCTAAAGGATGCATCTCGAGGCTGGCTACCCTTACCAAAAAGCGTGGCCCAATAAAGCCAGTTTTCTCGTCGTGTTCGCGTAAAACATGACAGACGTTTTGGCACAAAAAGCACTCGATGCACTTTCTGAACTCCTGCACCCGGTCTACATCTTCTTGCTGCATCCGCCAATCAGTGTTCGGCGGGGGCGAGAAGGGGGTGATACGTTTGTTGACCTCGTAGTTCCAAGAGACATCGGTGGCGAGGTCGCGGATGACTGGGAAGGTGCGCATGGGCCGCACGGTGACGGGTTGGCTGATGTCGAGTTCGTCGAGGCGGGTCATGCACATCAGCTTGGGCTTGCCGTTGACTTCAGCCCCGCAACTGCCACATTTCCCAGCCTTGCAGTTCCAGCGGCAGGCCAGGTCGGGGGCGTGCTTAGCCTGGATTTGGTGGATGGCATCGAGTACCACCATCCCCTCCTGAGCCTCGACTGGGTACTCCTGCAAGGCTCCGCCGCTCTTATCGCCACGAAACACCTTGAACTGTACAGTAGACATAATTCAAGAACCCCCTTGTGCGGTCACGAGTTTGGCTTCGGCAATCGTCCTGAGTTCGGCAGGCATCTCCGGCAGAGGTTCAGTCACCACCGTTAGACCTTGGCTGGTACGCCGGACAATGTGGTTGAGCTTGGCGAAGGTGGGGTCGGGGTCGGGGAAGTCGAGCCGTGCATGACCACCCCGGCTCTCCTTGCGGGCCTGCGCGGCGAGCACCACTGCTTCGGCAACCTCGACCATCAAGCGAAGATCCAGCGCAGTGTGCCAGCCAGGGTTGTACTCGCGGCCTCCAGTAGCTCCGGCCTTCCAGATGCGCGGTTTGAGGGCTGCCAGGATCTCGAGTTCGGCCTTTAGTTCCTCTTCTACCCGCATGATGCCCGCATTTTTCTGCATCCCGGTGCGAAGCTCCTGCATCAAAGCGAAGGGGTTCTCGCCGCCACTCTTAAAGGGCTCGAGGGCCTCTGCAATCAGCGCATTCACCTGACTCTCGTCGGTTTTGGCAGCCTCTGGCTGACTGCCTGCGTACTCTGCCGCCGACAGCCCGGCTCGCCGCCCGAACACCAAAAGGTCTGAGAGTGAGTTCCCGCCCAGCCGATTGGCTCCGTGCAAGCCCGCGGCCACCTCTCCGGCGGCATAAAGCCCCGACACGTTAGTGCGCTGAGTATCGGGGTCTACCCGTATCCCGCCCATCATGTAGTGGCAGGTCGGGCCAACCTCCATAGACTCCTTGGTGATATCGAGGTTGGCGAGCTTCATGAACTGGTGGTACATACTGGGCAACTTTTTCTTGATGTAGTCAGGGCTGCGCCTGCTGGCAATGTCGAGGAAGGCCCCGCCGTGCGGGCTGCCTCGGCCCTCGTTGACTTCCTTACGGATGGCCCGCGCCACCACGTCTCGAGTCAGCAGTTCGGGCGGGCGGCGGGCGCTTCGATCGCCGTTCAGCCAGCGGTCGGCTTCTTCCTCGGTCTCGGCGAACTCACCCTTATAGCGGTCGGGTACGTTGTCGAACATAAAGCGTTTACCTTCACTGTTTTTGAGCACCCCGCCCTCGCCGCGCACACCTTCTGTAACGAGCAAACCCATCACCCCAGTGGGCCAGATCATCCCGGTAGGATGGAACTGAATGAACTCCATGTCTATCAGGTCGGCCCCGACCATGCTCGCCAGGGCAAAGCCGTCGCCGGTGCATTCCCAGGAGTTGGAGGTGATCTGGTAGAGCTTGCCCAGCCCACCTGTCGCTAGAATGACCGCCTTGGCCCGGAAGACCAGAAACTGCCCGGTATTGCGGTGAAAGCCCACCGCACCCGCCACTTTGTCACCGTCGGTCAGCAGCCGGTAGAGCGTGGTCTCCATGTGAACGTTGAGCCCTAGCTTGACCGCATGATCTTGCAAGGTGCGGATCATCTCGAGGCCCGTTCTATCCCCTACGTGTGCCAGCCGCGGATAAGTGTGCCCCCCGAAGTTGCGCTGGTTGATACGCCCGTCGGGGGTGCGATCGAAAACTGCACCCCACTGCTCGAGTTCCAATACCCGGTCAGGGGCTTCTTGGGTGTAGTTTTGCACCATCTTCCAGTTGTTGAGCATCCCCCCACCCTTGAGGGTGTCGCGGAAATGCACCTGCCAACTGTCCTCTGAACGCACGTTGCGCAAGGCCGCAGCCACCCCACCCTCAGCCATCACGGTGTGGGCTTTGCCTAGCAAGGACTTGCTGACCACCCCCACCTTGGCCCCTTTTTCCATCGCGGCGATGGCCGCCCGCAGTCCCGAGCCGCCCGCTCCCACCACCAGCACGTCATAATCATAGATTTGATAGGATTCCACTCGCTCCCCCTTAGAAAATCCGCAGGTCGGTGAGGTGGCCCGTTGCCACCAGCCGGATATATACGTCGGTCAGGGCCACCCCAAACATGCTGACCCAGGCCCACAAGGCGTGGCGTTCGTTTTGATGGCTGATCCATTTCCACAAGCCATAGCGGGTCTTGTTCTGCGACATACAGTCCATGCAACCTCCCGCTAAGTGGCGGAAAGCATGACAGGAGAAGGTGTAGTAGCCCAGCAACACCACGTTGGCGACCATCACCAGCGTTCCCACCCCCACGTGAAAGCCATCCTGCCAGAAGAACGCCTTGATAGCATCGTAGGCCAGGAAAGCTACCACGATCACGCTCAGATACCAGAAGAAGCGATGCAGGTTGTTGAGAACAAAAGGAAACTTGCGCTCGCCACTATAAGACTTGCGTAGCTCGGAAACCGCGCAGGCCGGGGGATCCCAGAAAAAAGCCCGGTAGTAAGCCTTGCGATAGTAGTAGCAGGTCGCGCGAAAACCCAGCGGCACCCATAACACCAAGAAGGCCGGAGAAAAAGGCCACCAACTGGCCTGAATGTATGGTGAGTAGAAGGGCGAGAGATACGGCCCCCATTCGTAATTACGGTTCACCAAGGCCACATACAGGGCGTAGATGCCGAAAGACACCAAAACTACCACCGTGAGGAGGGGCTCGAGCCACCAGGCATCTTTGCGTTCGGTTAGTTGCCCCACTGCTAAGGTTTCGGGTTTACCATTCATTTGACCTAACTATACACGAAAAGCGCTGCTGCGCGCTGATAACCTCGAAAAAGCTACGGGTTTTTAACCTTCACCTTGACACCCCTCCCCCACCTATCCATAATGGTTCGGGTCGCCTTGGCTGCCACAACCGGTTCAAGGGCCAAAAGCTTAGGAGGTAAAAAGGTTGGAGCTATTTGGTTTTGGACCCCATTTGATGATGGATGGTTATCAAGCTAGTGCCGAGAAACTCGCCGACCTCGAACTGATCCGCCACGCTCTAGAAGAACTCCCCAAAGAAATGCAGATGACCAAAGTGCTGCCCCCCATCGTGCAGCGCTTCCCCAAGCAACCCGGACAATCTGAAGGCGTGACCGGCGTGGTGCTGATTGCCGAAAGCCACATCGCCATCCACACCTTTCCGTCTCAGCGTTTTATCAGTGTGGATATCTTCTCCTGCAAAGAGTTTGACTTGGGCCTGGCCCTCAAGAGCGTGGTAGAGCGCTTCGAGGTGGGGCGTTACGAAACCTACCTCATCAACCGGGGTAAGGAGTATCCCAAGGACGTGGAAGCCGCCCGGCAGATAGTTCGTGGGGAGCGGGAATACCTGGAAGCACGTATCGGATAGCTCGGGAACCATCTGAATTATCCGCAGCTACTGCGAATCATGCTTTTCCCCAGCCCAGCCGAGCTGACACCGCATCGGCGGCCTGTTTGACCCTCGAGCCCAAACTCCCCACCCTCTCGTCGGGGACACGACTGGCGGGAGCTGACAAGGACAACGAGGCCACCACCTTGCCCCGGCTGTCGCGCACCGGCGTGGCGATACAGCGCACCCCCTCCTCGCGCTCTTGGTTGTCGAGGGCGTATCCCTTGGTTTTGGCCTCCCCGAGGGTCTTCAAGAACACCGTGGGGGAAGTCAGGGTGTGGGCCGTAAATGCCTTGAAGGGGCCGCCGCCGAGGATTCTACGCACTTCGGCATCGGCGTGCTCCATCAATAGCGCCTTGCCTACACCCGTGCAGTACAGCGGAGCCCTGGCCCCGATGCGGGTGAACATACGGATGAGCTGCCGCCCCTCGACCTGAGCGATATAAACCGCCTCGTTGCCGTCCAGCACGGCCAGGTTTACGGTTTCATTGAGTTCGTCTACTAATTTTTCCATCTCTGGCATGGCTGCGTCCACCAAACCTCCCCTGGTCAGAAACGCCGAGCCCACCTGGTAGGCCCTGAGCCCCACCTTCCAGAGCCCTTTGACTTCATCCCAGTCGGTGAACCCCCGGCGGCGCAGGGTCTCGAGCAACCTGTAGGCTGTACTGGGCGAAAGTTCGCTGCGGCGGGCCAGTTCCGAGAGCGAGAGGGTCTCGGCTTCGGAGAGGGTTTCCAGGAGCAACAAGCCCCGCTCGAGGGTGCGTACTTCTCCCACCTTGGTGCTGCGACTGCGGCCCGGACGACGTTTGCTTTCCATAAGTGCAATCTAGCAGTTTTTCGATTGTTTTTCAATAGACGCAAAATAGTTTTGTAGATTGACAAATAAATGGGGTTGGTTTTAGGCTTAGGTCAAGTTTTTGACCTGTGGCCCTTGGTCAGTGGAAAAGCTATAGGCCACCAGGCATCAACCCTCAACTGGAGATTCTTATGACCCAGACATTTCCCAAAGGTGTGAGCAACCTCGGCCTCGAGCAGCCTGCTTCAGCGGCTATTCTGACCCCTCAGGCCCTGGCTTTCGTGGCTGGATTGCAACGTGAGTTCGGTGGGGTACGCAAAGGCTTGTTGGGACGACGGGCCGAGGTGGCCGCGCGAATTTCTGCCGGGGAAAAACCGACCATGCTCGAGCACACCCGTTTTATCCGCGAGGGCCACTGGAAGGTAGCTCCCACCCCCGCCGACCTCAACGATCGCCGCACCGAAATCACCGGGCCGGTAGAGCGCAAGATGATGATTAATGCCCTCAACTCGGGGGCTAAAGTGTTCATGGCCGACCTCGAGGATTCCCTCTCCCCCACCTGGGAAAACATCGTCCAAGGGCAGCAGAACCTCAAGGATGCGGTGCGCAAAACCATCAGCTTTAGCAGCCCCGAGGGCAAGGAGTACAAGCTGGGCGAGCAGATCGCCACCCTGCTGGTACGCCCGCGTGGCTGGCATCTGCTCGAGCGCCACGTGCTGGTAGACGGCGAATCAATTTCAGGCTCACTCTTCGATTTTGGACTGTACTTCTTCCACAACGCCCAGGAGCTGTCCAAGCGTGGAAGCGGGCCGTATTTCTATCTGCCCAAGCTCGAGAGCCACCTCGAGGCCCGGCTCTGGAACGATGTCTTCAACTTTGCCCAGGACTATCTGGGTATCCCGCGCGGCACCATTCGCGCCACCGTGCTCATCGAAACAGTGCTGGCGGCCTTCGAGATGGAGGAAATTCTCTACGAGCTCAAAGACCATGCTGCCGGGCTTAACGCCGGGCGCTGGGATTACATTTTCTCCTGCATCAAAAAGTTCGCCACCGAAGATGTAATTTTCCCTGACCGGGCCCAAGTCACGATGACCGTGCCCTTCATGCGGGCCTACACCGAACTGTTGGTGCAGACCTGCCATAAACGTGGAGCCCACGCCATCGGGGGGATGGCCGCTTTCATCCCCAACCGCCGCGACCCCGAAGTCAATGACCGGGCCTTAAAGGCTGTTACCGCCGACAAAGAGCGCGAGTCTGGAGATGGCTTTGACGGCACCTGGGTAGCCCACCCCGACTTGGTTCCGGTGGCTATTGGCGTATTTGACAAGGTGCTGGGTGCAAAACCCAATCAGAAAGAACGGCTGCGCGAAGATGTGCTGCCCCAACCCGAACAAATCATTGATTTCCGCATACCGGGAGGCAAAGTCACCGAGGCCGGTTTGCGCAACAACATCAGCGTGGGCCTGCAATACACCGCCGCCTGGCTGGGAGGCTCGGGCGCAGTGGCTATCTTCAACCTGATGGAAGATGCCGCCACCGCCGAGATTTCTAGGGCGCAACTGTGGCAGTGGGTACACAAAGGGGCCAAGTTGGATGATGGGCAAAGCATCACCCCCGAACTGTACGAAAAGCTCAAGACCGAGGAAATCGCCAAGCTGGGCAACTTGCCCCACCTGGCGCAGGCCACAGAATTGCTAGACTCACTGGTGCTGCAACCCGAGTTCAGGGAGTTCCTGACCCTGCCCGCCTACGAGCGGCTGGCCTGAGCCATAGAGCTTGCATCTGGCATCTCAGGTGCCTTTCCCACATTGACGAGTGTGCCATCTCGTACCCGTCATAATTCAACCATATGGGATATTCGCGGGAAACACTGTCAGGCTGTGATAACGCTTCAGGTGTTTTATCTCTCTTCTGCCCGGAATTTCTTGTTTTGACCCTTCGCTCATCTCGCTCAAACACCCGCTTGCGAAAATCACAAGCATGAACCGATTACTTTGGCTCCTACCTCTTCTGTCGCTGGCCATAGCCGCACGATTCGCGGGCTTTGAAGTCAAGCCCAATGGCAACTCCGAACTCGATGCCACTACCGGCATCTATACTCTGGCTACGGGTGGAACCATCACCGACAACAAAAATGGACTCTCGCTGGTTGCCAAATACATTCAGTACAAAGACGGCGACTTCATCCGGGCCAAAACCGCCCACCTCAAATCCAAGGACGGGGAGTTTGATGCAGCTAGCCTCGAGTATCAGCAAAAACCTGACACCCTCAAGATGGACTCGGTGCGCTACAGTTCCAAAGACCTTCAGGGTCTAACTGCCCAGCAGGGCTTGTTACTAGGTGAGGATATTCTGGTGCTCAAGGGCCAGGTACACTCGAATAGTCCCAGCCTCGAGGCCCAAACCGTAGTGGTAGACACCGCCAAGAACCAAGCCCTGGTGCTGGGCAGCTTCATCTACAAAGATGGGGCCGCTACTTTGCGTGGGCAAAAAGCCGACAGCACCCTGCTGCTGAGCTTTGGTAGCGGCAAAACTCGAGCCAATACCAAAGTTCCCAGCGACCTGCTGAACCGGCTCAAGGCCTATGCCGATAAACTGTAGGTCATGTTGAGTCGGGGTCAGGGTTGCGGGTTACGGGAGTCGGAGAAAGAGCAGGAAACAGGAAGGCCAGAGGTTTTGTTTCTTGTTTCCCGTTTCCCGCTCTTTGTCCACGCTCTAAAAACCCTTTTCATGGCATTGGTGATGTTTGCTGGTCTGGCTTGGGCTCAGGGTGGGTGTGCTGATAAACCCTACACCCTCGAGACCCCCCAGGGCATAGCCGGAGGTGGAAATCTGGACTATAACGGTAGCCTGGCAGTTTTCACCGATGGAGCTTGTCTGGAGACCAAGGGCCTCGAGCTACAAGCTCCAGAACTGCACTACGACCAAGCCAGCGGGGTCTTGCAGGCTCAAAACATGGTCGTGCAGACCCCACGCTATCGATTCTGGGCCGACCAAGGAACCGTCCAGAACAAAACTCTGCTGGCCGAGGGCATCCGTGTTACCACCTGCCGCTGCGGCGAAGATTTGCGCATAGTTGCAGCTAGCATGCGCTTCGATACCGATACTGGCGAGGCCGTCCTGGAGCAAAGCGAGTTGCAGTTTCGACAGATTGGGCTGGCTCAATTCCAGAAACTGCAAGTCAGTCCGAAACAATCCCTGACCGACAGTTTTGGCTTGCCTACCAGGGGTGGGGCCAGCAGCGACCTGGTGGCCTCGCTGCCGGTACGGGCCGATTTCGACCAGGGCTTTAATTTTGGCTTGCAGGATTTCCCCATCCCCAGCGATGGAAAGTTTATCCCCAATGCCCGCTTTACAGTGCTGGCACTGCAACTGGGGAGTCCCGACCCCGGAGTACGCTTTGGGGGTGCGGCTAGCGAGGGTGGACGGGTCTTTCAGGCCGCTTTCGAGGCCCATGCCCAAAGCGGCCTGAGCAGCTCGAGTCTGGTACAAGACGGCCCGGTGCTCTTCACCCACGACACCACCGTAGGGCATTACGGCTTCCGTCTGCAAAACACCTGGGCCTTGGACAACTTTAGCCTCGAGGCGTACGGGCAGATTGCCCGCGATGCCAACCTGCAAATCCCCACCCTGGGCCCCCAGCAGGGCCTGGCCGCAGGCTCCGAACTGCGCTACCACTATGCCGCCCAGAACGGGCCTTTCTCCCTGGACTTAGAGCCCTTCAGCGGCATCGCTTTTTATCCACAATATCCCAACTACTTCGTGGTCGGCGGGAGCATAGAAGGCCGCTATAACGCCGACTTCAACCTTAGCCTGCGCTATGACTGGAGCGTGGAAAACCGACCCTCGCGTTTCTGGCTCGAGCGCCATCAAGCCACCCAGAGGATTTCCGGCAGTTTCGCCGACCAGGGCTTGAGCACTAACCTCAGCCGAGACTTCTTGAACGGCGAGACCAGCGGCAGCGTGCGCTACGGCTGGCAGCAATACTTCGGGGAAATCTGGGCACAGTACAACCTCTGTGCGGGTTGTGGCGGCAAGATTACCCGTGCCGATGGGCTGCCCGATATCGAGCGGCGGGAGTTGGTGCTTGGCTTCAATCCTAACCCGCTTTCCTGCACCGATACATTCAGCCTTTCCCCCAATATCGGCTATGATTTCCTGCGGCAGGGGATCAGCCGGGCCGGGCTCGAGCTGCGCTATGCAGATTGCTGTTTTATCTGGAAAATCGGCTACCAGTATATCTTCTTGCCCCAGACCCCCGACCAGAAGACCACTGGAAAGTTTATCTTTGGCCTCGAGCTACGATGAGAAGGCAAATCCCTAAACGCAATGCGCAAAACGCCGAAGGCAAAAAGGGCCAAGCAAGCTCTCCTCCGCCTTTGGCATTTTGCACAGCCGGAGACCGCTTTTGATCCGCCTTGACCGATATTTTCTGCGCGAAGCCCTGCCCATTTTTGGCTTTGGGCTGGTGCTCTACGTAGCCTTGGGCATCCTTACCAATGTGCTGCCACGGGCCCAATACCTCGGCACCGCGCCCTTTTGGAAGACCCTCGAGTGGATGGCCTTGTTTGTTCCGGCGGCGGTCTCGCTGGCTCTACCCACAGCCATTCTTCTGGCGGTGCTGCTGACCTATGGGCGGCTCAGCCGAGAAAACGAGCTGCTGGTAATGCAGGCCGGAGGAATCTCGCTGCTGCGCACGGCCCGGATGTTTTTGATTGGTGGGGTGCTCCTCTCGGCACTCTCGCTGGGGTTGGCCCAGTGGGTGATTCCCTGGGCCAACCGGGCCTCGGTGCTGATGTACTGGAATGCTCTGGTTCCCGAGCGCAACGCGCTGTTTAGGCTGGCCGGGCAAGATTTGGTGGTAGGGCCATACCGCCTGCGCTTCGACAGCTATGACGCGACCAAGCAGGAGGTGGTGGGGGTACGCCTGGAGACCTGGCAAGACCGCACCCTTACGGTAATCCTGGCCCAGACCGCACGATTTGCTAACAGCCGTCTGATTTTTAAGGACTACCAGACTTTTACCCTGGATTTCTCGCAGTTGCCGCTACCCGACTTTAATAGCTTGGCTGAGGCCCAGGCAGGTTTACAAAATCTGATTAAGGCCCAGAATATCGGATCAGCAGGGGCGGAACTCAGTATTCGCCTCTCGCAAACCCAACAAGACCTCGAGGCCAAATACGCTGGAGGCGGTTTCGAGTCGGCAGTGCCCTTATCGGTATGGTGGAACAAGCTCCGCAACCCCGCCACCCCACCCAAAGAACAGCTCGAGGCCAGGGCCCAGTGGCATACCGGCGTGGCCCTCTCCCTCGCCAACTTGATGGTACTGTTTCTGGCCCTGCCCATCGCGGTGCGGCGAACCGCTAGCCTGGGCTCAGCCCTGGCTATGGCCCTGACCCTGACCATTGCCTACTATGTGGTCTTCACCACAGGCAAAACTCTGGCCCTGACCGGAGCCGTGGCTCCCGAAATTGCTTCTTGGTTGGCTAACGTGCTGGCTCTGGGTCTGGGCTGGTGGCTGGGCAAGGGGATCTACCGGTGAGAGGAGCAAAGAGCTTTACCCAATGAGCGCCTCCGGCGTTTTTGCGCTGAACGAGGGCCGGTTAACGGTAAACTTTAGAGCAGGAGTTGTGAATGATTCCAGTTTTAGACCTCAAGCGAGAATATCAGGATCTCAAAAGTGAGATAGATGCGGCCGTGGGCAGGGTATTGGCCTCGGGTGGCTTCGTGGGTGGGGCCGAGGTAGCGGCCCTCGAGGCCGAACTCTCGGCATACTTGAATATCCCCTACATCATTACCACCGGCTCTGGCACCGATGCCTTGTTCATCGCCCTGCGGGCCATGGGGATAGGGCCAGGGGATGAGGTAATTACCACGCCTTTCACCTTCATTGCGACCCTCGAGGCCATCCAGCACGTAGGGGCCAGGCCGGTACTGGTAGACATTGACCCCCAGACCTTCAACCTCGACCCCACTTTGCTGGAGGCTGCTCTCAACCCCCGTACCAAAGCCATTCTGCCAGTACATCTGTATGGTCAGGTCGCACCGATGCGAGAGATTTTGGGGTTTGCCCAGGCCCATGACCTGAAGGTGCTCGAGGATGCCGCCCAGGCCATCGGAGCACGGTATTGCGCTGAGGGATGCCAGCGCAATGACCTGGCCTGTGACTGCCATAACCCACAAGCCGGAACCATCGGCGATGCTGGAGCTTTTAGCCTCTATCCCACCAAAAATCTGGGGGCTTATGGCGATGCCGGGTTCATCGCCACTCACAGCGACCACCTTGCCGAAGAGTCGCGTCTGATTGCTTCGCACGGGCAATCCTCGCGTTATCACCATATCCGAGCAGCCGGATACACTTCGCGGCTGGACGCACTACAAGGGGCTATTTTGCGGGTCAAGTTACCCCACCTGGAAAACTGGAACACCCACCGCCGCGAGATCGCACGGCGTTACTCAGAAAGCCTGAAAAATTTGCTGCAAACCCCCTGCGAAGCCCCCTATGCCATGCACATTTTTCACCAATACACGGTGCGCCACCCTCGACGCGACCTACTGGCCGAGCATCTAAAAACTCGAGGTATCGGTAGCAGCGTGCATTATCCGGTTCCAGCCCACCTGCAACCGGCCTACGGCGATCTGGCCCCGCAGGGTTCGCTTCCCCAGGCCGAGAAAGCCGCTACCGAAGTGCTCAGCCTGCCCATGCACCCCTTCCTCGAGGAGCCCCAAATCGAGGCAGTGATTGCAGCCATTAGAAGTTTCGAGTAAAGATGGCGGCAGTCAAAATATCCCCAAAATTTCCCAAGGGGTTTTGAAGAATAAACCCAAAATGGTGTATGCTGATAAGGGTTCAGAGTCCCTCTGGGGGCACTCAGAAGCCCGTCAAAGCCCAATTGCTGACCAAGGCCATTAGACTCTGCCTGTTGTTTTCAGCGTACTCCGTTGGAGGTTTGGTGGATACCCAGGTCAAGCGCTATTTTCGTAGCCAGTTTCACCTCGAGAACCCCATCTCGCCGGGACGCTTCGAGGCCGAGCTTGCCAAGCGCATCGGCAGCCCTTCCCGCCGAAGACCGATTCTGCAAGTCTGGAAACGCTACCTTGACGGTGAGGACGGCCTAGAAGGCATACGAAGTTTTTACCGCCAACTCCTCAGCCACCCACGCGAGCGGCTCGAGAGCTTGGTGTATGCGGTTCATCTGCCTTTTATTGAGTTTTACCTGCGGGAGTTGCCAAAGGTTTTGCCACCCCAGGGGCGCATCCTCGAGGTCGGGGCCTTTACTGGGGCCCTGGTCAAGCTGCTCTCTGATGCCCGGCCTGAACTCGAGTGGCACGCCCTGGAAGGGGTTGCCGAGGCCATACCGCTGGGTCAGGCCCGAACCGGTGAGGATGTGTGTTGGCATCAGGGCTGGTTTGGCATAGACCCGCTATCCCCTCGGGACAGCTTGCCGCAGATGGATAGTGTGCTGCTGCTATCGGTGCTACCCGAGAGCCATCTGGGAGACTTACCCCCCAGCTTAGACGAAGCAACCTTCACCGCCCATTTCCACCTTGACCAGGCTCTGCGAGCGCTGGAGGGGCTGCTCAAGCCGGGTGGGCTGGTAGTGTACTCGCACGGGCCTTTTCTAGGCAAAAACCCGGCAGCAGTAGCAGGAGTGCTCAAGCGGCTGGGCTTCTTGGAGGTTGCTCAGGTCGGCGAAGGGGAATATACCCTGGTTATGGGCCGGCTGCCCGAGGCGCTGTGCGGTGCGGTGTCACCCCAGCAGAACCCTCTGCTGCTCGAGGAAGAAGCTGCTCTTCTGCCTGGTGGTTCTCCGCGCCTTAGCCTGCCGCTCTCGGTAAGCGAGATTTGGGGGTTGCTCGAGGAAGGGGCTTATTCGGAGGTGCTTTCGCGGCTTCCCGAGGGGGCTGGCGGAGAGTTTGCCTACCTGCGCGGGCGGGCCTTACTCTCCTTGTCGAGGTTTGCCGAGGCCGATGCAGCGTTAGCCTTGGCAGGTCGCCAGGATGCCGAGGATTTGCGGCCTTTGTGCTGGGCCGAACTCGAGGACTACCGCCGTGCCCTGCCCCGCCTGGAAGAACTCAGCAGCCGGGGTGGGCGCTGGAAATTGGCTCTGGGCAAGGTTTATATGGGTCTGGGGCGACTTTCTGAGGCCCTGCGGCAACTCTACGAATGTGGCCTACCCGAAGCCGAGGTCTACTTGAAAACCACCCTCCTTCGCATCGAGGAGCGGGTGGCCCGCCTGACCCGCGAAGGCGACTGGAGCGAGGCTAGCCGCCGGGTGGAGTTCGCCGAAGACCTCTCTTCCACCCTGCTTACACGTGGTTTGCTGGAGCTGGGGTTGGGGGCCGCTCTGCAACAGGGCCTATGGGCCAGAGCCGAGCGCTATGCCCAGCGCCTGTACGACCTCGGTGAAGCCACTGGAGCTTTGGGGCTGGCCTTGGCGGGCTTGAGGGTGCGGGGGCCGGGGTTCCTCGACAGCGTGCCCCTGGAGGAGCTGAAGGAGGTCGAGCCGTACCTGACCGATGCTGTCGCCAAAGCCGAGGATGCCACCGCCCTGCTGGCCCTGGGAATGCTGCGCCACCGCGAAGGCCGACACCCCGAAGCCCTGCGCTACCTCGAGCGGGCCGCCAGGGAATCCAAGGGCGAGCCTGCCGGAACCGCCTATCATCTGCTGGCGATTTCTAAGCGCATCCTGGAATATCCCGTCTCGGAGGTGTTGGGCGACCACAAGCGAGCCCACGCCCATAAAGCCTATTCCGTGCCTACACTCTACGAACTGGCCCAAGAAGCGCTGCGGGTGGGAGAGCCGGTGGTGGCGAGAGAGTTTTTGGGACGGGTGCGCGATGCTGGTTTGGGGCTGGTGAGTGCCGATATTGGCGAGGTACTGCGCCTGGTCGAGACCTTGGAAGGCCCTTGGGAAGCCTTCCGAATGCTGGCCCAGTGGCTGGGGCGCACCCTCGACCCACCCCTGGAGTATCTCGAGCAAGCCTACCGTCTGTCACGTAGCTTCAGCCAGAGCAGCGAGGCCGAGGCGGTGCGCGGGCAGTACCTAGCGGCCTTGTATAGCGCCGGGCAAGCCCTGGGAGCAGAGGGCCTGCTGCTCTCGGAGTTGGCCCACCACCCCGATGCCCTCGAGGTAATCTACGACCTGGCCGAGCACTACGAACGCATCGGCCTCTACAAAAAAGCCGCCGCACAGTGGCGCAAAGCTCTGGACATGGCCTACTATGCCGAGAAAGACTTAGAGCTTTCGCGCGAACTGCTGCGCAACCTGCTCTTCCTCAACCCCACCGACCTCGAGCTGCAACTCTACTTGGAGGAACTCAAAGCGACTTCCAAGGCTTTGTCTGAGTTGGACGGGGTATCCGACCCCCTCGCCGCCACCACGCCGGAAAGTTTAATGCAGGGCAGCTTGCCCCGCTTTCACGGGGAATATCTGATTGTGGTGGGCGGCCATACCCAGCTCAGAAGCCGCATGGTGCCTCACCTCGAGGCTCAGGGCCTGAAGCTGGACTGGTTCGATTCCGATGGCAACACTGCCGGGCGCGAGGTAATCCGCCGGATTCAAAGCCGCCTGGAACGCGCCCACGGGATGATGATTGTCAGCAGCTACGTGGGCCACGACCTCTCCGAACCGGTACGGCTCGAGGCCGAAAACTTAGGCGTACCGGTCTATATCACCCCAGGGCGGGCCAGGGGCATCACTGGGTTTTTGCGGGCCATAGGCGAGTTTGCCCCGCAGTTGTTCAAACGGGCTTTGAAGGGAACCTAGGAATGCTAGGCTGAACCCATGTTGCGTCTAGCGCTACTGCTTTGGCTAACCCTGACCTCGCTTGGTCTGGCCCAGACTACCGAGATAAGTGAGCCTGGCGGGGGGTTTGCTTTTACCATTCCCCAGGGCTGGCAGACTCGAGAGTTCCCAGGGCTCAAATACAAGGTCGCCTACGGCACACCGGTCAAGGGGTTTGCCCCCAATATCGTTGTGGTGGACGAACAGTTCGCTGGTTCAATAGGGGAATATACAGCGCTCAACCTCAAGAACATCGCCCAAGTGTTTGTAGATTTTCGCAACCTCGGGCAGACCCCTTTCCTCACCCAGTCGGGGCTCCAAGGAATTCGCTTGGTGACGCAAGCCCAGCAGCAAAAAAGCTTGCTAAGGCAGGTTTTCTACTTCTTGCCCGGCAAAGGTGATAAAAAATACGTACTGACTTTTTCGGCTTTGCTCGAGGAAGGCGATAAATACGACAGCGCCGTAGATGCGGCTATCAAGACTTTTGTGCTGCGCTAGAGCGGTTTTCGAAAAGAATCTGGGGGTAGCCTGGACCTATTTACTGTGCCTATCTGAGCAGAGAACCGCGATAAGTGGCTCCTGGGTGAGGTTGCATAATTTCTATATTGGCAACCTCACCCAGGTTAGCTCGGGTAGCCGCTTTGCGGCTACCGGCCCATGGCCGACTCCGCCCTCGGTAACGGCAGAGCCGTTATGGCGCGGTGCGCCACTCCGCCCCGCAGAGCGGCTATGGTCTACGACCATCCCCTTTCGGGGTGGCTTTTGACAAAGCCACCCTGGAGATACTTAGAAACTGAGCGCCGTGAGCTTGACCACCGTCACCGCCAGCAGCCACATCCCCGACCAGGCCAACACGTAGTTTTGCCAGCGCCCAGACAAGATTAACAGGCCCAGCAAACCGTCGTTGATGGCGATAAGGGTGGTGAAAGGGGCAAAGCTGTGGATGAAATGCCCCATCAGGCTGGCCTGCATCAGTTTGACAAACGAGATGGGCTCCACCAAGGCCACCACACTATTAACCAGGAATACCCCGGCTAAGCCTATACGGAAAATCCAGACCAGGGTTGGCTGGCTAAGGACGGGCTTGGGGGCTTGGGGCTCGAGGTCGAGTAGGGTATCACGAATATCGGGGGCCATGAACTTTTGTATGGCCTCATACACGTCAGACTTGGGCCAGCCCTGGCTTTCTAGAGCCTGCCTGATTTTCTCGGGGCTGCTTCCGCGCTCGAGTTTCTGCTGCACATACCGAACAAGGTCAGAAGTCACCATACCAAGACCGATTTTCTTCCTGACCTCGAAGGCAAAGCAACCGCAAATGACCCCGGAAGTATTGAAGCTTTCTTAATGTAACGTTTTTCGCTCTGGAACGGTTTTCGCCTCGAGGGGTTTTGGGAGGAATTAAGCAGGTTTTATACCTCTCCCACTTCGACTGCTGCCGTCAGGGCCGCTCCTAGAAGTCCGGCTTCCGAGCCGAGTTTGGCCAGTTGCACCGGTGGAGCAATCCAACCTTCCATGTATCGGTGATACACCCGCAATACCTCGTCGAGATACGCCTGTCCGGCATTGAGGGCCACCCCACCGCCCAGCACGATCATCTCGGGGTCGAAGGATTTCACTAGCGAGGCCAGGCCGATTCCCACATAGCCTGCGGCCTGCAACACGATGCGCTGGGCTTTGGGCTCACCCCCCTGGAAACGGGCGAAGAGTTCGCGGGTATTGGTCTCGGTTTTGTAGACCGCCAGGGCCATGCGCTCCATGGCTGGGCCAGTCGCAACCGCCTCGAGACAGCCATCCAGACCACAGCCACATAGCGGCCCCCCCGGTAACACCGTGATGTGCCCGACCTCAGCTCCCTGCCCGTGGGCCCCCCGCAGCACCCGGTTGCTTAACACAAAACCCCCACCCACCCCCGTCGAGACCGTGACGAAGAGCGAACTATCTACTTCTTTGGCTGCTCCCAAGACATGTTCGGCCAATGCTGCGGCATTCGCGTCGTTCTCGAGATAAACCTTCATCCCCGAGGCTTCCTCGAGGAGTTGTCGGATGGGGAAATTGTTAAACCCCGCGATATTGGGGGCAAACTTGATCAGGCCCTTGGCATAATCCAGCGGCCCCGGCGTGCCCAAACCAATCCCCTTGGCTATAGCCCCGCCCTCCGAGCCTGCTTCGTTCATAGCCGCCTTGACCGCAGCCGCCATAGCCTCGATGACCGCCTGCCCTCCGGCCTCGGGGGTAGGTACGGTAACGCGCGAACGCAGGGTTCCACCGGCGAACATCCCTGCGGCAATTTTGGTTCCCCCCAGGTCAATCCCTACCACACTCATAAGGTTCCTCGGTTCATAGCGACTCTCCTTGGTGGTCTCGTTCGACAATCAAGACTGCATCGTGGTAAAGGGCTTCAGGAACCCACAAGCTGACATGGCCGATATACATCCCAATATAGGCTTCTGGTATACCACTGAAAGGCGTTTCCAGATATACCGGCACACGCACGGCCTCGAGGCGGTTGCGAATGCTCTCGGCGATCAAGCGCGGAGCCGACAGCAAAAACAAATACTGCACCTCGCCTATCAGACGGCCCGGCGGGGGCTGGGGGTCGGTCTGGGTCTTTTCCACTGCCTACTAACTTACCGCAATTGATGAGCCCCTAGGAGCGTTTTCCCCAAATGCCCCCACCGTTGTTCGTGAGATGTGTCCTACTAGACAAGATAAATCGAGCTGCACCCGCCAAGACACAACCGGTCTAGCGCTGGGTGAGTCTGAGTAATTCATGAACAAATTAAGGCTCCCAGATGAGCTATACTGACCGCAAATGCGGTTTCTTGCCATTCTAGCGGTGCTTCTGGCTACAGCCCTGGCTTTTCCTCGTCTGGGTCTACACGAAGGCTACACCCGGATGGTGTTCGACCTCGAGGGCAACGCGACTTATCAGCTCAGCCAAGGGGATGCGACCCTGACCATACGCTTCCAGGGCATGGCTCCTACCGCCACCGATACCGAAGTGGACTCACCCCAGGTCGCTTCCTATCAGGTGGTAACAAGCAACAATAGCGCCACCGTATACGTGCGGCTAAAGTCAAAGGTGAGCATAAAAACCACCT
>JADEYI010000778.1_pt1 | contig 35180 bp, 35 predicted proteins | sample 8542331 | NCBI WGS metagenome assembly JADEYI01 (sample SAMN16510988, study PRJNA670497) | mine drainage metagenome | isolation source: biofilm near Copperflume 1 | place: Germany: Marsberg coppermine Kilianstollen | collected 2018-02 | reverse complement strand
GGTTGGTGCTGATGTCGAGGGTCGGTTGCCCCTCGGGGCCGTTGTCGATCAGCCCCTGGATGAGCGTCGCGCGTGTGCGCAGCGAGTCATCGAGGCTGTTGTTCAGCGCGCGGCGCAGGGTGAAGTAGATGCCGCCGCTAAAGAGCACAAGGATGACGGCGAGGATCGCGAAGTACCAGAGGGCCAGCCGCAGGCGGATCGACCGGAGGAACAACTCAGACTTCCGGCACGGCGATCTTATAGCCGGCGCCGCGCACGGTCTGGATCAGCTTCACGTCGTGACCGTCATCGACCTTCCGCCGCAGGTGGCCGATGTACACGTCGATCACATTCGCGACGTTGAGGGTCTCGTAGTTCCACACGCGCTCGGTGATCATCGTGCGCGTCAACACGCGGTTCGGATTGCGCATCAGGTACTCGAGCAGGGCGTACTCCTTCGTCGTCAGCTCGATAGCGCGCTCTCCGCGCTTCGCCCGCCTCGTCGTGGTATCGAGCTCGAGATCCGCCACCCGGAGCAGCGGGTCGGTGGCGTTTGGCTCGCGCCGCGAGAGCGCCCGCACGCGCGCCACCAGCTCGGCGAACGCGAACGGCTTCACCAGGTAGTCGTCCGCGCCTGTGTCCAGGCCGCGCACGCGGTCATCCACCGTATCACGGGCCGTGAGCATCAGCACAGGCGTCTTGTTGCCGCCCGCGCGCAGCCTGCGGCAGACGGTGAGCCCGTCGACCTTCGGCAGCACGATATCAAGCACGATGACATCGAACGAACCGACCTCGGCGAGGTCCAGCGCGGCCGCGCCGTCGCGCGCAAGATCCACGGCGTAGCCCTGCTCCGACAGCCCGCGGACCACGAAATCGGCGATGGCCGGCTCATCTTCGACCACGAGCAGTCTCATACATGAAGTACGGTACTAGCTTATCGTGAAATCATCATGAAGCGGCGGCCGCGTCACGTCAACCGGCGGCTCCCCATCGATTCGTCTTGTATCGTTAGTCCGTGGAGGCATCGACGTGACCCAGCGACGCACTGGCAAGCACGCCGCCGACCGCGGCGCCGGCGTGGCCCAGGCGCCCGCGGCGCCGGACGTGACGCTGTTGAGCGACGACGACCTCTACCTCTTCAACGAAGGCAGCCATCTCCGCCTCCACGACCGCCTCGGCGCGCACGCGCTCACCGTGGACGGCGTCGCCGGGACGTACTTCGCCGTCTGGGCGCCGAACGCCGAGGGTGTGTCGGTGATGGGCGACTTCAACGGCTGGTCGAAGGACGGTCCGCCCCTGCGCCCGCGCGGGCGCTCCGGCATCTGGGAGGGTTTCGTCGCCGGCGTCGGCAACGGCGCAATGTACAAGTACCGCATCGCGTCGCGGCACGGCGGCTACCACGTCGAGAAGGCGGACCCGCTGGCGTTCCGCGCCGAGCCGCCCCCGCGGACGGGTTCGGTCGTCTGGGACCTGGCATACGACTGGACCGACAGCGCCTGGATGGGGGCACGCGGCGCCCGCAACCGGCTGGACGCGCCGATCGCGATCTACGAGCTGCACATCGGCTCGTGGCGGCGCAACATGGCGGAGGGCGCGCGGCCGCTGACGTATCGCGAGCTGGCCGTCGAGCTCGCGGACTACGTCGCCGATCTGGGCTTCACGCACGTCGAGTTCTTGCCCGTCATGGAGCACCCGTTCTTCGGCTCCTGGGGCTACCAGACGACCGGCTACTTTGCCCCCAGCGCGCGCTACGGCACGCCGCAGGACCTGATGTATCTCGTCGACACCCTGCACCAGCGCGGCATCGGCGTCATCTTCGACTGGGTCCCCTCGCACTTCCCGACGGACGAGCACGGATTGGGCTACTTCGACGGCACCCACCTCTACGAGCACGCCGACGCCCGCCAGGGTTTTCACCCGGACTGGAAGAGCTTCATCTTCAACTACGGCCGCCCGGAGGTGCGCAGCTTCCTGCTGAGCAACGCCCTCTTCTGGCTCGACACCTATCACGCCGACGGCCTGCGCGTCGACGCCGTCGCCTCGATGCTGTACCTCGACTATTCGCGCAAGCCGGGCGAGTGGATCCCGAATAAGTACGGCGGGCGCGAGAACCTCGACGCGATCGCCTTCCTGCGCCGCCTCAACGAGGAGGTGTACCGGGCGCATCCCGACGTGCAGACCTACGCCGAAGAGTCGACCTCGTGGCCGATGGTCTCGCGCCCGACCTACGTCGGCGGGCTCGGCTTCGGCGCCAAGTGGGACATGGGATGGATGCACGACACGCTCCGCTACCTCAGCCGCGAGCCGGTGCACCGCCGCTTCCATCACCAGGAGCTGACGTTCCGCATGCTCTACGCCTTCAACGAGAACTTCGTGCTGCCGCTTTCCCACGACGAGGTGGTGCACGGCAAGCGGTCGCTGATTTCGAAGATGCCGGGCGACGAGTGGCAGAAGCACGCCAGCCTGCGGCTGCTCTTCGGCTACCTGTACGGGCAGTCGGGCAAGAAGCTGCTCTTCATGGGCGACGAGCTGGCGCAGTGGCGCGAGTGGCAGCACGACGAGAGCCTCGAGTGGCACCTCCTGCAGTTCCCTCTCCATCGGGGCGCTCAGACGTGCGTGCGCGACCTCAACCACCTGTACGCGCACGAGCGCGCGCTGCACGAGCTGGACTGCGACCCCGCGGGCTTCGAGTGGGTCGATGCGAACGACGCCGACCACAGCGTCATCAGCTTCCTGCGCCGCTCGCGCTCCGGCGACGAGACGCTGCTCATCGCCTGCAACTTCACGCCCGTACCCCGGCACGGTTACCGGATCGGCGTGCCGCGGAGCGGATTCTGGCACGAGCGGCTGAACACCGACGCGCATGAGTACGCTGGCAGCGGCCAGGGGAACTTCGGAGGGGTCGAGGCGCGGCCGGCGCCGGCACACGGCCGCCCGTACTCGATCAGCGTCACGCTGCCGCCGCTGGCGGCGATCTTCCTCAAGGCAGAGCCCGATACCGGCGGGCCGCCGCCAGCGCGGATGAAATGAGCGCACACTCGTAGCGCGGGCTTTCAGCACGCGCGGGTTGCAGACCAGCCGCATCGGACTCGCGCGTCCACCCTCTACCCGCCATCGTCCGGTGTCCGACCCGCCAACGAGCCTGTGTTCATCGCGTCGGGCTACCCGTAACGCGCGATGTGTTAGCATCGGCGTTGCGGGCGGGACCGAGACCGAGGCGCCGTCGTGGACTTTCGCTTCGACACAGAACACGAGCAGTTTCGCGAGGAGATCCGCGCATTCGTCGCGGCGGAGCTGCCGCCGTGGTGGGGCCGCGACGCCTACAACGACCGCGAAGACGCCCCGAAGGAGGCCGCTGACGTCGCCCGCGCCTTCCAACGCAAGCTCGCGGACCGGGGCTGGCTGACGCTCGCCTGGCCGAAGGAGTACGGCGGGCTTGCCGCCGGCCCGATCCAGCAGCTCGTCTACAACGAAGAGATGTCGCGCCTGCGCGCGCCCGCCTTCGGCGGCACCGGGCCCGCCATGGTCGGCCCGACGCTGATGCTGCACGGCACGGAGGAGCAGCGGCGCCGCTTCCTAGCGCCCATCGCGCGCGCCGAGATGAGCTGGTGCCAGGGGTTCAGCGAGCCCGGCGCCGGTTCGGACCTGGCGTCCCTCCAGACGCGCGCCGTGGTCGACGGGGACGACTTCGTGGTCAATGGGCAGAAGGTGTGGACCTCGGGCGCGCACCGCGCCGACTGGTGCATCCTGCTGGCGCGCACCGACCCGGACGCGCCGAAGCACAGGGGCATCAGCTACTTCCTCATGGACATGAAGTCGCCGGGCATCACGATCAAGCCGCTGCCGAACATGCTCAATTCGGCCGCGTTCAACGAGATGTTCCTCGACAACGTGCGCATCCCGCGCGAGGATCTGGTCGGCGAGCTGCACCGCGGCTGGTACGTGGCCACGACGACGCTGGACTTCGAGCGCTCGGGCATCCAGCGCATCGTCTTCGCCGAGACGCTGCTCCACGACCTCATCGGCTGGGCGCGCGAGCCGAAGGACGGCCGCGCCGAGCGCCCGGTCGACCGCGCCGTCGTGCGCAACCGGCTCGCGGAGATGCGGATCGAATTCGCCGTCGGGCGCCTGCTGGCGTACCGCGTCGCGTGGATGCAGGGCCAGGGGCTCGTGCCAAACGCCGAGGCCTCGGTCGCGAAGCTCTACTCGACCGAGCTGCAGGCGCGCTTCGCCGCGGCAGCCATCAACCTGTGCGGCGAGGCCGGCGCGCTCTGGCGCGGCTCGCCCCGTGCCGCGCTGGCGGGACGCTTCGCCAGCTACTACCTGGCGGCCGCCTCATACACCATCGCCGCCGGCACGTCCGAGGTGCAGCGCAACATCATCGCCCAGCGCGGCCTGGGACTGCCGCGCTACTAACAGTGCGAGATGAAGCGGCGGCCGAGACCGCAGCGCGTCACGGCGCCTCGATCAGCAGCGCGCGCGCCGGCGCGCCGTCCGACCCTTCGAGCAGCAGCGGCAGGCAGATGAGACGATACGCGCCCGGCGCCACGGCGCGCAGGGCGACGCCTTCGAGGATCACCACGCCGGCCGACAGCAGCGCGACGTGCGTCGGCGCCGGGTCGCGCTTCGGGGCGATCGAGAGGTAGTCGATGCCGGCAAGACGCACGCCACGCTCAACGAGCACGTGCGCGGCGTCCGCCGTCAGGCCGAAGAAGTCCGGCGAGAACGAGGGCCGGTCCCAGAGCTGCGAGTTCGGCGTCTTGAACAGCAGCCGCGACGCGCCGGCGGGGATGGTGAGCCTGGCGAGCGTCGCCGCGTCGATGTCCGCGCCGATCGACGTCGCGTCGACGACGTGGACCGCACCCATCAGCGCGTCGAGCGGCGTCGCCTCGATCCCCGCCGCGCCTGCGATGAAGTGCACCGGCGCGTCGATATGCGTGCCCGTGTGCACACCGCACTCGAGGCGGCTGACGTTGCAGATACCGCCCGCCGCCATGGACTGCGCCAGCTCGCGCCGCACCGGCGGGTCGCCCTCGTACACCACCATGCCCGGCCGCACCGGCACCGTCACGTCGATCATGCGCATGCGCCTCTCCCGCCTCGTCTCATCCCGATGCGCTGGATGCCAACCCGAAGCGTGAAAACAACAAGAAACTGCGAAACGAGATCGCCGGTGACGCGCCGCCAGGCCGGGTGCCGACAGGTTCTAGGTCCTCGGTTCTCGGTCCTTCGTCGCCGCCGCATCGCGGAACATCGAGCCCGCGATCTTGCGCGTCAGGAACCGCGGCATGAAGCCCACGCTCGTCGCCGTCGCGCGGTTCAGCGCGCCGGGGATGGCGATGGCGCGCCCGCGGCGCACGGCCGACAGCGCCTGCCCCACCACCTCGTCCACGCTCGTCCAGCCAAGCGACGGCAGGCGCGAAACGTCGAGGTCCGCCGTGTCCTGAAAACCCGTCTTCACCGGGCCGGGGCAGAGGCACGTCACCGTCACGCCGTGGCGCGCAGCCTCCTCGTGCAGCGCCTCGCTGAAGTGCAGCACGAACGCCTTCGTCCCCGCGTACGTCGCCATGTACGGCACCGGCTGGAAGCCGCCCGTCGACGCGACGTTGATGATCGCGCCGCGGCCGCGCGCGTACATCGGCTTGAGTGCGGCGTGGGAGAGGCGGACGAGCGCACGCACGTTCAGGTCGATCTCCTGCAGCTCGCGGTCGAGCGGCAGCTCCGCGAAGTCGCCCGAGGTGCCGAAGCCCGCGTTGTTCACCAGCAGCTCCACATCGCCCGACGCGAGCCGCTGCTCGATCGCGGAGACGCCGCCGTCGGTCGCGAGGTCCGCCGCGAGCACCTCCGCCCGCGCGCCCTGCGCGGCGCTCAGCTCCGCGGCGAGGGCATCGAGCGCATCGCGCCCCCGGGCGACGAGCACCAGGTCGTGCCCGTCGCGCGCGAGCTGCCCGGCGAAGCCGCGTCCGATGCCGGACGATGCGCCCGTCACGAGCGCGATGGGGCGTTGTGTGCGGTCGGTCATGTGCGTCTCCCCGGCGCCTCGCGCCACCACGTGATGTCAAGGCGCTGATCGTACACGCCCGGAGAAGCGCTGTCGATGCGGGTGCGCGGGCGGCGGCGTCAGCCGGCGGCGTCGATGCGGCGCTCGGCGATGTCCGCGTACTCGTCGACGCTCTCGATGAGCAGCCAGCGGCGGCCATGCTTCGCCGCCGCCACGGCAAGCGTGCCGGCGCCGCCGAAGGGGTCGAGCAGCAGGTCGCCGGGCTTCGACGCCAGGAGCACCGCGCGCTCGAGCAGCGCCAGCGGCTTCTGCGACGGGTGCTTGCCGGCCGCGCGCTCGCGCTTCGCCGTCACGGGGAACTCCCAGAGGTTGCGCATCTGCTTGCCGCCGTTCATCTCCTTGGCGTCCCAGTAGTTGAACGTCCAGCCCGTCGCCCGGGCCGGCGTCTCGTTCACCGCCCAGATGATCTGCTCGGTGCTCTCGGTGAGCGTGCGCGCCGTGATGTTCGGCTGGGCGTTGGGCTTGAACCAGACCACCGAGTTGAGGATGCGCCGGTCGAGGACCTGCTGGAGGATGTAGCCGAGCTGGTAGATGTTGTGATAGGTGCCAAAGACGAGAATGTTGCCGTTCGGCTTCACGACGCGCGCGACCTCGCGCAACCAGCGCACGTTGAACGCGTAGAACTCGTCCTTCGTGAACGTGTCCCACGTCTCGTCCATGGTCACGTGCGACGAGAAGGCCCAGCCGAGCCCGCTGCGGCCCTTGCGCCCGCTGCCCGAGCCGATGTTGAACGGCGGGTCGACGATGCAGTGGTCGATGCAGCCGTCGGGCCAGGCGGCCATGCGCGCCAGGCAATCGCCGCGCAGCACCTCGCCGGCGGCCGGCGCCGGCTTCAGCGGAACAGGCGGGCTGGGCGCGGTGCGACGGCGCGGGCGCGAGGCTGCGGTTCGTGTCGGCATGGCGCCATTAGATCAGATCGCGCGATCGGCGGGCATGAGGGAATACCCTGACATTTGGCGTCGTGGCCAGCACGCGTGTGCAACCGTCTGCTCCGCCGGACGCCCCGTCTGGGATAGAATGTCCCCCGTGCATCCACAACCGCAGACCCTGCAGGAGTTCATCAGCGAACTGCGTGCGGCCCTCGTCTGCGACCGCTGCGGGCGCTATGTCGGCAGCCTGGCGCCGAAGCGCTACTTGCCGCCGCTGTACCCGGTCGCCCTCGACCGCATCGGCGAGGACGACGAGGTGCGCGCACTGGTCGGCTTCGAGTGGCACATGCTCCACCGCATGCGCCAAGGGAACTTTGTGATCCGGCATCCCGAGCGGGACGGCCACTGCATCTCCTATCGCGAGTGGGTCGCCTCGGACGACGAGGAGCGTGAGGACGAGGAAGACGGATGAGCTGCCGGCTCAGGCGGCGTCCTCGGACCGGGGCGGGATCTGCGGCCCTCTCCCGGTCAACTGGTTGACGCGCACGAGGCTGATGAACGAGTGCACGAGGTAGGGATCGAACTGCGCGCCCGAGTGCGCCTCCAGCTCACGCAGCGCCACGTCCTCCGCGCGCGCAATGCGGTACGGCGTATTCATGAGCATCGCGGCGTAAGCATCGGCGATCGTCATGATGCGGGCGGGGAGCGGGATCGCGGTCTCCCTCAGGCCCTTCGGGTAGCCGGTGCCATCCCAGCGCTCGTGGTGAAACAGCACGACTTCGAGCACTACCTGGGACATCCATCGCGGGCTGACTCGGAAGACATCCCAGTCCCGCAGCAGATCGTATCCCGCGTGCACGTGACTCCGCAGCATCATCGTCTCGGCGGTCGAGAGCGGCCCTTCCTTGATGAGGATGTTCTCCGGGACCGAGATCTTCCCGAGATCGTAGACATGTCCGGCGACCCAGAGTGCGGCGATCGTGTCGAAGGGCAGATCCTGCCGGTTCGCGAGCTGGATCGCATACTCGCTGGCGAGCCCGGCGTGGTGCCCCGAGTAGTTGTCCTTGCTGTCGAGCCGCTCACGCCACGTCCCCAGGAGCCCCTGGACGTGCGTCCACGTGTCCTGCGGCCAGAGAGAAATGAGCAGGTCGACGATCGAATTCATCTCGAGGACGGACATCGTTTCCCCCGGAGGGCACGCGCCTGGCCGACACTAAGGTATCGGCACTTGACGGAGAGAGGCGCACCTGGCGCCTGATCGCCGGAGGATGATGGCGAATCTGTGCCGATTACGGCCTGGAGGTATAGAACGGACGGCGAGAGACGTGTAGAATGCAATCGGAGAGGTATATGCAGGCATCCGGAAGCGAGGATCTGCCGCCGGCGGCGCCGGCGCCCGAGCGGCAGCGAGAGGTTCGCATGGGTGAACCGCAATGCCCTCGATGCCGTAAGAACTTCACGGCGAGTTATTGGAGCGGCGGCACCCTGGTGCAGGCGCGATGCCTCAGTTGCGACCTCAAGTGGCCCCTGCCGGACGTCGTCTGAGCGCGGCCGGGGGCACCCAGCGCGCCGACCGCCGCGAGCACCCGAGCCCGGACCGCGCTTCGAAGCCGTGCAGCGGCCGCGCGTGCGCATCTTGATTCAGGTGAGTCATGGTCAAGCAACGCGAACAGCAGCTAGAGGGACCTGAGATTATTACCATCGAAGAAGACATCGCGGAACCCGAAGCCGTCCGTAGCCGGGCGGTCGCGACCATCAAGCCGGTGGAGGCGGAGGAGCCCGTCGGCGAGACGCCCGACTCGGTCGAGCTGTACCTGAACGAGATTGCCCGCTACAAGCTCCTCCGCCCCGACGAAGAAGTGACGCTGGCGAAGGAGATCGAGAACGGGCGCGTCCTGGACGAGATCAGCTATGCGCTGACGGAGGAACTGCGGCTGCTGCCCTCGACCGAGCAGATCACCATCCGGCTCTTGCGGGACGTGCAGGAGGGCCTGTCGATGGTGCGCCGGTCGAAGGTGCTGAAGGGCTTCCCGCAGCGCGGCTCCCCGGTCGACCAGCTCCACTTCTCGGCGCTCGGGGAGGCCATCCAGGACCGTCTTGATGAGGAGATGGAGGAGCGGATCGCAACCGCCTCGAAGCGCAACGTCGCCCAGGTGCGGGCTCTTCTGATTACGCTTGCCGTCGCGCAGCGCATCGTTGCCACGGATGCGCGCCCGGCTCTCGCGACCGCCCTTTCGGCCCAGTACGACGTGCAGAAGGCGGTCGCGGAGCGCAAGCTCCCGCCACCGCCTACCGGGCGCGTGAGCAAGAGGGCGCTCCAGGAGCACAAGGAGGCGGAGGCCGCCGCGCGCAAGGCCGCCAGGGAAGCCGACGCCGCGCTACGCGCGCTGATCCCCTATGTCACGGCGGCCCGCCAGACCGCCCAGCGCGCCGAAGAGCACATGGTCAACGCCAATCTGCGCCTCGTCGTGAGCGTGGCGAAGAAGTACGCGGGCCGTGGCATGCCGCTCATGGACCTCATCCAGGAGGGCAACGGCGGCCTGATGCGTGCCGTCGAGAAGTTCGAGCACCGCCGCGGCTTCCGCTTCAGCACCTATGCCACGTGGTGGATCCGCCAGGCCGTCGGGCGCGCGATCGCCGACAAGGGGCGCACGATCCGCCTCCCGATCCACATCACGGAGCTGATCTCGAAGTACTCGCAGGCCCGCGAGCGGCTGTTCCAGCGCCTGGGACGCGAGCCCAAGACCTCCGAGCTGTCGAAGCTGATGGGGATGCCGCCCGACAAGGTGCGGGAGGCCGCGCGCGCCCTGCGCCAGTCCGTCGTCTCGCTCGAGACGCCGGTCGGCGAGGAGGAGGAAGGGACGCTCGGCAGCGTGCTCGAGGACGTCATGGCGCCCTCGCCGGAAGAAGAGGCGTCACGCCAGCTCCTGCGCGAGCGCGTCCGCTCGGCGCTCGACGTGCTGACCCCGCGCGAGCGCACGGTGATCGAGCTGCGCTTCGGCATCAAGGACGGACGGCCACGCACGCTGGACATCGTCGGCAACGAGCTGGGGGTGACGCGGGAGCGTGCGCGTCAGATCGAAGCGCAGGCGCTGGAAAAGCTGCGCCGTTCGAACGGCAACCTGCGCGGCGAAGGCGAGTTCTGATCGCCCGCGATGAGACGCGCTCGCCATCCGGCGACCGTGTAGCGAGGTTCCGCATGACCAACACGTTCGCTCGTCTGGACATCGGCGCGACGTGGGCCCAGATGAACCTCGACCTGATCGCGCTGGTGGACTTCATCCCGGACGCGCAGATCAACTGGAGCCCAAAGCCCGGCCTGTGGAACTTCCGCGGCATCCTGATCCACATCGCCGGGGCGCGCGACGACTGGATGGGCCAGGTCGTCCATGACGGGCGCGATGCGCCAGGCGTCTGGCAGACCGTGCGCTCGAAGCCCGAGATCCAGGACGCCTACCGGCGGACCTGGGGACGCGTGGAGGCGTTCCTCGCCGATGACCGGCGGCTGGACGCCGAGTACACCGGCTTCCGGGCCACACCGGTGTCCGGCCACTGGATCGCGTTCCACCTCCTGGAGCACGACATCCACCATCGGGCGGATATCCTGCACTACCTCGCGCTGCTCGGCGTTGATGCGCCATCGATCTAGCTTGCGCTCGCACCGCGTGACCCGGGTGCCGTATCCCAACGGCTCCCGCGCCATGGCCGCGCGCGGTACCATCAGATGAGCAGGGGCAACGGCCGGCGGCGGCGCGTGGCTCGTTGACAGAACATCCGTGCCGCCGATGCGCTGCCCCGCCTATACTGACCGCAGACCGCGCACCACGGGCGCTCCAACCGAACGGCTGAGCTGCGGAGTGGCCCCCGCGGGCCCCGGAGGACGCTGGCTATGGTCTTGAGCAGACTGCGCATCCTTGGTCCCGGGTACGACCTGGATGACGGCGAGACCCATGGCGACGACGGCTCGCCGGTGATGTTCCCGGCGCTGCTTGAGCGCACGCGCCGGGACTGGGGCGACAAGGTCGCGTTCCAGCAAAAGCTGGGTCGCGAGTGGGTGCGCTACTCTCATCACGACGTCTACGCACGCTCATATGAGCTGTCGGCGGGGCTCGTCGACCTGGGACTGCGGCAAGGTGACCGGGTGGCGCTGGCCCTCGAGAACAGCATCGAGTGGGTGTGCGCCTACTACGCGATCGTGCTCGCGGGCGGCGTTGCCGTACCCCTCTACTACGAGTTGAAGACCTCGGAGATCGCGGAGATGGTCGCGCACACGGAAGCGCGGATCGCCATCGTCTCGCCGAAGGTGCTGCCGAAGTTTGAACCGCTGCTGCCGCGCCTCTCCACTGTTATCGTCGTGGGCGACGTCCCGCCCGCTTACCAGCCGGCATCGCCTGACGCGCCGCCCGACGCGCTACGCCGTCACCCGCTGCCCCGGTTCGCGCGCTTCGACGAGACCGGGAGGCGCGCCACAGACGAGGCATGGCGAGAGCTGCGCCTCCGCGAGATCCGGCCCGATGACGTCGCATCGATCGTCTTCACGTCGGGCACGACGGGCGGCATGAAGGGCGTCATGCTGACGCATCGCAACTTCCTCGCGAACTGCCGCTCGATCCGCCGTTCGATCCCGTTCGGCGAGCGCGACCGGCTGATCATGGTGCTGCCGATGCACCACGCCTTCCCGTTCACCATCGCGGCGGTCGTCGCGCCGGCGGTCGGCGGCGAGGTGACGTTCGAGAATGACCTGCGCCGCATCCGTGACCGCATGGCCGAGGTGAAACCGACGCTCTTCGCGGGCGTGCCGGCGCTCTTCGAGCTGATGTACCGCAACGTCGTCCAGCGCATCGAGGCGGAGGGCCGGCTGGAGACGTTCGAGCGCGGCCTCCGCATCTGCGAGGCGACCAAGCAGCGCACGGGCATCAACATCGGCCGCATCGTCTTCCGAGAGCTGCACAAGCGCCTGGGCGGCCGCCTGCGCTTCATGATCAGCGGCGGCGCCGCGCTCAACCCGCAGGTCGCGCGCGATTTTGCGCGCGTCGGCATTCCCATCCTGCAGGGATGGGGACTGACCGAGTCGGCGCCGGTGCTCAGCGTGCAGCGCTGGAACCCGCGCAAGTTCTACATGTCGAACTACTACGAGGAGCAGTTCGGCACCGTCGGCCAGCCGCTCGACGGCGTCGAGGTCGGCCTGATCGACGTGCCGGAGAAGGAGCTGTACGTGCACCTCCACGGCGAGGGCGAGCTGGTCGCGCGCGGCGAAAACATCAGCCCCGGCTACTGGCACGCCGAAGAGGCCACGCGGGCGCAGAAGGTCGGCGAGTGGCTCCGCACCGGCGACGTCGGCTATCTCGACGACGAGGGCAACGTCTGGATCACCGGCCGCAGCAAGTATGTGATCGTGCTCGACTCCGGCGAGAAGGTGCACCCGGACGAGGTCGAGGAGAAGCTCGGACGCAGCGACCTGGTCGCGGACATGGTCGTCATCCCGCGCAAGCTGCGCGGCAAGACGCAGGTCTGGGCGGTGGTGTTCCCGGACCGCGATGCCGTACTCGCCCGGACGGGCGGCAAGGAGCCCGACGAGGCCGCCCTGCGCGCGCTTGTGCGCGCCGACCTCGAGTCGAACGAGGGCGAGCTCGCGGCCTACAAGCGGGTGACGGACTTCATGCTGACCGACGCGCCGCTTCCCAAGACGGCGCTGCGCAAGGTCGCGCGCGGCCAGATCGCCGACAGCTATACCTTCGATACCCGGCGCTGGGAGCAGGCCTGGCGGCAGGCGACCGAGGCAGCCGCTGTCGCGGTTGGTGCTGGATCCGAGGAGACGCTGGCGTCGGCGTGATCCACCGGTCTCCCGGCTCGGGCGGTGGCACGGCCGGCCCGTTCCCGATCAGTTCGTTATGGCGCGGCTGGGCGCCTCCCGTGCGGATGAGCACCCGCACACTCGCAGCGCAAGCGTTCGAGCCCGCGCCGGGTTGCGCGCCGACTACCTCGTGACGAAGAGGGGCGCGAGCACGAGCGTGATCGTCGCCAGCAGCTTGATCAGCACGTGCAACGACGGGCCCGCCGTGTCCTTGAACGGGTCGCCAACGGTGTCACCGACGACGGCCGCCTTGTGCGCCTCACTCCCCTTGCCGAGGATCTTGAGCTCCGCTCCGCCTGTTGATGTGGTGGCAACGCTGCCGTCCGCCGCCGGCACCGGCAACTCCCTCAGGCCGCCTGATTCGATGAACTTCTTCGCGTTGTCCCAGGCGCCGCCACCGTTGTTCAGCACCGTCGCCAGCAGAATGCCGCCGATTGTGCCGATGATCAGCAGCCCGGTCACGGCGAGCCAGCCCGACGCGTGCAAGATCTGCTTCGACTCCACCGTGCCATTGGCCAGATGCAGCGTGTAGAAGGTGCTCTCATCACGCGCGAAGCGGAAGATCAGCCCCACGACGATGGGCAGGCCGACGGCGAGCACGCCCGGCAGGATCATCTCGTGCAGCGCGGCACGCGCGGTGATGTCCACGGCGCGCCCGTAGTCGGGGCGCGATGTGCCAGCCATGATGCCCGGGTCGTTGCGGAACTGGCGGCGCACTTCCTCGATGATCTTGCTGGCCGCGTTACCGACGGCGCGGATCGCGAGTGAGCTGAAGAGGAACACCAGCATCACACCGAGCAAGCCGCCGACGAACACGTCGACACTCGAGAGGTTGATGGAGAGGTCCGCGGTCAGCGGCACTCCGAGCCGCTCCTTGATCTTGTCGAGGAAGGCCGAGAACAGCAGGAACGCGGCGAGGCCCGCCGAGGCGACGGCGTACCCCTTCGTGAGCGCCTTCGTCGTGTTGCCGACGGCGTCAAGTTTGTCCGTAATCTCTCGCGCGCTCTCGGGCGCGCCGGACATCTCGGTGATACCACCGGCGTTGTCCGTAATCGGTCCGAAGGTGTCCATGCTCAGGATGTAGGCGGCCGACATCAGCATGCCCATCGTGGCGACGGCGGTGCCGAAGATGCCGGTCGTGAAGCCAGGAATCGCCGGGCTGATGTTCGCCTGCGAACCGAGCGCGAACGAGCCGACCAGCGCCAGGCCAATCGTGATCGCGGTCAGCGCCGTCGTTTCGAAGCCCACGGCGGTGCCGATGATGATGTTCGTCGCGGGGCCGGTGCGCGAGGCGTTCGCGATCTCCTGCACGGGCCGCCACGAGCCGGACGTGTAGTACTGCGTGATGTACACGAACGCGATCCCCGTAGCGATGCCGACCAGCCCGCAGAAGAAGAACCAGTACCAGGCGTCGCCGAGCATCACGTAGGTCGCGATGAACAGGCCAACCACCGAGAGCGCGGACACGACGTAGTAGCCGTAGTTCAGCGGCGTCATGGGGTCTTGCGTGCTCTTCGGGTTCGCATCCGTGAAGAACGGCACCGAGGTCAGCCCGACGATCGTCGCGATGATGCCGAACGAACGCAACACCAGCGGGAACATGATCCAGTCGATCCTGCCGGTGACCTGGTAGATCGCGATCCCGAGGATCATCGCGCCGATGTTCTCGGCCGACATCGACTCGAAGAGGTCGGCGCCACGGCCGGCGCAGTCCCCGACATTGTCGCCGACCAGGTCGGCGACGACGGCCGCGTTGCGCGGGTCGTCTTCGGGGATGCCCGCCTCGACCTTGCCGACGAGGTCGGCGCCGACGTCCGCGGCCTTTGTGTAGATCCCGCCACCGAGCTGGGCGAAGAGCGCGACGAAGCTGGCGCCGAAGGCGAATCCGACGATGAGGAACGGGGCGATCTGCGGCGGGTTGCCGAGGAGCCGGCTGTAGACGAGGAAGATGCCGGAGACGCCGAGCAGGCTCAGTGCGACCACGAGGAACCCCGACACCGCGCCGCCGCGTAGCGACACCGTGATGGCGTCCTTCAGGCTCTTCTGCGCCGCGGCGGCCGTGCGCAGATTCGAACGCACGGCGATGAACATGCCGATGTAGCCGGCGAGCGCCGAGCAGGCGGCGCCGACGAGGAAGGCGATGCCGGTCAGCAAGCCTTCCTGCCAGCGGCCGATGGCTTCGTGTGGCGCGAATCCGACCTGCCCGTTGACGAACTCGACCGGCTTCACACCCTGGGAAATGGAGCCGACGAGCACGCCAAGGACGACCGCCGTCACCAAGGCGAGCATGGCGATCGTGCGGTACTGGCGCGAGAGGAACGCCATCGCCCCCTCGAAGATCATGCCGGCGATCTCCTGCATGGCGGGCGTACCGGTGTCGCGGCTGAGCACGTCGCGTGCGAGCCACAGGGCGAAGAGCACCGCCGCCAGGCCCGCGACCGGTACCAACCAGACAAGTTCCATCGGATCTTCCTCCCGTCCGCCGAAGAGCCGGCGAGCGTCAGCCGCCAGACACACAAACGGAGGCGCACCGCACCTCCGAATAAGCGCCGAGAGTCTAGCGCGCGATCTGCCAACGATCAAGCGTATCGGCCCTGTCTCCAGATTCGATTCAGGCCCGCCGGGCAACCGCCGCGGGTGCTTCGACGATCGGCACGGGACGCGTACCCCGCGCCCGTCACGGACGGCGAGTCATACTGGAGCATGATCAGCGAAGCGCCCGACGCCACCCGGCTGCGCGACAGACTGCGCGCGCTGCTGCCCGGCCCCGCCAACGCGGCGGTCTCGGCGATCATCGAGGCCGCACCTGCCGGGGCAGGCGTCTTCGCCGTCGGCGGCACCGTCCGCGACCTGCTGCTGGGGCGGCCGATGGCCGACCTTGACCTCGCCGTCGAGTCGGACGCGCCGTCCATCGCCCGGGCGGCGCTGCCGCGCGCGCGCGTTGCCGGACACGTCCACTTCGGGACCGCAAGCACCGTCGGCGGCGGCATCCGCATCGACCTCGCGACGGCGCGCACCGAGACGTACGCGCGGCCCGGCGCCCTGCCGGCAACGGCGCCCGCGGCCATCGAGGTCGATCTGCGGCGGCGTGACTTCTCGTGCAACGCGCTGGCCCTGCGCCTCAACGGCGAACCTGACCTGCTCGACCCGGCCGGCGGGATGGCCGACATCGCCGCAATGCACATCCGCGCCTTGCACGACCGCTCGTTCATCGACGACCCGACCCGCATCTTCCGCGCGTTCCGGTACGCCGCGCGACTCGACTTCGTCATCGAGCCGCGGACAGCGTCGCTGCTCGCTTCGGGGTTGCCGTACGTGCGCACCGTCGGTGGCGAGCGGCTTCGGCGCGAGGTCGAGTTGATGCTCGCGGACACGCCGCCGGGCGCCGCGCTCGAAGCCGCGCATACGTCGGGCGCCCTGCAGGCCCTGCACCCCGCGCTCCACTGGAGCACGGCGAAAAGCGATGCGTACGTGGGCGGCGGATGCTCCGTCAAAGAGGCTGCCCCGTACGGCTTCGCGCTGCTCGCCTCGGGCGCGTCGCCTGCGGAAGCCGAAGGCGTGATCCGGCGGCTGCGCCTCAAGCGGGCCGAGACAGCGGCGGTCCAGGGCGTTGTGGCGCTCCGCGCGGTGAGTGACTTGCTCCGGCGCCCCGATCTGAAGCCCTCCGGCGCGGCCATGCTGCTCGACCGATTCCCGGGCGCAGCCATCGCCGCCTACGCGCGCAGCACGGGGAACGCGATTGCCCGCGAGATCATGCTTCGTTACCTTGGGGAGTGGCGCAACACACGCCCGCTGCTCAGCGGTCTCGATCTCATCCGCATCGGCGTGCCTGAAGGCCCGCAGGTGCACCGCGGCCTGCAGCTCCTTCGGGCGGCACGGCTCGACGGATGGGCGCGCGACCGGGACGATGAGCACGCGCTGATCGTGCGCTTCGCACAGAGCATCCGCGATTCCGCGGCGACACACTCGATGGTGGAGTTCGAACCGGGTGGTGAGTGAGGGCAGCATGCAGGGCTTCCGGTGCGTCGTCTGCGACGAGCCCGTCGAAGAGCGCATGTCCGCCGCGTGCAACTGGTGCGACCAGCGTTACCACCTGAACCAGCGCAATGACGTCGACGCGAAGGACTGCGGCCAGGTGTGGGTCGACGAGCAGTACATGGCGCTCCAGTTCGCTTGCGACAACTGCCTCGCGGACGGCGGGTCGCCGCCATCGCGGGCCGACAGCGACCGGAGCATCCGCCGGATCCCGGTGCGCCCCCGGCCGGCCGCAAGCCCGCGCCGGCGCCGTTACACGAGGCGCCCGTGAATGACGGACCAGCGACCTGCGCTGTCTGCGGCGACAACGCGCATCCGCGCGCCTGGCTCCGCTGCATGCTCTGCGGGCGCCGCTTTCACTTCGCGCCCGAGGGGCAGGCGTTGCACGACGACTGCGGGATCGTCGCAGCCAACCCTGAGTCCGAGAACGGGTGCTGAGGAATGGTGTACCTGTGCGCCGTGTGCGCACCATCGGCCTTCGCGCGCGGCGCGGGCGAACGCGAGACACCGGGATAGCGATGGCAGCGAAAACCGCGGCGAAATCGAAGCGGACGCCCCGGCGGCAGCGGGGCCGCGCGGCGGACCAGGCAACGGGGGCCGGCACCGAGGCGCGCGCGCGCCGCAAGCCCAACCTGCCGGACTGGAAGTGGCGCACCTTCCCCGTGTTCGCTGCGTTCGTCGCCGGGCTGCTCGTCGATAGCGTCTTCAACCCCCCGGCGTCGAGCGCCGGCACCGCACTGCGCATCGTCGCCCTGCTCGGCACCGGGTACGTGCTCGCGCATCTCTTCGTGACGAACGTGATCGTCGCGCGCCGCATCAAGGCACGCGACAAGGCGCTCGCCGCCGGCGGAGACGCCACGGAGGATTGGGTGGACGAAGTCGTGCATCCGGATGAACGCTAGCCGTTGCCTTCGGGCCGGCCGGCGTTACGGCCGTCGGCCGGAAGCCTTCCGCACCGTCCCTTCCCCGTGGGCGCCACCGTCTCGCCCTTGACATGCGCTCTCCGGTGACCTGAGGTCCCGCATCATCCACCCGACACCGGGCCGCTCGCACGGCCACGCGGGCCGCATCAGGGGCCGGTATCCGAGCCGGATCCAGAAGTAGACCGCGATCCCGTGCACCGCCGGCGCAGGCGCGTAGACGCGCGAGATGCCCGTCGCGCGGACCTCGTCTTCGAGCAGCCGCGCCGCCGTCATGCCGGCGCCTCTGCGAGCGTGGCCGGGCGGCGTCACGATGAGCTCGATGATCGCGGCACCGCGGCGCGGCACGCGCACCGCGTACACCGCGACGCCGACCGGCACGCCGTCGCGTTCGATGGCGCGGACCCGCAGCCGCCGATCCTTCGCGACGCGCGCGAGCAGGGTTTCGACGGACCTCGGCGCGTCGTAGCCGACGCGCCGAGCGACCTCCTCGATCCACGCGTCGACCCACGCCGCGTCAGCAGGCACCAGCGGACGGATGCCGGCATTCACGCGGGCGTGGTCGCTGAAGGACGCGCGAGCCACGCGGCAACCTCCGACGGCAGATCCCGCAGCGGCAGCTCGCGCAGCGAACACGACGGCAGCGAGCGCAGGAACGATGCGCCGTACTGCTTGCTGCGTAGCCGCCGGTCCAGCACCACCATGACGCCGCGGTCGCTCTTGCGACGGATCAGCCGCCCAAAGCCTTGCTTGAAGCGCAGGATCGCCTGCGGCACGGCGTACTGCTCGAAGGGCTGGTCGAACAGCTCGGCGCGCGCCTGGAAGACGGGGTCGGAAGGCACGGAGAACGGGAGCCGCGCGATCATCAGCAGCGAGAGCGCCTCGCCCGTCACATCGACGCCCTCCCAGAAGCTCGCCGCGCCCAGCACGACCGTGCGATGGCTCGACTTCAGCGCCGCCAGCAGTTGCTTTGGCGTGCCGTCGATGCCCTGGCCCAGCACCAGAATCTGCTGCTCTTCGAGCGGCCGCTTGACGCCGTTGTAGGCCGTCCGCAGCGCCGAGTGAGACGTGAAGAGCACCAGCGCGCGTCCGTCGCTCGCGCGGACGAGGTCGATGATGGCGCTCTGCGTCGCCGCGGCATACCCGGGCTGTGCCGGCTCGGGCATGTCCGACGGTGTGAGGATGAGCGTCGACTGCCGGTAGTCGAACGGCGATCCGAGCATCAGCTCCTCCGGCGCTTCCAGCCCGAGCCTCTGCCTGATGTAGTCGAAGTTGCCATCGGTGCTCAGCGTCGCGCCTGTCAGCACAACACTCTCCTTGGGGTCGAAGAGCTTGGCCTTCAGCGTGTCCGCGACGGCGAGGGGCGCGCTTGAGAGCGACAGGGACGCCTCGCGGCGGGTCAGCGTTAACCAGCAGATCGTGTCGCGGTCGTCCTCGCCGATGATCTTCGAGACGTTGCGGCGCAGCTTCTCGCCCGCTTCGCAGAGCTCGCCGGCTTCAGCCGCAAGGGCATCGCGGTCGAGTACCGCGGCCGGATCGGCGTGCGCGAGAGCCGATATCAGCTCCTCGACGACGCCCGCCGTCTCAGCGAGCCGCTCCTCGGCCTCAAACCAGGCGGCCTCGACGTCGGCCCAGTCGGGCTGCACCCGCATCCCGCGATTGAGCATGATGCGCTCGTCGTACTCGCCGCCGCCGGACCCGTGCTGCTGGGCGAAGGTCTGCAGCAGCCGAAAGAACGCCGGTACGCGTTCGCGGGCGCGTGCGACGGACTGGACGAGCGTCCGCGCGATCGCCTGCAATTGCGGCGCCGGCCCGCCGCTCTGCTGCGCCGCACGGGTCGCGCTGTGCACAAAGCCGACGACACCGCCCTCTCGGTCGCGGCCGACGCGGGTGTGCAGGCGGTCGAGCCAGTCGATGAGCTCCGGCTCGCCCGCGGTAAAGCCGAACTGCTTTGTCGCCTCGTCCTCCAGGTGGTGTGCCTCGTCGACAACGAGGTGCTGGTATTCGGGCAGCACGTTGCCCCCGGTCGCGACGTCGGACAGCAGGAGCGCGTGATTGACGACGAGGAGGTGCGCCGCCTCCGCGCGCTTCTTCGCCCGATGCAGGAAGCAGGACCCGTCGCGGACATACGTGCACTGCGACGTCAGACAGCCCGCGTCTTGCGCGCTCAGCCGGCTCCACGCGGCATCCTCGCTGCGACGCAGGTTCAACTCGGCACGGTCGCCGGTGTCGGTGCGGCCGAGCCAGAACAGCATGCGGACGAGCACCTGCGCCTCATCGGCCGAGAGGGCACGCTGGTGCCGCGCCGCCGCCCAGCGCAGCAGGCAGAGATAGTTCTGGCGGCCCTTGAGCTGCGCGACGCGCAGGTCTTCCTCCGAGATGCCCGCATCGGCGAGGATCCGGCGCGCGAGCGGGATGTCCTGCGCCGTGAGTTGCTCCTGGAGGTTGATGGTGTTGGTGGAGATCACGGTGCGCGCACTGTTGCGCGACGCGTGCAGTGCGGACGGCACGAGGTAGGCCAGCGACTTGCCGACGCCCGTACCCGCCTCGACCACCAGGTGCTGGCCTTCGGCGATCGCGATGCCGACGGCGTGCGCCATCCGCACCTGCTCGGGCCGGTCTTCGAACGTCTCGAGCGCCCGCCGCGCCGCACCGGAGGCGATCAGGCGCTCCGCCTCCTCCGGATCCACGCGGACGGGCCGAGTCGACGGCACGACCGGCTCCGCGATCGCCCCCGGCGCCTTGACGAAACCGTGGACGATCGCGTCTTCTTCCCGGGCGCCGGGCTCGCGCGGATGCTCGGTGGCCACTTCGCGGAAGAGATGCCGGAGCGGCCAGTCGCTGCCCGACGCGATCCGCGCCGCCTCGGCCAGCACGTCCGGCGGCGACGCGGCGAGCCGCGCGCGGAGCGCCGCGAAGACCTCGCGCGCCGCTTCCGCATCCGCCATCGCGCGGTGGCGGTTCGTGAAGGCGATGCCGAGGTGGTCGGCGATCGCGCCGAGCGAGTGCTCGTGCAAGCCCGTGAGGAGGAGGCTCGCCAGCTCGAACGTGTCGTACGCCGGCCCGAAGATCTGCACGCCCTTGCGCGCAAGGAACGTCACATCGAACGACGGGTTCTGCCCCACGATCGCGTCGAAACCGATGAAGCGCTCGACCTCCGGCGCGATCGACCCGAAATGCGGTGCGGTCTCAAGCGCGCCCGGGTCGATCCCCGTGAGCATCTCGATCCGGTATTCCAACCGCTTGCCGGGGTTGACGAGCGACTGGTAGCGATCGAGCACCCCGGTCGCGTCGAAGCGGACGGCGGCGACTTCGATAATCTCGTCGACCTCCGGGTCGAGGCCGGTGGTTTCGAGATCGAGCGAGACGTAGGGCATAGGGCGAGTTTCCAGGCGGCGGGCAGGGGATAGCGCGACGCGCCGCATCGGTACGGCGCATGCTGAGTGTAGCACGGCGCGTGCGCGCGGTTGAAGACGCGGCCGCGAGCCGTGGGCTACGTGGCGAGGCCCGGCGCCGCCTCTTCGAGGCTCGTCTCGGTAAAGTACGTGAGCTTGCCCTGCAGCAGGCCGTGGTGCGCGTGGAAGCGGCCGGCGTGCAGCTCGCGCAGCATGTCCTCGGGGGTGCGCAGCTCCTGCTCGAACACGGTGCAGTAGAACCCGATACCAGCGGTCGAGTGCGCGTCGCTGCCGCCGGTCACGGGCTTGCCGAGGGCCTTCGCCACGCGCAGCGCGAACAGGTTTTCGCGCGGTGTGTTGGCGCCGTTCAGCGCCTCGACCGCGTGCACGAGCCGGAACACCGGCATCCGCTCCGCCGCCTGCTCAGGCGTCATCGTGAACGGCTCTTTTCCCTGCTTCCGGAAATACACCGGGTCGAACCAGTGCCGGAACGGGTGCGCCACGACCATGAAGCCGCCGACGTCGTCGAGAACGCGCCGCAGCTCCTCAGCGCGACGGATGCCCGGCAGGTACTGCTTCAGCCCCACGACGATCATGTGGCCGAGATCCGTCGAGACCTCCATGCCGTTGTTCACGAAGAGCGGCGCGTGGCGCTCCCGGTACTCCGCCAGCTTAAAGGCGTCCCAGAGCCGGTCGTGCTCGGTGATGTTGAGCCCCGTGAGGCCGCGCTTCTGCGCCTCGTCAGCGAGATCCTCGGGCGACAGCCCGCTGTCCGAAGCGCCGGCTGTCGTGTGGATGTGCATGTCGAGGATGGTGCCTGGCATGTCGTGGGCGAGTATAGCGTGGTACCGCGGCTCGGGCGCGCGGGCGCGACACGGGCGTTGCGGGATGGAGGCTCGGGGCCTGCATCGGCAGGAGGGTCGTGTCCCGCGCGCTCGCGCCCGGTGTGTTCCTGCGAACGCGTCAGCGTCCGAGCGTGGCCAGCCACGGCAGTGCCCAGCCAAACGCGCCCGCGAACACCAGCGCAGCGGCCGCGGCCGGGCGCCGCAGGGGCGGCACCGCAAACGCCGGGAGGACGATGATGCACGTGAGGGCGATGACGATCACCGTATAGACGAGGTTCGGGCTGCCAAGTCCGCCCTGCGGCCGCCGCCCTTCCAACCCGGCGAGCGCCATCCCCAGCACGAGCCCGATCGCCGTGAAGACGATGATCGCCGCGAAGTGGACGACCACCGAGAGCGCGACGACGCTCGTACCGGGCGGCGCGATGCGCTGGGCGAGTCCCGAGCGGCGGTTCGAGCGCACGAGCGCGATCGCACCGAGCGGCGCCACCAGCACGGCGACCCCGTAGCCGACCACGAACCCAGCCAGGACCGCGGCCATCAGCGCTCCTCGATGCGCATCGCCGCCTCCCGCGCGAGCGCGTGTACGACGCGTGGCTCGAAGCCCAGCGCGCTGACGCGCTCCCGCAGATCGCCGTCCATCCGCCCGTCGTCGAGCAGCAGGAAGAAGGACGGCCCGGCGCCGGCGAGATGCGCCGAGCGTCCCTGCGCGCGGAGCGCCTCCATCGCCAGTGCGGTCTCCGGCTGCATCGCCGGCGTCACCCGCTCGAACACGTTGTTCAGCTCGCCGTCGCTGATGCGGCGCTGCGATGCCACAGCCTCGCACAGTCCGGCGCTGACGTCCCCCTCCGAGAAATCGCCCGGCGACAGCGCAGCGAACATCTTCGCGGTCTTCTCTCCGCCCTCTCCGGCGCGCGGCGTCGCCAGCAGCATCGGCGAGGCAACGGCATCCGGCAGCGCGTCCACCGCGTCGCCACGGCCGCGCACGCCGGCCGTGCCACCGACGACGAAGAACGGCGGGTCGGACCCAATCTCGCCAGCAACTTCGACGAGGTTTTGCCGCGGCTGCCGCAGATCCCAGAGTGCGTTGAGACCGCGCAGCACCGCCGCGGCATCGCTGCTGCCGCCGCCCAGACCCGCAGCCACGGGCACATGCTTCTCCAGCACGATGCGCACACCGCGCCGTGCTCCGGTGCGCTCACGCAGGGCAACCGCCGCCCGATACGCCAGGTTGCTCTCCAGGGGGTTGCCCGCGAGCGTCACGCCCTCCGGGCCCGTCACCTCCAGCATCACATCTGGCGCCGGTGCATCCGTCAGCGTCAGCACGTCGCAGAGGTCGATGGTCTGCAGCACGCTGCGCAGCTCATGGTAGCCGTCGGGGCGGACGCGCAGGATCTCGAGCGTCCAGTTGATCTTCGCGGGGGCGATCACGCGCAGCGTGCGGCTCATCTCCGCATCGCCTCGACCCACGCGCGCGTCAGCGCCGCCCAGTCGTCGAGCGAGAGCACCTGCGGACGCAGCGTTGCGTCGATCCCCGCGCGCCGCATGACGTCGTCGACGACGGTCTGCTTGACGTGGAGCCCGAATGCCAGGCTGTTGCGCAATTGCTTGCGCGGGTTGCCAAAGCCCGCGCGCACGACGCGGAAAAAGGCCTCGATCGGCGCGTCGACCCGCGGCGCCGGCGCGACGTCGATGCGCACGACCGCCGACTGCACGGCCGGCGGCGGATCGAAGGCGCCGGGCGCCACGCGCATCACCATGCGCGCCTCGCCGTACACCTGCGTCGCCACGCTCAGCAGGCCCATCTTGCCCGGCGCCGCGACGATCGCCTCCGCCACTTCACGTTGCACCATCACGACCAGGCGGCGCGGCCGCACCTCCCCTTCCAGGAAGTGGCGCAGCACGGCCGCCGCGATGTTGTACGGCAGGTTGGCGACGACGACGTACGGCACATCGACGCCGCCGCGCGCGAGCAATTCAACGGTAGAGGTGGCGAGCACGTCGGCTTCGACGATCGCGATGCGCGAAGCCGCCGCGAAGCGCTCGCGCAGGACGGCCACGAGGTCGCGGTCGACCTCGACTGCGACGACGCGGCGCGCGCGCTCTGCGAGCACAGCGGTCAGCGCCCCGCGCCCCGGGCCGACTTCCACGACCGCGTCATCCACGGACAGCGCCGCCGCGTCGACGATGCGGGTCAGGATGTTGAGGTCCGAGAGGAAGTGCTGGCCAAAACGCTTCTTCGCGCGGGGCCCAGGATGCCGCGTGCTACGAAAGGACGGTGATCTCAACCCATTGCGACTGCCAGTCAACCTGCACTCCGTCCGGGAACCCGAGGTCGATCACGTAGCCCTTCACCGCGCCGCCGGTGTCGGCCGCCACCGCATAACCGTAGCCGGGGATGAACATCTTCGTCCCCAGCGGAATGACCTTCGGGTCCACAGCCACGATACCGTACGTCACGATCGCGCCCGTCGCGGTGTGGCCATACGCCGGGTCGCTCCGCGAGCGGCCGCTGCTGGCAGGGTTGTACCACGTGGCGTACACCCGCAAGGTCTTGCCCGCCGAGGCAGGCGGCGCCTGGCCGCGGTCCCGCTTCCGCACGGGGTAGTAAATCACGGTGTCCACCGGCCTGGGGTCGTAGTACTCCTGGACGAGCGCGCGTGCCACTTCCTGCCCGTTCACGTACGTCACGTCGTAGCGGCGCACGCGCGCCCCGTCGTGCCCGGGCACCGTCCGCGTCTCCCCCGGCGCCAGGCCGGCATCCGCCTTGTACACCGTACTGCTCGCGATGTACTCGCGCTCGACATTGCTCGACGCGGAGAGCTGCACGACGCGCACCGACATCCCCGCACGCACCGGCGTCTCTGGCGGCGGGTCGATGTACGCGCCCTGCGGGATCGTGATGCCCGCGGCGGCGAGAGCATCGCCGACGGTTGCCGACAGCGTGTAGAGCACCTTGTGATCGCTGGGGAGCGTCACCGTCACCGGCATGGCATGGCGCACGTCGACGCGAGCGTGCTCTTCCAGCGCGGACGCGAGCGGCGGCGTCACCGCGTCGCCCGGGCCGACGACGACGCCCGCCTCGCGCAGCGCCTCCGCGATGGTCTGCCTGCTCGAGGTCGATACCATCCTGCGGCCATTCTCGATGATGCTGAACGGCACGGCGCGCCGGACGTCGATGGTAATCTCATCGCCGGCCGCACCGGGGTCGCCGGCGGGCGCGTGCGTCGCGAACAGCCGCGGCGGGTCGACGGGCGCGTTGACAGACACGAGCTCGCCGTTTTGCACGACGCTGTCGCGCGCGCCGATGGCGACGTCGGCCTCGGCAAGCAGTTGGTCGATCGTGATCGCGTGCGTACGGATCTCGTACGCCGCTCCATCGACGTGCAGCGTGACGGTGCGCGCCCGGTCGACACGCAGGACGTCGCCGCCCGGGCTCACCAGCGCCGTCACTCGGTCGCCGGGGCGAAGGGTGACGCCGGCGCCCCGGAGCACCGCGGAGTCGTTCGCCATGTGCGTCGTGACCACCAGCTCGCGGCCGTCCGCCTGCACGCGCACCCTCCGCGGCTGCAGCAGCACGTAGCCGAACACCGTGACGGCGAGCGCGACACAGAGGACGGCGAGGTGACGGCGCCGCCGCGGGTCGAGCAGCAGGCTGTTCGATGTGACGCCGCGCGATGCTCTCTTGAGCATCGCGCGGGCGTCCGGCCGCGGCATCATCGGCGTTCGCCTCCGTGCGTGCGGTGCGCCCTACGGCGAGGGCTCAACAGGAAGCGCCCGCGCGCCGCGGAGGCGGAGAGAGGAAGATGATGGTCGTGCACCCACTGTCGATCAGGCCCTTCGGCTTAACGACGCTAACTAGCTCCGGCCCGGTAACCCTGCGGCACCCGGAACAAACTGCTTACCGCTGCTTCCTTCCGGACCTGACGGGGTTCACAGCGCTCCGCCGCGCAGGACCAAGCCCTCAACGCCGCTCGGCGCCGCCAGTTCCCAGGTACGCCGACCTCGAGTGGGGATTCAGCCCCGCTATAGCGGCTTGCGGGTACAGGGCACCGCTGGCTCCCCGCCTAGCACGACCGGCAGGATCGTAGCACGCGCGGTCGCGGGTTCAAACCCCCACCCGGCGGATAACGTGAGCGGATCGCTGTTGCTTGCTGTTTCGGGTAGCCTTCGCCGCCCTTGCCGAGCCGCGCCGCGTGGTATGATTCCGCGTCCGCCGCATCTCCGTTATGTCGGCGACGCGATCACTCCGGGGGACGTCTATGGGCGATGCGCTTCCGAAGTTCACCGCGGCCGCGATCCAGGCCGCGCCCGTCTTCATGGACCGCGACGCCACGGTCGACAAGGCGTGCGACCTGATCGCCGAGGCCGCCGCCGCCGGCGCCCGGCTCATCGTCTTCCCCGAGACGTGGATCCCGACCTATCCCTGGTGGACCGCGGGCGCGGGCGTATTCTCCGCCCGTAGCTACGCCGAGTTGTGGAAGAACTCCGTCGAAGTGCCGTCCACTGCGACGAGGACGCTCGGTGCGGCGGCGGCCGCCGCCGCCGCTCACGTCGTCATGGGCATCAATGAGCGCGATCTGGCGAGCCGCGGCACGCTCTACAACACGATCCTCTACTTCGACTCCGCCGGCAACGTGCTCCACAAGCACCGCAAGTTGGTGCCAACGTTCACCGAGCGCACCATCTGGGGCTTCGGCGACGGCAGCGACCTGCAGGTCCTCGACACTGCGCTGGGGCGCCTCGGCGGCCTGATCTGCTGGGAGCACGAGGTCGCGCTCGCCAAGTACGCGCTGTACGCGCAGGGCGAGCAGGTGCACTGCGCCGCGTGGCCTGCGTACAGCTCGCAGAACGACCACATCGACTTCGGCATGCGCCAGTACGCGTTCGAGGGCGCCTGCTTCGTCGTTTCGGCGTGCGGCGTCCGCACCGGCGCCCTGCCCAGGGACTTCGGCGGCGCCACCGTCGCGGTCAACGGCGGCAGCGCGATCGTCGGTCCCGACGGACGATATCTCGCCGGCCCTGTGTACGACCGCGAAGAGATCCTCTACGCCGAGATCGACCTCGAAGCTGCGATCCTCGAGAAGCACGCGCGCGACGTCGCCGGGCACTACGCGCGCCCCGATGTCTTCCGCCTCATCGTCAACACCGAGCCCAAGCCAGCCATCGCCTTCGTCCACCTGGACGGCGCAGACGGCGCCCGGACGGGCGCGACGGCGGAACAGGTCGTCGACCGGCTCGCCACGGTCCGCGCGTATCTGGGCAGCCTGATCGGCCGTATCGAGGCCGACGGCGACCACGACGCGAACGAGGCGCTGGCCGAAGCGCTCGCGTCGATCGACATGGCGGCCGCCGGCATGTGGAGCCGCGACTAGCGGAATCCGTAGCATCATCCGCGTCCCTTCAGTACAATCCACATCTCGACGATCCGTCGCGAGGAGCGCGGATGAGCATACGGAGGCTGCATGAAGGCGACTGAATTCGCGGTGAACTCCATCAACGGCGCACTGGGGTTTCTCGATATGTGCGTGTCAGATGTCAACGACGACGTGTACAACCTCGAGCCCGCGGGCACGTGCAACTCGATCGCGAAGGTGCACCTGCACGCATTGTCGACGTTCGACTTCTTCGTCAACGGACTGATCAGCGGCCAGCCGCTGATCTGGCAGGAACACGCAGCAAAGATGGGCCTGCCGGGCACGCCGCTCGAGATCTGGAAGGCCGACACCCCCATCTCGAAGAGCGCGGTCGAAGCATACGCGTCGAAACTGCGCCCGCGTGTGAGCGAGCAACTCGCCGGCCTCGGCGATGACATCTTCACCCGGGAGTTCGACACGACCCTGGCCGGAAAGCAGAACGGCGCCTGGGTGCTGAGCCTCCTGCCCATGCACACTTCGGCGCATGCGGGCGAGATCGCCGCGATCAAGGGCACGCAGGGCTTGAAGGGCCTGCCGTTCTGACCCTGCCGTGCGGACGCTGATGCGGCGCCGGCCGCTACCCTACGATGCGGAGGCCGCCCGCGCCCACCTGATGAGGGCCGACCCCGTCATGCGCGGCATCATCAAGCGCGTCGGGCCACTCGCCATCGAAGCGCGGGGCGAGCCGTATGAGGCGCTGCTACGCTCCGTGCTCTACCAGCAGCTCGCCGGCGCCGCCGCCGCTGCCATCGAACGGCGCTTTCTGGCGCTCTTCGGCGGCCGCATCCCGCGGCCGGAGGAGCTGGCGGCGACGCCGGACGAGGCGCTGCGCTCGGCCGGCCTCTCGCGGCAGAAGGCGTCGTACCTGCGTAGCATCGCCGAGCACTTCGACGCGGGCGAGCTGCGCAACCGGGCCCTACGACGCGCGCCCGACGACGAGGTGATCGAGGCCGTCACGCGCATCAAGGGCATCGGACGCTGGACCGCGGACATGCTGCTGATGTTCTGTCTCGGGCGCCCCGACGTGCTGCCCGTCGGCGACCTCGGCGTCCGCAACTCCATGCAGGCCGCCTACCAGCTCGACGGTCCGCCGGACGTCGAGACCATGATGCGCCTCGGCGAAGCATGGCGGCCGTACCGCAGCGCGGGCACCTGGTACTTGTGGCGCCGTGGCGATCTCGTCACCCTGTAAGCGGCGCCGAAGCTGCACTGCCGGATGCTCGATCCCTGAAGGATCGATCCGCCCGAAGCCAGTGCGACAGTTCGGCCCGCAGTCCGCGAGTCAGGCGATGTACGAAGTGGACCCGGCAGAGTTCGAAGCGATCGTCGAGCGCGCCGTCGCTGATCTGCCCGAGGCGTTCCGCCAGCAGATCGCGAACGTCGAGTTCGCCGTCGAAGACTGGGCGCACCCCGACGACCACGCGCGCAGCCGCACGCCGGCGGGCGCGACGCTGCTCGGCGTCTATCGCGGTGTGCCGCTGACGCGGCGCGGCGCCTACTACAACATGACCCTGCCGGACCGCATCGTCGTCTTCCGCCAGCCGCTGCAGCAGCTCGCCAGGGACGAGGCCGACCTGCGCGACCGCGTCTTTCACGTCGTACGCCACGAGGTCGCGCACTACTTCGGCATCAGCGACGAGCGGCTGCGGGAGATCGACGCCTACTGATCCGGCCGCGCCGAGAAGCCGCCGGAGTCTGAGCTGTCCGGGCGCCCTCAGCGCTCGATCGGCGTATCACGCCGATTGCCCCATTCCTGCCATGAGCCATCGTAGTTGCGCACGTTCGGGTAGCCGAGGACGTGCTTGAGCACGAACCAGGTGTGCACCGCGCGGATGCCGAGCTGGCAGTGGGTGATCACTTCCCGGTCGGGCGTGACGCCGCGCGCCTCGTACATCGCGCGGAGCTCGTGCGCGGGCCTGAGCACGTTGTCGCCGGCCGTCGCGTCCGTCCATTCGAGGTGGACGGCGCCGGGGATGTGGCCGCCGCGCATCGCGCGCACGTCCGTCCCTTCGTGCTCGGCGCGCGATCGCACGTCGAGGATCACCCGGTCCGGGCCATCGATGGCGTCGCGCACCTGCTCCCACGTCGCACGGTTTCCGTCGTGCGCTGCGCCCGGCACCGGGTACGCCGCTGCCGTGCACGGCGGCGCGGCGGTCGTCGTCGGACGCCCTTCGGCGAGCCAGCGCTCGCGGCCGCCCTCGATCACATGCACCGCGCCCGGGTGGTGGTAGGCGTCCATCGTCCAGAACCCGCGGATCGCGTAGACGCTGTGCCGGTCTCCGTACCAGACGACCGTGGTCTCCGGCGCAATGCCGAGCCGCCGCATCAGCGAGGCGTACTGCTCCGGCGTCAACACGTACCCCGACGACGCATCGCCGTTCCGCAACAGATCCCTGTGGAAGTCGACCCACTGCGCGCCCGGGATGTGCGCGGCGGCGTAGGTCTCCTTCGCGACGCTCGCTTCGAGGACGCGCACGCCGGGGTCGCCCAGCCGGGACTGCAGCCAGTCGGGCGTCACGTACGCGGCCATCTCATCCTCCCGCCGGCGGGGTGTCATCACTTCCCGCCTGGGTCGCCAGATCGGTCAGCTCGCTCGCGAAGCGCTCGTCGAGCTTCATAAACGTCCCATCGCCCTCCGCGAGGATGACGCCCCCGGCATCGCGCACCTCGGCGCGCAGCTCGATGAGCCGGCTCCGGTCGCGCGTCACCCAGGCCTCGATGCGCAGCGGTACGTCGAGGCCCACGGGCCGCCGAAAGCGCACGTTGAGCCGCGCGGTCGCCGCCCACGCCGACGCGTGGTACACCGCCCAGCCCATCGCCTCATCGATCAGCGTGGTAACGATGCCGCCGTGCATGCGGCCCGGGAAGCCCTGCTCGAACTCGCACGGAGTGTAGTCGCAGACGGTGCGCTCGCCCTCGCGCCGAAAGCGCATGTGCAGGCCGCGCTCGTTCGCATCGCCGCACGCGTAGCACATGCGCCCGCGCCGCTCGGTCAGCGCCACGCCGGACTGGTCGCGGGCGTTGCTCATGCGGCACCGCCCACCGTCGCGCGCCCTTCGATCAGCGTCTCGCCACTCTCGCTCGCACACCGCACGGCGTACACGCCTTCGCCCGACGGATGCGCGGACGCGGTCACGGTATCGCCCGGGCGAGCCGGCGCCTTGAACCGCACCTTGAGCCTGCCGGACGACGCCCAGCGCCCGCCGAGCGCCGCGTACATCATCTCCTCGATCATCGCGAGCACGAGCATGCCGTGCGCGATCGTGCCGCCGAACGGCGTCGCGCGCGCAAACTCCGGGTCGATGTGGATCGGGTTGTGGTCGCCGGCCGCGTCCGCATAGGCCTGCACTTGCCGCTGCGACAGCGTGCGTGTGACGGGCGCGATCGATGGGGCGCCGCTCATGCGCGCTCTCCCGGCGCCATGATGGTGGTGCGCGCGCGCACCGCGGTCTCGCCGGCAGCGGCGATCTCGAACTCGATCACGCTGATCACGAACCCCTGCCGCTCCGACCGCTGCGCCACGCGGCCGGTGAGCGTGAGCCGCGCGCCGGGCAGGACCGGAGCCAGGTGCTCGACGTCCTGGCCGGTGTGGAGCGCGCCGTCCGGGAGCGAGAGTTGCTCTTGCAGCGCCGCCAGGCCCAGCGCGACGGCTGCCAGGGGCGGGACGAGGCCTGCGTAGTCGTTCGCATCGCCGACGGCCGCGAGGTACGCACGCACGTCGCCGGCAGCGAGCGAGAAGCTGGCGGGCACGAACTCGTGGCCCCGGGGCAGCGCGGAGATGGACGCGCGTGTCGAAGACATCATCATACTCACGCTATGGGCACGATCCGGGGGAGTCAAGCCGGCGAAGCGCGCTGCACCCCGCGCGACCGGCTCAGATGCAGGGTGTCTTCATGTACGCCTCGCCCCACTGTTCGAGCGACATCAGCGCCTCGCCGAGCTGCCGGCCTTTCGCCGTGAGCTGGTACTCCACCCACGGCGGCATCACGGCAACGATGGTGCGGTCGACGATGTCGAGCTGCTCGAGATTCTTCAGGCGGTCGCGGAGCGTGCGCGAGTTGCAGCCGCCGACGTTGTGCGCCAGTTCGTTGAATCGGCGCTTGCCGTTCATCAACTCGTGGATGATGTGCGGCACCCACTTCTGTCCCAGCAGCGCGAGTGTCGCGCGCACCGGGCAGTACAGGTCGTTGTCGTCAAGGACAAGCTTGCGTTCGAGTACCATCGTGATCCAGTTGTACTCGACCCGGCGCCGCAATGTCGAGCGCCCGATGCGGCTCCGGGTGGTTACGGGTCCGGTGGTAGCCGGTCAACATCGCCGTACGCCGGCGCGAACGGCATCCGCCTGCCACGGCCGCCCGATCCCTATCCAAGCGCGGCGATCGCCTCCTTCTGGTCGCGAGCCTCGCCGAGACCGTTGTGCTGCACGAAGCGGACGATGCCACCCCCATCGACCACGACCGTCAGGCGCTCAGCGAGACCAGCGGCCTCGTTCCAGGCGCCGTACTTGCGGGCCACGTCGCCCTTCATGTCGGCGAGCAGTGAGTGCTGGAGGTTCTCCTTCTCCTTGAACGCCTTGTGCGTCCACGTGCTGTCGCGGCTGATGCCGAACACCTGCGCGCCCTTCTGCATGAACCCGGAATAGTCGTCGCGGATCTGGCACATCTCGCCCGTGCACCTCGGCGAGAAGTCCAGCGCATAGAACACGAGTACGACGGGCTTGCCACGCAGCCCGGACAGTGTCACTTCCTGGTTGTCCTCGTTCTTCAATGTGAAATCGGGCGCTTCCTGCCCGACGGACACGGATGCCATGGCCGACGCTCCTTCTGAGCTGCGAAACTGTGGAGATCTGCAAGTAATGGTATCGCCGTGCGACCAGTTGCGCGAGCGGGCGGCGCCCTCCGTGGCGATGCGCGGAATCAGGTCGTGGCGATGGCCGCGGTCACGGGCGCCTGCCGCTCGAGGTAGGCCTGCATCGCGCGCGCGGCGATGCGCGCGTCGCGGATGGCCGTCACGACGAGGTCGGCGCCGTTGATGCTGTCGCCGCCGGCGAACACGCCGGGGCGGTCGGTCTCGCCGGTCTCGCGGTCGACGCGCACAACGCCGTAGCGGTCCGCCAGGACGCCGGCCGCCGATGCGGCGACCTGCTCGTCGACGCTGTAGCCGATCGCCAGCACGACGGTGTCAGCCTCGATCGCAAACTCCGAGCCGGGCACGGGCTGCGGGCGCCGTCGCCCGCTTTCGTCGGGCGGGCCGAGCTCCATGCGCTCGAACCGCACGGCGCGCACACGGCCGGCCGCCGTGCCCAGGAAGGCCACCGGTGACGCCAGGAACTCGAAGCGCACGCCCTCTTCGCGCGCGTGCTGGCGCTCTTCTTCCCGGCCGACCATCTCCTTCTCGGTGCGCCGGTAGACCAGCGACACCTCCCGCCCGCCAAGGCGCACCGCCGTCCGCGCGCAGTCCATCGACGTGTCACCGCCGCCGATGATCACGATGCGGCGGCCCGGGTGGAGGGGCTCGCGCATGCGCGCCGGCAGGTCTTCGGGCGGCAGGTTGCCACGCGACAGGAACTCGGTCGCCTGGATGATGCCCGTGAGCTCCTCACCGGGCAGATGCAACTCGTTGCCCACGCCGGCGCCATGGCCGAGGAACACGGCGTCGTACCCCTCGGCGAGCAGCCCGTCGACTGTGTGCTGGCCCCGGGCACCGATGTACGTGTCACCGATGAACCGGATCGGCAGGCGTTCGAGCTCCGCGAGCTTCTCATCGAGCACGCGCTTCTCGAGCTTGAAGTCCGGAATGCCGTAGCGCAGCACGCCGCCCGGCGCCGGCCATGCGTCGAACACCGTGATCGCGTGACCGAGCTTCGCGAGCTCCTCGGCGACGACCAGCCCCGCCGGTCCGGCGCCGACCACGGCGACGCGCTTGCCGCTGGGCGGGGGCGGAACGCCGCGATCCGGGCCGTGATCGCGCTTCCAGTCCGCGACGAACGCCTCGAGCCGACCGATGGCGACAGGCTTAGCATGTTTGCCGACGACGCAGTGACCCTCACACAGCCGCTCTTGCGGGCACAGCCGCCCGCACATCTCGGGCAGGTTGCTGGTCTCGTAGAAGACGTCGGCGGCCGCTCCCGGGTCGCCGTGCTCGAGGTTCCACAGCGCGACGGGGATGTCGTTGCCGGCCGGGCAGGCGACCTGGCACGGCGCGGCCGGGCACTGGATGCACCGCTCCGCCTCGACCTTCGCCGTCTCGATGTCGAGCGGCAGATAGACCTCGCGCCAGTTCAGCACGCGGACGTTCGGATCCTGCTTGCCGATCTTCTGCGCCGGGATCGTCAGCCTCGCCTTGCGGTCAACGCTTGGTCGGTCGTGAATCTGTGCCATCGATACGGATCCCTCAGAGGTATTGTCGTCAGGCCGGCATCTGCATCTTAGCAATCGCTCGACATCTTCAGCCGGGCCGAACGGACTGTCTTGAGGCCGCACCGGCGTGTCCGTAGCTGGCCGACGTGTCCGTTTGTCAGGCAAGACCGGGGCGACCCGCAGCCGGCGGGGTGGTTCCCTTGACCGCCGAAAGGGCAGCCGTGATCCTGTAGCCGCGGCGTCCCCCTCAGCAATCTGCAAGGAGCAGACCCCGTTGCGCGCACATCTCCGCGCCGCTCGGGGACACGGCATGGAGCCCCGATGACGGTCGAATTCGGCCTCGCTTCCGGCGTCGACGCGCAGGCGTTCGGCCAGCCTGGGCAGCGCACGTTCCGGCTCCGTGTCCTCGGCGGCGCGGGCGAGACGGCGTCACTGTGGATGGAGAAGGAGCAACTGCAGGCGCTCAGCCTGGCGCTGAAGCAGATGCTCGCCCAGTTGGACTACGATGGCGACGCGCAGCCCGGCGAGGTCAGCGGATTCCCGGTGGTCGCCCAGCATGACTTCCGCATCGGCCGCATGGGAATGGGCTACAACCCCCAGGAAGGCACCGTGGCGCTGTACCTGTACGAGATCGGTGTTGAAGATCAAGACGAGCCGACGCTGCGTGTCGACGTGACGCCCGCCCAGTCGGCCGCCCTCGGCACACAGCTCGACGAGATCATCGCGGGCGGGCGGCCCATGTGCCCGCTCTGCGGGCTGCCCGCCGAGCCGGCGGGCCACGCCTGCGTCCGCTCGAACGGCCATTCGAAGCAGCCGATCCCGAGCGACGAGCCGGACGACGACGAAGCTTAGCCGCGCACCACGGCTCCTATGCGAGCCCCCGCCGCGAGCCTGCGACCGCCCGCGCCTGGACACGCCACGGCCCGCCGTCCGGGCAGCCGGAACCTGGCCTCAAGCGGATCTTCCCCCGATCTGGCCGTCACCTTTCGCCGCCGCCGTCCGTTAGGCACGACGGAAGGATCATCCGGCCCGCAAGGAATCAGACTCACTAAGGAGAGTGGATATGCGACAGAAGATCATCGCCACGGCCCTCGGGCTCGGGCTCGTCAGCCTTGCCGCTGTCGGGGCGTTCGCCTCGCAGGGTGGAGAGCAGACCCAGTCGACGACCCCAACAACGACATCCACGGCGACCGCCACAAGCACGGTGCCGGCACCCGTCGTCGACACCGCGACAGCGACCGCGACGGCATCCGCGACCTCGACCCCGACCGCAACGCAGACGCCGGGCGCGGCGACCGCGACGAGCACCCCGATCCCGACGAACACCGCCGTCGCGACGGCCACACCGGGGACGACAGGCACCGACTCGGACATCGACGACAACTGCGATGTTGAGATGGACCACCCGGAAATGCACCACCCGGAAACCGACGACGCGACGGCGACCGT